>WBZX01000100.1_pt1 | contig 77934 bp, 55 predicted proteins | sample 5204211 | NCBI WGS metagenome assembly WBZX01 (sample SAMN12344362, study PRJNA552823) | activated sludge metagenome | biome: Activated sludge suspended growth; feature: Nitrification reactor; material: Wastewater; isolation source: activated sludge from nitrification reactor of wastewater... | reverse complement strand
GCGTGGTCGTCCTCGCGGGAGTGGATGATCAGCGCCGGCTGCTTGATCGACTTCAGCAGCTTCTGCGCCGCCTTCACCATCCGGCGAAGCTCGAGAACCAGGCCGGCCGGGGTGCCGGCCGTGCCGGCGCCCGTGTTGTGCTGGCTGTTGAGCGCGCCGATCACGAACTCACGGACCCGCGGGCACTTGATGCCGAGCGTCGGCGTGTCGGGCAGCGTCATCAGGTTGGCGACCCGGCGCGAGAAGCAGAGGTTCAGCAGCCGCGTCGTCCAGGGCATCGCCCAGCCGTTCAGCCACAGGGTGGGAGCGAACAGCGTCACACCCTGCACCTTGTCCGGGTGGTTGGCCGCCAGGTGCAGGCCGAGGATCGAACCGAGGCAGAGGCCGCCGACGATCACCGTGTCGCACTCCTTGCGGATCTCCTCGAGCGCCGTCTCGCAGCTGGCATACCAGTCCTTCCAGCCCGTCTTGGACACGTCCTCGCGGCTGCCGCCGTGGCCGGCCAACGTCGGGCAGTGGACCGTGTAGCCGGCGCGGGCCAGGCCCATGGCGATGAAGCGCATCTCGGCCGGGGTGCCGCACAGGCCGTGGATCAGAAGAACGCCGGTCTTGCCGCCGGAGAGCTTCGTGGTCTGGTCCTTGATGGTCATTGTCGTCGAGCCCCAGTCGCTTGTGTTCGATGGGCTGACGATAGGTCGGGGGGCGTAGCCGGGCTGTTCCGGGGGGAACGCGGAGTCCGGCTCGACGAAAATTCCCGATTTCCACGCGTCGGCACCCAGGCGGACGCTGCTTTGCATGGAGTGCTCCTGCCCCCTGACCGGCTTGAGGGCGAGAATTTCGCCGTCCGCGCCGCCCTGTGCCCTCCGGAACAGCGCCGGGACCTCGCCTCGCCGATAACCACGTTCGAGCGCCCCGCCAGCCACAGAGGCGGCCGTACCCGAGAGGGCGCAGCGCAAATCGAGAGGAGGTCACCATGCTCGCCAACCTGAAGCGTCTCGCCCTGCTGCCCGTCATCGCCGCCGCCACCGCCGGCAGCGCCTACGCCGGCAGCCCCTTGGGCGTCTGGCTGGATCACACCGGCCGCGGCGCCGTCGAGATCACCCAGTGCGGCAACGCGCTGTGCGGCAAGGTCGTGTGGGTCAAGGCGGCGGCCGACAAGGAGGGCTGCAACATCCAGATCATCGGCAATGCCAAGCCGGTCGGCGCCAAGTGGGACAACGGCTGGATCCTCGATCCGGAGAAGAACGAGAAGTACGACGTCGAGCTGACGCCGGTCGGCGACAACAAGCTCCGCGTCCTGGGCTACATGGGCATGAAGATGTTCGGCGAGACCATGATGTGGACCCGCGCCCCGGCCGGCTTGGAGCGCTGCGACCAGCCCGCCAGGAGCCAGAGCGCCGCGGCGGCCCCCTACGAGGCCCCGGCGGCCGCCCGCCCGGCCCGCGTTGCCGCCGCCACGCCCTCGGCGACCACCGATGCTCCGCCGGCCGCCACCGTGGCCGAGCCCGCCCCGGCCGCCGAGGCGGCGCCCCCGGCCGAGCCGGCCGCGCAGCCGGCTCCTCAGCCGGAGCCGAAGCCGGCCAAAAAGGCCGGCAAGGGCAAGACCTGCTCGTACAAGGTTCCCGAGCTCGGCACCATCTCGGTGCCCTGCGACACCGCCCAGAAGATTGCCGACTGGCTGCGCTGAAGCTGCACTCCGGCACCGCAGACAGAGCCCCGGACACCCGTCCGGGGCTTTTGCCGCGGCGGTCATAACCATCCACGATTGCCGCCGTACTCGAACCATTAAGTGCGGGTGGAGTATGGTCCGCGTTCCTGATCGATAGAGGCGTTGTATGTCGTCACGCACCGAGCCGGCCGGCCTCGCCACCATCCCAATCCTCGACGTCGAGGGCGCGTTTCCGCTCGAGACCCTGGTCCGCGAGGAGGCCCGTGCCCACGCCCTCCTCGACAGCGCCACCCGCCACGTGCCCCGCGCCGCGCTGCGCACGCTCGACGAGATCTCGCGCCGCTGGCTGCTCGAGGGGGAGCCGGCCCACTTGGCCGAGGTCGAGGCCATCGCCCGCCGCCTGCAGCGCCCCGGCGCCTATTTCCTCTCGGTGAACTACGAGTGGGGTTGCACCTGCCGCGTCGCGCCGGATTCCGAGCGGCGCTCCGCCCGCCTCGTCCGCGTCCTCGACTGGCGCACGCCGGGCCTCGGCCGCAACCTCATCGCCACACGGGTGAAATCGCCCGCCGGCCGCTTCGTCACGCTCGGCTGGCCCGGCTACACCGGCGTGCTCCAGGCCGTCGCGCCGGGCCGTTTCGCCGCCGCCCTCAACCAGGCCCCGATGCGCAAGAGCGTCGGCTGGATGCCCGCCGACTGGGCCGTCAACCGCGTCCGCATCTGGCGCAGCACGCACCGAACCACGCCCGCCCACCTGCTGCGCCACGTCTTCGAGCACGCGGCGGCATTCGCGGAAGCCAAGAGCATCCTGACCCGCCATCCGATCGCCGCCCCGGCCATCTTCTCCATCGCCGGCACCAAGCCCGGCGAGCTCGCTGTCATCGAGCGCCAGGAAATCACCGCCCACGTGCACGACGGGCCAGGCATCGCCGCCAACCACTGGCAGGCTCCGGGCTGGCACGGCCGCCCGCGCGGCAACGACAGCGCCGGGCGCGCCTGCCGCATGGCCACCATGACGCCCGAGTTCGACCCCGCGTTCTCCTGGCTGGCCCCGCCGATCCTCAACGACCGGACGCGCCTCGTCATGATCGCCGACGCCACCTCGGGCCGCGTCATGGTGCAAGGCTTCGAGTCCACCGGCCGCGCGACGGCGGTGCTCGACATGGTGGCGTGAGCGGACCCGCTCAGCTCCGGTAGTGCCGCCACATGCGCTGCAGCGTACGGTGGATCGCTTCCGGCTCCTGGTCAAAAGGGTCGAGCTTGACCGCGACGACGTTGTCGCCGGTCATTTTCCACGGCAGCCGCATCAGCGCCCGCCACCACGGCACCTTCCGCCAGTCGGCGATCAGCGCACGCCCGAGCGGCTGCTTGAGCGCGATCCTGAGCTCGTGCAGCGTCATGGCGCGCACGGCGATGACACCGAGATCGATGCGGTCGATCGCGCGCCACTGCACGAGGCCGAAGCCCTCGATGAAGACGCCGTACTGGTTGGCGCCGAGCCGCGCTCGCCCGGTCTCGGTCAGCGGGAAGTTGTAGTAGGCGAACGACGCCGCCGCGACACCGAGCGCAAACAGGATCCACATGCGCGTCGCGAAGGCACCGGCGAGAAGCAGCGCGGCGAGGAAGCCCAGCACATAGACCGGGAACGGAGACTCGCGGTCGTAGGAAACCTTGTAGCCGGCAAGCTCTTCCAAGGCGGCACCCGCGGCAGAGGCCTCGCTGTTCGAGGCCGGTTCTGAACGTATAGGGGAGAAGCGGAGCGAGTTGAAGCGCCGCGCGCCCCGGATGATTGCGGAGGCTCGGGCGCGCTTCGCCATCTTCCCGCCGCGCGGGCGAATGAGCTTGACGGCGCCAGCGAGGCTTGCTCACTGGCCCCGGGACAACTTCCGAGAAGGTCGATCAGATGCGTTTGGCTGGTATCAGCGCGGCCATGCTTGCGCTCGTCATGAGCGCCACCGCCGCCAATGCCCAGATCTTCGGCACCGACGAACCCCCGCGCAAACCCGCCAGAACGGCCAAGGCCAAGAAGGCTCCGCCCGCCGCTCCGGCAGCCGCGGCGCCCGCGGCCGCTGCCGCGACGGCAGCCACCGCCGCCACGGCCGGCGTCGTCGTCCCACCGCCGCCCAACAACAACTGCAAGAACACGGGCTCGTTCGAGGCCTTCATGGACGGTTTCCGCCGCGAGGCAGCCGCCGCCGGCGTTACCCCCGCCACCATCCAGTCCGCGCTCGGCGGCGTCACCCTCGACCAGGCGATCCTGCAGCGCGACCGTCACCAGTCGTTCTTCACCCAGACCTTCCTCGACTTTTCCGGCAAGCTCGCCACCAACAACCGGCTCCAGAACGGCATCGCCCAGGTCAAGAAGCACGCCGCCGTGTTCGCCCGCGCCGAGCAGGAGTATGGCGTACCGCCCGCCGTCATCGCCGCGTTCTGGGCGCTCGAGAGCGACTTCGGCTCGGCCCCGGGCATGGGCAAGCACGGCGTCCTGCGTTCGCTCGCGACGCTGGCCTACGACTGCCGCCGCGGCCAGATGTTCCGCGCCGAGCTGCTCGCGGCCCTGAAGATCATCGACCGCGGCGACCTGACGCCGGAGGAGATGACCGGCTCGTGGGCCGGCGAGCTCGGCCAGACGCAGTTCCTTCCGTCGCACTATTTCAATTACGCGGTCGACTATGACGGCGACGGCCGCCGCGACCTCTACCGCTCCATTCCCGACGTCATCGGCTCCTCGGCGAACTTCGTCGCCCAGCTCGGCTGGAAGCGCGGCGAGCCGTGGCTCGAGGAGGTGCGCGTACCGCAGGAGCTGCCGTGGGATCAGGCCGATCTCGCCATCCAGCACCCGCGCTCGAAGTGGGCGGCGTGGGGCGTGACCACGGCCAGCAGCAAGCCGCTCGCCAGCGATGCGATGCCCGCCTCGCTGCTGCTGCTTCAGGGCCGCCACGGCCCGGCGTTTCTGGTCTATCCGAACTTCCAGGTCTACCTGAAGTGGAACCAGTCGCTGACCTACTGCACCACAGCGGCCTATCTCGCCACGCGCATCCAGGGCGCGACGCCGATGAGCCGTGGCAACGGCCCGCTGCCGGCGCCGCTCACGTTCGAGCAGATGAAGGAGCTGCAGATCATGCTCGCCAAGCGCGGCTACAAGGTCGGTGAGCCGGACGGCAAGCTCGGCTCGGCGACGCGCCAAGCGGTCAAGGCCATGCAGGTGAAGCTCGGCCTTCCCGCCGACAGCTATCCCGGCATCGACCTCCTCGAGGCGATGCGGCGCACGAACTGAGGCGCCACACGCGGGCCGCACAAACAATCAGTGCAGCTTGACCTGCGGCTCGGTGCGCTTGGTCAAGAGCCGCGACAGCGTGTCGAGGATGACCATGCCGAGGCCGTGCAGCGCGAGCAGGTGCATTTTGTAAAGAGACCGGTACATCAGCCGCGCGAAGTACCCCTCGATGAACATGTTGCGTCCGGTGACGAAGCCCATCAGGTTGCCGACCGTCGAGTACTCGCCGAGCGAGACCAGCGAGCCGAAGTCGCGGTACTGGAACGGCTTCAGAGATTCGCCGCGCATGCGGCGCTCGATCGCCTCGACGAGGTGCGAGGCCTCCTGATGCGCCGCCTGTGCGCGCGGCGGCACCGGCGGCTCTCCCGGCTTGAGAGCCAGCCACGCGCAATCGCCCATGGCGAAGATGTTGTCGTCGAGCGTCGTCTGCAGAGTCGGCTTGACGATCAGCTGATTGGAGCGGCTGATCTCGAGCCCGCCGAGATGCGCCAGCACGTCGGGTCCCTTGACGCCCGCCGCCCAGACGACCAGCTCTGACGGAATGAAATCGCCGCTGGCGAGCGTCACCCCCTTGTCCGTCACCTCCGTCACGCGCGCACCGGGCCGGATGTCAACGCCCAGCCCCTTGAGGATGTCGGCGGTGGCATTGGCGATGCGCTCGGGTAGCGCCGGCAGGATGCGCGGCGCGGCGTCTAGCAGCGTGATCTTGATATCGCGCTCCGGCTCGATGCGGTCCATGCCGTAGGCGACGACGCCGCGCGCCGTGTGGTGCAGCTCCGCAGACAGCTCGGTCCCCGTCGCGCCAGCGCCGATGATCGCCACGTGCAGCTGCCCCGGCCGGATCGGCTCGGCCTGCGTATTGGCCCGGAAGCAGGCGTTGACGAGGCGCTTGTTGAAGCGCTCCGCCTCCTCTGGCGTATCGAGCATGATGGCATGCTCGGCCACGCCCGGCGTGCCAAAGTCGTTGCCGACGCTGCCCACGGCGATCACCAGCGTGTCGTAGGTAAAGGCGCGCCGTGGCGTGATCTGCCGGCCCTCGTCGTCGAACGTCTCCGCGACGAACACCTGCCGTTTGGCGCGGTCGAGCCCGATCATCTCGCCGTAGCGATAGCGGAAGCCGTGCCAGTGCGCCTGCGCCAGATAGTCCAGCTCGTGCCGGTCGGCGTCCATGCTGCCGGCCGCGATCTCGTGCAGCAGCGGCTTCCAGATGTGCGTTCGCGAGCGGTCGATGAGCGTGACGTGCGCCAGTCCCTTGCGCCCGAGGCGGTCACCGAGCCGCGTCACCAGCTCGAGCCCGCCCGCGCCGCCGCCGACGACCACAATGCGGTGCAGGTCAGAGCCCTCGGTAACGGTCAGCAGCGGCCGCTCGGCGGCCACGGCGGTGGGGGCAGTCTCGGCCATGAGCGTCTCCCGGCTGGATTGTTCAGTCCCGGTAACCCTTGGCGAAGCCGATCGGCTCAGGCGGGCTTCGCCGGCCGCGCGCTCGCCCCGGCCAGCACCGGGACGAGCTTTTCCTTGATCGTCCTCTGCCTCGGCGGCGAGATCACCTTCTTGCCAAGCAGATCGGTGACGTAGAATACGTCCACCGCCTTCTCGCCATAGGTGGCGATGTGCGCAGAGGCGATGTCCAGCGACAGGTCGGACAGCGCCGTCGTCAGCTCGTAGAGCAGGCCCGGCCGGTCGCGCCCGGCCACCTCGATGACGGTGAAGCTGTCCGACAGCGCGTTGTTGATCACCACGTCGGGCTCGACATGGAACGAGTTCACCACGCTCGCCACCTGACGCCTCTTGGCGAGCAGCGGGCCGAGCCTCGTCTCGCCCTTGAGGACCTTCTCGATCGTATCGGCGACGCGCCGGCCGCGCCGCATCTCGTCGGCGTCGTCGTCGAACTCGCGCGCCAGCAGGAAAGTGTCGAGCGCGAAACCGTCGCGCGTCGTCGAGATGTGCGCGCCGGAGATGTTGGCGCCGGCCGCCGCGCAGGCACCCGCGAACAAGGCCAGCAGCCGCGGGTGATTAGGCGCGAACACCGTGAGCTCGGTGATGGCCTGGAAGTTGTCGGTCGCGATGTCGGTGGCGAGCTTCTTGCCGCCCGCCTCGGCCTTGGCGAGCAACCGCGCGTGCTCGACCTGCTTGCGCGTCTCGGTCCTGAGCCAGTAGTCCGGGTAGTGCCGCCCGACGAAGCGCTCGATCTCGGCCTCGGGCATGCCGCCGGCGAGCGCAGCGCGCAGCGCCTTCTGCGCCTCCGCGACGCGCCGCCCGCGCTCCACCTGCGTGTGCCCGCCCGCCACCAGCGGCTCGGTGTCGTAGTAGAGCGTCCGCAGAAGCTGGCCCTTCCAGCCGTTCCACGTGCCGGGCCCGACGGCGCGAATGTCGGCCACCGTGAGCAGAAGAAGCAGCTTCAGCCGTTCCGGGCTCTGCACCACCTCGGCGAAATCGTGGATCGTCTTTGGGTCGGTGATGTCGCGCGTCTGCGCGATGTTCGACATCGTGAGGTGCTGCTCGATCAGCCACGCGACCGTCTCGGTCTCGGCCGGCTCGAGGCCCAGGCGCGGCCCGAGCTCGCGGGCGACACGCGCGCCGACGACCGAATGGTCCTCGACGCGGCCCTTGCCAATGTCGTGCAGGAACGCCGCCAGGTACAGCGCCCTGCGGTTCTGCACCGTCTTGATGACCTCGGTCGATAGCGGCAGCTCGGCGACCGACACGCCCTTCTCGATCTCGGTGAGCATGCCGACGGTGCGGATGAGGTGCTCGTCGACCGTGTACGAGTGGTACATGTTGTACTGCATCAGCGCGATCACCCGCCCGAAGGCCGGAATGAAGCGCCCGAGCACGCCCGATTCATTCATCCGGCGCAGGTTGTCTGCGGGATTGATCTGGCCGGTCAGCAGCTCGAGGAAGATGCGGTTCGCCTCCGGGTCGTTGCGCAGCTTGTCGTCGATGAGGCTGAGCGAGGAGCGGATGAGCCGGATGGCGTCGGGGTGCAGGAAGGCGTCGTGATGCTCGGCCTGCGCGAACAGGCGGACGAGGTTGACCGGATCGCGCTTGAAGACGTCCTTGTCGGCGACGTTGATGCGGTCGTTGTCGACGCGGAACTCGGTGCGCGTGCGGATCTGCCGCCGCGACCGCCACGTCATCGGGTTGAGGATCCTGTTGAGGCCCGGCCGCGTCTTGAGCTGCTGCATCTCCAGCGCCGAGCACAGGATCGTCGTCAGGTCTCCGACGTCCTTGGCGATCAGGAAGTAGTGCTTCATGAAGCGCTCGACGGCTTTGAGGCCGTTGTGCGTCTTGTAGCCGAGCTTCTCCGCTAGCGGCGGCTGCAGGTCGAACGAGAGGCGCTCCTCGGCGCGACCGGTGAGGAAATGGAGGTGACAGCGCACCGTCCAAAGGAAGTCCTCGCAGCGGCGGAAGGTGACGATCTCGGCGCGCGTGAACACGCCGGCGGCTTCCGTCGCCTCGCCGACCTCGCTGCCGTAGATGTACTTCGACAGCCAGTGCAGCGTATGCAGATCGCGAAGGCCGCCCTTGCCGTCCTTGATGTTCGGCTCCACGCGGTAGCGCGATTCACCCGACCGGCGGTGCCGCTCGTCGCGCTCGGCCATCTTGGCGTCGATGAAGGCGCGCTGGGTCGACGTGATGACGTCACTCTTCATGCGCCGCTCGAGGTCGGCGAAGAGCTGCGCGTCGCCATGGATCAGCCAGATGTCCAGGAGCGAGGTACGGATGGTGATGTCGGCCAGCGCCATCTTGATGCACTGGTCCACCGTGCGCGTCGCGTGGCCGACCTTGAAACCGAGGTCCCACAGCGCATAGAGCATGTACTCGGCGACGCTCTCACCCCACGGCGTCTGCTTGTAGGGCAGCAGAAACAGGAGATCGATGTCCGAGCCCGGCGCCAACATCTCGCGGCCGTAGCCGCCGGTGGCCACGATGGCCATGCGCTCGGCGTCGGAAGGGTTGGTGGCGCGATAGACGTGGGCCACCGTGTAGTCGAACAGCAGCTTGATGAGCTCATCCTGGAAACGCGCCAGGCCGCGCGCGCAGCGCCGCCCGTTGCCGTCCGATTCGAGCTGCCCCCTCGCCGCCGCCCGCGACATTTTAACGAGCGATTTCAGCCGGTCGACGACCGCGGGGCGCGCCTTCGACGCGTCGCCCCCGGCGGCGTGGAACAGCGCCGTCAGCTCGGCGCGGAGGCCGGCCGGGTCGAAGTAGGGCGCGGGCGGGTAGGTCTGGGTATCCATGGCGGCATCTTACCCGGACGTGGGGGCGGAGGAACAGCCCGGCATCCGGGCGACATGACCCGTCACGGAGTATCGGGCATTGCCGGGCAAGGCAAGGAGGGACGACGGCGGCAGCCGCCCGTTCCCCATCACTCCTGCTCGTCCTCGCCGCCCTGCTCCCCCTCGAGTGCCATCTCGGCCTGCTCGGCCTCCTCGTCGCCGGCATCGAGCGGCAGCTCGTCGGGCATCAGGGCGGCGACGTCGGTCGGCTCCGGAACCTTGAAGTCGGGCGGCAGGTTGCCGTCGAGCAAGCCCGCCCCGCGCAGTTCGGCAAGTCCCGGCAGGTCGCGGATGCTGTCCAGCCCGAAGTGCTCGAGGAACTGCTGAGTCGTGCCGTAGGTCAACGGACGCCCGGGCGCGCGGCGCCGCCCGCGTGGCTTGATCCAGCCGGTCTCGAGCAGAATGTCGATGGTGCCCGCCGACGTCGACACGCCGCGGATCTCCTCGATCTCGGCCCGCGTCACCGGCTGGTGGTAGGCGATGATGGCCATCGTCTCCAGCGCCGCCTTGGACAGCTTGCGCTCCTCGGAAGCATGCCGCTCGAGGAGATAGGAGAGATCCTCGGCCGTACGGAACGCCCACTTGCCCGCCACGCGCACGAGGTTGACGCCGCGCCCGGCGTAGAAGCCCTTGAGCTCGTCGAGCAGCGCGCCGATGTCGTCGCCGGCCGGAAGATGGCGGGCGAGGAACTCGGGGTCGAGCGGCTGCGGGGCTGCGAACAGCAGCGCTTCGAGGATGCGTAGCTTCTCGCGCCGGTCCGCCGACGGCAGCGCCGCGATGTTGGACGGCAGCCCGTCGGGTCGCTGCTGCGGAGCGGACACCTGAGCGGCACCCGTGGCCGGCGCATCGCCGGGCGAGCCGGAAGCGTCGCCCTCGGCCTCGGGCGCGTTGTCGTTGATGCCACTCTGCTTCGAAACGTGGTCCGGCATGGACCTCAAACGCGGCGGTGCCATGGTGCGTCCCTTTCCGCTTCTGCCTTCCTTCTTACGCACCGAACCACTTCCGACCTGACGTTAACCCACCCGCTCCCACTCGGCCCCGGCCTCGCGACGGCGCATGTAGATCGGCGCGAACGGGGCATCCTGGCGGATCTCGACCAGGCCTTCCCGCGCCATCTCCAGCGTCGCGCCGAACGAGCTCGCCAGCACCGTCTTCGGCTCGACGTCCTGCGGCAGGTACTGCTCGAGGAACATGTCGAGCTGCGTCCACCCACCGACGCTCTCGCCGACCAGCCGTTCGAGACGCTTCCGAGCGTCCTTGATCGACCAAACCTTGCGCGCCTTGACAACGTGACCGACCTTGATCGTCCGCCGCCGCTGCTCAGCGTAGGCCTTCAGCAGATCATAGATCTGGGCGGTGTACTGAGTCTCGCGGATCGTCTTCTGGCCTTCGGGCATGCCGCGCCCGAACACGTCGACGCCGAGCCGCCGCCGCGTCATCAGCTGTGCCGCCGAGTTGCGCATGGCGTCGAGCCGCATCAGCCGGAACGACAGCCGCTGCGCCATCTCCTCCGCGCTCGCCACCTCGTCGGCCTTCTCCTCGCGGGGGAGAAGAAGCCGCGACTTGAGGAAGGCGAGCCACGCCGCCATGACGAGGTAGTCGGCCGCAAGCTCGAGCCGCAACACCTTGGCCTCGGCGATAAAGGCGAGATACTGCTCGGCCAGCGCCAGCACCGAGATGCGCGAGATGTCGATCTTGTGCGTGCGGGCGAGCGCCAGCAGCAGGTCCAGCGGCCCCTCGAACCCCGACACGTCGACGAGCAGCGCCTCGCCCTCGCGCGGCGCGCCATCGGGCATGGGCGGCTCCCACGCCTCCACGGCCATCCTCGGCGACTCGGGATCGCTGCTCGTCATCGTCTCCCTGCGTCTCGTCGCGGTCAGCCGGTGCTGCCGCAGGAAAAGGCCTGTACCGGCAAGCTACACCGATTCAGCTCTCGGCGCGCCAGCCGCAAGCGCCAGCACCCCGGCCAACGCCGCCTCGGCTTCGGCCACCTCCATCGGCCGACGCCGCGTGGACATCGCCGCCCGCGCCGCATCGAAGCGCTCGCGCGAGGCCCCGGCGAGCGGCGCCACGCCCGCGGCCGCCTCCTCCATCTCCGAAAGGATGCCGTTGCAGTGGAGAGCGAGATCGCTGCCCGCCGCCAGCACCGCCTCGGCGCGCGACCGGATCGAGCCGGACAGCGCTTTCATCGACAAGTCGTCGCTCATCAGGAGGCCGAGAAAAGCGATCTCGCCTCGAATGACGAGCCGGGTCACGTCATGCGACGTACTCGCCGGATGGTGCGAATCGATGGCCGTGAAGACCACGTGCGCCGTCATTGCCGCCGGCAGGTCGTTGAGCAGGCGGAAGGCGAGGAAATCGGAGGTCGTGAGATCGGCGCGCGGCGCGTTGACCACCGGCAGCTCGAAATGGCTGTCCTTGGTCGCCCGCCCGTGCCCAGGGATGTGCTTGATGACCGGCAGCACGCCGGCCGCGAGCAGCCCCTCCGCAACCGCGCGGGCAAGATCCGCCACCTGCTCCGCAGTGCGGCCGTAGGCACGGTCGCCGATGATGTCGTGAGAGCCGGAGATGGGCACGTCCGCCACCGGCGCGCAGTTCGTATCGATGCCGAGGTCGAGCATGTCCCGCCCGACCAGCCAAGCCGCGCTCCGCGCCGCGTCGATGGCGGCCCGCGGATCGCGGGCGTAGAGGCTGCCGTAGGCGGCGCCGGGAGGCAGCGCCCGGCCAAGCGGCGGCCGAAGCCGCTGCACCCGGCCACCTTCCTGGTCGATGAGCACCAGCACGTCTTCGGCGCCGATGGCCTCCCGCGCCGAAGAGGTGAGCTCGCGGATCTGCTCCCGGGTCTCGCAGTTGCGCGCGAACAGGATGATGCCCGCCGGCCGCGCCGCGCGCAGGAACGAGGCCTCTTCGCGTGTGAGCGTCGGCCCCGCGAGACCGGTGATCAGGCGTGTTCGCATTTGGAGCTAGTACGCGATGACCCAGCAGCCGCTGTATCCGGCCGCCTTGAGCTGCGAGCAGACGCCGCTGGCCGCATCGCGCGAGCCGGGCGGACCCGCCAGAAGGCGATGGTACCTGCCCTTGGCGCCGAGATCGACCTCCTGCACGTCGGGCGTGCGGCCCTGCAGCGCCGTGCCGTACTTCGACTGCATGTCGACGAACTGGCGCAGCGAATCCTTCTGGCTGCTACCTGAGACCGGCACCGAGGCCAGGACCGCCACGTAACCGGCGCCGCTCGGCCCAGCCGGCTTCTTGGGAACCGGCAGCTTCGGCACAGCGGCCACCGTGGCGGCGGCGGGCTTGACCGGTTTCGCGGCAGCCGCCGGGGCCTCGATCGCATCGACGGCGGTCGGGGCGGCGGGCGTGGCCCTGGCGACCACGACCGGCTTGGCCGGAGGCGCGGGCGGTGAAACGACGATCGGCTGCGCGGGAGGCGAGACACTTGCCGTCTCCGGCGGCGCGGGCCGCGGCTGCGGCCGTCCGAACCCGTCGACGACCGTCAGGCCCGGCACGCTGACCGTCGGCTTGGGGGCAGGCGCGCTGTCCTGGGGCGGCACGGGGCTGGCGGCCGGCGGCGCCATGGAGCCGTCGCGGCCGATGGCGATGGTCTGAACCCGCTTGGTGCCGCCGTCGCTGTCGCCCGCACCGTCATTGGCCGGAGCGGAGGAGCCCGAGCCGCTGCTCAGGCGATCCATCATCTTGCTGTCGCGGTTGGCGAACTGCTTGCCGCCGGGCTCCGCCGGCTTGATCTTCGACGGCGCGCCGTCACTGCGCACCACCGGCGCCGCCAACTGGATGCTGCCGCCACGGATGAACTTCTGGTATCCGTACGCTAGGCCGCCGCCGACGCCCACGGCCATCACCAGCGCCGCGGCGATGTACAGCCACTTGCCGCCGGAGGACTCGGGCTCGTCGTCCTCGTACTCCTCGCCCTCCCCGGCCTGCGCCTGCTCGTCGTAGCCGCCCTGCGGCGCGCCGTGCTGATCGTAGCCGCCGGCCTGCATGTCGTAGCCCTGGGCATCGTAGCCCTGAGGCACCGCGTATCCCTGGCCCGGATCGGCGTAGCGCGCCTGCTGGCCCGGAATGGCCTCCAGCCCGCCCTGCGCATGGAATGGCGGCTCCTGGCCATAGGCGAGGGCCTGCGGATCGAAGGCGGGTTCCGCCGGCGAGGCGTGATAGCCCCGCGCCGCAGCCTCGGACGCCTGCGGATGGTAGCCGCCGAGATCCGGCTCGTGCGGCTCGGCCGCATATATCGGAGGATAGCCGCCCTGCTGCGGATGGGAAGACTGCTGCTGATAGGACGGCTGCGCCGGCCACTGCTCCGCCGCGCGCGCCCGGGGATCGGCCGCCGGTGGCGGCACCCCATAGTCGCCGAGACCGGGACGCCCGCGCCCGGTGTTGAGCTGGCTCAGCCCTGCCTCGGGAGGATAGACGGCCGGCCGCTGCTGCGGCGCCGGCTGCTCCCATCCACTCTGCGGAAGCTGCGTCGGGAATCCCGAATTCGGAACGTAGGAATCGAACTGCGGCGCATACGAGGGAGCCTGCTGCGGCGCCTGACGGGGCGGATACCCCGGCTGCTGGCCGTAGTCCCCGCGCCCCTGACCACCGGTCGGAGGCACGTCGTCATAATGGGCGTAGCCCTGGGCTCCATGGCCCGGCGCGCCGTAAGCCTGGCCACCATAGCCCTGCCCATAATTCGGATCGGCGGCATATGGATATGGCTGCTGCTGGCCTTGGGGGGCCACCGGCTGGATCAGATGCGGCTGCCGCTGCGGCCGGGACTGGGTTTGCGGCTCCTGTTCGGCGCCCGCGGGACGCCCCGCCGGCGGCCAGCCACCGGACTGCGATGCAGGACCATTGGACCGAGACATTCCGAAACCCTTCAGCCTAGCCGTGCCAACCCCTATCGAATCGCGACTCTACCGCATCGAGTCGGGAGCACGCACACCGAGCACCGCAAGACCTGAAGATATCACCTGCTGAATGCTGGCGATAAGCGCCAAACGCGTCGCGGTCGTCCCCCGGTTGTCGTTTTGGATAAAGCGCAAATGTGGCGAATCATTGCCTCGCGTCCATTGCGCGTGGAATGAGGAAGCCAAATCATAGAGATAGAAGGCGAGGCGGTGCGGCTCGTGCGACGCCGCCGCGCCCGCGACAACACGCGGGAAGAGCGCCGCCTGCCTGATCAGCGTCAGCTCGCCCTCGTCGGTCAGCCCATCCAGGCGGGCTTCCGCCAGCGCCGTGGCCCGGTCGAGATCCGGAAACGCCTCCTTCGCCATGCGGAACACCGAGGCGCAGCGGGCATGGGCGTACTGCACGTAGAAGACCGGGTTGTCCTTCGACTGCTCGGTCACCTTGGCGAAGTCGAAGTCGAGCGGCTCCAGCTCCTTGCGGTATATCATCATGAAGCGGACCGGATCGGAGCCGACCTCGTCGACGACGTCGCGCAGGGTGACGAAGGTCCCCGCCCGCTTCGACATCTTGTAGGGCTCGCCGTTCTTGTAGAGCTTGACCAGCTGCACGACGCGGATGTCGAGATCTGTCGACCCGCCCGACGTGTGCCAGTGCTTGATCTTGCCCTTGCCGTCGCGCTCGACGTCGCCGCCGGCGAACGCCGCCACGGCCGCCAGCATGCGCGGGATGTAGCCGATGTGGTCGGCGCCGAACACATTGACCAGATGACGGTAGCCCCGCTGCAGCTTGTCGTAGTGGTAGGCGATGTCGCCGGCAAAATAGGTGTAGCTGCCATCCGACTTCTTCAGCGCGCGGTCGCTGTCGTCGCCGAACGCGGTCGACTTGAAGAGCGTCTGCTCGCGGTCCTCCCACTCCTCGTTCGGCTCGCCCTTGGGCGGCGGCAGGCGCCCCTCGTAGACGAAGCCCTTGGCCGCGAGCGCATCGATCGCGGCCTTGATCTTGTCGCCGCCGCCCTGGGTCAGCGACGCCTCCGAGAAGAACACGTCGTGGCGGATGTTGAGCGCCGCCAGATCGTCCCGGATCTCGGCCATCATGGCGGCGATCGCCACCTCGCGCACCTTGGCGAGCTGCTCCTTCTCGGGCAGATCGAGCAGCCCGCGGCCGTGCTCCTTCGCCAGCTTTTCGCCGACGGGCTTCAGGTACTCGCCCGGATAGAGCCCCTGCGGGATGTCGCCGATCGCTTCACCCAGCGCCTCGCGGGTGCGCAGCACGACCGAGCGGGCCAGCACGTCGATCTGACCGCCGGCGTCGTTGATGTAGTACTCGCGCGTCACGTCGTAGCCGGCGAAAGCGAGCAGGTTGGCCAGTGCGTCGCCGAACACTGCGCCGCGGCAATGCCCGACGTGCATGGGCCCCGTGGGATTGGCCGAGACGTACTCGACGTTGACGCTCTCGCCCTTGCCGAGGCTGGCGCGGCCGTAGTCGGCGCCCGCGTCCAGGATGACGCGCACGTGAGCCTGCCAGAAAGCCGGCGTGAAGCGGATATTGAGGAACCCCGGCCCCGCCACCTCGACGGACGCGATGCCCGGCACGGCGGCGAGCTTTTCCTTGATCTTCTCGGCGAGGTCGCGCGGCTTCATTTTCGCGGCCTTGGCCAGCATCATGGCGGCGTTCGACGCCATGTCGCCGTGGGTCGGATCGCGCGGCGTCTCGGCCTCGATGCGCGGGATCGCGAGATCGGCCGGCAGCACGCCGTCCGACTTCAGGGCCTCGAGTGCCTCGCCGATGCGGGCCTCGACGTGCGTGAACACGTTCATTGGTTCTCTTTTCTCCCTCTCCCCATGCCCCTGCACTCGGCATGGGGAGAGGGTCGGGGTGAGGGGCGGCCAGGAAAGCAGTCGTGAGAAGCGGCGCCAGGCGCTGCGCCGGTAGCCGCCCCTCACCCTGACCCTCTCCCCGCACGAGCGGGGAGAGGGAAAGCATCGCTGCGGCGCCTAGCGCAGCTCCGGCGTCGAGTCAAACAGGCGGCGGTGCCCGGCGAGGGCGGACCACTCAGCGCGCCGCCCTGCGTTTGGGCGGCTGGTCCTCGGGCAAGTCCGGCTCCAGGCTGATCTTGAGACGATGGCCGGTGGCCCTGGCGTAGCTGCGCAACGTGGCGAGCGAGGCGCGATGGGCCCCCGCCTCCAGACGCGACACCACCGAAGGCGGCGTGTTCATGCGGCGCGCGATCTCCGTCTGCGACAGGCCGGACTTGCTCCGCGCCTTCATCAGCTCTTCGAGAATCGCGAACTCGTCGTCGAGCGCCCGATAAGCCTCCTGATAGCCGGGCTGCCGGCGAGCCTCCGCGAACACCTCGACTGCAGGAATGGACCTCACCTTCTTGATCGTCCTGGTAGCCATGCTAAACCTCTCTGGCACGCTCCCTTGCCAAGCGGACCTCGCGGGGCGGCGTTTTCTGCGTCTTCTTCTCGAAGACGCGCACGATGACGAGCCGCTGCACGGTGCGGGTGACGTACAATGCGCGCGCGATGCCATCCTTGCCCTTGATCCGTAGCTCCCATAGCTCGCCGTCCAAGTGCTTCACCGCCTTCGGAGGGAGGCTCGACAAGCCGTGAGCCGCGATCAGAGCAGCCAAACGCTCGAGCCTCGCCTGCATGTCGAGGGGCAGGGCGAGATACTCGACCCGAGCCGCCGGATGAAACTCGACATTCCAAGGCATGATGCCGAAGCTTATAGCATTCCTGCTAAATCATAGCAACTATGCTATCAATGGGCGCCGCGTGTGGCTGCTCATCGCGTTCACCGCAGCTCCGGCGTCGATTGAAACAGCCGCCGGTGCTCGGCGACGGCGTAGCGGTCGGTCATGCCGGCGACGAAGTCGCCGATGAGGCGCGCCTTTCGCTTGCCGTCGAGGCCGGCGGCGGCGGCGCGCCAGTTGTCGGGCAAGGCGGCGAGATCGGTCGAATAGCGCGAGAACAGGTCGGCGACGACCTGCTCGGCGCCGTGCATCACCCGCATGACGCGCTCGTGGCGGTAGACGCGCGAGAACAGGAAGGCGCGCAGCAGCTTCACCTCCGCCTGCATCGCCTCCGAGAAAGACACAACCCCATGCCCGGCGCGGCGGATGTCGTCCGGCGACCGGGGCGCGAGCGCCGCGAGCCGCCGCCGCGATTCGGTGACCAGGTCGCGGATCATGGCGGTGATCATGCGCCGCGTGATGGAATAGATGCGCCGGCTGCGCTCGTCCGCCAGCTCGTTGCGGATCTCGCCGACGATGCGGCCGACGACCCCCACCATCTCGAGGTCGGAGGCATCTATCAGCCGCGCCCGCATACCGTCGTCGATGTCGGCGCTGAGGTAGGCGATGTCGTCGGAAAGCGCTGCCACCTGGGCCTCCGCCGACGCCCAGCTCTCAAGCTCGAGGCTTCGCCAGGCTTCGACGTCCCGCGTCACCTTGGCCACGGCATGGTCCGCCGCCACCGGCCCGTTGTGCTTGGCGAGCCCTTCCAGCGTCTCCCAGGTCAGGTTGAGTCCGTCGAACTCGGCGTACTTGCGCTCAAGCCGCGTCACGACCCGCAATGACTGCGCGTTGTGGTCGAAGCCGCCCCAGTCCGCCATCACCGCCTGCAGCGCCCGCTCGCCCGCATGCCCGAACGGCGAGTGCCCGAGGTCGTGCGCCAGCGCCAGCACCTCGGCCAGATCCTCGTCCAGGCGCAGCTGGCGGGCGATGGTACGCGCGATCTGCGCCACCTCCAGGCTGTGCGTCAGCCGCGAGCGGTAGTGGTCGCCCTCGTGGAACAGGAACACCTGCGTCTTGTAGGTGAGACGGCGGAAAGCAGTGGAATGCAGAACCCGGTCGCGGTCGCGCTGGAAGGGGCTGCGCGTCGGGCACTCATCCTCGGCGTGGAGGCGCCCGCGGCCCGCAATGGCGCTGGCCGAATAGCTCGCGGGCGATCGCGCACCCGGCGCCAGGCTCTCGCCATAGTCCTCCGCCTCGTCGTCGAGGCGCTTCAAGTGCAGAGCCATGCCCGGCCCTTTCTGTTCCTGCTCTCGGCCAACGATCCCGATCTTCTCCCCTCCCCCTTGCGGGGAGGGGTCGGGGTGGGGGTACGAGGAGAGGAGTGATGCTCCCGCGAGCCCTTTTCGCGGATCATCACCCCACCCCTAACCCCTCCCCGTCAAGGGGAGGGGCATAGCGTGAAACTGAGACACGCTCCCTCAACGGTTTGACTTGGACGGCCGGCATCTTATCTACTGGATCGGAATCGCAGCGCACCCATGAAACGCCGGTTCGTGCGGAATGCAAGTGGCGCCACACGTTAGCGGATGGGTTTGGTACGCAAGTCCGCTGCGCATCTACTCCGGGCTCCCCTCCCCTCGAGGGGAGGGGGCGGGGGTGGGGTGATGAGCTTGGAGCAATAGCGGTCACCCCTGCCCCTTCCCCCCCCCCTGCCCCTTCCCCAAGGGGGAGGGGCCGCCTCCAGCAGCTCAGAACTCGGGTCCTGATCCATGACTTCAGCCAACACGTCCACCCCCGTCGTCGTCACCGCCAGCGCCGCCAGGCGCATCGCCGAGATCGTGGCGGGCGAGCCGGTCAACAAGCTGTTCCGGGTCAGCGTGGAGGGCGGCGGCTGCTCGGGCTTCCAGTACAAGTTCGACCTTGTACCGAGCCGCGAGCCGGACGACCTCGTGCTCGAGCGCGACGGCGCCACGGTGGTCATCGACCCCGTCTCGGTCGAGTATATGGCAGGCAGCGAGATCGACTTCGTCGACGACCTGATCGGCGCCGCCTTCAAGATCAAGAACCCGAACGCCACCGCGTCGTGCGGCTGCGGCACCAGCTTCTCGATCTGAGGGCTCTATGTCCGGCGATCGTCACCGCGCCGGACTGGCCGGAGCGGCTTCGGCGGGCACCGGAGCGTGCAGCTGATCCGCGTTGCCGGCCGGCGCCAGGAACTCCCTGAGCGCCGCGTTGAACTTCTCCGGATATTCGAAATGGATCATGGCGCCCGCCGGCCAAGGCTCCGCGCGCCAGTTGCCGCGTCCCTTCACCCATCCGACGCCGCTGAAATCCGCGAAGTCGCCGCGCGTCGCATACGCCATCCACACCGGATGGCGCAGCTGCTCGTAGACGTTGCGGATGTCGGCGCTGAAGAGCTTGCCCGAGACGAACGCGATCGGGGCGTACTTGGCGCCCGGCTGATGCGTCGTCGCATAGTCGTATCTGAGCAGGTCCTCGTCGAACCGGTCCGAGCCGAACGTCTTGCGCAGGAAGAAGCGGATGCTCGACTCGGTGGTGAGCGCACCGAACACCGCGTCGCCGACGAAGGACACCGACAGCGTCGGCAGCACGCCGCTCACCTGCCGCGTCGAGCCGGGCGCGCCGCGCGCGTTGGCCGAGCGCTTGTCGAAGCCGGTCGGCGTGATGAAGGCGAGCTTGCCGAAGCGGTCCGGCCAGCGGATCGCGGCGCGCGCCAGGAACTCGCAGGCGAGCGATAGCGCCGCCACGTGCACCGGCGCCGGGCCGCAGTCGCGCGCGATGACGTCGAGCATGTCGCGGATGGCCGAGACATAGAGCTCGACGGAGTAATCCCGGTTGCTGCGGTCGGAGAGCCCGAAGCCCGGCAGATCGACGGCATAGATGCGGAACGGCCCCTCGAGCCGCTCGAAGATCGGCTTCATCTCGTAGGCCGATCCCGCCGCATTGATCGAGTGCAGCAGCAGCAGCGGCTGGCCCTCGCCGCGCACGTAGTAGCTGAGCAGGCCCGCGGTGCCGCGCACCGTCTTGCGCTCGTGCGGCACGCTGGCGGAGATCGCGGAAGGAAGGCTGGTCGGCGTCATGGGCCGGCTCCGATCATCAGTGGACCAGGGATGCGGATGCAGGATAACGCGGCTCATTTCCGCCGGTTCCTGCCGACTCGCGTCCCTGCGGGCTACTAGCCACGTGGACACGATCGCCGCTACGTTCAAGATCAAGAGGAGCGACGTGCCCGGAGTGCCTTCGAGACAGGCCTGGCCTCAGGCGGCGGCGAGGCGCGTCTGCAGGTCTTTCAGCTCTCCATCGCGTCGATGATAGCCGGTTTCGGCGATGAGCTGGGCGGCGGTGGCGGTCTGTGCCTTGGCCTCTGCGAACGCGTCAGCGGGCGAGGCGAAGGCGGCCGACACGTCGAGGGCGAGGCGGGCGCGCTCCAGCGCCAGGTCAGTAAGGTAGAGCCGCATCTCCTCGCCGGCGATGTCCTCGACCTCGGAGAGGTCGGCGCGGATGCCCTCGATCAGGCCCGTCTCGCCAGCCGCGGCACGCCGCCGCCGATGCGCCGCTCGGGCGAGAAGGGCGAGGGGGAGGAAGTGGATCGTGCCGGCCTTTCGCAGACCGGCGACGGCGGCATCGAGAGACGCCGCGGCCTGGGGTAGCCCGAGCGCATCCTCGGCACGGCCGATCAGCAGGTGGCCGAAGCCGATGTCATGCAGGCCTAAGCCCCGTCCGAGATAGCGCTCGGCGATGTCGAGCTGATAGCGACCGCGCTGCAGCGCCCGCTTCGCGTCGCCGCGAGTGAGGTTAAGGTCGCCGTACAGGTACCCTTGAAGGGAGGGGAGCCATTCGTATCCTTCACCCCGCCGTCGATGGCGCATTTCCTCCGCATCGGCAAAAAGCGCGGCGGCGCGGTCGAGATCACCAACGCCCGTAAGCGTGACGGCGAGGGTGGCGCGGCGGAACTCGCGCAGCTCCTCGTCGCCCGAGTGTTCGGCGTGAGTGAGGGCGGCCTCGGCTATCGGCACCGCCTCGCGCACGCGGCCGAGGGTAAGTAGTGTGGTGGTGAGTTCGCCGCCGTTGCGCGCGGCCTCTGCCCAAGCATTTTGCTCGATTGCCATGTCCAGACCGGCCCGCCGCGGCTCGACCGAATCGACGAGCCGGCCGAGTGCCGTCAGCGCGAACGCGGCCGAGCCGAGCAGCCAAGCCTGATCGGCCGCCCTCAGGTCACGGCACGGCGCCCGCCATGATGAATCGAAGAAGTTTGCGAGTACCGCGAGCATCGGACCGAAGGCACCGAGGTTGCGGACGATGAATCCTCCGCGTAGCATGTCTATACGACGTTGATAGACGAAAAAGGCTTCCTGAGCCCGCCCCGCTTTCACCCCATGCTGGACGGCGTGGAACAGGGGCTGCATCTCCTCCAGCGTGTCGGGCAGGTCTGGTGCGGCGGAAGAGTAATGGCGGTAGAGCAGATCGTGCGCGGTTTTCGCGGACTCGGGCGCCGTCTCCGCCAGCCGGCCGGAGAAGAACGCGCGGACGATCGGATGCGCGTCCAGCTCCATCGGATCGTGCGGATTGGCTTTCGACAGCAGCCGCAGCTTGCGCAGCCGCTCCTTGGCACGGCGGAGGCGCTGCTCGCGCTCCTGCGCCGACATCTCGCGCACGCCGGCATACTTGAAGACGCCGAGGAATTTCTTCTCAGCAGGCTCCACGAACAGCTCGTCGGTCAGACCGGGAATGCGCTTCTCCAGCAGCGCAGCGAAGGCCTTGCCGTCGGCCGGGCGGTCGAACAGGCCGAGCAGGTTGAGGATGCAGCGCTCGGGGCCACCGAGGCCGGTGGCGGCGCCGTCCTTGGCCAGCCTGTCGAACTGCTCGAGGTAGCCGCGCATCACCTTGGCGGCGCGCTTGGCCGGAATGATCGTCTTGTCGGTCGCCAGCTCCTCCTGCTCGGCCTGGGTCAGCACGATATCGGCGAAGTTGAACTGGTCGCGGTGGCGCACGTCACCACCGCAAACCTCGGACAGGTAGGTGCCGAGCAGCGTCACCGACAGCGCGTGACCGGCGACCGACCGCACCGCTTCTTCCAACTCGCGCTGGCGGCCGTGGACGCCCAGCTCGACCAGCAGCTCGGCGCCGGCCGAGCCGCTCAGCTTATCCAGCGCGTGATTGATGACCAGCGCCCCGCAGCCATCCAGCTCCGGCACCTCCTGCCGCGTGGTCAGCACGACGAGGCCGGGGTTCTGGTTGGCCAGCATCTTGACCAGCTCGGCGAGGCCCCTGTCCTTGAACTTTCCCTTATTGATGCCCGGCGGGTCCTGCAGCGGCTCCAGGCCGTCGAGCAGCAGCAGCGTGCGCTGCTTTTGGATCAGCTTCGCCAGGGCGCGCGCGCGCTCGATAGGGTCCTTGGGGATGTCGCCCGCGAAGCCGAAATCGCCCAGCGCCTTCGAGATGAAGCTGTCGGCGTCGGCGCGCTTCTGCTCGCCCGATCCCTGAGAGTAGGCCGACCAGCCGTAGATGCGCGCCGCCCCGCCGCCGCCCTCGGCCAGCAGGTCGTTGGCGAACGTGCGCAGCAGCGCCGACTTACCCGCACCGCCCAGCGCATGCAGAACGACCGCATTGACCTTCCTCGGCGCCTTGCTCTCCCAGGCGGCGCGCAACATCGCCAGCTCGCTCTCGCGGCCAATGAGGTGCGGCGGCGCGCCAGGTATGTCGCCGAACTCGACGGGGATGACTGGCGCATCCAGATTGACCGCCTTCCGGCTTGGACCACCCGTCACCCGCTCCAGGGTGCCGATGATCTTGGCCATCTGAGACTCGCGCCTGCTCTCATCGGCCCAGCCGTCGAATGGGTGGATATTGGTGTCCTTGAAGTACGTCGGAATGACGGACGCATCCTCGATCGGCGCCGAGAGCAGCTTCCTGATACCGAATGCGTGGTAGGCCTCGGCTTTCACGTTCTCAGACGCGGCGGCCAGGGCCGACCACAGGCAGATCACCATCTTCGAGCGGTTGATCTCGTCGCGAAGCTCGCCCTTCCAATCGTCGTTGTTGAGCTTGGCGTCCCAGAAGACCTCGTATCCGGCGACGTCCAGCGCGGCCACCAATACGGAACGTGCATCGTCGTTCTCGCGCTTGTAGCTGACGAAGACGTCGTACTTCTTGGCTTTAAATTCGTCGCCGTCGGCCCCGGCCCCGGACATCAAAACCGCCCCGTGAACATGTCACCCCGCCACCGATTATACCGGCGACGGGGAGAAACGACATGCTTCAGATCATCCGGGGTGAGCCGGTACCGGTCTTGGCGCTACACGTCCAGATTGGCCACCGTGAGGGCGTTCTCCTGGATGAACTCGCGGCGGGGCTCCACCACGTCGCCCATCAGCTTGGCGAAGATCTCGTCGGCCTCGCCGAGGTCGCCCATCTTCACCTCGAGCAGCGTGCGCGAGTCCCTGTTGAGCGTCGTCTCGGCGAGCTGGTCGGCATTCATCTCGCCGAGGCCCTTGTAGCGCTGCATCTGGATGCCCTTGCGCCCCGCCTCGTAGATGGCGTCGAGCAGGGTGCGCGGGCCGTAGACGGGGATCACCTCGGACTTGCGGCGCAGCCTGGCCGGGGTGCCGTAGACCTCCTCCAGCTCGCCGCGGCGCTCGTTGAGGCGGCGCGCGTCGAGCGACACCAGCAGCGCACGGTCGAGCGCGTGCGCCTCGGTGACGCCGCGCACCTCGCGCGTGAAGAGGTAGCCGTCGTTGCCGTAGCGGCCCTGCCAGCCCGTCTCCGTCTCCTCGGCGATGGCGTCGAGGCGAGCGGCCACGCGCGCGGCGATCTCGGCCGTGGCGTCGGAGGAGGACAGCTTCGACGGGTCGAAGGCGCCGCCGATGGCGGCCTGCTCGACGACGAGGCGGGAATAGCGGGTGTGGAGCGCATCCATCAGCCCGACGGTGACCCGCGCCTGATCGATGGTGGCGCGGAGGTCGCGCCCGGCGCGCTCCTCGCCGTTGCCGCCGATCAGCACGGCCTCCTCGAGCCCGCTGTCGATCAGGTAGTCCTCCAGCGCCCGCTGGTCCTTGAGGTAGGTCTCGGACTTGCCGCGCGAGACTTTGTAGAGCGGCGGCTGCGCGATGTAGAGGTGCCGCTTCTCGATCAGCTCCGGCATCTGCCGGTAGAAGAACGTCAGCAGCAGCGTGCGGATGTGGGCGCCGTCGACGTCGGCGTCCGTCATGATGATGATCTTGTGGTAGCGCAGCTTGTCGAGGTTGAAGCCGCCGTCCTCGCCGCGCCCGATGCCGGTGCCGAGCGCCGTGATGAGCGTGCCGATCTCCTGGCTGGACAGCATCTTGTCCATGCGCGCGCGCTCAACGTTGAGGATCTTGCCGCGCAACGGCAGCACGGCCTGGAACTCGCGTGAGCGGCCCTGCTTCGCCGAGCCGCCAGCCGAGTCGCCCTCGACGATGAACAGCTCGGTCTTCGACGGATCGCGATTCTGGCACTCGGCGAGCTTGCCCGGCAGGTTGGCCATGTCGAGCGCGCCCTTGCGGCGCGTCAACTCGCGCGCCTTGCGCGCCGCCTCGCGCGCCGCCGCCGCCTCCGCAACCTTGGTGACGATGGTCTTGGCCTCTTTCGGGTGCTCCTCGAACCACTGCGCAAGCTGGTCGCCGACGATCGTCTCGACGACGGGCTTGACCTCGGACGAGACCAGCTTGTCCTTCGTCTGCGACGAGAACTTGGGATCCGGCACCTTGACCGACAGCACGCAGGTGAGCCCCTCACGCGCATCGTCGCCGGTCAGCGACACCTTCTCCTTCTTCGCGATGCCGCTCTCCTCCGCGTACTTGTTGACGACACGGGTGAGCGCGCCGCGGAAGCCGGCCAGATGCGTGCCGCCGTCGCGCTGCGGGATGTTGTTGGTGAAGCAGAGCACGTGCTCGTGGTAGCTGTCGTTCCACCACAGCGCTACCTCGACGCCGATGCCGTCCTTGTCGGTGGCGATCATGATCGGTTCGGTGATCAGCCCCTGCTTGGAGCGATCGATGTAGCGCACGAAGGCCGCCGTGCCGCCGTCGTAGTGCAGCTCCTCGCGCCGGATGTCGGCATGCCGCGCGTCGGTGAGCACGATGCGCGCGCCGGAGTTGAGGAAGGCCAGCTCCCGCAGCCGGTGCTCCAGCGTGTCGAAGTCGAACTCGATGACGTTGTGGAACGTCTGCGTGCTCGGCAGGAAGGTGACCTCGGTGCCGCGCTCGTCCCCGGCCGGGCCGATGACGTTCAGCGGGCCGGCCGCGACGCCGTCGCGGAACTCGATCGTGTGCTCCTTGCCCTCGCGCCAGATGCGCGCGCGCAGCCATGTCGAGAGCGCGTTGACGACCGAGACGCCGACGCCGTGCAGGCCGCCCGAGACCTTGTAGGAGTTCTGGTCGAACTTGCCGCCCGCGTGCAACTCGGTGAACACGATCTCCGCCGCCGAGCGCTTGGGCTCGTGGTCGTCGTCGTGCTTGATGCCGGTCGGGATGCCGCGCCCGTCGTCGCGAACCGTGCACGAGCCGTCGGGGTTGAGCGTCACCTCGCAGCGCGAGGCGAAACCCGCCAGCACCTCGTCGATGGCGTTGTCGACGACCTCGTAGATCATGTGGTGTAGGCCGGAGCCGTCGTCGGTGTCGCCGATGTACATGCCGGGGCGCTTGCGCACCGCCTCGAGGCCCTTGAGCATCTTGATCGAATCCGCGCCGTAGTCCTCGGCGACGGGGGTCTTCTTCTTGGGGCTCGCGCTCATGCGGGAAGGCTTCCTCGGAAGGCATTTCGGTGGGTAGGTTTCTTATACCACGGCGCACCTCCGAACGGTACGAAATCGCACCTCCGGGGCGCAGATTTCCCGTGCAAATTTGCGCGCTATATCAGCGGGTTGGTAGATAGGCCGGGCATCATCGATCGGATTGGGCCAAGGCCGTCACGAAACCGCCTTCGACCCGCCAGCTCCGTGCCCTCGCGCCAAGCGCGTCGAAGGACAGATGATCAGTGCCCGTCATCCAGGCCTGCGTGCCGAGCCGGAGGATCTCGTCGAACAGCGCCGCGCGGCGGTGCTCGTCCAGATGTGCCGTCACCTCGTCGAGGAGCAGCATCGGCGCCATGCCGCCCTGCCGCTCGGCGATCAGCTCGGCATGCGCCAGAACGAGACCGAGCAGCAGAGCCTTCTGCTCGCCGGTCGAGCAGAGCCGCGCCGGCATGTCCTTGGGGCCATGGCCGACAACGAGATCCGAGCGGTGCGGCCCCTCGAGCGTGCGCCCTGCGGCACGGTCGCGCTCGCGGGCCTTCACGAGGCGGAGACGGTAGGCATCCTCGACGTCGGTCGCCGGGCGCGCGCCGAGCTCGGCCTCGAGCGTGCCCTCGATCGCCACCTGGCCCCACGGGAACGGCGAGTTGGGGTCGCGCTCCCGCCGCGCGGCGATGACGGCGGCCATGGCGCCGATCGCTTCCGCGCGCGCCGCCGCGATGGCGACGCCGGTCTCCGCGAGCTGCGTCTCGAAGCCGCCGAGCAGCGCGTTATCGCGCACGCCATCGGCGAGCAGACGGTTGCGGCTCTGCATGGCCCGCTCGTAGCGGTTGGCGAGCCGGCCGAAGCCCGCGTCGAAGCACAGGATCAGGCGGTCGAGGAACCGGCGGCGCTCGGAAGCCGGGCCGGTGAAGAGCCCGTCCATGGCCGGGGTGAGCCACACCATCTCGACGTAGTCGGCGAGCACGCCGGAGCCGCCCTTGGCCTCGCCGTCGATGCGCACGATGCGGCTGGAGGCCGAGGATGAAGCGGCTCGGCTCGCATCCATGCCGGTGCCGATGTCGACGGCGCCGAGCGCCGTGTGCACGCGCGCCGCCACCGCCCACTCGCCCTGCCCTCCGCGGCCGAGGTCGGCGTAGGCGGCGCGGCGCATCCCCTGCCCCGGCGCCAGCAGCGACACGGCCTCGAGCAGGTTTGTTTTGCCGGCGCCATTTGGACCGACGAGCACCTGCGGCTCCGGCCCCGTCTCGAGGGTCAGGCGCTCGTAGTTGCGGAAGCCGGTCAGCGTCAGCCGCTCGAGCCAGAGGCGCGCTAAGCTGCCAGAAGTCCCTATGGGCAATGGAAAGTCAGTTTATAACGCGCATCCTCCAGTTCGCTAAGCCAAGTTAAATTCGGCCGAGAATCCTTGCGAACCTTAAGACGACATTTTGCTTCAAGTAACGGCTTCCGAAGTGGCGATTCGGCTACCTCTCGCAGCCGAGCCTCCAAATTTGATTTCAGTTGGCCCATCAATTCTTGGGCCAGTTCAGGGTTGTTGCACCTCCCGGTCTCGTGGTTGAAGCAGCCCTCAATTCCACGGATTTCGGCCAGCGTGCATTCGATTTGAGAAGGGTATGAGATATGGACTACATTTTCTTGCGTGGCTGGCATGTCACACCCGCATCGGCATCAGCACGTAGAGGACGCTCTCGTCAGCCGCGTCGCGGACCATGGTGGGCGAGCCCGGGTCGGCGAGCAGGAAGCGCGCCTCCTCGCCCTCGAGCTGGCCGGCGATGTCGAGAAGATAGCGTGCGTTGAATCCGATCTCCAGCGGGCTCGCGCCGTAGTCGACGTCGATCTCCTCGGTCGCGCTGCCGCCCTCGGGATTGTTGACCGAGAGGACCAGCTTACCGCCGGTCAGGTTGAGCTTCACCGCCCGGCCACGCTCGCTGGCGATCGTCGAGACGCGGTCGACCGAGCTCTTGAACTCGGCGTTGGAGACCTTGAGCTCCTTGTCGTTCGACTGCGGGATGACGCGGCCGTAGTCGGGGAAGGTGCCGTCGATGAGCTTGGAGACGAGCGTCACCGTGCCGATCTCGAAGCGCACCTTGGCCGCGCTGACGCCGACCGTGATCGACGCCGCGGTGTCCTCGAGCAGGCGCTGCAGCTCCTGCACGGTCTTGCGCGGGATGATGACGCCAGGCATGCCCTCCGCTCCTGGCGGCCGAGGCATCTCGGCCTGGGCGAGGCGGTGGCCGTCGGTTGCCACCGCGCGCAGCGTCGGCTGCGAGCCGGTCTGCGCCGTATGCAGGTAGATGCCGTTGAGGTAGTAGCGCGTCTCCTCCGTCGAGATGGCGAAGCGCGTCTTCTCGATCAGCCGCTTCATCTCGGCGGCGCCGATCTCGAAGGTGTTGGGCTGCTCCCCGGCACCGAGGTCGGGGAAATCCTCCGCCGGTAGCGTCTGCAGCGCGAACCGCGACGAGCCGGAGGTGAGCGTCAGCCGGTCCTTGTCGGCATCGCGCTTCAATTCCACCTGCGCACCCTCGCGCAGCTTGCGCACGATGTCGTGCAGCATGTGCGCCGGCACGGTCAACGCACCCGGAGTGGTCACGTCGGCGTTGACCTGCTCGGTGACCTCGCGCTCGAGATCCGTGGCCTTGAACTGCAGCGTGTTGCCGCTCGCCCTCAGGAGCACATTCGAGAGCACGGGGATGGTCGTGCGCCGTTCGACCACGCTGGTCACGTGTCCCAGAGCCCTGAGCAGCTCACCGCGTTCGATCAAGAGGCGCATGGTCGAGTTTCCCGGCGCTTATCGCGTCCATTGAGTTGCTGCCGCCGCGCCCCCCGCGGGCCCTGACGCGTTCCGGGCCTTGGTGGCATTCGGACTGTCGGGGAAGCAGGACGGAGGGGGGATTCGCACGTGCCGCCACAAGACCCCATATGGACAGCTTTTTCAAGGGTGCACATACGCCTCGCGCCCGGTTCTCCGCCGCCTTCTGAAAAAAGGAGCGGCGCCCCTCGCGGAACGCCGCCCCACCCCCGCTAACGTACAGGCCGCCCTCACGCCCGCACGAGAGCTTTTCGCGATTTCCCTGGCCTCTAGTGGCTGAGCAGCTTCTTGAGCTCGTCGATCTCGTCCTTGAGGCGCGGATTCCCGGCGATCTGGCCCTCGATCTTGCGGATCGCGTGCAGCACGGTCGTGTGGTCGCGATCACCGAAGCGGCGTCCGATCTCCGGCAGAGAACGCTGAGTGAGCTGCTTGGCGAGGTACATGCCGATCTGGCGCGGCCACACCACCGAGCGGTGGCGGCGCTGCGAGAGCAGGTCGCCCTTCGAGACGCCGAAGTGGCGCGACACGATGCGCAGGATGTCCTCGATCTTGATGCGGCGCGGCTCGAAGTTCTGCACGAGATCGCGCACCACCGTCTCGGCGATGTCGAGCGTGATCGGCGTGCGCATGTACTGCCACGTCGCGTAGAGCCGCGTGACGGCGCCTTCGAGCTCGCGGCCGCTCTCCGTCAGGCGGTCGGCGAGCAGGTCGAGCACCTCGCGGGAGAGCTCGAACGACGGATCGCCGGAGCGCTTCTCGGCCAGCCGCTTGGTCACGACCTTCTGGCGCAGCTCGTAGTCGAACGCACCGATCTCGGTGACGAGGCCGCGCTGCAGTCGCGACCGCATGCGCTCGTTGAGCCTCTCGATCTGGTTGGGCGCCCGCGCCGACGCCACCACCACCTGCCGGCCGCCGTCGAGCAGCGCGTTGATGATGTGGTCGAACTCCTGCTCGGTGCGCTCGCCGCTCATGAACTCGAGGTCGTCGATCAGCAGCACGTCGACCTGACGGAACTTCTCCTTGAAGGCCATCGGGTCCTGGCTGCGCAGCAGCGCGTCGACGAACTGATAGCGGAAGCGCTCGGCGGTGAGATAGAGCACCTGCGCTTCGGGAGCACGCCGCTTCACCTCCCAGGCGATGGCATGCAGCAGATGCGTTTTGCCGAGACCGACGGAGGAGTGGATGTACAGCGGGTTGAAGCCCGGGCTCTCGCGCAGCACCGTCTCGGCGACCTGCGTCGCGCCGGCATGGGCCATCCGGTTCGCGGCCCCGACGACGAAGCTATCGAACGTATAGCGCGGATCGAGGGGCGAGCCCTCGAAGTCGCCGACATGGGTGCGGCCGGCCGCGGCCGCCGCCATCATCGCCATCACGGGCCCCGTGCGCGTGCCGCCCTGCTCGCGTCCCGCCGTCGCGGACGGCTCGGAAGCCGGTGCCCGCGTCTCCACGGCGCTCGCCGGGCGCACGTTCGCCGAACCCGGCTGGCGCAGCACCACTTCCACCCGCTCGGCGCCCTTGAACTCGGCGCGGCAGCAGGCCAGCAAATCGTCGGTGTAGTGCGACGTGATCCAATTGCGCAGGAACTTGACCGGCACCGACACCTTGACGACGGCGCCGTCGAAGCTGTCGAACTCCATGGCCTTGAACCACGACGAGTAGATGTCGTCGCCGAGCCGGGCCTTGAGCAGCGCCCGCACGCGCTCGCCGCCGTTGTCGCTCGCCCCTGCCGTCTTGACCAGCGCCCCCGCCGAAGCGCTCGTCTCTGCGTCCTGCTTGTGCATCGTATGCATGTGAAAATCCGCCCTCTTGAACCTGTTGCCCGTGTCGGACGAGACGCAAAGGCTCTCCGGCCGTCCGCCACGGCGGCCGCTGGCTCTGTCGCATCTGATCCCGGCGAAGGGTGCTAGCTCAGCACCCGATGCGAGCCGCTTCGCCGCCCTGCGGCGGCCGGCCCCTCATGGCGTCGGGTGTCGAGACTGCCCTCGAACCCCTCGGCCTCGTTACGGCTGCGGACACGCCCCGCACCCGTTGCTGCGCGGGCTGAATGGCGCCCGGCGCGCCGTGCCACCCGATCTCCGCCTGATCGGAACGGCCGGCCTTGCCGCAACCCGCCCGGGTCCGCACCCCGGCTGGATTGCTTACTATTGGAGGGCACGCCCGCACCGCATCCGCAGGCAACGCCCCGACATTCACAACTGACCCCACTGAGTACCTCCGCCCGGCCAACAAGGAATTCCACGCCGCCCAGCGCGAAATTCATCAGACCATGCTGATTACAAACAGAACGACTCCGGCCCCGCCGAGGTATGCTCCTGGCGGAATGCACGCGGACGCGACACACGATAGCTTGGCGCCGGGGCAAGAAACTCATGCACAACCCGGCTGTGATCACAGATCACAATCGACAGGCGCGACGGGATACGCACAGCACTGTCGATGGCCTGTTTATACCTCGTTAACCCTTCCAGGCGCAAGTGCGGCCGGGGCGCACTGAGTGTTTCCGCAGCGTGCGGAAAGGCGTCGCTGGGCTGGGGAAAACCCGGCTCGGCCGCCATCGGACTGTGGAGAATCTCTTGAGTCCGAACGCCTTCCGGCCGCCCCCCTCAAAACGGCAACGGCGCCCCCTGGGAGCGCCGCTGAACATCTTTTTCATTTGCCACCCGGGACTCGGGAGCCCGCGTCCGCCGCGGTCTCATGCCCTTGTCCCAATGATTCCCGGCACTAGCGGAACCCTTGGCGCGAGCTGGGAGGCGATGGGATGTGGCGGATTTATAACACCATCCCCGAACCGGCTCCCCAGGGCTCACGCCATCCGGTTCACGGCCGCCATCAGCCGCGACACCTTGCGGCTCGCGGCGCGCTTGTGGACGATGCCGGTCTGACCAGAGCGGGCGAGCACGGGCTCGGCCGCCTTCAGCGCCGCCGCGGCCTCGGTCTTGTTCCCGGCAGCGATCGCCTCCTCGACGCGGCGCACCTCGGTCTTCATGCGCGTCCGGCGGTTCTTGTTGATCGCGGTCTGGCGCTGAATCTTGCGGGTGGCTTTCTTCGCCGACTTGGTATTGGCCATGGGTCGTCCTTCTCTGAATGGGTTCCGGCCCCGGGAGCCCGGCGAAAGCCGAAGGCAGCGGGGGCAAACACGGGAACCGCCCGGGACGGAGTCCCGAGCGGCGCTTGGGCCCTCGTATAGCGACGGTCCGCCGGGCGGTCAACGGCCAACAGGCCGCGCCAAATTCGGCTCACAGCAGCTTCTTGATCTCCGACTTGAGGCTCGGGCCCAGGTCGTCGCGGGCCAGCGCGTAGGCGACGTTGGCCATCAGGAAGCCGATCTTGGAGCCGCAGTCGTAGATACGCCCCTCGAAGCGGACGGCGTGGAACGGCTGACCGCGATGATGCATGAGACCGATCATGGAGTCGGTGAGCTGGATTTCGCCGCCGGCGCCGCGTTCCTGGCCGGCGAGCAGGTCGAAGATCTCCGGCTGCAGGATGTAGCGTCCCGAGATGTGCAGGTTGGACGGGGCTTTCCCGCGCGGCGGCTTCTCCACCATCTCGGTGATGCGCGACACCTTGGCCTTGGCGTTGTCGACGCCGACGATGCCGTAGAGGTGCGCCTGGTCCTGCGGCACGGGCGAGACGGCGACGAGGTTGCCGCCAGTCTTGTCGTAGGCCGTGATCATGTCGGCGAGGCAGGGGTGCTCGGAGTGGTGGAGCATGTCCGGCAGGAGCAGCGCGAACGGCTCGTTGCCGACGATGTCGCGCGCGCACCACACCGCGTGGCCGAGGCCGAGCGGGGCCTGCTGGCGCGTGAAGCTGGTGCAACCGGCGTCCGGCTGGTCCCGTGACAGCATCTCGAGCTCGCTCTTCTTGCCTCGCGAGGCCAGCGTCTGCTCGAGCTCGAACTGGCTGTCGAAGTGATCCTCGATGACGCCCTTGTTGCGCCCGGTGACGAAGATGAAGTGCTCGATGCCGGCGGCGCGCGCCTCGTCCACGACGTGCTGGATCACCGGACGGTCGACGACGGTCAGCATCTCCTTCGGCATGGCCTTGGTGGCCGGCAGGAAGCGCGTGCCGAGGCCGGCCACCGGGAGGACGGCCTTGCGGATCTTCTTCTTCGCAGATGTCATGAATGGCTCCGGGCGTTCGAGCTTTCCGGTTGGCGCCGGTTCGCCCGCGGCCGCGCTGGCCGCGGCCCGCTGGTGTGGCGCCGCCGCAGCATTTGGGCGGAATCGTCCCGTTCTGCAAGCGGACTTAGACGAACGGCGGCAGCCGGGAGGGGCCACGACCGGAAACGTGGCAAGCGAAAAGCAAACGGCCGGGGCGAAACCCGGCCGTTCTCTGTTTGGCTATGCCGTCCCGGTCAGGCCTTCGACGGGGGCCGGCTGGAATCCACCTCGCCCCGGTCGACGCGGCGTGAGAACTCGGTCTGTCCACCGGACGCCAGGATGCGCGCCTGCTCGATCCAGTTCTCGCGCTCGATGCGGCCCTTGAAATCGAGCACGCGGCTGATGCGCTCGACGTCGCCGCCGTTCCAGCTCGCGATCTGCTCGTACTGCGTGACGCCCAGCGAGTTGAGCTTCTTCTCGATCAGCACGCCGATGCCGCGGATGCGCTTCAGGTCGTCGAGCGCGCCGGGCGCCCGCCCGGCACCGGCCTCGGCCGGCCGGAAGTGCTCCGAACCGACAGAGCGCAGCACCGAAAGGTCGCCCTTGGGCGCCGAGCGCGCGGCATCCGCCGTGTCGAGACGGGCGGCGTTCTCCTTGATGGCGTCGGAAAGCCGGGCCGGACGCGAGCCGGCATCGGCCTCCGCCGCCGGCGCGGCGGGTGCGGGTGCCTTCGCAGGTGCCGGTGCCTTGGCGGGCGCCGGAGGCGGCGTCACGACCGGCACGCCGCCGAGCGCCTGCCGGCGCGCGAAGTCCGTGCTGCCGCCCTTGTCGAGGATCTGCGCCTGCTCGATCCAGTTCTCGCGCTCGACGCGGGCGTTGGCTCCGAGCGACTGGTTGACACGCGCGGTGTCCTCGGCCCGCCAGCCGGCGATCTGCGCGTAGCGCGTCACGCCGAGACCCTTGAGCCGCGACGCCGTCGCCGCGTCGATGCCGCGGATCCGCGTCAGGTCGTCATCACGCGGCGCCGATGCAGCAGGTGCTGCCTCGGCCGGCTTCGCGGGCGCGGCGGGCGCTGCAGGAGCCGCGGGGGCGGCGGGCTGCGCGGCCTTGCCGACCGTGGACGCGGCCGCAGCGGCGGCGGCGGCCGCGGCAGATGCCGCGACGCTCGGAGCCGGGGCCGGCGCGGCCGGCTTCGCCGGTGCCACCGGAGGCGGGGCCGCGGCCACCGGCTTGGCCGGTACCGGTGCCGGCGCTGGGGCGGGAGACGGGGATGGAGCCGGTTTAGCCGCAACCGCCGGAGCGGCGGGCGCGGGCACAGGCTGCACGGGCACGGCACCCGACGCCTTGCGCCGCGCGAAATCCGTCAGACCGCCTCTTTCCAGAATGCTCGCCTGCTCGATCCAGTTCTCGCGCTCGATGCGCCCCTTGACGCCCAGCGCCTGGCTGATGCGCGCCACGTCGGTGGCCTTCCACGACGCAATCTGCGCGTAGCGGGTGATACCGAGGCCGCGCAGGCGCGACTGCACCGCGCCGTCGATGCCGCGGATGCGCGTCAGATCCTCGTCGCGCGGCACCGCCTGCGCGGGAGCCGGGGGTGCGACCGGGGCGGCGGGTGGCGGCGGCGCGGGCGGCGCCGGAGGCACCACGCGGGCCGACACGCCGCTGGCGCCCGCCGAGCCGGACGCGGAAGGAAGCACCGGAGCCGGAGCAGCCTTCGCCTGAGCGGCGGCTGCAACGGCGGCGGCGGCCGCCGCCGCGGTGGCCACGGCATCGGTCTTGACCGGCGCCGGAGCCGCCGGGGTGACGGCCACAGGCTTCGGCGGCGCAGCCGGCGGAATGGGAGCCGGAGCGGCCGGCTTCTCGGCCGCCGGAGCCGGCGCCGCCGGCTTGGCCGGAGCCTCGGCCACGGGAGCCGGCTTCGCGGGCGCGTCGGCAGGCTTCGCCGCCTGGGGCGGTGCCGCAGGCGCGGCAGGCGCCGGCTTGGGCGGCTGCGACAGCGTCTTCTCGAAACGGTTGCCGGGAACGGGTGTGACCACCGGCACGCCTTGCGGCGCCACTGGACGCGGCGACGGCTCGACGCGGGGCACGGCGGCCGCAGCGGCGGGCACGGGGGCAGGCGCAGGCGCCCGTGCAGGAGGCGGTGGTGTCGGTGCGGGAGCCGGTGCCGGCGCCGCGACGCGCGCGGCCGCGGGTGCCGCTGTCGCGACGGCCGGCGCGACCGCATCGACGGCGGGCTCCGCCGCATGATCGTCGCTACCGACGGCGAACAGCTTGCGCAGCATGCACGAGATCAGCGCCCCGAGCAGGAACGCGGCCGTCATCAGCGCCGCCGTCTGGAAGATGAACCACTTCATCACTTACCTCCCCTTCGGGCCCGCGCCGCCGGCTCAGCGGCTCCGGCACGTCCCCGAGTACTCACGCACGGCCGCGGCGGTCCGGCATCGCCACCGCCACCCGGGCGGAGCGCGCCGGCGAGCCGCGCATCATTCGTGCTCCCGGCTGCACGAGATCCATCCGACGATCAGCCCGATCAGCACCGCGCCGATCAGGTAGACGAACAGCTTGGCGAACAGGTAGCTCATGGTGACGCTCCTACATCCGAGCCCGGTTCTGCCAGCTCACTCGGCCTTGACGGAAAATTCGATACGACGGTTCTTGGCCCGGTTATCGGCCGTGTCGTTCGGCGCCACCGGGCGTGTCTCGCCGTAGCCGACGGCGTCCATGCGGCTGACGTTGACGCCGGCCTTGGCCAGATAGTCGAGCACCGACTTGGCCCGCCGTTCCGACAGCCCCTTGTTGCGCTCGGGCGTACCCTCGGCGTCGGTGTGTCCCTCGACCTCGAGCTTCAGCGACGGGCAGGCGTTGGCCGCCAGAGCGACCTTGTCCAGGGTCTGGTGGCTGGCCCGGTCGAGCGCGGCGCTGGCGCGCTCGAAGCGGATGATGCCCGCGCTCGCGACGCTACGCATGGCCGCCTGGCACTTGTCGGCCTCGGCCTTCTTCACCGCCAGCTCCGCCTTGCGCTTGACCTCGGCGGCCTCCTGCTCGGCCTTGCGCTTGGCTTCCGCCTCGGCGGCCTTGCGCTTGGCTTCCGCGGCCTCGGCATCGGCCTTGCGCTTCGCCTCCGCCTCCTCGGCCTTGCGCTTCGCGTCGGTGGCGTCCTGCTCGGCCTTGCGCTTGGCGTCTGCCGCGTCCTGCTCGGACTTGCGCTGTGCATCCGCCGCTGCGGCCTTGCGCTTGGCCTCCGCGGCCTCCGCCTCGGCCTTCCGCTTCGCCTCGGCCTCGATAGCCGCGCTGTTGTCCTCGACCGGCGCCACGGCTGGGGGCGGCGGCTTCGGGAACGTGATGGTGTCGGCGGTCTTGTAGGCGCCCGGAACCTTCGACTTGAGCGCCTGGCGAACCCGGCCCGCCGTGTCCTCGTCCTCGGCCATGCCGCTGATCGTCACCTGGCTGGCTTGGATGCTGGCCTCTCCCGAGCGCAGCTGCGCGAGCTGGTCGATCAGCGCCATGGCTGCCTTGGGATAGCTCGGCAGAGCGCCGTCGGCCAAGTCCATGCGATCACTGACCTTGGCCTTGGGGAACGCGGCCTTGGCATGGGCGACGAGATCCTCGCGCACCTTTTCGCTCGGCGCATAGCCGGTCAGCACAACTTGGCTGCCGGTGCTCTGGGCGCCCCAGACGTAGGGAGAGACCACCGGCGGCGTGACCTTGTCGCTGATCAGCTTTGTGCCGGCGGGCAGGCCGCTGCGCAACGCCGTCTTGATACCCTTGTAGGCGGGGACGTCGCTGGCTTCGCCGGAAAGCGAAATGTCGAGGTTGTCGAGGTCGACGCTGCCGCGCTTCATGGCCGCCAGCTGTTGCAGCCCGAAGCTGACGCCGCTGAGCCAGGCGCCGCCCTCAGGCACGCCGCGCGCGAGTTCCATGCGGTCATGGATCTGGCTCTTCGGGAAGTTGGCCTTGACCACGCCGATGATGGATTTGCGCACCTTCTCGTTGGGCACGTATCCGGAGAGGGTGATCGCGGAGCCGTCCTTGCTGGTCGCAGACCAGAGGTAATTGTCGACCTTTCGGATGAGGTCCGTCTGCGGGTCGACGATGCGCACGCCGTAGACGTTCATCGCGGTCTGCAGCGCGCTCTGGGGCTCTTTCTCCTCGGTCGCCCGGCCCGACAGGATGCCGTCGCGGCCATGGAATGTCGTCTTGGCCCACTTCATTCCGGCGCTGGCGAGGGCGTCCTCGGTCCGTTGCTTGAGATCGGCCTCGACCCTCTCGTGCTCCCCCAGCACGGTGATCCAGGTCCAGACCGCGAGTGGCAGCAGCCCCCACAGCCAACGCAACGGATTACACTTCATGACTGACCTCACTGACCCACCCCGCGGACACGCGTCGCCACGCCCGCGCCGAAGGTGGCAACCGGCACGAGCAGACACGTGTTTTTCGGCGGACTGTCCCCCACCCCACCGCGCAAAGGCCCGTTCACTATAAACAACCTGTTCAGCCTTTCCAAGACGGTCGGCTTGTCCGGACTGCTCATTCTAAAGGCGTGGCGTGGCCCTACGGGCACAATTCTCGTGTGACGATAGAGAAGTCCGCTACATTCTCCGCAGTTAGGTGACGAGGCGGACGTCTCGATCTGAATCTGCTTTTGTCACTGACGCTTGGCAGACCACCTTGCAGCAACCGCGGACCAAGCGTCAGTGACGCAACACTAACATTCCCGCTCCGTACCGGCGCGAGGTCATCCGCACTCAACTGTTTCTCCGCTGGAGCGGGGGCCTGCCCGGAGCGAGGCCGCGCGCCGTCACAATCACGCCGCGGCGCGCAACCGGCTCTCGCAGGCGTCGAGCACCTTCGGCAGCTCGGCGGCGGGAACCGGCCGGCTGAACAGGTAGCCCTGCACGGCGTCGCAGCCGGCGGCGCGGACGAGTTGCAGGTGCTGCTCCGTCTCGACACCCTCGGCCACGGTCTGGATGCCCAGCATGCGGGCGAGACCGGAGACGGCGCTGACGATGGCCGAGCAGTCGTCGCGGTCGGGCAGGTCGCGCACGAACGTCTGGTCGATCTTCAGCTTGTCGAACGGGAAGCGTCTCAGATAGCTGAGCGAGGCGAACCCGGTGCCGAAATCGTCGAGCGCGATGCTGACGCCCATGTCGCGCAGCCGGTGCAGAAGCTCGATGGTCCGGCTGTCGTCGTTGAGCAAAAGGCTCTCCGTGACCTCGAGCTCCAGCCGGTCGGCGGACAGCCCCGCGGCGGTGAGCGCCACCTCCGTGACCTGTGCCAGATCGTTGGAGCCGAACTGCACGGCCGACAGGTTCACGGCCACGCGCGCCTCGCTCGGCCATTTGGCGGCGTCCTGGCACGCCTGGTTGATGGCCCAGGCGCCGAGCTCGACGATGAGCCCGCTCTCCTCGGCCACGGGGATGAACACGCCCGGAGGAATCATGCCCCGCTGCGGGTGCCGCCAGCGCATCAGCGCCTCGCAGCTGATCACCGACCCCGTCTCGAGCGAGATGATCGGCTGATAGTGCAGCTCCAGCTGGTTGTCCTCGAGCGCGTGCCGGAGGTCGTTCTCCATTTCCCGGCGCTGCTTCATCGCGATCTCGTGCTCGGGGCGGTAGAACACGACCTGCCCGCGCCCGCCACTCTTGGCCTTGTAGAGCGCGATGTCGGCGTTCTTCAGCAACTCGTCAGAGGTGCGGCCGTGGGCCGGTGCCAGCGCGACGCCGACCGAGGAGCCGATGACGACGCGCTGTCCCATGATGTCGAACGGCTTGCACATCGCCTTGAGGATACGCCGCGACACCACCTCGGCCTGCCCCTCCTCGGTGACGCCGGCCTGCACGATGGCGAACTCGTCGCCGCCGAGGCGCGCCACGAGGTCGCCCGAGCGCACGATGGCGCGCAGCCGGACCGCGACCTCCTTGAGCAGCGCGTCGCCGGTCGGGTGGCCGAGCGTATCGTTGACCTCCTTGAAGCGATCGAGGTCGATCCAGTGCACGGCGAAGCCGGAATTGGGACCGAGCCGGGCGAGCAGGATCTCGAGCCGCTCGCGGAAATAGCGCCGGTTGCCGACCTCGGTCAGCGTGTCGATCTGGGCGAGCCGGTTGATCTGCTCTTCCGCCGCCCGCTTCTCCGTGACGTCCTCGTGCACGTCCACCCAGCCGCCGCCCGGCAGCGGCTGGAAGTTGACCATCACGCTGCGCCCGTCGGGTAGCTGCCGGAGCTGGTTGGCCGGCTGGCCATGGGCAAGGCTTTCAGACAGCGATATGAGCCAGCTCACGGAACGCTCCGCGCTGGCGCCGGGATCCCGGACCGCTCCGTTGGCGGCGCACGCCGCGAGGATATCGTTGAAATGCGTTCCCGGCTGCGTCACCTTCAGGTCGAGTCCGTAGATTTCGCCGAAGCGCTGGTTGCACAGCATCAGACGGTGCTGACCATCGAACATCGACAGGCCGCGCGTCATGTTGTTGAGCGCGATGTCGAGCCAGGCGTTGAGCTGCCGCATCTCGGACTGCTTGTCGAGCAGCTCGATGGCGTTGCGCTGGAACACGCTGAGGGCGCGTGCCATCTCGCCCACCTCGTCCTTGTCGCCCGTATATCGCACCGTGACGGAGGTGTCGTTGCGGGCGAGGCGGCGCATGGCGACCGTGATGCCGTGCAGGCGGTGCACGACGCTGCGCACGATCAGCAGGCTCAAGGGCCCGATCAGCAGCAGAGCCACGGCGGCGCCGGCCATGATCCACTTCGTCAGCTTGTGACTGATGGCAGTGATGCTCGCCACGTCGTGCGCGGCCGACTCGAGCGTCTCCCGCTTGTACTGGCGTACGGCCTCCACGAAGGCTCGCACCAGCTTGGTGTAGTCGTCGACCACCTTGAGCGCGGCGTCCTGGGCGAAGTTGCTCGACAGATGCAGGACCTCCCGGCTCTTGGCCTCGAGCGGCGGCAGCTGGTGAGATAGGGCCGCGATGCCGGGATGACGCGCCTTCCCGAGCAGCGAGCGGATCTGCTCGAGGATCTCCGTGGAGTCGCGCTCGTTCTTCGCCGCCTCCATGCGGTCGAGATCGACGGGCGCCGTCTCGATCACCCGGCGGTGCTTCTCGACCAGCAGCTCGAGCTCGGCCGCGTCGGCGGCGCCCGAGAGCCCGATGTCGAAGAAGTGCCGCGCCGCGCTCGCCGTGTAGTCGGCGTAGGTTGTTGCCGCCAGCGCCATGAACGTGACGGCCATGAATGCCAGCAGCGCGCCGCCGTAGAGACGCAGGGCAAGGGATTTCGGAAGGAGATTCCAGCGAACGCGCATGCCCACCACTTCCAGCTACATCAGGTGCTCGACGGCGACGATCCGCGCCGCGTCGATCATTCGCTTCACGGCGCTTGTCGGCTCGCCGAGGGTGACCAGGAACAGCTTCTGCTCGATCGGCGCATCGGTCGTCAGCTCGGGCAGGCCGGCCGCCTTCAGCAGCCGGAGCTGGGCCACGCCGATCGCGCCTGGATCCTGACCCACCACGGTGAGAACATGCCGCGGGCTCTCCAGGCGGGCGAGATTCGGCGCCTTGATCGGCTCGTCACGGATCGTCTGGCCGCGCAGGGCGACGACGGTTCCGCCGCCCTCGCGCACAACGACCACGCGAACGGCGAGATCGGGCCCGCCGAGCTCTTTCCAGTTGGTGATCTCCCCGCGCAGGATGGCGGAAACTTGCGCGAGCGTGATGTGGGACACGGTGTTGGAGGGATGCACCGCCAGCGCGATCCGCGACCGCGCGATCTCGAACGCCTGCAGCTTGTCGATGAGCGCCGCAGGTGCATGCTTTTCCAGCGCGCGGCGCTCTCCGATGAGGTCCGCCGAGATCATCGCCACGTCGGCCCGGCCCTCGATCAGGGCGGTGAGGCCCCAGATGGATTTGTTGGCGATCACGTCGAGCTTGATCCCGGCGCCCCGCTCGATTTTTGCCTGATGGCCTTCGAGGAGCAGGCTCTGGAACGTCGTCGAGCCCTGCAACCGTATGCGCTCCACCTGAGCTTGCACCACCTCGATGGCGCCGAGGAGCGCGATCGACGCCGCAACCAGCACCGAGGCCGCGCGGCGGAGTCGAATCGTCTTGAATTTCCCTTCCGTACCCATGCGTTGTCTCCGCAAACGAGCGGGCCCATCGGGGCCGCAGCCAAGAGATAGCAGGTACGCGCAACAGAGCCCCAACGGGCCTGAGGACTACTTATAGTTGCAATGTGCTATGAAATCATTAATCCCGAGAAGCGGCATACCAATTGCAAGGGTGTGCGGATAAATCGGTGTGCGCGTCCGGTTGTTAATCTTCGTTCGTCAGGATGCCGCCGACCTAGGGCTAATGGCCCGCAAGAGTTGGAATGGGCGACAGTGACCGCCTGACTTGGACTGTCCAGGGTATGCGTGGGGGAAGCATTCGCTGTTCTGGTGGCTGGCTCGCGGTGGCTCTCCTCGCGGGCGTGTCCGGCTTTGCCGCGTCGGGCCTCGATGCCGCCGCGAAGGACCCGGGCCGCGTCCACTGCTACCGTGACGTCTGCCACCGCGTGCGCTCGATCGAGGAGACGAGGCGTCTCATCGGCCGCACGCTGCGCATGGACGCCTCCTATTACGACGACGCCGCCGTCGACCGCTTCAACCGCGGCACGGTCACCTCCAACGGCGAGACCTTCGATGCCGGCAGCCCCGGCCGCGTCTCCAGCTCCGACCTGCCGGACGGCACCGAGCTGTTGCTTCGCAACCCCGAGAACGGGCTGACCTCCCACGTCCGCGTCAACGACTTCGGCCCCTTCTACGGCTCGCGCCTGATCGACGTCACCCGCCGGGTAGCCAGGGATCTCGGCTTCGCCCGCAAGGGCGTCACCCCGCTCGAGGTCACGATCATCTCCGCGCCGCTGCCCGACGAGGCGACCTTCCGGCGCAACCGCGTCGCCCCGCCCGCCCTCGGCCATATCGGTGTCGTCGAGGCCTCCGAGCTGCCGACGCTGGTGCGCCGCCTCGTCAGCATCGACCGCCGGCTCGCCATCCAGGCCCGCCGCTCCAACCTGCCCGAGATCGCGGTCAGCCTGTCGCCACTGGAGCCGGCCGGGGGCGACACCCTCGCCGCCCTGCCCGCCGGTCAGGCCGCATCCGCGTCGGCGGAGCCCCCGGCCGGTAGGGCCACGCCCGGCTACGATGATGACACCGTCGAGGTCGCGGCGATCGCGCAAGCGCCCCAGGCGATCGAACGCCTGATTGCATCCGACCTCGCCGAGGAGACCGTCGCCGCGTTCTCCGTCGCCGATCCGGCGCCCCGGACCGATCGCCCACAGCCAGCCGAGCCCCGCGTTCTGGCCTCCGCGCGGCCGTTCGCTTCATCCCGGCCCGACGCCGACCCGGGCCCGCTGACGCCGGCCGTATTCGAGGCCGGCTTCCCGCGCAACAACCTCATGCTGGTCTCGCTGGCTCTCGCCGGCCTCGCCAGTCTGGCGCTCTACAGCTTGGTGCTGCGGAGTGGCGGACAGGCGACAGGGCGCATTGGAGCACGCGCCTCCGGCGGCGCCACGTTCCCACGCCTAGTCGACGGCCGAGTGATGCTGCCCGCGGAGCCGCCCTCGGCCGGGCCGGGTCAGCCTGAGGTGGCGGAAACCTCCAGCGAGCCGGGCGCGCCGTCGCCCGCCAGGGAGGCGCTGGCGACATGCATCGGTGACGACGTCACGATTACCGGGCGCGTCGTGTCGCGCGGGGCAATCGCCATCGCCGGCCACGTCCTCGGCGACGTCCACGCCGAGACGGTCGAGATCCTACCCGGCGGCCGCGTGCTGGGACACGTCGAGGCGCGGCGCCTCGTCGTCGCCGGCACGCTTCGGGGCACCGCCCGCGCCGCAACTGTTCATGCCACCGGGACGGGCGCGCTGTTCGCCGACCTCGAGTACGGCACGCTGACCGCCGAGCCCGGCAGCTTCATCGACGGCACGCTCCGCTCGCGGGGCCGCCGCGGCGTGGTACCCGCCTAGGGCTCTACCAAAATGTTCGGAAGAAACATCCGCCCGCTCCCCTGCCCGGCCACCCACGACATCATGCGGTTGGGTGGCCGGGCGGGGGAGCGGGCGGTTAGACTTGAACCGAGGATCAGCTCGCCAGCTGATCGCCCATCGGCAAGGTGCGGATGCGCTTACCCGTGAGCTTGGCGATGGCGTTGGCGACCGCCGGCCCGATCGGCGGCACGCCCGGCTCGCCAACACCGGTGGGTGGCGCCGCCGAAGGCACGATATGCACCTCCACCGCCGGCATCTCGTCGAAGCGCAGCACCTCATAGTCGTGGAAATTCGACTGCTCGATGATGCCGTCGTTCAGCGTCACCTTGGAATGCAGAACGGCGCCGAGCCCGAAGCCGACGCCGCCCTCCATCTGCGCCTTGATGTTGTCCGGGTTGACGGCGAGCCCGCAATCGACGGCGCAGACGACGCGCGTGACCTTCGGCTTTCCGCCCTCGAGGCGCACCTCCGCCACCTCGGCGACGAACGACTTGAAACTCTCGTGCACGGCGACGCCGCGCGCCACGCCCTCAGGCGCCGGCGTGCCCCAGCCGGCCTTCTCGGCGGCGAGCCTCAGCACGGCGGCATGGCGCGGATGCTTGACCAGCATGGCGAGCCGGAAATCCACCGCGTCCTTGCCGGCCAGCGCGGCGAGCTCGTCGATCATCGTCTCGACGGCGTAGGCTGTGTGCGTGCTGCCGACCGAGCGCCACCACAGCGGCGGCACGCCGGCCTTCGGCGAATGCAGCTCGACCTGGAAGTCGGCGATGTCGTAGGGCAGGTCGGAGGCACCTTCGACCGAGGTCGCGTCGACGCCGTCCTTGACCAGATGCGGCTCGAACGGCGTGCCGGCGATGATCGACTGCCCGACGATACGGTGATGCCACCCGGCGATGGCGCCGTCGGCGGTGACGCCCGCCTTGACGCGGTGGACGTACATCGGCCGAAAGTAGCCGCCGCGAATGTCGTCCTCGCGCGTCCACACGAGCTTGATGGGCACCGGCTTGCCGTAGGCTTTCACGATCGATGCCGCCTCGGCGACGTAATCGGCGTTGGGCACCGCGCGCCGCCCGAACGATCCACCCGCCCACAGCGTGTTGATGGTCACGCTCTCGGGCTTCACGCCGAATATCGCCGCCGCCACGGACTGATCGATGGTCTGCATCTGCGAGCCCGACCAGATGGTGACGGCCCCGTCCTTGAGCTGCACCACGGCGTTCATCGGCTCCATCGGAGCATGCGCGAGGTAGGGAAAGACGTACTCGGCCTCGATGACCTTGGCCGCGCCGGCAAGACCCTTCTCCGCGTCGCCACGCTTGCCCGCCACGGATCCCGGCTTGCCGGCGAGATCGCGGTACTCGGCGAGAAGCTCGGCGGTGCCGCGCTTGTCGGCCTTGGTGTCGTCCCAGGTGATCTTCAGCGCTTCCCGGCCCTTGATCGCCGCCCACGTGTGCTCGGCCAGGACCGCCACACCCTGCGGCACGCGCACGACGTCGACGACGCCCGCCACCGTCCGCGCAGCCGCGTCGTCGACCGAGGCGACAACGCCACCGAAGCGCGGCGGCCGCGCCAGCACGGCGACCAGCATGCCCGGAAGCTTGACGTCCTGCGTGAAGATCGGCGCGCCGCTCGTCTTCGCCGCCTGATCGAGGCGCGGGAACGACTTGCCGATGAAGACGAAATCCTTCGCCTCCTTGAGGCGCGGCAAATCCGGCACCGGCATCTTGGACGCCGCCTCGGCCAGCTCGCCCAGCGTCGCCGAGCTCTTCCCGTCCGATACGATACCGGCCTTGATTGTGATCGCCTGCGGCGCGGCGCTCCAGCGGGCCGCGGCAGCGGCGACGATCATCTCGCGCGCCGCCGCGCCGGCCCGCCGGTACTGCTCGTAGGCATTGGCGATCGACGTCGAGCCGCCGGTACCCTGCACGCCGAAGGCGAGGTTCTTGTAGACGGCCGTGTTCGCCGGCGCGAACTCCGCGACCACCTGCTCCCAGGCGGCGTCGAGTTCCTCGGCGACCAGCGTCGCGAGCCCGGTGGCCACGCCCTGCCCCTTGTCGAGGTGCTTGGACAGCACGACGACTTTGTTGTCCGGCGTGATCCGAACGAACGGGTTGAACACGGCGCCCGCCGTCTCGCCCGCTTGGGCCGCGTCGGTGCCGTCGATGCTTGGCAGCCACGCGCCGAGCACGAGACCGGCGCCGGCCCCGGCGGCGAGCTTCAGGAACGAGCGGCGGTCGGGCGCCACCGGCTCGGCGGTATGAGCGAAGAGATGCGCGATGGGCTTCGGGATCATGCTGCTCTCCTCCTCGCTCAAGCTTTCAAGGTGTCGGCGGCGGTCTTGATCGCCACCCGGATGCGAAGGTAGGTCGCGCAGCGGCAGATGTTGCCGCTCATCGCTTCGTCGATGTCCTTGTCGGACGGAGCGTGATTGGCCGTCAGCAGCGCCGTAGCGGCCATGATCTGCCCCGACTGGCAATAACCGCACTGGGCGACGTCATGCTTGCGCCAGGCGGCGCGGACAGCCTCGATCACCTTGCCCTCGAGCCCCTCGAGCGTCGTCACCTTCTGCGCCCCGACCGCCGAGACGGGTGTCGTGCAGGCGCGCGCCGGCTGTCCGTCGAGATGGACCGTGCAGGCGCCGCATTGGGCCGCGCCGCAGCCGAACTTGGTCGCCGTCAGGCCCTCGATGTCGCGCAGCAGCCATAGCAGCGGCATGTCGGGATCGCCGCCGAAGCTCACGTCCTTGCCGTTGATGCTCAGGGTGATCATCGCGCGCACCTCCGGTCCATTTGGCTTGCAGGCGAATAGGTAGGCCGCGCCTGGGGCGATGCCAAGGCGGCGCGCAAAGCAAGGCGACAGCCGCTTCAATGGCCGCCGCCAGGAACATCATGCGTGTGGACGAATCAGCGGAAGAAGCCGAAGCGCTGCGGCTGGCCCTGCTGCTGCTGCTGCGTCATGGAATAGAGGATCGACGAGCGCGCGCCGGAGGCGCAATAGAGCAGCAGCGGGCGCGGCAGCTCGGTGAGCAGCGTCTTGAGCTGCTCGGCGTCGTGGGCGGTGAGACCGCGCGAATGCACCGGCTGATAGCGGATCTCGAGACCCGCCGTCTTGGCGGCCTTCTCGATCTCGGCGTAGGGCGTCTGGCCGAAGCCTTCGCCGTCCGGGCGGTTGCAGACGATGGACTTGAAGCCGGCCTTCGCGATGTGCGGCACGTCGGCCACGCTGATCTGGCCGGCGGCGGCCACGTCCTCGCTCAGCATGCGCATCTGATATCTCCGTATTGGCTCATGACTCTTTTGTTTGCGTACGGCCGCCCGCGGTTATTTTCCGACTTGGCGGCGCACGATAGAAACTTTGCCGACAGCGTCACAACTGGTCAACAGGGACCTTGAGGTATCTTTTGCCGCTGGCGTCGGGCTCCGGAAGGTGCCCGCCGCGCATGTTGACCTGGATCGACGGGATCATCAGCTTCGGGATCGACAGCGTCTTGTCGCGCTCCTCGCGCATGCGGACGAACTCGTCCTCGCTGATGCCGTCGCGGACGTGGATGTTGTGCGCCCGCTCCTCCCCGACCGTCGTCTCCCAGCGGATGTCGCGGCCGTTGGGCCCGTAGTCGTGGCACATGAAGAGGCGAGTCTCCGGCGGCAACGCCAGGACTTTCTTGATCGAGCGGTAGAGCTGGCGCGCGTCGCCGCCGGGGAAATCGGCTCGCGCCGTGCCGCCGTCGGGCATGAACAGCGTGTCGCCGACGAACGCCGCGTCGCCGATGACGTGCGTCATGCACGCGGGCGTATGGCCCGGCGTCGCCATCGTGCGGGCCGTCATGGAGCCGATGGTGTAGGTGTCGCCGTCCTCGAACAGCCGGTCGAACTGGCTGCCGTCGCGCTGGAACTCGGTGCCCTCGTTGAAGATCTTGCCGAACACCTCCTGCACGACCTTGATCTTCTCGCCGATGCCGATCTTGCCGCCGAGCTTCTCCTGGATGTAGGGCGAAGCCGACAGGTGGTCGGCATGGGCGTGCGTCTCGATCAGCCACTCGACCTCGAGGCCGTTCGAGCGCACGTACGCGATCAGCTTGTCGGCGGCCTTGGTTCCGAGCCGTCCGGCGGCGTAGTCGATGTCGAGCACGGGATCGATGATCGCGCACGCCCGCGAGACCGGATCCTGAACGACGTAGGAAATGGTATTGGTGGGCTCGTCGAAGAAGCCCGAGACCAGGGGAACGACGGTGCTGCTCATACTGCTTTCTCCTGCGGCCGGCGCGCTCGGGCGGGCGAATCGCCGCGACCATCCGCAACCGGAGCTGAAAACTTTCCTTCGAGATAGGAATTGAAGCCTGGAATGCAACACCGGGGTTTCCCCAACGCCGTAGAATGCGTTTTCTAACCGTTAGCCTCAGTTACGGCTGGCGGTTGCGCCGATGTTGCACAGGCTTGCAACATCGGCCCCGATCTGACAGGACTGACCGAGACCAATGTGCCCACTGACCAGCCACGACATGAGCCGAGCTGTAGACGACACCGACACACCCGCCTCCGCCGGCGCCATTGGTGATGACACCAGTCCCATGTCGCCCGAGGCACGCAAGCTGGTGGACAACGCGCGCGCCGCGAGCGACTTCCTGAAGGCCGTTGCGCACGAGAACCGCCTGCTCATCCTCTGCCTGCTGGCCGAGGGCGAGCGCTCGGTGACCGAGCTCGAGGAGCTGCTGTCGCTGCGCCAGACGGCCGTGTCCCAGCAGCTCGCCCGCCTGCGGCTCGACAATCTCGTCACCGCGCGGCGCGACGGCAAGTCGGTCTACTACAGCCTCACCGACCCCGAGACGAAGCTGCTGATCGACGCCCTCTACACTCTTTACTGCCGCGACAAGGGCTGAGCGCCGGGCACGAGGGGGCGGCGCCCTGGCCACTTGCGCCTCGCCCCGCCCCTCCAGTAAATCGCGGAATGCCCTCCGACCTCCGCGTCCTCGTCATCGACATGAACCGCATCCGCGCCTCGATCATCGAGGCGGGCCTGCGCGAGGCCGGGCTCGACGACGTCACCATCCTGAGCGACACCAGCGAGCTCATGCGCCGCGTCGTCGAGAGCGACCCGGACGTCATCGTCATCGACCTCGAGAACCCCAACCGTGACATGCTCGAGCACATGCTCCACGTCTCGCGCGCCGTGCCGCGCCCCGTGGCCATGTTCGTCGACCGCGCCGACACCGCGTCGATCGAGGCCGCCATCGACGCCGGCGTCTCGGCCTACGTCGTCGACGGGCTGAAGAAGGAGCGGGTGAAGCCGATCCTCGACACGGCGATCTCCCGCTTCAACGCCTTCTCGCGGCTGCGCGAGGAGCTGGCCGAGGCGCGAAGCCAGCTCGCCGAGCGCAAAATCATCGACCGCGCCAAGGGCATCCTGATGCGCACGAAGGGAATGACCGAGGAGCAGGCCTACGCGGCGCTGCGCACGACCGCCATGAAGCAGAGCCGCCGCATTGCCCAGATCGCCGAAAGCCTGGTCACGGCCGCCGGCCTCCTCGCCGACGGAGACGACACATGAGCGCGCGCATCACGGCGGGGTTCATCCCCCTGGTCGACTGCGCCCCGCTCGTCGTGGCGTCGCGCAAGGGTTTCGCCGCCGCCGAGGGCCTTGATTTGGTCCTGTTCCGCGAGACCTCGTGGGCCTCCATCCGCGATCGCGTCGCGGTCGGCCATTTCGACGCCGCCCACATGCTGGCGCCCATGGCGCTGGCGGCGAGCCTCGGCTTGCAGCCGCTCTCGGCGCCGCTCGTTGTCCCCATGGCGCTCGGGCTCGGCGGCAACGCCATCACGGTCTCCAATGCGCTGTGGCGCGAGATGGCGCAGCACGGCGCCGGCCCAGGCATCGAGGCCGCGGGCGCGGTGAAGGCGCTGGCGGGAGCGCTGGCGGCACGGGCGGTCGAGGGCGGGCCGAAGCCTGTCCTCGCGATCGTCCACCAGCACTCCGCCCACAATTACGAGCTGCGCTACTGGCTCGCCGCGGGCGGCATCGACCCCGACCGCGACGTGGTCCTGCTCGCGCTGCCGCCGCCGCTGATGGCCGACGCGCTCGCCTCCGGCCAGATCGAAGGCTTCTGCGTCGGCGAGCCATGGAGCAGCGTCGCGGTCGCGCGCGGAGCCGGGCGCATCGTGACGACGAAGTCCGAGATCTGGCGCTCCGGCCCCGACAAGGTGCTGGCTGTTCGCACGGCAGCGGTGGAGGCCGAGCCTGGAGCCGTCGTCGCGCTGGTGCGCGCCGTGGTCCGGGCCGCAGTGTGGTGCGACGCGCCGGAGAACCGCCAGGACCTCGCGAGCCTGCTCTCGGCCCCCGACGTCCTGGACCAGCCGGCGGAGGTGATCCTGCCGAGCCTGTCGGGCCGCCTGACGCTGGAGACCGGCGTCAGGCTCGACGTGCCGGATTTCCAGATGTTCGCGCGCCGCGCCGCGACCTTCCCATGGCAGAGTCACGCCCTCTGGTTCCTCGCCCAGATGGCGCGCTGGGGCGATGCCCCGGCGAGCACTGAGGCGATTGGAACGGCCCGCGCCACTTACCGTCCGGACCTCTACCGCGCGGCGATCGCGGGAACCGATATCGGCCTGCCGGACGCGGCTTCCCCTCTCCTCGACGCCGGCACGCTTTTCGACGGCCGCCGCTTCGATCCCGACGACATTCCTGGCTATCTCGACGCGCTGAAGCCGCCGCGTCTCTGAGCCGCGCCCCGAGCCCGCTTTCTCCTATTGCGCTGCACAAATAAGCAGCACCCGCCTGCGAATCCGGCAAATGCAATTGTCTGGAGTTCCGACGGCATCCATTTTCAAATGGCTGTTTCATCGGCCTTTTTCTGATTTCAGGTGTCTGGCACGGAACCTGCTCTTATTGCCTCGAAAGCCCTCGTGAGGCTTGGCAATCCCTGGAGCGCCCGACGACGGGCCACGGCAGCGCTGCCGGCACGGATCGAACGAGACCGACTTCCTCCCGGTCTCAGAGGTCCTGTCGCGCAGCGCTTTTCGCGTTCCAGGGTGCGCTGTCTCCGCGGGCCGTCGGACAGGGTTCAACTCGCACCAGAGGACACCTCATGAGCAAGACGCCCAAGCCCCGCAAGCCACGCGCCGCGACGCTGGACATGACGCCCGGCATGGACCGCCGCGCGTTCCTGCGCACGACGGCGGCGGCCGCCGCCACGGCGAGCCTCATGTCGGCCATCAAGGCGGCATTCCCCGGCGGCGCCTTCGCGGCGGGAGCCGGGCCGGAGGTCAAGGGCACGCGGCTCGGCTTCATCGCGCTGACCGACGCCGCGCCGCTGATCATCGCCAAGGAGAAGGGCATCTACGCCAAGTACGGCCTCCCCGACATGGAGATTGCCAAGCAGGCCTCGTGGGGTGCCACGCGCGACAACATGGCCCTCGGCACCAAGGCCAACGGCATCGACGGCGGCCACATCCTGTCGCCGAAGCCGTACCTCTACGGCACCGGCAAGGTCATGCAGGGCAACCAGCCGCTGCCGATGTACACGCTGCTGCGCCTCAACGAGGACTGCCAGGGCCTCTCGGTCTCCAACGAGTACAAGGATCTCCCCGTCGGCACCGATGCCTCGCCGCTGAAGGAGGCCTTCGCCAGGAAGAAGGCGGCCGGCAAGGAGGTGAAGGCCGCCATGACATTCCCGGGCGGCACGCACGATCTCTGGATCCGCTACTGGCTCGCCGCCGGCGGCATCGACCCCGACAAGGACGTCTCGACCATCGTCGTTCCGCCCGCCCAGATGGTCGCGAACATGAAGGTCGGCAACATGGACTGCTTCTGCGTCGGCGAGCCGTGGAATGAGCAGCTCGTCAACCAGGACATCGGCTTCACCGCAGCGACCACGGGCGAGGTCTGGTTCCGGCATCCCGAGAAGGTGCTCGGAATGCGCGCCGACTGGGTCGACGCCAACCCGAAGGCAGCCCTCGCCATCATGATGGCGACGATGGAAGCCCAGATGTGGTGCGAGAAGATGGAGAATAAGCAGGAGATGGCCGAGATCATCGGCCGCCGCCAGTGGTTCAACGTGCCGGTGCCGGACATCATCGGCCGCATCAAGGGCGACATCAACTACGGCCGAGGCAAGGTCGCCAAGGGCACCAACCTGCTGATGAAGTTCTGGGGCGAGAAGGGCGAGACCTCCTACCCCTGGAAGAGCCTCGACACCTGGTTCGTCACCGAGAACATCCGCTGGGGCAAGTTCGAGCCGACGCTCGACATCAAGGCGCTCGTCGACAAGACCAACCGCTCGGACCTGTGGCTCGAGGCGGCGAAGGGGCTCGGCCTCAAAGACACGCCTTCGGGCGACAGCCGCGGGCCCGAGAAGTTCTTCGACGGCAAGGTCTTCGATCCCGCCGACCCGATGGCCTACCTGAAGTCGCTCTCCATCAAGCGCGCCATGGCGTGACGCCCGCAGGCTCCGCCGCGCCACGCGCGGCGGAGCAGATGCCTTCCAGAACACGACGGAGCCTCCGATGAACGCAGCCGTTGCCCGCCCCATCCTCGTCGATACCGCCGCCGGACTGGTGCCTGCCGCCGCCGCCGCCCCGCAGCCGGCCAACGACACCCTGCCTCCGGTGGCCAGGATGGAGACCCAGGTGGAAGCCACGCCCACGATATCCGCGCCATCCATCGACTGGACCAAGCGCGCCGCCGAGCTCGCGAGCGCGGTGATCCCGCCGCTCCTCGTCGTAGCCGCCATGCTCATCGTCTGGCAGATCGCCTGCTCGGGCCCGAAGGCCTCGCTGCCCTCTCCGCTCAAGATCTGGAGCGAGGCGAATGACCTCATCATGCAGCCGTTCTTCGTCAACGGCCCGCAGGACATCGGCCTTGGCTGGCGCGTGCTGACCTCGCTGCAGCGCGTCGCCCTCGGCTTCGGCCTCGCCGCGCTCGTCGGCATCGGTCTCGGCGCCTTCATCGGCCAGAGCATCTGGGCGACGCGCGGGCTCGACCCCGTGTTCCAGGTGCTGCGCACGGTGCCACCGCTCGCCTGGCTGCCGCTGTCGCTCGCCGCCTTCCGCGACGCCAACCCGTCGGCGATCTTCGTCATCTTCATCACCGCGGTCTGGCCCGTGATCATCAACACCGCCGCCGGCATCCGCAACATCCCGCAGGACTACCGCAACGTCGCCGCCGTGCTGCGCTTGAACCATCTCGAGTTCTTCTGGCGCGTCATGATCCCGGCCGCCGCGCCTTACATCTTCACCGGCCTGCGCATCGGCATCGGCCTCTCGTGGCTCGCCATCGTCGCGGCCGAGATGCTCACCGGCGGCGTCGGCATCGGCTTCTTCATCTGGGACGCGTGGAACTCGTCGCGCCTCTCCGACATCATCGTCGCCCTCGTCTACATCGGCGTCGTCGGCTTCCTCCTCGACCGTCTCGTGGCGGCGGTGGGACAGCTCGCGACCCGCGGCACCGCCGCCCAATGAGACATAGCGATCCTCTTTCAAGGAGACCCCAGATGCGCGAGCGCCCATTCCTGGCCATCGAGAGCGTCGAGAAGACGTTCGTCCGCGACGGCAAGACCAGTCACGTCCTCTCCGATGTGAACCTCACCATCGCCAAGGGCGAGTACGTGTCGATCATCGGCCACTCCGGCTGCGGCAAGTCCACGCTCCTCAACCTGATCGCCGGCCTGACGCCCGTCACCTCCGGCGCCATCCTTCTCGAGAACCAGGAAGTGGCCGAGCCCGGCCCCGAGCGCGCCGTGGTGTTCCAGAACCACTCCCTGCTGCCGTGGCTCTCCTGCTACGACAACGTGCGCCTCGCCGTGGACAAGGTGTTCCGCGGCAGGAAGAGCAAGGCCGAACGTCACGAGTGGACGCTCGCCAACCTCGAGCTCGTGCACATGGGGCATGCCAAGGACAAGCGCCCCGGCGAAATCTCGGGTGGCATGAAACAGCGCATCGGCATCGCCCGCGCCCTCGCCATGGAGCCCAAGGTGCTGCTGCTCGACGAGCCGTTCGGCGCGCTCGACGCGCTGACGCGTGCCCATCTCCAGGATCAGGTGATGGAGATCCACGCCCGCCTCGCCAACACGGTGATCATGATCACCCACGACGTCGACGAGGCCGTGCTGCTCTCGGATCGCATCGTGATGATGACCAATGGGCCGGCCGCGACCATCGGCGAGGTGCTCGACGTCGAGCTGCCGCGGCCGAGGAAGCGGCTCGAGCTCGTCGAGAACCCGACCTACGTCCACGCGCGCGCGGCGGTGCTCGAGTTCCTCTACGCCCGCCACAAGGCGCCCGAGAAGGAAGCGGCGTGATTCCTCCCTCTCCCCGTAAGGACGGGGAGAGGGAAAGAAGCGCAATTCGAAGCCCGAGGGGAAAATGACCGAGAAGCTCGTCGTCATCGGCAACGGCATGGCGCCCGGCCGCGCGCTGGAGCGATTGTTCGAGAAGGCACCCGGCAGGTACGAGGTGACGATCTTCAACGCCGAGGCCAACGTCAACTACGACCGCATCATGCTCTCACCCGTTCTGTCGGGAGAGAAGTCGTTCGAGGAGATCGTCATCCACGGCGACGGCTGGTACGTGAAGAATGGCGTCACGCTGTACAAGGGGCATAAGGTCGTCGGCATCGACCGCGAGGCAAAGACGGTCACCTCCGAGCACGGCGAGATAGCCCCTTACGACAAGCTGATCATCGCCACCGGCTCGCTGCCGATCATCATCCCCGTTCCGGGTCACGACCTCGCGGGCGTGCTCACCTACCGTGACCTCGACGACGTCAAGGCCATGCTGCTGGCGGCGAAATCCGGCGGCCGCGCGGTGGTCATCGGCGGCGGCCTGCTCGGGCTCGAGGCGGCGGCCGGCCTGCAGGCGCAGGGCATGGACGTCACCGTCGTCCACCTCATGCCGACGCTGATGGAGCGCCAGCTCGATCCGGCGGCGGGCGCACTCTTGAAGGCTGCTTTCGAGGCGCGCGGTATCAAGGTCATCACGCGAGGCAACACCAGGGAGATCTGGTCCGGCCCGGCCGATGCCGGACCGAAGCGCGTGCGCGCCGTCCGCCTCGACGACGGCACCGTGATCCCGGCCGACATCGTCGTCATGGCTGCCGGCATCAGGCCGAACGCCGGGCTGGCGAAGGAGGCGGGCCTCGCCGTCAACCGGGGCATCGTCGTCGACGCGGCGATGCACACGTCCGATCCCCACATCTTTGCCGTGGGAGAATGCGCCGAAGCCCACGGCATGACCTACGGCCTCGTGGCGCCCCTCTACGAGATGGCCAACGTGGTGGCAGCCCAGCTCGCGGGCGACGAGACGGCCGAATTCCGGCCCGTGACCACGGCGACCAAGCTCAAGGTCACCGGCATCACGCTGTTCTCGGCCGGCGACTTCTCCGACGCGCCCGGCCGCCAGGAGATCGTGCTCCGCGACGGCCCGCGCGGCGTGTACAAGCGCCTCGTCCTCGACAACGATCGCATCGTCGGCATCGTGTTCTACGGCGACACCACCGACAGCGCTTGGTTCTTCGACCTCCTGAAGACCGGCAAGGACATCTCGGCGATGCGCGACACGCTCATCTTCGGGCCAAGCTACGCCGGAGGAGCCGCCCTCGACCCTACGGCGGCCGTTGCAGCCTTGCCGGATGACGCGGAGATCTGCGGCTGCAACGGCGTCTGCAAGGGCAAGATCACCGGCGCCATCACCACGCTCGGACTGAAGTCGCTCGACGACGTGCGCGCCCACACCAAGGCGTCCGCCTCGTGCGGATCGTGCACCGGGCTCGTCGAGCAGCTGCTCAAGAGCCAGCTCGGCGACGCCTACAATCCCGCCGCCGTGCAGCCGATGTGCGCCTGCACCGACAAGGGCCACGATGACGTGCGCCGCCTGATCGCCGCGAGGAAGCCGCGCACCGTGCACACGGCGATGCAGATGCTCGAATGGAAGAGCTCGGGCGGCTGCGCCAAATGCCTCCCGGCCCTCAACTACTACCTGCTCGCCACCCTTCCCGGCGAGTACGAGGACGACGCGCAATCTCGTTTCATCAACGAGCGCGTACACGCCAACATCCAGAAGGACGGCACCTACTCGGTGGTGCCGCGCATGTGGGGCGGCGTGACCAGCGCGGCCGAGCTCAGAGCCATCGCCGACGTCGTCGACAAGTTTGCCATCCCGTCGGTGAAGATGACGGGCGGGCAGCGCATCGACATGCTCGGCATCAGGAAGGAGCAGCTCCCCGCCATCTGGGCCGACCTCAACAAGGCCGGCCTCGTCTCCGGCCACGCCTACGGCAAGGCGCTGCGCACCGTGAAGACCTGCGTCGGCTCCGAGTGGTGCCGCTTCGGAACGCAGGATTCGACCGGCCTCGGCATCAGGCTCGAGAAGTTCCTCTGGGGCTCGTGGACACCGGCCAAGGTCAAGCTCGCGGTATCGGGCTGCCCGCGGAACTGCTCGGAGGCGACGTGCAAGGACGTCGGCGTCATCTGCGTCGACAGCGGCTACGAGATCCACTTCGCAGGCGCCGCCGGCCTCGACATCAAGGGCACGGAGATCCTGGGCCACGCCGCGACGCCCGACGAGACGGTCGAGATCATCGGCGCGCTCATCCAGCTCTATCGCGAGCAGGGCCGCTATCTCGAGCGCGTCTACAAATGGGCCAAGCGCGTCGGCCTCGACACCGTTCGCAAGCAGATCATGGACGACAGGGAGCGCCGCGCCACGCTGCTCGCCCGCTTCCTGCATTCGCAGAAATTCGCCCAGTCCGACCCCTGGGCCGAGCGCGTGGCGGGCCGTGAATCCCACGAGTTCGCACCGCTCGCCGATCTCACCCGTGCGGAGGCCGCTGAATGACCATGACTGGCTCCATGCTCCCCTCCCCCGCCGGGGGAGGGGTTGGGGGTGGGGGGACGACGCGGGCGCGACCTCGGAAATGTTTCTCCCGGCTCTTCACCCCACCCCTGCCCCCTCCCCTCGAAGGGGAGGGGAATTCACCACGACGCGACGAGGATCCGAGGAGCCGCTGAATGACCATGATCGAACGCATCTGGACCGACGTCGGCCCGCTCGAGGCCATCCCGAAGCGCGGCGCCCGCGTGGTGAAATCGGCGCACGGCGATGTCGCCGTGTTCCGCACCGACACCGACGAGGCCTTCGCCCTCGACAACCGCTGCCCGCATCGCGGCGGACCGCTCAGCGAGGGCATCGTCCACGGCAAGGCGGTGACGTGCCCGCTGCACAACTGGGTCATCTCGCTCGAGACGGGCGAGGCACAGGGCGCCGACAAGGGCTGCGCCAAGTCGATCCCGGTACGCATCGAGAACGGCCGCGTCATGGTCAACCTGCACGTGCTCGCCGCGCGCGGCGTGGTGTGAGCCGGAGGAGCACCAGGATGGGCCAGTCCGCCGGCGTCCGCACCACCTGCCCCTACTGCGGCGTCGGCTGCGGCGTGCTGGCAAAGCCCCAGCCCGACGGCTCGGTCACAATAAAAGCCGATCCCGCCCATCCCGCCAACTTCGGCCGGCTGTGCTCGAAGGGCACCGCGCTCGGCGAGACGCTCGGGCTCGAGGGACGCCTGCTGCATCCCCACGTCGATGGCCGCCGCTCCAGCTGGGACGAGGCGTTGTCGCTGGTCGCGCAACGTTTCCATTCGGCGGTGGCGCGGCACGGGCCGGACTCGGTCGCCTTCTATGTCTCCGGCCAGCTCCTGACCGAGGACTACTACGCCGCCAACAAGCTGATGAAGGGCTTCCTCGGCTCGGCCAACATCGACACCAACTCGCGCCTGTGCATGGCGTCCGCCGTGGCGGCGCACAAGCGGGCCTTCGGCGCCGACACGGTGCCCGGCTGCTACGAGGATCTCGAGGTCGCCGATCTCGTCGTGGTGGTGGGCTCCAACATGGCTTGGTGCCATCCGGTGCTTTTCCAGCGCCTCGCCGCGGCCCGGGAGAGGAACGGCACCCAGGTCGTCGTCATCGACCCGCGCCGCACCGCCACCTGCGAGATCGCCGATCTGCACCTCGCCATCGCGCCGGGATCCGACGTGGCGTTGTTCAGCGGCCTGCTCGCACACCTCGCTGACAGTGGCCAGCTGGACGAGGCTTTCATCGCCGCCCACACCAGCGGCCTCGACGCGGCGCTCGCCGAGGCGCGCTCACTCTCCCGCGACGACATCGCCCGCCTGACCGGTCTCGACGCGGCGGACATCGCCGCCTTCTACGAGCTTTTCGCCGCCACGGAGCGCACGGTCACCGCCTTCAGCCAGGGCGTCAACCAGTCGACCGCCGGCACCGACAAGGCAAACGCCATCATCAACTGCCACCTCGCCACCGGGCGCATCGGAAAGCCGGGCGCGGCGCCGTTCTCGATCACCGGCCAGCCCAACGCCATGGGCGGGCGCGAGGTGGGCGGCCTCGCCAACATGCTTGCGGCGCACATGGAGATCGGCGACGAAGCCCACCGCAGCATCGTGCGGGACTTCTGGCGCGCGCCGGGCATTCCGGAGCAGCCGGGCCTGAAGGCCGTCGACCTGTTCCGCGCCGTCGCCGAGGGACGCATCAAGGCGCTGTGGATCATGGCCACCAACCCGGTCGTGAGCATGCCAGAGGCCGACGCGGTCGCAACCGCCATCGCCGCCTGCCCGTTCGTCGTCGTCTCCGACGTCGTGCGCGACACCGACACCACGCGGCTCGCCGACGTGCTTCTCCCCGCCGCCGCCTGGGGCGAGAAAGACGGCACCGTCACCAACTCCGAGCGCCGGATCTCGCGCCAGCGCGCCTTCCGTCCACTCCCGGGCGAGGCCCGCCCCGACTGGTGGATCGTCGCCGAGGTCGCGCGGCGGATGGGTTTCGCCGACGCCTTCGCCTGGCGCGGACCGGCCGACATCTTTGCAGAGCACGCCCGGCTTTCGGCGGCCGGCAACGGCGGCACGCGCGACTTCGACATCGGCGCCTACGCCGACATCGACGACGAGGGCTTTGCGGCCCTCGCCCCGTTCCAGTGGCCGGCTCGTCAGCCTTCCCTCTCCCCGTCCTTACGGGGAGAGGGTGAGGGTGAGGGGCAGCGGCAAACGCATCCGGACGAGGCTCGGGGTCTCCCCTCCCCCTTGCGGGGAGGGGATGGGGGTGGGGGACGCAAGAAAGACCGTTCCCCATCACCAACCCCCACCCCTGACCCCTCCCCGCGTCCATGCGGAGCATGGCTTCGCCATGAGGGGGGAGGGGAAGGCTGCGGCGGCGCCGTCCAGCTGTTCTCCGATGGCCGCTTCTTCACGCCGGACGGCAAGGCACGCTTCGTCGTAACGCCGTTCCGCGCCCCGGCCTCCACGGCCTCGGCCGAGTATCCCCTCGTGCTCAACACCGGGCGCGTCCGCGACCAGTGGCACACGATGACGCGCACCGGCCTGTCGCCGCGCCTCAATGCGCACCTGTCCGAGCCGTTCGTCGAGATCCATCCCGACGACGCCGCGGACCGCGGCATCGCCGACGCCGATCTCGCCGAGGTCACCACCACCCACGGCCGCGTCGTCGTGCGCGCGCTGCTCACCACGCGCCAGCGCCGCGGCGCGCTGTTCGTACCCATGCACTGGAACGCCACCAACGCCAGCCTCGCCCGCGTCGGCGCGCTGGTGTGCGGCGCCACCGATCCGGTCTCGGGGCAGCCGGAGATGAAGGCATCGGTGGCACGGATCGCACGCTTCGAGGCCAGCTGGCACGCCTTCGCCGTGCTCGACCGCGAGCCGTCGGGGATCGAGACTGACTATTGGGTCAAGGCACGCGCCAAGGGCGGCTGGCGGCTCGAGTTGGCGGGCGTTGCGGCGCCGGAAGACTGGACGCACTTCGCGCGCGGCCTGCTGGCGGCGGGGCGCGACGGCATCGAGCTGCTCGCCTACCACGACGCCGCGAGCGGCCGTTATCGCTTCGCCGCTTTCGACGGCGACCGCTTGGCCGGCGCCATCTTCATCGCCCGCGAGCCGGTGGCGGTGTCACGCGCCTGGGCCGCGTCGCAACTTTGCGAGCCGGAGATCGAGCCGCGGCGCCGCCTGCAGTTGCTGGCCGGCCGACCGGGAGCCGAGACGAAGGACGCCGGCGCCATCGTCTGCGCCTGCTTCGAGGTCGGGCTGAACACGATCATCGAGGCCGTGACCTCGGGGGGCTGCCTCTCCGTCGAGGCCGTCGGCGCCGCCTTGAAGGCCGGCACCAACTGCGGCTCCTGCCGCTCCGAGATCGCCCGCATCATCGCCGACCGGCGGCTGGTCAAGGCGGGGTAGCAAATGTCATCGCGGCACTCGTTGCCGCGATCCCGGCACTCCCTCTCCTTCCGCGTTCCCGGACGAGCGCGGCCTCGCCAGGGCCGGCATGCGGGACGCTGCTCCGCGCGAGAGCCGGGATCTTCCCCCGCCGTGGACATTTCAATCGGGCAAGGCCCCGGCTCACCGCATCTTGCTCCGCTGCGATGCTCCGGCCGGGGACGCGGGTGGAGGGGTGGGCTCCTGTCTCTGCCCGCATGCGGTGCGCGTCTGACCCGGCGGCGCGCTCCTCCCTCTCCTCCCGCGTTCCCGGAAGCCGCGCTGCCGCAACCGGCGTCACGGCGTCACGGCGTCACCCGCTCTGGCGCGGCTATCCGGGATCTTGCCCTGCAGTGGCGAAAGAGTCGGGCGCCACGACCGGGCATGTTGCCGGCTCACCGCATCGCCCGGAGGGCGATGCTCCGGAGGTGGTCCGGACGGCAGCCCTCAATCCTCCTCCAGCGCCTCGCGCATGGCGGCGAGCTCGTCCTTGCGGTGAGGCACGAGCGGCGGCGGCGAAAGGTCGAGGTCGTCGAGCGCGTCGAGAATGATGCGCGAGACCAGCAGCCGCGCCGTGAGCTTGTCGTCGGCCGGAACGACCCACCACGGCGCGCACTTGCTGCTGGTGGCCGACAGGCACGCCTCGTACGCTCGCTGGTACTCCTTCCAGAGCTTGCGCTCGGCGATGTCGGAAGGCGCGATCTTCCACTGCTTCGTCGGCGTGTCGATGCGGGAGAGGAGGCGCCGCTTCTGCTCCTCCTTCGAGAGGTGCAGGAAGATCTTCACGATGCGCGTGCCGTTGTGGTGCATGTGGCGCTCGAAACCGGCGATCGACTCGTAGCGCTCGCGCCAGATGCGCTTGTCGTCGCCGTCGTCGGGAAGCGCCTCGGCGGCCAGCAGATCCGGGTGGACGCGGACGATCAGCACCTCCTCGTAGTAGGAGCGGTTGAAGATGCCGATCATGCCGCGCTCGGGCAATTCGCGCGTCGTGCGCCAGAGGAAATCGTGGCGCAGCTCGGTGGCGCTCGGATGCGCGAAGCTGGTGACGCGGCAGCCCTGCGGGTTGACGCCGGTCATGACGTGGCGGATGGCGCCGTCCTTGCCGGCCGCGTCCATGGCCTGGAAGATGACGAGCAGCGCGTGGCGGTTGGAGGCGTAGAGCAGCTCCTGCTGCGCGCTGAGGCGCTCGATGTGCTCGGCGAGCAGCGCCTTGTACTCGGCCTTGGAGTCGTAGAGCGGATCGATGCGGGTCGGCCGTTTCGAGAGGTCCACCGTCTCGTCGGGGCCGACCCGGAGCTGCTTGATGAGCTTCTTCATGGGCGCTCGCTGCGTGGGAGCTTGGGGCGGGCATGCTGCCATGCCCGCCGCCCGTGCTCAACGCCGCGGCATCCCCATCGTCAACGCCGCCCGCCTCAAGCCGAGGCGGTCGCCGCCTGCGCCTGGCTCTCGATGTGGGCGGCGAGGTTGCGGTCGATGCCCAGCGCGTCGGCCAGCTCGGCCAGGAACTGCGCCTCCCCGCGCTCGTCGACATCGATGGCGATGCGCGCCGCGGTATAGACCTGCACCGCCTCCTCGGGCGACGTCACCGCCGCCGCCAGATCGGCCGCCGTCGCCGGGTTGTTGAGCTCGTTGGCCAGGAACTCCTCGGCCGCGGAGTCGAGCCCGGCCTGCTTCAGCCCGCCCATGATCGCCGCCTGCTCCTTGGCGTCGATGCGCCCGTCGGCCGCCGCCGCCGCGATCATGGCGCGGATGTAGAGGACGGCCGTGTCGTTGGTCACCGCCGACGGCTCGAAGCCCGAGCCAGCCGGAGCCGGCTGCAGGCTGGCGCCGGTGCCGGGAACGATGGGCTTGCCGGACTGGTAGTTCTGCAGCGCCTTGTAGGCGAGCCCGCCGATGAGAACCAGGGCGCCCAGCTTGGCCGCGCTGCCCGCGAGCGAGCGGCCGGCCTTGCTGCCGAGGACGAGCGCGCCGAGACCGCCGAGACCCGCACCGGCCGCGAGCGGATTGTTGCCGACCAGCTCCTTCAGCTTGGCCATGATCTCCTCCGGCGACTTGCCGGAAAGCTCGCGCGACAGCTTGCCCAGCGCGTCCGAGGCGCCGGTCGTCTCGTTGAGGCGGCCCGCGCCCTCCTTCACGCCCTCCTTGGCCTGGCCGAACACCTGGCCGAGGATGTCGCCAAGGCCGCCCAAGCCACCGGGAAGTCCGCCGGGAGCGCCGCCGCTGCCGCCGGGGCCGCCCTGGCCGCCGCCGCCGAGCTTGCCGAGAATGTCGCCGAGACCGCCGCCCGCGCCGCCCTTGCCGCCACCGAGCTGGCCCAGGATATCGCCGAGGCCACCCAGACCGCCGGGAAGCCCGCCGCCGCCGCCACCCTGGGACGGAGCCGCGTGCGGAGCGGGCGCGCCGCCGCCACTGTTGCCACCGGCGCCGCCGAGCTGGGCCAGGATGTCACCGAGCCCGCCCAAACCGCCGCCCGGGCCACCTTTTCCACCACCGAGCTGGCCCAGGATGTCGCCGAGCCCGCCGAGGCCGCCTCCGCCGCCGGATTGCGAGGGGGCAGGGCCAGCGCCCTTGACCAGGGCTTCGAGGATGCTCTTGGCGTCGAACATGGCACGCTCCTTTGGCTCTGCCGGAAAGACCGGCAGAACGTAGGATGTGCGGGTGAACGCTGCAATCCAAAGCTTCGCGAGGAACAGTTATTCCGCCCCTCGTTCAATGACGGCGGGAAGCCGCGGTCACTCCGCCGCGCCGGGAGCGGCGCCCGCAGCCGGCTTCTCGTGCGGCTCGTCCTTCGGGCCGACGAAGCGCCCGAGCAGCCAGCCGAGGCCGCGGCTGACGTCGTCCATGATGGCGAACACGGCGGGCACGAAGACGAGGCTCAGCACCGTCGAGGAGATCAGGCCGCCGATGACCGCGATGGCCATCGGCGCGCGGAACTCGCCGCCCGATTCCAAGGCCAGCGCCGACGGCAGCATGCCACCCACCATGGCGATCGTCGTCATCACGATCGGCCGCGCGCGCTTGCGCCCCGCGTCCACGATCGCCTCGTCGCGGTGCATGCCGCGGTGCATCTGCTCGACCGCGAAGTCGACCAGCATGATCGCGTTCTTGGTCACGATTCCCATCAGCATCAGGATGCCGATGACGACCGGCAGCGAGATCGGCTTTCCGGTGATCGCCAGCGCCACGATGGCGCCGCCGATGGACAGCGGCAGCGAGAACAGGATGGTGATCGGGTGCAGGAAGCTCGCGAACAGCAGCACCAGCACCGCGTAGACCATCATCAGGCCCGCGCCCATGGCCTTGCCGAAGCTCTCGAACACCTCCTTCATCACCTCGGCGTCGCCGAACTGCTTGATCTCGACGCCGGGGGGGAGGCTCTTCGCCGCCGGCTGTTCCATGACGGCCTTCACCGCCACGCCGAGCGGCGTGTCCCCGACGAGGTCGCCGCCGATGAGGATGCGGCGCTGCCGGTCGTAGCGATCGATCGACGTCGGACCCTGGCCGAGCTTCATCGTCGCCACCGCGGCGAGCGGAACCGCCTCGCCGGCCGAGGTCGGCACCTTGAGCGCCTCCAGGATCTGCCGCGAGCCGCGCGCGCCCTCCTCGAGCTGCACCCGGATCGGCACCTGCCGCTCGCCGACGTCGAACTTGGCGAGGTTGGCGCCGATGTCGCCGATGGTGGCGATGCGGACCGCCTCGGAAATCGTCTCCGTCGAGACGCCCAGCTCCGCGGCGAGGTCCGTGCGCGGGTAGACGCGCAGCTCGGGCCGGTCGAGCTCCGCCGAGGAGACGACGTTGGCGAGCATGGGAAGCCGCTTGGCCTGGCTCGTCAGCTCGGCGCCCGCGTGGCTCACCTGGGCCCCGTCGCGTCCCGTGACCACGAGCTGGAACTGCCGCTGGCCGTTGTCCTGCAGGAACCAGAAGCGGATGTCGGGCACGTTGGCGAGGTCGCGGCCGAGCTCCTGCTTGAACTTGGCTTGTCCGATCTCACGGTCGCCGTGCGGCACCAGCGTGATGGTGAGCGTCGCCTGCCGCACCTCCATGCCCGCGGGCGGCAGCCGGCCGCCGTTCACGAACACGCTCTTCACCTCCGCCCTCTCCGAGATGCGCTGCGCGATGCGCCGCGTCACGTCGCGGGTCTCGCCGATCGGCGATCCGGGCGGCAGCTCGACCGCGAGCAGCACGCGCCCGGTGTCCTCGGCAGGGAGGAAGCCGGAGGGCAGCAGGAAGTAGCTGCCGATCGAGCCGCAGAAAATGAGGAAGCCGGCGAACACGGTCTTGAAGCGGTGCGCGACCGACCACGCGACGAGCCGCGTGTAGCCGCGCATGATTCGCCCTTCCCGCTCCTCGTGATGGGTGGTGCGCAGGAAGTAGGCGGCAAGCAGGGGCGTTATGAGACGCGCCACCAGCAGCGAGAAGAACACCGCGAAGGCGACGACGAGGCCGAACTGCTTGAAGTACTGCCCCGCGATGCCGCCCATGAACGAGACGGGCGTGAACACCGCGATGATGGTGAACGTGATGGCGATGACGGCAAGTCCGATCTCGTCGGCGGCTTCGAGCGCGGCGCGATAGGGCGACTTCCCCATGCGCATGTGGCGGACGATATTCTCGATCTCGACGATGGCGTCGTCGACGAGGATGCCGGTGACGATGGTGACGGCGAGCAGGCTGACGAGGTTGAGCGAGAAGCTCATCGCATCCTGGGCGAAGAACGCCGGAACGATGGACAGCGGCAGCGCGATGGCGGCGATCACCGTCGCCCTGAGGTCGCGCAGGAACACGAAGACGACGATGATGGCGAGGACGGCGCCCTCGAGCAGCGTCTTCATCGTCGAGTGGTAGACGCCCATCGTGTAGTCGACGGTGTTGTCGATGCGCGTGATCCTGCTGTTGGGATAGCGCGCGTTGAGCTCCCCGACCTTCTTCGCCACGTCGGCGGCGACGACGGTGTCGCTCGCCCCCTTGGAGCGCGACACGGCGAAGGCGACCACCGGCTTGCCGTCGAGGAGCGCGAAGGTCCGCGGCTCGGCGGTGGCGTCGGTCACCGTGCCGAGCTGGTCGAGACGGACCTTGCGGCCGGCCACGCCCTTGACGGCCGGAAGCGCGATCATCGTCGCCGCCAGATCCGCGACCGTCTGCTTGCCGGCGAGGGTGCGGATCGCCTGCTCCCGCCCGGCGATGTCGCCGCGGCCGCCGGTGAGGTCGACGTTGGTGGAACGGAGCTGCTTGTTCACGTCGCCCGCGGTGATGCCGTAGGCGTTGAGCCGGTCGGGATCGAGCGCCACGCGGATCTCGCGGTCGACGCCGCCGATCCGCTCCACGGCGGAGACGTTCTTGATGCCCTGCAGCGCCCGCACGATGGTGTCGTCGACGAACCAGGACAGCTCCTCCGGCGTCAGCGCCGGGGCGCTCACCGCGTAGGCGACGATGGGCAGTCCCTCGATCTCGATGCGCTGGATGATCGGCTCGTCGATGGTCCGCGGCAGATCCGAGCGGATGCGCGCGATGGCGTCCTTGGCGTCGTTGAGCGCGCGGTCCTGGTTGATCTCGAAACGGAACTCGATGGTGGTGAGCGAGAGGCCTTCGGTCAGCGTCGACGTGATGTGCTTGACGCCGTTGATCCCCGCCACCGCATCCTCGACGCGCTTGGTCACCTGCGTCTCGAGCTCGGCCGGCGCGGCGCCCGCCTGGGTGACGCGGATCTGCACGATCGGGATGTCGATGTTCGGGAAGCGAGTGACCGGGAGCTGGCGGAAGCTCATGACGCCGAGCACCATGAGCACCAGGAACAGCACCAGCGACGGCACCGGCTTGCGGATCGACCACGCCGAGATGTTGAGGCTCATCGGTTCAGTTCCTTACCGGCGGTCAAACATTCCCTCTCCCCATCGCCCTGCACTTGCGATGGGGAGAGGGTCAGGGTGAGGGGCGGCGACACACTCCACCGTTGAAGCAAGTGGCTGCCCCTCACCCCGACCCTCTCCCCGCAAGCGGGGAGAGGGAGATCCTCATGGTGCGGCGGCTCCGCTGACCTTCGCCTCCTGCGGGATCGGCCGGACGAGGTCGCCGTCGCGCAGGAAGGTGCCGGACTTGGCCACCACCAGCTCGCCGCGCTCGAGCCCCTTTCTCACCTCGGTGAGCCCCTGCGCGGCAAGCCCCAGCTCGACGCGCCGCCTCTCGAGCTTGCCGTCGCGAGCCACCAGAACGCTCGGCGAGTCGCCGCTGTACAGCACCGCCGACGACGGAATGGCGAGCCCGTCGCCCGTCGCCGTCACGATGCGGCCACGCGCGAAGGCGCCGATCCGGAGCGCTGGATTGTCGCCGAGGAAGATGCGCACGCGGCCGAGCCGCGTCGTCTTGTCGACCTCCGGCGAGACGAGCCGCACGCTGCCCGTCACCTCGCCGGCGCCGGCAACGTCGACCATGGCCTTCTGCCCGATCCGTATGTCGGCGAGGCGCACGTCCGTCACCTCGGCGTCGAGCTCGATCTCGCCGCGGGCGATGATGCGGAACATGGGCTCGCCGATGGCCGTGGCGATGCCGCCGAGGCGCGCCGAGCGGCGGCTGACGAGACCATCGACGGGCGCGCGGACCTCGGTCCGCTGCCGCCGCCAGACGAGCTCGCGCCTCTGCGCCTCGACCTGGCCCTTCTCGGCCTCCGAGACGCGCAGCGCGTCACGGTCGGCCACCACCTGCGCCTCCGCCGACTTCGCCGCCGCCTCGCGCTGGTCGAAAACGCTCTCGGCGATGTTGCCGGACTGGCGCAGCGGCTTGGCGCGATCGAACGAGGCCTTGGCCTCCGCCAGCTTCGCCTCCGACTGCGCGATCTGGCTCCGGGCCTTCGCGATCGACGCCGTGGCACGGGCGAGCGCGGCGTCGTTCTGCGCCACCTGCGCGTCGAGCGTGTCCTGCGTCAGCACGGCGAGGACGTCACCCTTCTTCACGCGGGTGCCCTCCTCGACCAGCAGCGACAGCACGCGCAGGCCTTCGATCTCGGGCGCCACCAGCACCTCGTCGCGGGCGACGAGCGAGCCGGTGACCAGCGCCGTCTCGACGAAGCTCGCCGGCTCGACGCTCGCGACGGACACCGCCGGGGCGACGACCTCCAGCGCCTCGGCGCGCTCGGTCTTGTGCGCCGCCGGCGCCACGCCCCTGAGCTTGGCGACGAGCCTCGGCCCACCCTCGAGATAGAAGGCCGTCGCGGCGATGGCGAGCACGGCGGCGCCGGTGATGATGGGCTTCAGGCGCATGTGCTGTCGTCCTTGCTCGGCGCCGGCGCGGCGGGCTGGCTTCGCGCGGAGGGCGCGGGCTGGTCAGGCGCCTGAGGCGCGAGCCCGCTCTCCGCCGCCGGCTCCACGTTCCCTACGGGCGCCACCATGATGCCGATCAGGGCCGTGATGACGGGCATGACGCGCTTGGCGTCGAAGTCGGGGTCGACGGCGCGGCGCCAGAACAGCCCGTCGCCGATCACCGACAGCACTTGCGCGATGGTGTCGATGTCGAACCGCGGCGCGATGCGCCCTTCCGCGGCGGCGCGGTGGAAGAGGCCGGCGAAGCTCTCGAAGCAGAACTTGTCCGTCGAGCGGAAGATCTCGCCGACGGCGAGGTTGCGGGTCGATTCCGCGCCGATCTCGACGAACAGCACGCGCTTGTGCCGCGGCTGCTCGACCGCGTAATGCTCCCCGAGCGCCGACAGTGCGGCCAGCAGGTCGGGGGCATTGGCCAGATCGCTGAGCTCGCCCGTCAACTTGGCCCGATCGCGCTCGGCGATGCCGGCGATCAGCGCCTCCTTGGACGAGAAGTGGCCGTAGAGCGCGCCGGGGCTGATGCCGGCCTCCTTGCAGATGTCCTGCATGGTGGTCCGGTGAAACCCGCCGCGGGCGAAGCAGATCTCCGCTGCGTCGAGGATGTGCTCGCGGCGCGCCAGCTGCGTGTCGGGCTTGAGCTTGGGCATCTGGGACGGGCTCCCTGGGTGGGGTCGGACGGGGACAAGACGCGCCGTGGCCACCCCAATAAAACGAACGTTCGTTCTTTTTGGGGGTGGATTGTGGCGGCGTCAAGCCCGCGCCAAGGAAGGCGCCGGACGCGCGGGAGCCCAAAGCAGAGAGCCTGCCGGATATTGGCCAAGTTCGCGATGATCGCGGCGTTCGCGCCCGATGTTCGCGATGTTCGCGAAGGTGATCTTCGAGGTATCCTTCGCGGCGATCGCAATGATCACGGGTTTCATGCGGGCGCCGCGATTCCGCGCCCCCTGGCGAAGGCATCAGTAAGCGTTCTTCGCCTGCAGCAGCGCGAACGGCGTCATCGCGACGATCTTGAGGTCGAGAAAAACCGACCAGTTTTCAATGTAGTAGAGGTCGTGCTCGACGCGCCGCTGCAGCTTCTCGGTGGTGTCCGTCTCGCCCCGCCAGCCGTTCACCTGCGCCCAGCCAGTGACACCGGGCTTCACCCGGTGCCGCGCGAAATAGCCCTGCACCGCGTACTCGTAGAGCTCGGTGTCGGCCTTCGCCTCACGCGCGTGCGGCCGCGGCCCGACGAGCGCCAACTCGCCACGTAAAACGTTGATAAGCTGAGGTAATTCGTCGAGGCTCGTCTTCCGGATGAAGCGCCCGACCCGGGTCACGCGCGAGTCACCCTTGGTCACCAGCCGGGCGGCGTCCGCGTCGCAGCGGTCCGTGTACATCGAGCGGAATTTCAGCACCTCGATCAGCTCGTTGTTGAAGCCGTAGCGCTTCTGTTTGAACAGGATCGGCCCCCGGCTTTCCAGCCGCACGGCCACCGCCACCGCCGCCATCACCGGCGCCGCAAGCAACAGCAGAACCGCCGCAAGTGCCCGGTCCGTAACGTTTTTTACGACCCGCTCCCAGTCGGTGAGCGGCTTGTCGAACACCGCCAGCATCGGCACGTTGCCGATGTAGGTGTAGGCCCGCGACGACAGCGGCAGCTTCGATCCGAGCGCCGAGAGCCGGACGTCGACGGGCAACGCCCAGAACCGGTGCATGATCTGCAGCAGCCGGTGCTCGGCCGCCCGCGGCACCGTCACGATGATCAGGTCGACGCTCTCCTCGCGGCAGAACCGCTCGAGGTCGGCGAACGTGCCAAGCTGGCGCATGCCGGCCGGTGCCTGGCTCGCGCGCTCATCTTGCCGGTCATCGAAAACACCAAGGATGTGAACGTCTTGAGCCGCAGCGATCTGCAGCGCGCGCACCAGATCCGCGGCGTCGGAGCCACCCCCCGCGATCACCGTCCGCCGCACCAGCTGCCCGCGCGCCGCGAGGTGCTCGATCACCCGGGCAGCCGTCATCCGCACAGCGCCGAGGCCGAGGAACGACAGCACAAGCCAGACGGCGAGTTGCATCCGCCCCGGCGCCTCGAGCCCGAGCAGGAACACCCCCGCCATCACCCCGCCGAACACGATCGTCAGCGCCGACGCCGCCTTGACCGTCTGGTTGGGCAGCGACCTTAGCCCTCCGACGGCGTACGACCAGTTCCTCTGAAGGACGATAACCGTCAGAACCGCAACGAGAAATCCGACAACGGCCGTCGCGGCGCTGCCTTGGTCGGCCCCGCTCCAGGCACCCGCGGCGAGACCGGCCGCCACGATCGCCAGCGTATCGAGCAGTGCAACGGTCGCGAGCAGCTTCGGCCGCGAAACCTGCCCGCCGTCATAGGTATAGAGCGAAGCCACCCGCCCCGCCGAGCCGGCCAGCACCTTCTCGACGGCGGCGGCGGTCCTCGCGGCTGGGGACTGGGCGGACGCTTCCGGAACCATGTGGGATATCCGATGCTTGACGCGAATTCATCGGATCCGACCCTAGCCCCCGCCACCTTTCCAAAGGTAAAACAACACCCTGAAAGTCAGTTTCACACCCGCGCTGGCAGTCCCGCGCGGCTCCTGATCACCGGCTCACTGCGCCAACGTATTGGAAAGCGTCCCGATTCCCTCGATCACGACCTCGACCACGTTCGACGCCTCCTTCATCACGCCGACGCCGACCGAGGTGCCGCAGGCGATCACGTCGCCCGGGTTCAGCGTCATGTCCGCCGACAGCAGACTGACCAGCTTGGATGGCGGAAAGATCATATCGTTCAACGGGTAATTCTGCCGCTCGGCGCCGTTCAGCACCGTCTTCACGCTCAGCCCCGCGACGTCCATTCCGGTCGCGATCGCCGGACCGAAGGCGCCGAACGTGTCGAAGCCCTTGGCCCGCGTCCACTGCGGGAACGCCGGGTCCGAGCTGATGATATCGGCCGCCGTGACGTCGTTCACGCAGGTATATCCGAAGATCGCCGCCGCCGCCTCGGCCTCGCTGGCGTTGCTGATCTTCTTGCCGATCACGATCCCGAGCTCGCCCTCGTAGACGATCTTCCCCGCGTATGACGCCGGCCGCCGGATCGCGTCCCCGGGGCCGATGAACGACGTTGTCGGCTTCAGCAGATACAGCGGCGCGGCCGGAATCGCAGCGTTGAGCTTCGCCGCCAAAGCACGGAAATTGTTCCACAAACAGATCATCTTCGTGGGCACGCACGGCGCCAGCAGCCGCGCTTCGCCGAGCCCCAGCCGCTTCCCCGTGGCCATCGCGCCACCAAACATGTCGCCCTGGTGAACGGCGATCGTCTCGCCGTCGAGCGTGCCGAACCCCGCCTCTCCGCCCGCCTCGAACCTGACCCACCGTGCCATGCGACGTCCCCTCCGGCTTATTTGGCATTTGGCATACCATTAAGCCGCCGGCTGCCGGATGTCGACAGCCGAGCGTCATGACGATCACCTTCGCGAACATCGACAAAAACACTGCGAACATGCGCGAAAACACCTCGAACATGCGCGAATACACCCCGAACATCGCAAACGAGCGCCGCGAGCACCGCCATCAAGAGCCGCACATCCCCAAGTTGCATCGCGGACGTCATCGCCTCGCCCCTGGGCCGTGGACAAAGCCTCGGGGAGGACGGCATCCACCGCCATCGTCCCTCGCTTGCCACATCGGGCTGGCTTAGTGTTCGCGGGGCCCACGGGGAAAGATCGCATGCGGCTGGCAAGGCTCGTCATCATTGCTCTGGCAATTCTCCTCTGCCAGCTTCCCATCATGGCCTCCGCCGGGGATAAGCCAGCCGGCCCCTCGGCTCCGGAAGCCACCCGCGATATCGCCGAGCAGCTCGTCCCGCAGGTGCTGGGCTGGTTCGCCGAGCTCGGCAAGTCGGGCCGCGTCCCCGTCGTCTTCACCGGCATCACCCGCGAGCCGCGCCAGCTCATCGTCGAGCTGGACGCCGTGGGCCCCGAGCCGGAGGCGCGACGCCGCTTCGTGATATGGCTGGCCCGCAAGCTCGACCTCGCGGCTTATGCCTTCGCGGCCCCCGTTGTGCGGGAGGCACCGGCGCCCGGAGTGGTCCCCGGAGAGACCGTCGAGGAGCGCCTCGAGATCTTCGCCTCCTCCCGCGGCCGCGATGCGCTCGGCGTCTACAGGCTCGTCCGCGAGGACGGCCGCATCGCCTACGAGCAGGTCTCCATCACCTCCACCGATCCCAAGAGCCCGCCCGATCTCCCCTTCCACGGCCTCCTGCGCGCGCCCGGCGAAATCTCCACGGATGAGAGCACCGCCTTCGACGCCGCCTGGACGTCGCTCCAATCCAAAATCACCTGGCGCCAGGTCGGCGGCGGCGACGAGGCCAACGCGATCCTGTCGAGCGCGCTCCGCGCGTATCAGTCCGGCGACTGCAAGACCGCCCTGGATCTCCTGCGCAAGGCCGAGGACGTCCTGCGCCAGACCGGCCGCGCGGAGGGCTCGCAAATGGGCGTCGCCGGCAACCTGCAGGGCCTTTGTCACCGCCGGCTGCTCAATGCCGTCGAGGCCGAGCGCCACTACCGCCGCGCCATCGACCTGTTCGAGAAGACCGGCTCAGCCTACGCCATGAGTCTCGCCGTCACCCTCGACAATCTGGCCTCGCTCTATATCGACCAGGGCCGCTTCGACGAGGCCGAGCCCCTGCGTCTGCGCGCCATGGCCGTTTTCCGCGCTGGCGGCGACGAGGCCCGGCCACGCGTCGCCACGGGGCTCCAGAACCTCGCCGTCCTGTACCAGAAGCAGGGCCGCACGCGGGAGGCGCTGGCCGCCTACGAGGAGGCGCTCGCGCTGGCCGCGGACGCCTATGGCGCCGAGAGCCAGACGGTGGCCGTGATCGCGGACAACCTCGCTGGCATCTATCTCCAGGCCGGCGATCTCGCCAAGGCGGCTCCCCTCTACGATCGCGCGCTCACGATCCTGCGCAAGGTCATGGGCGAGGACCACCCCGACACCGCCCTGGCCCTGCAGAACCGCGCCCTGCTGCTGAGCGAGACCGGCAAGATTGCCGCCGCCGAGCAGGATCTCCTCGCCGCCATCCGCATCAATGAGCGCCTCTACGGCGACACCCACGACAGCATCGCCGCCGCGCTGAGCTCGCTGGTGCTGCTCCGCATGGAGCAGGGCCGCTGGTCCGATGCCCTCGCGCCCGCCCGCCGCGCCGCCGGCATCGCCGCCGCAATCGCCGCACGCGGCCGCACCAAGCCCCCCTCCGAGGACGGCCAGGGCGTATCCGCCTTCCGCCGGCTGGCCCAGGTCGCCTACGCCGTCGGCGCAAGCGATCCGGCGCTCATGGACGAGGCCTTCCTGGCGGCCCAGCGCGCGCTGGCCACCGACGCCGCGCAGGCCCTCTCACAGCTCGCGGCCCGCCACGCAGTGGGAGACGGCGGTCTAGCGAGGCTGCTGCGCGAGAGGCAGGACCTCGCCGTCGAGCTCGAGAGCCGCGAGCGGGGCTTGATCACGGCCGTCGCCCAGCCGCCCGGCAACCGCGACCGCGCGGCCGAGGAGAAGCTGCGCGTCCGCGTCGCCGCCATCGGCGAGCGCATGACCGCCATCGATCGCGCGGTCGCCGCCGGCTTCCCGGCCTTCGAGGAGCTGTCGCGCGGCACGCCGGTTTCCATTCGCGAGGTGCAGACGCTTCTCCGCCCCGGCGAGGTGCTGCTGCAGTACCTCGATGTCCCTGCCATCGGCTCCATTCCGGACGCCGCCTATGTCTGGGCCGTCACCACGAAATCGGCTCGCTGGATCAAGCTCGACCACGGCGCCGCGGCCATCGCCCGCCACGTCGCCAAGCTGCGTTGCGGGCTCGATGCCAAGCGCTGGCACGCGGAGACGGGCCCGTCCTGCGGCCAGCTGCTGCCGGCGGACACGCGCCGCGGCCGCTGGCTTCCCTTCGACCTCGCCGCCGCGCATGCGCTCTGGAAGATCCTCCTCGGCCCGCTCGAAGCCGAGACCGCCGGCAAGGACCTGCTCGTCGTGCCATCCGGAGCGCTCACCACGCTGCCGTTCTCGGTCCTGCTGACGAAGGAGGCCGCGACGGCCTTCCCCGACGCGCTCGAGGGCTACCGCAAGGCCGCGTGGCTCGGCACCCGCCAGCCGATCACGGTGCTCCCCTCGGCCGGCGCGCTGCAGTCGTTGCGCAAGTTCGCCCGCCAGAGCACGGCACGGCGCGCCTACCTGGGCGTCGGCAATCCCCTCCTCGATGGCACCGGCGACGCCACCGATGCCGAGAGCCCCGCCGCCCTCGCCCGTGCCAGCCAGCGGTGCGCCAAGCCCGCCACGCGCCGCGATCCGGCCCGCCCCACCGCGCCCGTCGTGGCCAGCGCCCGCATGCTGAGTGGCGGCCTTGCCGACGTCAGCACCATTCGCCGCCTGCCGCCCCTGCCCGAGACCGCCGACGAGCTGTGCGGCGTCGGCCAGCGCTTCGCCGCTCCCGAGGACGACATCCTTCTCGGCGGCCGTGCCACCGAGGCCGGCTTGAAAGCGCTATCCGAGACTGGGCGTCTCGCGGACTACCGCATCCTTCACTTCGCCACCCACGGCGCGCTCTCCGGCGAGCTCAAGGGTTCAGCCGAGCCGGGGCTCATCCTGACGCCTCCCGCGCCGTCTGCCGATTCCACCGCTCTCGAGCGCGACGACGGCTATCTCTCCGCCTCCGAGATCGCCGCCCTGAAGCTCGACGCCGACTGGATCGTGCTCTCCGCCTGCAACACCGCCGGAGCCGGTAGCGGCAAGACCGACGCGCTCTCGGGCATGGCGCGCGCCTTCTTCTATGCCGGAGCCCGCTCGCTGCTCGTCTCGCACTGGGAGGTCGGCTCCGACGCTGCCGTCAAGCTGGTGACGCGCGCCTTTCAGGAGATGAAGGCGAGGCCATCGGCCGGAAGGGCCGAGACCATGCGCGTCGCCATGCGTCTGCTTCTGGAGAGAGGCACCGCCAGCGAGGCCCACCCGCGCCAGTGGGCGCCCTTCGTCGTCGTCGGCGAGGGCGGCGCTTTCCAGGGCGGCGCGCCTTCCGCGAGCCGCAAGCCGCTCCGCCGCGCCAAGCCGGCCGCGAGCTGGACCGAGGACTTCTGGCGCTGAGGAAAGAAAAACCTCCGTCCCGCAGCCGGGACGGAGGCCCATATTGACCATGCGATCGCTAGAGCGGCTTAGGCGAAGTGTGTAGCGGTTCGCCGTGAAAAGCCGCTCCAGAACAAGAGCGGCTTAGGCGAAGTGTGTAGCGGTTCGCCGTGAAAAGCCGCTCCAGAACAAGAGCGGCTTAGGCGAAGTGTGTAGCGGTTCGCCGTGAAAGCCGCTCCGGACCGATCAGCCGCGCCAGCGGAAGCGGCCGCAGCTGGCGTCGAGGTCGCGCTGCAGGGCGCGCATCATCTCGCGCTCGCGGTGCGACAGGTGGCCGTCGCTCGTCGCGCGGCGCTCGAACCGCCACAGACGCTGAGCCTTGTCCTGGCACATCGCGTGGTGCCGCTCGGCGTAGGGGAAGCGGTCCTTGTGCCAGCGCTCGGCGCTGGCCGGAATGGCGGTGGCCGCGGTCGCGGCGACGACGCCGGCGGCGATGATCAAAGCGGTCTTCATTGGTTCTCTCCCTTGGAGCTCGGCACAGCCAGCAACACGTCGGGCGACGGCTGAGCTGGTCTGCTGCGGCCTCCTTTAGCATTCCCAAGGCGGCGCCGAGCAGCCATACGCGGCAACGAATTCCGTAAACTGTTTCGCCGATCCAACAGCAAGACGGTCGCGCCGCAGAGACCGCCGCCAACGCTCCCGCCTCCCCACGGCATGTGAGCCCCCTCGCCGACCTCGTCTGCGCGCACCGCCTTGGCAGGTCGTGTCGAAGCCTACTCCCTACTCCCTACTCCCTACTCCCTACTCCCTACTCCCTACTCCCTACTCCCTACTCCCTGCTCCCTGCTCCCTGCTCCCTACTCCCTACTCCCTGCTCCCTCTCACGCCTTCTCCCTCGCGATCGCCCGCCAGCCGATGTCCTTTCGGCAGAACCCGCCCGGCCAGTCGATCCTCGCCACCGCCTCGTACGCACGCGCCTGCGCCTCGGCGACCGTCCCGCCCCGCGCCGTCACGTTGAGCACGCGCCCGCCCGCCGCGACGATGCCGCCACCCTCTTTCCTCGTCCCCGCGTGGAACACCTGCACGCCCTCGACGGCACCCGCCGCGGCGAGACCCTTGATCTCCGTCCCCGTCCTCGGCGTCCCTGGATAGCCCTCCGCCGCCATCACCACCGTCAGCGCCGCCTCTTCGGACCACGCCAGCTTGCAGGTATCCAGCTTGCCTTCTGCGGTGGCGAGCAGCGCCGCCAGCAGGTCCGACGTCATGCGCATCATCAGCACCTGCGTCTCGGGATCGCCGAAGCGCACGTTGTACTCGATCAGCTGCGGCCCCTTCGCCGTGATCATGAGACCCGCGAACAGCACGCCCTGGAACGGCGTGCCGCGCTTGCGCATCGCCGCCACCGTCGGCCGGATGATCTCCGCCATCGTCCGCTCGGCCATCTCCGCCGTCATCACCGGCGCCGGCGAGTAGGCGCCCATGCCGCCCGTGTTCGGCCCTGTGTCGCCGTCGCCCACCCGCTTGTGATCCTGCGCCGCCGCCAGCGCCACCGCGTGCTCCCCGTCGACCAGCGCGAAGAAGCTCGCCTCCTCGCCGTCGAGGAACTCCTCGATCACGACCTCCGCGCCCGCCGCCCCGAACGCCCCGCCGAAACAGGCGTCGATCGCCGCCTCCGCTTCCGCGCGCGTCGCCGCGATGATCACGCCCTTGCCCGCGGCGAGCCCATCCGCCTTGACCACGATCGGCAGCGGCTGGCGCGCCAGATACGCCTTGGCCGCCGCCGCATCCTTGAACCGCCCGTAGGCGGCCGTCGGGATGCCCGCCTCGCGGCAGAGATCCTTGGTGTAGCCCTTCGAGCCCTCGAGCTGCGCCGCGGCCTTTGTCGGCCCGAACACCGGCACGCCCGCCGCTGTCAGATCGTCGGCGAGGCCCGCCACCAGCGGCGCCTCCGGCCCGACCACGACCAGCCCGATCGCCTTCTCGCGGCAGAACGCGATCACCGCGGCATGATCCCCCACCTTGAGGTCCACGCACTCCGCCACCGCCGCGATCCCGGCGTTCCCCGGCGCGCAATAGAGCCGGCCCAGCATCGGGCTCTGCGCCAGCTTCCAGGCCAGCGCGTGCTCGCGGCCGCCGGAGCCGATGAGAAGGACGTTCATGATCGCTCGCCTCGAATTCCCTGGATGACGCGCCGCCGGTCGTTGGCAACGCGCGCCGTGGTGTATCATCTCTCCGCCGTGTCACAAGCTTCGGGATCCGATTCGTGCCCTCGCCTCCACAGCCTCCCGCCGCTCCGCCTTCCGGCGGCAATACGCCCGAGTTCTCCGTCTCCGAGCTCGCCGGCGCCATCAAGCGCGCGCTCGAGGACGGCTTCGGCTACGTGCGCTTGAAGGGCGAGATCTCCGGCTACCGCGGCCCGCACTCCTCCGGCCACTGCTACTTCGCGCTGAAGGACGACAAGGCCAAGATCGAGGCCGTCATCTGGCGCGGCACCTTCTCCAAGCTGCGCTTCCGCCCCGAGGAGGGCATGGAGGTCGTCGCCCAGGGCCGCGTCACCACCTTCCCCGGCTCGTCCAAGTACCAGATCGTCATCGAGGCCCTGGAGCCGGCCGGCATCGGCGCCCTCATGGCTCTCCTGGAGGAGAGGAAGCGCAAGTTCGCCGCCGAGGGCCTGTTCGAGCAGGCGCGCAAGAAGCCGCTCCCCTTCTGGCCCCGCGTCGTCGGCATCGTCACCTCGCCCACTGGCGCCGTCATCCGCGACATGCTGCACGGCTTCACCGAGCGCTGCCCGTCCCACGTCGTCGTCTGGCCCGTCCGCGTCCAGGGCGACACCTGCGCCGCCGAGGTCGCCGCCGCTGTCCGCGGTTTCAACGCCATCGATCCCGGCGGCCGCATCCCGCGCCCGGACGTCCTCATCGTCGCCCGCGGCGGCGGCAGCCTCGAGGACCTCTGGGGCTTCAACGAGGAGGCCGTCGTCCGCGCCGTCGCCGCGAGCACCATCCCCGTCATCTCCGCCGTCGGCCACGAGACCGACTGGACTCTGATCGACCTCGTCGCCGACGCCCGCGCGCCGACCCCCACCAAGGCCGCCGAGTGGGCCGTCCCGAAGCACGCCGACCTAGCCGCCGAGACGGACGACTACGGCGCCCGCCTGCGCCACGCCCAGCGCCGCCTGCTCGAGGGCTGGCGCTCGCGCTTGAAGGCCGAGAGGCTGCCGCGCCCCGAGGACCTCGTCGCCCCCTCCCGCCAGCGCTTCGACTACGCGGCGTCCCAGCTCGGCCAGTGCTTCCGCGCCGCCGTCCATCGCGTCGAGCGCCGCTTCGCCGACATCGCCGGTGCCGGCCGCCTCGCCCGCGCGCTCACCACCAACACGCACGCCCACGTGCGCATGCTCGGCCGCGTCTCCCCCCGCCTGCAGCCGTACCTCGTCACCAATCAGGTCGACCGCTGCGCGCGCCGCCTCGACCAGACCCTCCGCCGCGGCGCCGCCGCCCTCTCCCACATCGCCGGCCAGCGCCGCTCCCGCTTCGAGCGCGTCGCCGGCCGCCTTCGCCCCGAGACCCTGCTCGCCCGCATCGAGGCCCGCCGCCGCGCCCTCGACGGCGCCGCCAATCTCCTTTCCGCCCTGAGCTATACGAGCGTTCTCCGCCGCGGCTTCGCGCTCGTCCGCGACGGCGACGGCCGCCCGGTCCGCCTCGCCCGCGATGTCGCCGCCGGCCAGCTTCTCGACCTCGAGCTCGCCGACGGCCGCGTCTCCGCCCAGGCCCTCGCCAGATCGGCCGCGCCCGCCCCGGAGCCCGAGGCCACCCGCGAGGCCCAGGGCCACGGCCTCGCCGACCCCTCCGAGCCCAAGCGCGTGCCCAAGCCCCGCAAGGGCCCCGGCGGCACCAGCCAGGGCTCGCTCTTCTGAGTTTCCGCACCCTCGAAGCGCGGCAACTCACCTCTCAGTCCGCGTCCCCGGACGGCCGGCGGCGAGAGCGCGACGAAGCCGATCCGGGGCCTTCCCCGTCAGCGGCCGGCGCGGCGCAGGATCGCCCTCGCTTTCCCAGCCGGAACGCGGCAGTATGCCTCCGCGCCTCCGGCAACCCTTGACGCCACGTCGCCGATTGGCGAATGGGAGGACGCCGCACCGCGTTCTACAGTCCCGATCGGCTGGTCCGATCGCGGCGGCTGGCCCGCGAAGCCGCCACGGGAGCCGCCCAGGAAGCCACCAGGGAAGCTGAATGAACCGCTTCGAGAAATTCTTCGGCCTCAAGGGCGAGGCCCGCATCCGCTACCTGGACGGCGAGTTCCAGGTCGTCTCGCCCGGCGACTTCGTGCGCTGCGCCGTGACCGGCGACACCATCATGCTGCCGGACCTCCGCTACTGGAGCGTCGAGCTGCAGGAGCCCTACGCCACCGCCGAGATCTCGCTCCGCCGCTACCTCGGCCTCAAGAAGGCCGAAGGCCAGGGCTGATCACCTCGTACTGACGTTCTCAATCCATAGGCGCCGTCATCCCGGACGAGGAGCAGCCCCTTCGCCGCGACGAGATCCGGAACCCGGCGAAAAACGCGTGCGCAGCACCCCTCAGCCCACTCCGGCGCTAGCCGTTGCTGTCGGGCTACGCGCGGCACCGGCACCCAGCCAGGACCTTGCAGCGCACCCCCTCTCCACCCGCGTTCCCGCCCCGGACTTGATCCGGGGGCGGCCGAGACATCTCGGCCGCCGTCACG
>WBZX01000012.1_pt2 | contig 77943 bp, 85 predicted proteins | sample 5204211 | NCBI WGS metagenome assembly WBZX01 (sample SAMN12344362, study PRJNA552823) | activated sludge metagenome | biome: Activated sludge suspended growth; feature: Nitrification reactor; material: Wastewater; isolation source: activated sludge from nitrification reactor of wastewater... | reverse complement strand
TTCCCGGGGCCGGGCTTGGGTGTGCGTATTCTCGGCGAAGTCAAACTGGAATCAGCTCACCTGCTGCAGCGAGCCGATGCCATTTTTATCGATGAATTGCGGTCGACCGTCGCGACCGAACGCGACGTGGCAGCCGGTGCATGTACCGAAGGTGACATTGGTAAAACCTGGTACGACCTGACCAGCCAGGCCTTTGCGGTATTCCTGCCGGTCAAGAGCGTCGGTGTGATGGGCGATGGCCGTACTTATGAAAACGTGGTTGCCCTGCGCGCAGTGGTCACCAGCGACTTCATGACGGCGCATTGGGCGCACCTGCCGTACGAGCTGCTTGGGCGTGTATCGAACCGGATCATCAACGAAGTTCGTGGCCTGAACCGCGTTGTCTATGACGTGTCCGGCAAGCCGCCGGCGACGATCGAGTGGGAATAATTTTAGGTCTTTCGGCAGCTTTCGCGGGCTATCGGAAAAACAACTTAACTTATTGGTTTATATAAGTTTATATACCGACATCTATCGGCATCTATCGACGACAAGCAAAAAGTTTTGTCGGTAATCCTGTCGGTAAGGGAAGCTAGGCCAATCATCTGAAATTTTTTACCGTCTGACTTATTTCGGTGATGACGGTAAAAAATAGCGTGAAAAGCTAGTATTCATAGTGGTTTCAGAGCATCATGTGCTTTTCTGGCAGTTGACGGTAAAATTACCGTTCTCAGGAGGAAGCACCGATGCTGACCGACACCGCACTGAAGAGCCTTAAGCCCAAGGACACGCCTTACAAGGTGACGGACCGGGATGGCATGTACGTCACGGTCTCGTCGGCGGGTACCGTCACGTTCCGCTATGACTACCGGATCAACGGCAGACGCGAGACGCTGACGATTGGCCGTTATGGGCCGGGCGGTCTATCGCTGGCTCGGGCGCGCGAAAAGTGCATCGACGCGAAGCGGGCCGTTTCGGAAGGCCAGTCCCCGGCGCAGGAAAAGCAGCGCGAGAAACGGCGCCTGTCGGAAGCCCAAACCTTCCAGGAATTTACCGACAAGTGGCTCGAAGAAGCCAAGATGGCCGACAGCACCAAATCGATGCGCAAGAGTATCCTCGTCCGGGACATCCTGCCGGTGCTTAAGAGCCGTCTGCTGAGCGAGATCAGCCCCGACGATCTGCGTGACCTGTGCAATAAGGTCAAGGGTAGGGGTGCGCCAGCAACGGCGATCCACGTCCGCGACATAATCAAACAAATCTACGGCTTCGCCATCCTGCACGGCGAGAAGGTGGCCAACCCGGCCGACGACGTAGGGCCTTCGTCGATCGCTACTTTCGTGCCACGGGATCGAGCGCTGTCGCCGACCGAGATACGCATCATGCTCAAGCAGTTGGAGTATGTCGCTTCGTACCCGACCATCAAACTGGCGCTGCGGCTGATCCTGCTCACGCTGGTGCGCAAGGGCGAACTCATCCATGCGACGTGGGACGAGATCGACTTCGAAAACGCACTGTGGACCATTCCGAAAGCGCGCATGAAAGCTGCCAAGGCCCACAACATCTACCTGTCGCAGCAGGCGCTCGACATTATGATCGCGCTGCGCACTTGCGCCGGTGGCTCGAAGTACCTGCTGCCCTCGCGCTATGACGGCGACAAGTGCATGTCGAATGCCACGCTGAATCGTGTCGCACAAATAGTCGTCGAGCGGTCGAAAGCGAAGGGCCTACCCATTGAAAGCTTCAGTGTGCACGACCTGCGCCGCACCGGTTCGACCATCCTCAACGAACTCGGTTTCAACAGCGATTGGATTGAGAAGTGCTTGGCGCACGAAGATGGCCGCTCATCACGCGGTGTCTACAACAAGGCCGAATACGCAGAGCAGCGCCGGCACATGCTGCAAGAATGGGCCGACATGATTGATGCTTGGGTGGCCGGCAAGTCACACACTCCGACGTTGCTGCCACCGTCGATGAAGGTCATCACGACACAGGCGCTGCTTTGACGGGGCGGCGCTTGCGCTGACGCACGTCCGGTGAAGGCGCCCGTTTCAACTGTGCACTATCGGAAGCTTGCCGACGTGCGTCGAGCCAGGCTTCTACTTCCGTCAAGTCCCATACCACGCAGCGCGCGGTCAGATTGAACCGGCGTGGAAATTCCCCTCGGCGCTCCATGTCATAGATCGTGGTATCGGCCAGCGGCACGATCTGTCGCAGTTCGGTACGGCGGATCGTGCGTTTGAACGGCAAGGTATTCGTCGCAACCAGTCGTGGTAGCTGCATGCCGTGCAGTTCGTTTGCATCAGTGTCGTTGTTTGGCATCGCAGCCAGCAGACTTCGATCTGCTTTGTTCATGATCGGCTCCATCAGCAGGGCAGTTGCTGGTTGCATCGCAACGGCCGGTGTAAATGCGGTCCTGTGATGGTGATCTTTCCGGCATCTATCGAAAACTCGCTCAGGCGTACATGGGCGTATTGCGATTGTGCTGATGCGGCATCGCTGTGAATCACTTCGCCCTGGTCTTCCTGAATCCCCGATCCCGTGCCATGAATGATTCCAGCATGTGCGGGATCAATGTGGCGGCATCGACCGGTTCGCCGTAGGTCTGCGCATGCAGCGCGGCGTAACGCTCTAAATCGGCCTTGAGCGTGACCGTTAGTGCGACAGTGAGTTTTACAGTCTCGGTTTTAGGTAGCGGCCCTAGCCGCAGCTTGCTGGTGGGCATATTCATTGCGACGATCCCCTCTGGAAGAACAGCGGCTGGTACGGACGTAGGATCAGATCCTTGTTCACCATGACCCGCATCGGGAATCCGGGCCGGATGGTGAGCGTCGGCTGGATACTCACGTTGCGTTTGGTGATCTCCTGACCGATCTGGTTCACGGTGTCCTGCGCGCTCTGGCGAACGGCAACGGTCACGCCACCGGTACTGCCGCTGTTGTTGGGTGCTGCCAGCTCGGCACCGACTCCGAGCAGCGTGGACAACGCAGCACCGGCAAGGATGCGATCCCAATGCCAATCGACGCCATCCTCCAGCCCGGCATAACCAGCCGGGTCGATGCCGGGCAGACGGTCGAGCGAAATCGACGAGGTATCGGGCAGGATCAAGCGCGTCCACACCAGCAGTACCCGTCGCTGACCGAAGGCCACCTGGCTGTCGTAGCGGCCGATCAGTCGCGACCCCTGCGGAATCAGCAGGAAGCGACCCGTGGCCGTGTCGTAGACCGCCTCCGTCACATTGGCAATGACCTGTCCCGGCAGGTCGGAGGTGATGCCCGTCACCAGCGCCGCCGGAATGATGGTGCCTGCCATCACCTGGTAGGGCGATGTCGGCAATTGCAGGCTGGCCGGATTGCGGGTGGTGGTGTCGCCGCCATTCGTGAGGAACGCTTCCTTCTGATCCTGCCGGTTCTGCACAGCTGTTGGATCGGTTGGCTGTGTCGATGCCGTTGCCATCGGATTGAAGGCCTGATTGCCCGATGCCTGCTCGGGCTGGATTGCGGCTGCGGTGGTTGCCGGTGCCGCCTTTGTTGCACTACTGCTGCGGAAGAACACTGACGAACGCGCCGCATCCTCGGCATCGCCCGGCTGAGCGATGCGGCCGGGTTGCGCTGGAGTGTATGCGCCTGTGTTCCCGTGGTTCTGCGCATGCACGATGGCCGGCCCCAAGTCGCCCGGCAACGGCTCACCCAACATCGGCACCACAGGCTTGGCCATTGGCACCACTTTGGTATAGTCCTTGGGCAACTGGTCGAGGCTATCGGCCCGTGAGACGCGATCCACGTTGTACAGCTCGGTGGCCGGGTTGCGTTCGCGCTTGTGTGGCTGCAAGGACCAGAGCGTGGCTCCCAGGATGATGATGCCGAGCGCCCCAGCAAACACCGCCAGCATGCGCCGATTGAGTCGCGTGACCGGACGCGGTGAAGCGCGCAGAGCCAAGGTGTCCGGGTCGGCCTTATCTGTCCCCGTCGGCGGCGTCTGCGGTGTGGCGGACGTGCTCATGCTTAATACCTCCGCGCCGTGCTGCCAACGCCATCGGTGCGTTCGATACGAACGACGGCGGCCTTGTCCGCACCTAGCCGCAACTCGGCTGCACCAAACAGCCGATCCACCACGTAATAGGGCGAGCGGAAGCGGTAGTTCACGAGCTGGCCATCGCCCTGCTGCCCGATCACGAATAGCGGCGGCAGCTCGCCCTGCGCGATGCCAGCAGGGAACTGGATATAGACCCGCTCGCCGTCATCGAACGCGCGCAGCGGTTTCCATGGTGGGCTGTCGCCGGTGATCGCGTAGCGGAACTTGATCTGCTCCAGCGACAAGCCTGAGTCCACTGGCGCTGCCGCCTGAGCCTGCTGCGCCTGCTTCTGCAAGGCCAGCATGCGGTCTTTCGGATAATCCCATGAGGCCGAGGCCATCCACGCCTGCGGCGTCGACGACATTTCGAGCAGGTAGGTGCGGCGGTTGGTGGTGATGACCAGGTTCGTCTTCAGCCCGACGCGCGTCGGCTTCACGAGGATGTTCACGCGCAGGCTGGCACCCGCGCCGCTCGCGGTGTCGCCCACGATCCAGCGCACGGTGTCGCCGGCCGAGACCGTCACCAGTTCCTCACCCTGCTGCAAGGTGATTACAGTGACACGCCCCGGACTGGTGTAGAGCTGATACAGCGCGCCGTCCGTATAGGGCCAGACCTGGATCGCGTTTATATAGCCTTCGCGGCTGGGGGCCACGCGGGCTTCGGCATTGGCGCGCGCCACACGAACCTTCTCGTCGGGCGATTCGGCGACTGGCTTGTCCTCTGGCGAACTCGCCAGCGGCTTCAACTGTTCGGGCAGCGGGAGTGGTTTGGGCACTTCGACCACCTCGATGGGTTTGGGCGGTTCCGGCAGCGCGTGCGCCTCGACGGGTTCGTCCAGCGTGATGTCCGGCGGCGGCGTACCGTGTGTGGCGCAGCCGGTGACAGTCACCAAGGTGGCGCTCAGGATCAACGGCAAAGCGTAAATACGGATTTGGGTTTTCATGGTTTCTTGGCTCCTTCGATCGCGTCGAGTTCACGGCTCCAGGAAAGGCCGTTCACGTAAATTCCTAGGGGGTTCTTGCGCAGTCGCTCCTCGGTGCGCGGCGGTTGCAGCACGATGGACAGCACAGCCGTCCAGCGTTCGACGCCAGAGGGCGAACCGTTCACATAGTTGCGCTCGATCCAGCGCACCTGGAACGAGGATTCGCTGGCGCGCACGACGCTGGTGATCTCCATGGCCGTCGAGGTCTGGCCGATGCGCGCGAACGGATCGTTGGTGCGCGCGTAGTCGTTCAGCGTGGCCGCGCCTTTGTCGGTGGTGTAGTCGTAGGCTTCGAGCCAGTTCTGCCGCACCACGATGGGATCGATCGACAGTGAGCGCACGTCGGTGAGGAAGCGCGCCAGGTGGTAGGCGATCTGCGCGTCGTTCGGCTTGTACGGCGTGGCGGCCTCGCCCACCGCGCGTACCTGACCGCCCGTGGCCACCTCGACCACATAAGGCGTGACGATGGACTGCGCCGAGCGCCACACCAGCCCACCCGCCATCAGTAGCGCGAGCGACAGACAGCCGAAGGCCATCAGCCGCCAGTTCTTCGCCTGCACGCGCGCACTGCCGATGCGCTGGTCCCAGACCTGCGCGGCAGCCTGGTAGGGGGTGACGGGCTCGGGCGTTTCCGAGTACTTCACCTGGGGTCGTTTGAATCGCATGAACTGGTCTCCGTTAAACTTCCTTAGTGGTTCGAATCGTCGCGCAGGCTCGGGCTGGCACCGCTGCCGCCGTGATCGCCCGAGCGCAGGGTGTGCGCCGCCGTGGTGGCCGCATGGCTCACCTGCTGTTTGCGGCGCATTTGTTTGGCCCAGGCGGGCTCTGCCGTTGATGGCTTGGCTTCGGTCGAATCGGCCGATTCGGTGGAACTCGCTGCCGCCGCAGGCGCAGCAGCTTCCGCGACGAAATTGGCTACGCGATCCTTGACCGCCTTCGCACTGGCGGCGACGCGCTGGCCGACGGCGCCGGCACCGCTCTTGGCCACATTGGCAAGGCCTGCGCCAGCAGCACGAACTCCACCGCCACCCGATGCGGCGGCGCCAGCCTGGTAGGCGGTCTTCGCGCCGCTTGCCATTGAACTGGTCGCACGCCCGGCCGATGCAGCGCCACCGATGGCCGCGCGCGCAGCGCCTGGCGCCATGCGCGCACCCGCCGCTACCGCTGCGCCACCTGTCGCGATAGCGGCACCACCGGCCACCGCCAAACCAGCAGCCCCCAGCGCCGTGCCGGCCGCTGCACCCGCGCCGAGTTGCGGTGCACCGGCTACCAGTCCGGTGGCAATCCCGGGCCCGAAGATCCCGAGTCCCAGCATCGCCAGTGAAGCGAGCATGATGGTCAATGCCAGATCAATCGAGGGCTCAGTGTTGGGCGGCACCTGGAACTGTGCAAACAGTCCCGTGCCGATGCCGACGATCACCGCCAGCACCAGCACCTTGATGCCCGATGACACCACGTTGCCCAGCACCCGCTCGGCCAGGAACGCGGTCTTGTTCCACAACGCAAACGGCACCAGTACGAAACCCGCGAGCGTGGTCAGCTTGAATTCGATCAGCGTGACGAAGAGTTGCACCGCGAGCACGAAGAAGCTGACGATCACCACCAGCCAGGCGAGAAACAGCACCGAGATGACATCGAGGTTCGCGAACACCTCGGGGAAGCCGGTCAGGTCGCTGATCTGCGCCATGATCGGTTGCGCAGCATCGACACCGACCTTGGCCAGGTGGCCTGGCTGCAGAAACTGCGTTTCTGTCAGCGTGGAACCGGACGCCACCAGTCCGAGTCCGGCAAACGAGTGGAACAGGATGCCGGCCAGATTGTTGAAGTTGCCGATGATGAAAGCGAAGGCGCCGACATAGAGCGTCTTCTTGATCAGCCTGCCGATCACGTCCTCGCCGCCCATGGCCCAGAACAGCCCGGCCAGCGTCATGTCGATCACCACCAGCGTGGCGGTGAGGAACGCCACCTCGCCATGCAGCAGGCCGAAACCCGAGTCGATGTAGTGCGAGAAGACATCGAGGAAGTGGTCGATGACCGACAGATCGTTCATGGCTCAGTCCTTCGGTACAGAAGCGGATGCAGCCGGTGGCGCGGGCGTGTACGGCGTGCCGCTGCCCATGAAGCGCCGCCGCGTGGCTTCGGCGGCCATGTTACATAGGGCGTCCCCCACCTTGTCGTGGTCGGTCTTGCACTGCGCGCGGACCTCCTTCAGGCGCTCGGGATTCGACATCAGCGATTCGACGGACTCGGCGGGTTCCGGTTTGCCGCACGCGGCCAGCAGCAGCGCGCAGGCGGCAGCGATAAGAAGGGTTTTCATGATCGCCTTTTCTCAATTGCCGTAGTAGTTGACGGTGTACGGCGTATACGGTGTGCCGGTGCCATGGAAGCGGTTGCGCACCTCGGCGGCACGCGCATGCACCGCGACCTGCCGCGCCTGTTCGAGGGCGACGGCGCGGTCTTGCGTGATCTGCAGTTGCTGCGCCTGGATCGCCTGCCGGGCTTGCAAAGCCAGCAACTGGTTCGTCGCCTGCGTGGCTTGCAAAGCGCCGACCGCCGACTGGCTGCTGTTCACGAGGTCGCTCAAGGTTTGCTCGTCGGAAGTGAAGTTCTGCACTGACTGCGACTGCACCTCGGCTGCGGTGCGCAGTGCCTCCAGTGAGTTCTGCCAACGCTGGCTGGCGTCGAGCGCCATCTGGTTTGCCGGGGTCGAGGCGGTGTAGGCAGCGGGATAGAGCTGCGCGAACTGGGTCTCCATCTGCGTCAGATTCAATGACAGCCCCTGTGCCTGCTGCAGCAGCTGGTTCGTCGCGGACAGCGCAGATTGCAGTTGATTGAGCGCGCTGAAGGGGAGACTGGTCAGGTTCTTCGCCTGGTTGGTCAGCATCTGCGCTTCGTTCTGCAGTTGCTGGATCTGGTTGTTGATCTGCTGCAGAGTACGGGCAGCGGTCAGGATGTTCTGTATCAAGTTGGCCGGATCGATGACCACCACCGTCGCCTGTACCGAGGGCATTACGGTCATGAGTACGGCAGCGGCGATGGCAATCAAGGTTTTCTTCATGGCTGCTTCTCCTGAGTAGTGAAGGGGAACGACGGGATCAGATCCGCAGCCCAATCGAGGCCGCGATGGCGCAGCCAGGCGGCTGCGAAGTCCGCAGGCGGCACCGACGCGGAAACGACATCGATGGCGCGCTGATCCTCGGGCTTGGCTGTGCCAGCAAACGCCAGCGTCACCGGCCCGAGCCCGAGGTCGAAGACGCGATTGCCGAGTCGCGACTGGTAGTAGTAATCGCGCTTGGGCTGTGCGGTTGCCACGATCTCGATCTGCCGCGCGTTGAGGCCGAAGCCTTCATAGATGACGCGAATCTGTGGTTCGGTCGCCTGCGGGTTGGGCAGGAAGATGCGGCTCACGCAGCTCTCGACGATGGCCGGGGCGATGCTGGAATCCTTGATGTCCGCCAGTGACTGTGTGGCGAAGATGACAGAGACGTTCTTCTTGCGTAGCGTCTTCAACCATTGGCGGATGCGCGCGGCGAACACCGGGTCGTCGAGGAACAGCCAGGCTTCGTCGAGGATCAACAATGTTGGGGCACCATCGAGGCGTTCCTCGAAGCGCGCGAACAGGTAGCGCAGTACCGCGATTGCAGCCGCCTTGCTGTGCATCAGTTCTTCCATCTCGAACGCCTGCACGTCGGCGAAACCGAGCCGATCATGGTCGGCGTCGAGCAGCTTGCCGTGCGCGCCACCCAGCACATAGGGTTGCAGCGCTTGTCGCAGCGCGTTCGATTGCAACAGTACCGACAAGCCCGTCAGGGTGCGCTGTTCGAGCGGCGCGCTGGCGAGACTGTTCAGTGCCGACCATACGGACTCTTTCTCGGCCGGTCCGACAACCACGCCTTCGTGAATCAACAGGCCTTGGACCCAATCGGCCGCCCAGGCGCGATAACCGTCCTGGTCGATACGCGCCAGCGGCTGGAAGGCGATGGCACCATCAATACCCAGGTCGTAATGCTCGCCACCCAGCCCAAGCACGGTGGCGCGAATCGAACGCCCCATGTCGAAGGCGAAGATGCGCGATCCGGCGTAGCGGCGGAACTGCATTGCCAGCGTCGCGAGCAGCACCGATTTGCCCATGCCGATGGGGCCGACCACCAGCGTGTTGCCCACGTCGCCGATGTGCGTGACCAGCCGGAACGGTGTCGCGCCATCGGTGCGCGTCACGATCAGTGGTGGGCCGTCGAGGTGCGCATTGCGCTCTTGTCCTGCCCACACGGCGGAGACCGGCATCATGTGGGCCAGATTCAAGGTCGAGACAATGGGCTGGCGCACGTTGGCGTAGGCATGTCCCGGAATCGACGACAGCCAGGCATCGACCGCGTTCAAAGTTTCGGGGATCGTCACGAAGCCACGGCCCTGGATCGTCCGCTCCACCGCGTGCAACTTTTCGTCGGCGGCGGCCGCATCGGCATCGAGCACGGTGACGGTGGCCGTGACGTAGCCAAACGAAACCTGATCGCCGCCCAGTTCCTGCAAAGCGGCATCGGCATCGGCCGCCTTGTTCGACGCATCGGAATCGACCAGCGGACTTTCCTGCTGGAAGACCGTCTCACGCAGCAGCGCGACGATGTTCTTGCGCTTGGCGAACCACTGGCGGCGCAAACGCCCCAGCTCGCGCTCAGCCTCGGCTTTATCAAGGCACAGAAAGCGTGTGTTCCAGCGGTAGGCAAAGCCCAGGCGGTTCAGGTCGTCGAGCAGGCCCGGCCAGGTCGAAGTCGGGAAGCCACGCACCGATACCACGCGCAGGTGCTGGCTCCCAAGCATGGGCGCAAGGCCGCCCGTCAATGGCTCATCAGCCAGCAGCGCATCGAGGTGCATCGGTACCTCGGGCACGGCCACTGAATGCCGGCGCGTGGACACGCAGGCATGCAGGTAGGTCAGGGTCTGGCCATCATCGAGCCAATCTATCTCCGGCATCACGCCTTCAAGCAAACCGAAGAAGCGTTCGGTCTCCGACACGAAGCCCTCCAGCCGCTCGCGCCAATCCACGCCTTCGATCCTGGTGTTCTCGTACAGCAGCTTGGCGGCGCGGGCCGTCGATTCCTCGGGCGGCAGGTACAGCAGCGTTAGGTGGTACGCGCTATCGAAATGGCTTTCGGCCTCCTCGAAGGCGGCACGGCGCTCTTCATCGACCAGCCAGGACAGTGGTTCGGGAAACACCGATTCCGGGTAGTTCGCCGCTTCGCGCCGTTCGGCCTCCACGAACAAAGCCCAGCCTGAGCCAAGCCGGCGCAGTGCGTTGTTCAACCGCGCAGATGTGGCAACCAGTTCACCCTGCGTCGCGCTGTCCAGATCAGGCCCGCGAAACCGTGCCGTGCGTTGGAACGAGCCGTCCTTGTTGAGGATGACGCCGGGCGCGACCAGTCCCGCCCAAGGCAGCCAGTCGGCCAACAGCGCGGGACGTTTGCTGTATTCGGCAAGGTGCATCATGGGATAGCCCTCACACGTCTAGAAGTTGCCGGTGCTTGATGTGGCGCGCGAAGACCGCCATGAACTGCGCATCCAGTCGCGCGCCCCACACGGCCAGCGAGTGCCCGACAATCCACAGCACCGTGCCGGGCAGCCAGAGTTGCAACCCGAGTCCCACGGCGGCGGCCAGCGTGCCGTTGGCAATCGCCACGGTGCGCGGCGCACCACCCAGCAGGATGGGTTCGGTCAGCGAGCGGTGCAGTGGCACCTCAAAGCCGGATGCGTCAGCGCTTGACGTATTCATGCCAGCACCGCTCCGCCGCTGAAACTGAAGAAGGTCAGGAAGAATGACGAGGCGGCAAACGCGATCGACAGACCGAACACGATCTGCACCAGTTTGCGGAAGCCGCCGCTGGTATCACCGAAGGCTAATGTCAGCCCGGTGGCAATGATGATGATCACCGCGATGATCCGGGCCACCGGTCCCTGGATCGAGTCCAGCACCGATTGCAGCGGCGCCTCCCACGGCATGTTCGAGCCTGCGGCATGCGCGGGAACGGCGATAGCCAGCAGCAGCGCGGCGAGAGCCACGAATTGCAAGGCAGGTTTTACGGAAATGCGTGAAGTCGTCATGACGGTTCTCCTGGAGTTGATGAAAGTAAAGGGACGGAAGGCAACAGCTCGGCGCTGAGTTGGTAGCCGTGGTTGTCGAAGCCGATGACGCGGGCGATTTCCTGCACGCGGCGCACATGGCCGCGACCGGCGATGTAGACGATGACGTTGACCGCTTCGGCGATCAGGGCGCGTGGCGGCGTTATGGCGACTTCGAGGATCAGTTGTTCCAGGCGCAGCAACGCGCCCGCAGCGGAACCGGCATGGACGGTGGCGATACCTCCCGGATGGCCGGTGCCCCAGGCCTTGAGCAGATCCAGAGCTTCGGCGCCGCGCACCTCACCCACGACGATGCGGTCTGGCCGCAGCCGTAATGTCGAGCGCACCAGCTCGGCCATGGTCACGATGCCAGCACGAGTGCGCAGCGGTACATGGTCGCGCGCCGTGCATTGCAGCTCCACCGTGTCTTCGAGCACGATCACGCGGTCGCCGGTGGCCCCGACCTCGTCGAGCAGGGCGTTCGCCAGCGTGGTCTTGCCGGTGCTCGTGCCACCCGCGATCAGGATGTTCTGGCGCTCGCGCACCGCGTTACGCAGAAATTCCGCCTGAGCCTCGGTCAGGATGCCGTCGGCCACGTAGGCGTCGAGCCGGATCAGACCGACTGCGCGCTTGCGTAGCGCGAAGACCGGCCCCGGCGTCACGGGTGGCAGCGCACCCTCGAAACGTTCTCCGGTCTCCGGCAGCTCGGCGGACAACAGCGGCTTGCCCGCATGCACCTCGGCGCCGACGTGGGCTGCGACCAGGCGGATGATGCGTTCGCCATCGGCTGGCGTGAGGCTGACACCGAGCGGTTCTGCACGTCGCGTACTTCGTGCATCCCGCGCCGCACTTCGAGCAGCGGGTTGTAGGCAGCCGACCTCGCATCGGTCGGGTTGAACAGCAGGCAGTGCGAGAAGCGCGAGCGCCACCCGGCGGTCAAGCTCCAGTTCTCGCCCTTGATATCGTGGATAACGGCTGAGCCAGGCCACGAAAGAAGCGTGGGCACCACCAGGCCGACGCCTTTACCGGATCGGGTGGGCGCGAAGGCCATAACATGCTCGGGGCCTTCATGGCGCAGGTAGTCGCCGTCCTTGCGGCCGAGGAAAACGCCGGCGGGTCCGGTCAGGCCGGAACTGCGGATTTCAGCGGGCAGCGCCCAGCGCGCCGAGCCGTAGGTCGTGACCAGCTTGGATTGACGCGCGCGCCACACCGACATGGCGATGGCCGCCAGGGCACCGGCGAAACCGCTGCATGCCGCGATGGCACCGCCGCGCAGGAAGATATCGGGCGCGTAGGCGTCGAAGTAGTACCACCATTCGAACAGTCGCCATGGGTGATAGACCGGCGTTCCCAGCAAGTCGAACCACGGCGTACCCAGGCGTAGCTGGTAGCCCAGTTGTGCCGCGGTCCATTGGGTGGCCCCCCACGTTCCCGCGATCACGATCCCGAACACCGCCAGGATCTGACCGAACAGCACACTGGTTCCATTCATAACGCCCCCTGAATTGCACTCCCGCACAAAGTGCGTACAACGATGTGCCGCAGATGCGAGAGTGAGGGGCGATTCAGGGCCGGTCAAAGACCGTTATCGGGATAGCGGAGACGAAGAAAACAAGATTTCTAGCTGGAGAAAAACGGAGTGCATCGCTGCAAACGACAGCGCGTTTCGGCGTGTATGGCGCTCCGTCTAAAAATTCTTGGCCGATGCCGACATGCAAGCACGTTCCAGCGCAGGCGGTCGGAGGCAACCGACTGATGCTGGATGGCGATCAGTTTTGCGGCGTGGGCTGGGGGGCATATTTGCCTTTGCCGTTCCCCATGAAACGTCGGCGGCGTGCTTCGCTCGCCGAGTTGCAGAGGGTGTCGCCCATCTTCGCGTGATCTGCCCTGCAAAGGCGTTCCACTTCTTTGAGTCGTTCTGGATTGGCGACCAGTGATTCGACGGTATCCGTAGGCGCAGACCTATCGCAGGCGGTCAAAGCCAACGCCAACAGCAGCATGGTGGTTTTCATTACGTTGTTTCCTTTCAATGAGAGCATGTATGTATCTATCATGTTCCCGCACTTGAATTCGAGTTCTCTGCGGCAACCACTCGGGCGACGAAGCGGCTCAACGGTTCGGAGGGCTCCTTGGCGGGCCGCAGTAAGTAGGTGGTTAGCATGAGTGGCCGCCCCTCCAGGGGGCGAGCCACTACCTCCGGGCGGTGGCAGACTTTCATGTGAGATTCACTGGCAAAGCTGAGTCCGTAGCCAGCAGCCACTAGCGTCATCATGAGGTCGAAGCTAACGGCATGTTCAGCCACGACAGGTTCCGTAACGACTGTACGCAAGATGCGGTCAATCTGTCGGTAACCGCCTTCACAGAACTCAGGGTGGCACAACACTAGCGGATAGCGGATCAGTTCCGCCAGCGGAATGCGCTTGTGTGCCAGCAGCGGATGTCGCGCTGGAACGGCGATCACCAACGGATCGTTCCATACGGACTGAACGACGATGCCTTCTCCGACCTCTGCCGCGAGGGCGAATCCGGCGTCGTACAAGCCGCCACGCAGGCCTTTCACCTGTTCCGCTAAAGGCATCTCGAATAAGCGGATTTCAACCTCGGGTTCCTCTTCTCGACTTTGCGCTAGTAAGGAGGCAAACCACGGCTGGGCAATGCCGTCAGACAGCGCGATGCGCAGTGTGCCGCGATAGCCGGTGGCTGCGGCTTTTGTGCTGGCTATAGCCTGTTCCAGCGTCGCCAGCACGCGGCGCGCCTCGACCAGAAACACTTGCCCCGCCCAAGTCAGGCGAGTGCTGCGCGTGGTTCGTTCGAACACTTGCACGTCCAGGTCATACTCAAGGTCCTTGATCGCTCGGGACAGTGGTGACTGCTCGATGTGCAGTCGATCCGCAGCACGCGCAAAGTGCAATTCCTCGGCGACAGCGATGAAATAACGCAGATGGCGCAGTTCCAATTCAGTGTTCCCTGCTTCGTGTTAGCTCAGAAGCATGCGTCACAGGCGTTTCTGTCAAAGCGACAAGCTGACAACGATGTGGAGCTAATTGACCACCTTTATGACTTCCACGCGCCCGCCACCTACCTAGCGTTAACGTTGACTCGGTAGCCTTTTGTTCAGAAATCATCCGATTGTCTTAGCACAAGCTTTATGTCGACAACCGGAATTCCATCGATTGCTTCTATTGGTCCGATCAGGAATCTATTCTCGACGGTTCGTCGCGCGGTGACGAGGATCTGTGCGCCAACAACCCTCTGACGCAAGGCATTGCCCTCCGCATGTAGTACAGATCGGATACCGAACCTCATTTGGTGGCCATCGTAACCCGGTTGAACAATCGGCCAGCGAGGTCTAATCCCACAACTGCGCCGTCCCCGTCGCGGGTGAAGAATCCGCGCTGCCCGGTCAAACCGCCGCTCGTGATGATGTAATCGTCCGCGTTGCCGGGCAGCAGGCCGAGCCCGGCCGGCGGGAGATTTGGAGGCATCTCGCTGTCCGCCGCAGCGCGGATCTCCTGCTTGATCCGGCATTCGATTGTCAGCCCAGCCCCATCCGTGCCGATGGTGATCGTCATCATTTCGTTCTCGTAGATTCCTACGACCTCTCGAGCTCGCGTGTCGTTATAGGCAAGTGACTCCGGATCCCGGTCAATCACCCCCAAATAGTGATCGAGTGCCCACCGGACGGTGGCCTGGTTGAAGGCGAGGCCGCCGTCCGGGCCTGCGTTAGACAATGCGACGACGGCGAACTTCCGTTCGGGCACGATTAGCAGGTTGGCAAACTGGCCGTTCGCCGAGCCGCCGTGTCCAGCGGTGCGGACGCCATCCACCTCACGCAGGAACCAGCAGATGCCAAAGGCATCGCCGAGGCTGCTACCCCGTAATGCGACGGTCGGCCCCTGCATCCGATGCAGCACTTCGGCGGGCAGAATACGTGCTCCGCTTTCGGCACGGCCGTCACCGAGATGGAACCGAGCCCAGCGGATTTGATCTGCTGCGGAGGATGCCAGCCCCGCGCCCGGGTTGTCGCTTCGCCAATGCCTCCACGGCCGCGCGATGGCCTGCTTTCCGTCCTCGCCGAGGTTGTGCCCCACGGCGAACCGCCGCGTCATGACATCATCGCGCGCAAAGAAGCTGTGTAACATCCCCAGCGGCTCAAAGAGCAGCGAAGCGCTCGCCCTTTCGTACGTAAGGCCCGTGACCTTCTCCACGATCCGCCCGGCCAGATCATACCCGGCCTGGCTGTACGAGGCCCGGATACCGGGCGGTGCAATCAGCTTCGACTCGGGCAGCTGTGCCACTTCACGGGCCAGGGCGTCGTCCCCCTCGCCGGTGTCAATGTTGATCCTCCAATCCAGCCCTGCGGTGTGGTTGAGGAGGTTCAGCACGGTAATCCTCGCGGCGGCCGACTCGTCCGCAAGTGCGAGCTCGGGAACATACCGACGCACCGGCGCGTCCAGTTCGACCTGCCCCGCCGCAACCAGGCGCATCAATGCGGTCGCCGTGTAAGTCTTGGTGACCGAGCCCAACAGGAACAGCGTGTCTTGGTTCACGGGCAGAGGGTTGTCGACGCTCGTTACGCCGTGACACGAATAGACCTCCTGGCCGTCCGTCCACACTCCGACGGCAACGCCAGGAATTCCGAACTTTGTGGCTGTCGCCTCGACGAAATCGGGCAGCGCGTCATGTGACATTTCATTTCCCTTGTTTGAGTTAGGCAGCTTCTCGAATTGCGGCAATGTCTTCTGGTGTTAATCGAATTGCACACGCCGCATAGTTGTCCTCAAGGTGCGCGATGCTTGACGTTCCCGGAAAGACTATGGTCTGGCTCAAAACCGCAAGGAGCCAAGTCAATGCTACTTTTGCCAATCGAGGCACGCCGCTTCCAAGCAAGCGCCCTGATCTCATGCACTTTGATAAAGGAGTCCTTGCCGTCCATGTATGCATCGATCGAATTCGGATGGGCTTCGGCCAATGTCTTCTTGAGCGCACTGTACGATTGGGCTGAGGCAGGATGGGCATTCATATAGTCGCGGAACGCGAGGTGGCGTTCGACATCAGGGCTGCCGCGCAGGAACGAGTGGACTTGATGTGTGCGAGTGCCGTCATTCGAGTCCTTTCGGAAATAGCGCCGACCAGGAATGCCGAATTCACCCATCGCCTCATATCCCAAGCTGGACAAGTTGGTGGAAGTGTCATCTAGCAGATGAAGATTGTGAACGACCAGAAGAATGTCGATGATTGGCTTGGCAAAGATCCCAGTGATCGCGGTGCTGCCGATGTGATGAAGCTCCGACACGTTGGAGCCCAGCGCATCGCGAATACGCCCCGCCTCAATTAGGAATGAAGCTGGCCACAGGGAGTCCGGTGCAACTACTTGTACTTTCATAGGTGAGTTCATTGTGGTGCCTAACGTTCAGCTTGACGGGCCGCCCGGCCGCGAAGCGGACGGGGAACCGGCAAGCCCCGCTTGCTGGCGGTCCCCTCGAAGCGCGGGTTAGGCCCGGCGGGTTTATGCAATGTTGATCCAGTATCGTTGAACGACCTCGCCTCGGTTGGCTAGGTATTCCTCGGATTCTAGGACACCACCATTGCGCACGATTGTTCTCGCCGAGGCGACATTGTTCTTGCAGCAAGTGATTAGAACGCGCGACAGTCCGAGCTCGGCAGCACGGTGGAGCGAATGATGCAAAATGGCAACGCCGAGGCCTTGGCGGCGAACACTTGGCCGAATGCCATAGCCAATGCTGCCGCCCTCGCGGCGAAGCGCTGGGGTTAATGAGTGACGAATGTTTGATACCCCGACGACCTGGGTGTGGTCGCGGACAAGCCAGTATGTTGAATGAGCGGAGAATTCCTCGGGTATCCCGATGCCGCCAGCGCAGTCGTTGAGCTTGACGAGGAAGGCCGCGAAATCGGTATTGTCGAAGGCGAGAGTAAATGGAACGAGAGATTCGCCACCAGCAACAAACTCGGCTACGAGGCTGAGATAGGAGTCGCGTAAGTGAGGGCTGGGATGCATGAACTCAAGGACGGGCGGCATGATGGGCCTAGCGTTTTCGTTGAAGGGTTGGCCGCAGCTCAAAATGTAGTAGGCGAGATGAAAGCGCAGCAACCGCGGACACAAAACAGCTCCGCTTGCGCCCAATCCACTCGAACGAGAGATTGCGCGACATCAGAACGGCGCACCAGAAGGCTTCATGTAGGGAAGCGTATCCCTCGATTGCCGGGTTGTGCCTCACTCTAAGGGCAACAACTGTGGGTTCCACACGACCTCCCATAGATGATGATCTGGATCTTGAAAATAGCCGGCGTAACCACCCCAAAAGGTGTTATGTGCTGGCTTGACGATAACTGCACCCGCGCTCTTTGCTTGGTCCATAACGGCATCCACTTCGGCTGTGGAAGTGACGTTATGACCGATCGTGAGTTCGGTGGGGCTTGGATTGCCTATTGGAATTCCTGCATCGTGAGCAAGGCTCTTCCGCGGCCAAATGGCGAGTTTCAAGCCGGGTTGCAAATCAAAGAAGGCAACAGCCCCATGGTCGAACTCTTTGCCAATGATGCCCTGCGTAGGCAGGCCGAGACCATCGCGGTAGAAATGTACCGCCCGTTCCAAGTCGTCAGTGCAGAGGGTAATAACTGTAATGCGTGGCTTCATGGAAAGCATCTTTCTCCTGTTGATGACTTGATGGCTTGGTTGATTGAGGTCCAACCCCGCATTGCCGCTTCCTGCGCAGCTTCTACTAGCGCAAGTTATTTGGGCGCAACCAAGAAAACGATGTATTAATAAATTCGACACCATGATCAAACACACATTCGCCGTGAGACAGAACTATGTTCTTCGGATTCCATTCGAGCATTGTCGCAAGCGACTCCTGCGCTTTCTTCCTGTTGCCAAATAAAAAGCTAATTCTCCAATCGATAGGAGTACCTCCGACCGGGGACAATATCCCGGCAAACTTTGCCAATCCCCATTGCCACCAGCTTAAATCTCTTGGGTTGAAGTTCTGTATCAGGTCGGTCAATATGAGGGTGCTTGATGGTTTGTGATAAAAGACCACTTCCTCCATCGCCGGGCTGCCTCGGAAGATTGTTTGAGATATTTCCTCAGACCATCGATCATCTGGTGTCGCAGATAACTCGACATCAAACTTGATATCTTTTCTCTTGCGGGAAAGGCCAGGTGCCGCATAGGTTATCGCTTCAGGAAATTCGTCAATCCATTCTGCCAAGAACAGGTGATGCATCTTGTTCGGAGATACGAGATGCTTAACATTGCCTTGCGAGAGCAATTCATTTTTCAATTCACCATTCAATTGTTCTGGCGAATGCACCCACAAATCGCCACTCTTGAGTTTGATAACGGTCATGCGGGTCGGGAATGGGAAGCCGTAAAAGTTTACGGTGCTTCCTTCATATATCCATATCCCTATTCCAATGTTTCGAAGTTGTTTTGTCACCTTCGATCAAGACTCCCTATTCGATCACCGGCCGGCTGAGTTCGGTGCGCCAATCGGCCGGATTAGGGCTCGATTCCGGTCCGACGAGATAGCACTCGTACAGATCGCCCGCCGTCTTGTACCCGTTGGCTTCCGTCCACCCACCGAACTCGTGCCACGCCTCGCCTAGCCCCTCGTAGGGGCCGTGATAGACGGTGCGCACCACCTTGAGCGCAGGCCGCTGCCAAGGCTTCACGCGGCCGGCGGCCGTGACGGGCGCCGACACTGGGACGCAGATGTCGAAATCGAATGATTCTGGCGTCATCTTCAGGTGATGCGCAAACCACGGTCCTGTCGGACCGATGCCTTGCGCCTTTGCAGCGGCCATCGCCTCGGCGATGCCCGGTCCCATGACGTGCTGCATATTCGAGCGTGGCGTCTCGATGTGAATGGTGGCGACCTGTTGAGCGGTCGTCTCGATGACTTGCGGTTTTTCAATCATGTGGATTCTCCGGTTAATGTTGGCAACAATGTTTCGAGTCGGTCATAGCCTGCGGCCATACCGTGCTCCATGCCCGAGCGACGTGCCGTGTCGCGGGCTTCTTTCGATTCGTACTGGACGGTGATCGTGGTCCTGGTGATGTCGCGCATCTCCTCAAACACCGTCGTGTCCAAGGCTTCGCCTGGGTACCAGGCATCATCGAATTTCTCGGTTGCAACGAGACGTTCGGGCGGAATAACCTCGCGGAACACGCCGCCAATGGCCATCTGCGACCCGTCCTGTTCGGAACGCCAGACGTAGCGATAGGCGCCACCGACGCGCAGGTCGATTTCGCACAGCGGCATGATCCATCCAGGTGGCCCGAGCAGCCAGCGGCGGACGAGTTCCGGTTTGGTGAATGCATCGAACACCAGTCGTCGCGGTGCGTCGAAATTGCGTGTCACCTGGATCTCGCAATCACTGGGCGTGGTCACCTCAAAGCTATCTGGGAAAAACATAGTGACTCCTTTACCGCTTCTTTGGAGAGGAGCGTTTGCGTTTCATTTCCGTGGCTTTCAACTCGTTCAGCAGGCCGTCGAGGCGCACGAAGGAAGCCTCCCAATATTCGCGATACCTCTCCAGCCACTCGGTCGCTTCAGCGAGCGGACGCGCCTCAAGCTTGCGCGGTCGCCGCTGCGCATCGCTGCCGGACGAAATCAAGCCCGCGAGTTCAAGCACCTTGAGGTGCCTCGAGATCGCCGGTTGCGACATCGAGAAGGGTTCGGCTAGTTCGCTCACCGATACCTCTCCAGACGCCAAGCGCGCCAAGATTGCTCGTCGCGTGGGATTGGCCAAAGCGGCGAACGTCATGTCCAAGCGATCGGACGTGGCTTGTTTATAACTAGATTGTTCCATAACACATATGTTATATAAAGGCGCGGCAGATGTCAATCCCCAATTGATTATGGATATATGCTTGAGCACTGGCTCTCCAGTCTGGAGACCTACCTATTAGTAACGGCAAGGGTTCTTGAGAGGCGACTGCACTTCATTGGACATCACGGAGTGGTTCGTAGTGAAGAGAAACCTTTCCATTGTCATAGGCACGCATGCTCACGCGCTTGAATTGGGAGTAGCTCTGAAGATTGGGAAACAGCGCGCGACCTCCACCAACAACAGTAGGGCAGATCTGAAGGTGGTATTCGTCGATTAGATCTGCCTTGATCAGATCCTGAGCCAGTGAAATACTTCCCCATAGCACCATGTTCTTTCCATCCTTTGCCTTCAATCGCTTGATTTCTGTAACGGCATCGCCGCGGACGACTTGGGCTGGCTGCCACGTCCCCCATGGCGCTTCATTCAACGTATTGGAGAAAACAAGTTTTGGTAGCGCGTTAAGACTGTCGGCGATGATTTCATTGTCGGTCGTCGCATCGGGCCAGTAATCTACAAATAATTCGTAGGTCTTCCGCCCCAAGAGAATTGTGTCAATACTGTCAAGGAATTTCAGCGCTTCATGGCCGGAGAACATGTCTGTCTCACTGACGGGGAAGAAGTCCAGTGTTCCGTTCGTGTCAACAGCGAAACCATCGAGTGACAACCATTCTTCTAATATCAATTTTCTCATGAGCAGAGTTCTCGGTAGGCGAAGGCGTCCTGTCGTTTGCTCCCCCGCATGAGCGAAGGGCTGGGTTACACTGTGCGCGTCTGGCCAGACGGGGCCGCTCTTGGAGCATGTAGATAGGCCGCTCTCACTGACGCACATAGCGCAAGTGCGTAGCAGTTGGACTATCAACAACCCTGTCAATGCGAAACTGCGGCCCAGGCGCGGATAGGTTCTCGAAGAGACGCCGACCGCCGCCGAACAACACCGGCGCCAAGGCGATCTCCAACTCGTCGACGACACCCAGGTTCAGGTACTGCTGGATCACATCGGCTCCGCCCGCGATACGAACATCACGACTGCCTGCGGATTCCCGAGCCAGCTCAAGGGCACGCTCCGGCCCGTCATTGATGAAGTAGAAGGCCGTCCCTCCGGGACGCACCCAGGGTTCGCGTTTCTCATTGGTGAGAACGTATACCGGCGTGTGAAACGGAGCCTCCTCTGGCCACGAAACCTCACCTTGGTCGAACATTCGCTTGCCCATGATGTTGGCACCGATGCGCTCGAAGGTGCTCCGAACCAGGTCATTGACCGGGCCGGTCTCTCCCCCTGGTCCGAACTTGAGGTTCTCGCGCATGTATTGCTGATTCAGGAGCCACGCCATTAGCGCACCCCACTTAGTGCCCCAGTTCTTGTACTCGGGATTCTCCATGGTCATTCCTTCCGGTGCCATGTAGCCATCGAGGCTAAGCCCAATGTTGACGAATACTTTACTCATGATTCTCCTTTCACGCCTCTGGCTTCAATCCACTCTGCGAACTCGTGCCACGCCTCGCTTAGCGCCTCGTAGGGGCCGTGATGGACGGTGCGCACCACTTTGAACACCGACCGGCGACAGCATTCCTTTCGTTGAACCGCCTCACCAACCGAAATACAACGCAAGTTTCGCACGGCTCTATGGCGCATGGAAGTGCATGGCATAATTTGCAGCAAGGCTGTCTCTCAGTAGGTGGGTCTGTCAAGAATGTTGACGACGTCGCCGCGACATGTCGGCTGATTACACATGCAAAATCAAATAACTACAACGAAAGTGTCATGCGAAGTTCAATTGGTTTCGAACTGCTCCGGGTATACTTGCGGTAGGCTAAGCTGATGGCCTAGACTGCAGGTTAGGCTCGCTCTTAAAGCGAGGACAGCTCTGTGCCACTGACTGAACACAATGAGTAAAATCAATACCCCAGTGAGAGACATCTACGTCCTGATCGTTCCGGGCACCATGCTTCTCGACCTTGCAGGCATCAGCGACACTTTTCGACTGGCAATTGAGCTTGGCGCTTCGTATTCCATTCAACACGTTGGGCCCAGCACTCAGTCGTCATGCTCGATTGGACTGTCGATCTCTGGAATCGCACCACTTCCCGGTCGAATGACTGAAGGTGGCACGCTGATAGTGCCTGGCGCAACGAACGCCGAACTGGACTACCAGTCGAGCGAATCGGAGGTCGCCGCAAAATGGATGGGCAGCGCAGTGTCAAGTGCTCAGCGCCTCTGCACTGTCTGCTCCGGTGCATTCTTGGCGGCTAAAGCGGGGCTTCTGGATGGTCGGACTTGCACAACGCATCATTCGCTTACAGATCGACTCGCAAGTGAATTCCCTGAAGTCAGCGTACTGCACAACCGCGTATTCGTGCGCGACGGCAATGTTTTCACAAGCGCGGGGGCAACAACTGGCATTGATCTTGTCCTTCAGATCATCTCCCTCGACGAAGGACCGGAGCTTGCCCTAGAGGTTGCCCGAAAGTTGGTGATCTACTTTCGACGCTCTGGGACCGACCCTCAGCTATCCCCCTGGCTCCTCTACCGAAACCACATTCACAAGGCAGTCCATCGGGCGCAGGATGCCGTCATTCGGAACTCTGCAAGGAGTTGGACGGTCAATGACCTGGCGCAAGTCGCGTGCACAAGCCCCCGCCATCTTGCGCGGCTCTTTCAGACCTACGCCGGGGTCTCCCCGCTTTCATACGTACGGCAGATTCGCACCGCAGCGTCCAAGGAGATCGTCGCAACGAGCCAGCACAGTATGAAAGCAGTGGCTGAGATGGTCGGCTTCGCATCTGCCGAGCAGATGCGACGTGCATGGCAGCAATTCGAGGGGACCGTTCCAACCGACGGCAAACGTTCAGTGAAGGCAACGCAAGCGGAGGAGGTCGAGTGATCTACAAGTAGCTTCCGATTCTATGCAACAAAGGTCACAAGAGTGTTGTAAGTATGTCCGCGTCTATGCTTACGTTAGTAAAAAAGTATTGAGCGGCCTTGACGAAGTAATTGAGCGCCTGAATCTGCTTCTTCCGAACCCTTCTAATCTTGTACTAGTGGCTGAATCACAGAAAGCGAATGGCCTTCTGGCTTGGCTGGCTGCAGAGAGGCGACTCATCCTTGAGTCTGGCCTCAAGTTTGAGGTCGTTGGACTGGTGGTTGATGAGAATGCTCGTCGGTCTGGAGTTGGTAGAAGGCTTGTTCAGGATGCTGAACAATGGGTTTTTGACCAATCCGGAAGGGACATTGTTGTTAGGTCGAATGTCCTGCGTCCTGAGTCACATGGGTTTTACGAATCACTTGGCTATATTCGCAAGAAAAGCCAACATGTTTATAGCAAACGCCTGCCTGACTAACTCTCAAGAAACAGATGGCCCGCGCCGCCGACCGAACTCCCAAGTGACCGATGTCCCCCGTACGATGGCCGATACCTGCTGCCCCAACCGCTGTTCCACCACCGGCCTCCACGGCACCAGGTTGAAACTCACGCCATCGTCCAGCATCGCGAAGCGGCCACTGGCGAGTTGGAGAGAACGGCGGTAAAGACCGCTGACGCGCGCTCCGTCATGCAGTGGACGAAAGCTGAGCCCGGTTGCGTCCTGAAGGGATTTGCCCGCCGCAGCCAGTTCCCGGTCGCGCAAGGTGGATAACAGGTTGCGCGCTAAAACCACACGCTGTCCGCGCCGCTCAGCCAAGCCCTGCTCGACGAGGAATTCCGACCGCTGCCGCAGCGCTTCGCACACCTCGCCGCCGAAGCCGTTGTTGGCGATACCGCTGGCACCACCTATCAACTGCTGATCTAACCAGGTCGCACCGATCACGCGGACTTGCCGCTCAATGGGTAGGTGCGAACGTAGTTCCACCGACGCGCCGCCTAGCCGCTGCACATCGTATTGCCGACCTCGCTCGGGCAGGTCCGTCGGCACCCGCCAGACCCCTTCGGCCACGCGCTCGACAATGCCGTCCCGGCGGAGTGCTTCCAGTCGGCGCACATGGGCATCAACCACCTCCTTGGTGTCGCGCGTAGGCGTGGCCTGGGCCGTGGCCATCGTCAGGTGATGGTCGGTGCGGTACAGGCCATCGACCGCGAGCGCGGCGATGTTCTTGTCGGCCGCGCGAATCTCGGCCGACCCGCGTGCCTCTACCACGGACCCCACCGGGTACTGCTCCAGCTCCACGTTGGCATTCAAGGCGATGTAGTGTGCCTTGCCGTCGGTGCCATCGACCACGAGATAGCCCCGGTCGTACAACTCGTCGGTCATGCCTTTGGTGGCTACCCGACCGACCACCGACCGGGCGTTTTCGCCAGCATCGAACACCGCCAAGTCACGCGGCACACCGCTCATAGCCCGTTGCATCGTGCGCACGATGTCGCCACGTTCACCCATCGTTCGCAGAACCTGTTCTGCATCGGCTTGGACGGCCCACACGCCGGGCGATGACTCGTGCGCCAGCCCCATGTGCTGCAAGCGTTGCAGACGCCCGACCAGCAATACGCGCTGCTGTCTGTGCCGTGGGTCATCGGCGGGCTGATTGATATGGACCAGCCCGCCTTGGGCTTCTTGCTGCAGCGTGCGGTCCAGGCTGGTCCAGCGTTCCTGATCGACCTCCCGCCGCAGGCTCTGTTGGATCTCCAGCTCGGTGCGCGGCCCCAGCCATTCGGTCGCCAGTTCGGCGGCTCGTTCGCGCATCCCTTGCGCGATGTAGTCTCGCGAAATGATCAAGTCCTTGCCGGTGCCGTCCTTGCCGCGCAACACGACGTGGGTATGCGGGTTGTCCGTGTTCCAGTGGTTCACCGCCACCCAGTCCAGGCTCGTTCCCAAATCGGCTTCCATGCGGCTCATCAGGTGGCGGGTATAGCGGTGCAGGTCGTTGAGCTGCTCGGCGTCCTCGGGCGAGACAATGAAGCGGAACTGGTGCCGATCCTCCCGTCCGCGTTCCTCGAAGGCGACCAGGTCGGCGTTGTCCGTTGTTGATCCATAGGCCTGGCCCGGTTCGCCATCGCGGCCCACGCCATCCCGCTCGATGTAGCGCAGATGCGTGGTAGTCGAGCGTGCCCCAGCCTGTTTGAGGTTCACCAGCCGGGTCTTGATGGTGACGCGCCGTGAGCCAGGCTGCACAGAGCGGCCGGTGAAACTGGCGGCTACATGCCCGCGACCAAGGCGTGCGCCGGGCCGGGCTCCCGACTTGCGCACCGACTTGCCGCCAGCCTTGCTGACCTCCTTCAAAACCTGCGAAACGAATTTCTGCTGGCGGCTCTTCGGTGCTCTAGGACGGACGCGAAAGCGGTCGTCGTCCTGCTTGCTCATGGCATGAACTCCAGCGCGGCACTGCCAAGTCCAGCGGAGAAAGCACGCCATTCGACCAATGCGGGCGCGGCCTTCGCGCCGCACACGGCACATGGCCGTCCAAAGCGCGTGCCGCGCCAACCCACGTGCAGACAAGGCTTTACGCGCACCGGAGTGCCGCGTCCTTTTATCTTGCCCTCCGTCTTTACCGATCGCTGACGCGACCGGCCCAGACGGTCAGGCTGCGATTGTCTGCACGGGTGAAGCACCGCAACCACAGGCTGTGGTGCAAGCGATGTGCAGTCGGACTGCACGAAGAACGGCATGCAGCGCTGCACGTTCATGGCGTGCCCCGCGTCCATAAGGGCTGCGCGCTGCCGATCACGGCGGAGACAGCAACGGGACCAAAGTACCGGCTGTCGAACGATGCCGGATTGGTTGCACTGAGCAGGAACAGCTCGCCATCATGAAGCCGCCGACAGTGTTTCCATGCCGACAGTGGACGGCCACGTCCATCGACTGTGCGGGCGACAGCTTCCGCTACGCCATCAATGCGAACGATGTGCTTCTCGATGCACACTTGCTGCGGCGACATCGCACCGATGCGCTTGAGCAGCGGGATGTGCACAGGCAGGTAGCCACGCTGCGCAGCCAGTGCGGCTGCATCTGCCGGAAGCCGGGCGAGCACGATGCTGCCGACGTGCAGCGAGTCAGGCGGGCCGATGCGATACCAGCCAGGCGGTACGCTGTCGCTGGGGTTGTAGACGAGGCGCGCCAGTGATGTGTGCAGCGACGGCCAGGCAAGCGCAGCGATGCCGAAGCCGGTGAATAGCGCGACTACAACGCGACGGGTGTTCATCGCAACACCTCGCCTGCGAGGTAAGCGGCATGCCGTTCGGCGGTGTAGATCGGCAGCGGCAAACGCGCAGACAGTCGATTACCCAGCGTGCGCCAGTACGCGGGCGACACCGCCACCGGATCGATGCCGAGCGTTTCGATGGCGTCGATCTGCGGTAGCACCGATTGCACCTGCAACTCGCCCTCAGCACACAGCAACAGGCGCGCGCCAGGCCGAATGCCGGCGATGCGCTGCGCGGCGTCGAGCGGTGTACACGCCTGCAAAACCATGAGCTGCCAGCGCGTCGTACCGTAGTCGTTGGACTCCCAGCGCACGCGGCAGAACACTGCCGCCGGTGTGAAGATCGCGCTGCGCCGCCAGCGGTCCAGGCGCGGTTCACGCACCGGATGGCCGAAGCGCAGATAGAGGTTGATCCGTTGTGCGACGAACGCCAGCGACACGCGTGTCAGCGGCGTGTCGTTCATGGCGCTCGAAAGCACGGGACGTGGCATAGGTGAAACGATGCTGACCGCCTGCGGCAGCGCACTCATGGCTGCTTCTCCGGGAATTCATGTTCCAGCAACGCACGAAGCATCTCGGCCACCGTGATGCCGCGTGTGAATGCTTCGACCTTGATGCGGGCGCGCAGCGCCGGCGTCACGTCGATGGTCAGCCGGGCGGTGTAGAGATCGGTCTTGCCGATGTCGGTACCATCACCCTGGCGCACCCAGGCATCTGCGTGTGGATTGGCAGGTGGACGTGCACCGATGGCAACCCGTTTCCCATTCTTCATGGCGCCATCCTCAACAATTCAGCGGCGAGCGCCGCGATCTCGCGTGCGGCATTGCTGTCTGCGTCGAGTTCGTGGGCGAGTTGACCCCTGGCCACGCTGTCGGCGAACACGATGCGCTGGCGAACCTCCGACAACAGCGATGGCAACGGTTGATCGGTGAGCGCATTGCGTGCCTCGCGCCCGATCACTGTGGTGCTGACACGCCGGTTGATGACGAAGGCCGCGCGAAGCGTTGGCCGGAACACTTGCGCTTCGCGAATCAGCGCCACCATCTCGGCGCTGGCCCATACGTCGTAGGGACTGGGCTGAACGGGAATCAGCACCAGGTCCGCCGCGAGCAGCGCGGAGCGCGCGAGGGCGGCAATTCGGGGTGGGCCATCGATGACGATGTGATCGCAGCGCCTGGCGAGTTCTGGCGCTTCCTGATGCAGGGTTTCCCTTGCCAAACCGACAGCGCTGAACAATCGTGGCAAACCATTCTGGCTACGGCGCTGGGTCCAATCGAGTGCCGAACCTTGCGGATCGGCATCGAGCAGGATCACTGAGCTGCCTTGCATGGTCAGCTCGCCCGCAATGTGCGTGGCGAGCGTCGTTTTGCCGACTCCGCCTTTCTGGTTGAGCAGCGCGATGATCATGATGCGCGGCCTCCGGCGAGCCGGTTTATCCACAGCGTGCGGGCTCTTCTTATCGTTAGTTTTATAGATTCAAAGTTAGAACCTAAGTTAAGAAACACCGAAATCCGCGCTGAAAAAGGCTTTTCGGTCGATCCGTACTCCTGATAGCACGACAGCGCTGCGCCTGATAGCACGAGGATTTCTACGCCTGATAGCACGAGCGGATTCACCGTTTTTCCACAGGCACTGCACCGGCACCAAAGCTGCCACCGGGTCGCAGCGGTGCCGTGGACGGCACGGCGCGGAAGGTCAACACTTCCGGCCCATGCCTCGGCCGCAGGATGGCGAGCGTGTAGCCCGGCAAGGGTTGCCGCGCCACGATGCAGCGCAGGTCGTAGGCGAAGTCGGTGAAGCGCGCCAAGCTGCCGGATTTTCGGTGCAGCTGCGGGAAGTCGAAGCGCCAGCCATCGCGCTGCCAGCCGCCGTGCTTGCGCACCAGGCGGTACAGCCAGCGCTCGATGCCGCCGGTCAGGCGGAAGTAATTGGCGTCGATGGTCAATACCAGGCTCTCGTCGAGCACACCGGCGTAGAACCAGTCCGGCAGGATCAGCTCGATGCCCAGCGGCCGTCCTTGGCCGTCCGCGCGCTCCTTCCATTCGTTGATCCACGAGAAGCGGTGCAGACGCCGCGCATTGTGCTGACGGATCGACGTGGCTACGCTGGTGGACTGCAAGCGATCCAGTGCCGCCTTGAGGCGCTGGTAGTCGCGCAGCGACGTGCCGCGACCGATGAAGCGCAGTATCTCGTAGGGCGTGGCCGCCATCAGCCGCGACGAGCGGATGCCTGCATCGCGCGCCTCCACGATCTGGCTCGCGGCCCAGATCAGGATGTCCGCATCCCAGATGGTCGCGATGCCATGCTCGGTCGTGCCTTCGACCCGCACCGTCACACTGCTGGTGCGAAAGTCGATCGGCGCCGTGCGCTTGCTCTTGGCCAGCGAGAAAAACGGATACGCCATCAGGTCCTGCGCATCGCGCGCCGGCAACTCGCCGGAGAAAGCATGGAACAGTTCGAGCTGCTCGCGCTGCGGGTCGTGCCCGATAACCATTGGTGAAGGTGTCCATCGCCAATCAGCGCGAGCCGGGATGGCGTGTGGCGTGTTGTTCGGTGTAGTGCGGATCGGACGTCATCTCAAAGCTGCGCGCGTCGGCCCAGGTTTCGAGGTCGACGATGGCGTACATCACGCGCCGACCAAATTTGCGGAAGCGCGGCCCGCCGCCGATCACGCGCTGCTTTTCCAGCGTGCGCGGCGACAGCCGCAGGAATGCGGCGGCTTCGTCGTTGGTCAGGTAACGCGCTGGCTGCGCGGATTGAGCAGGCTGCTGGGTGGCAGTGGGTGCGGGATACGGCCGTAACGGTGCGGGTCTCATGGCATGGGCCTCCATCGGTCAAGATCGCCGACGAAGCAATCGCCGCCGGATGGAAGCAGTCTCGGGAAAGTCAGGCGTGCTGCGCAGGGACGTTTTGCGCGTTCCTGCTAACGTCCCTGTGCTGCGCTGCCGGGTTGCAGTAGGCGGCGGTATTCGCCTCCCATGAGCGTTTGCCCGCGCCGGATGAGGCGGCGAACCTGGGCGCGCAGATCGCTGTCCTCGTACCAGCGCTCGGCAACGGTGGTGATGCCGAACAAAACTTCGGCCACGCCGCGCTGAGAGGTACCCGCCAGCGTGCCGTCGAGCGCCTGCAAGGTGCGCATGTGGAGCATTGACGTGCGGCCTGGTCTGCCTGTGGCGATCGCGGTGCGGTGCACATTTGCGGTGTCGAGCACTGCCAGCTCGGCTTCGATTGCGCGCCAGCGCTCGCGAAGCTGGCAACCGGCGCGGACGGCATAGGCGTAAGCCATGCCGTCTTCCAGTGCGGGCGATATCGCCATGCGCAGCATGTGGTCGACGAGCTGACTGGTCAGCACTAGGCGCTTGCCATCGTGCGTCAGGTGCTTGCGGCCGGGAAAGCGCCAGAGCTGGAACGGCAGCGCATCAGCCGTGGGATCGGCATCGGGATAGACCTTGACTACCGAGGATGGATCAGGGAACCAGTCGGGGTGCGCGTCGCGTGCATCGCGCGTGGGGTCTTCCAGCAGGCGCAAGCCCCAGCGAAGCGCCTCGTGCTGCGGACGGCGCCGGTGGCGTTGCCAGGCATGCCCGTATTCCGGGTTGCGTCGCAGGTATTCCCAAGCCAATGCGGGGCCGTCCAGATGCAGGACGTACAGGTATGCTGCGCTGGGATGCCAGTGAACAGCGCTCGAATCTGCCATGGCGAAACCTCCTCTCGGATGGAAGGAAATCAAATCGACAAGGTGGCCGACAACGGGCCGGGCATTCGCACTATTTGCGACAGCGTTGCGCCGTTGCTGTACTGAGTGGTGATCAATACAAAAAAGGTCTGGACCCAGACCCAAGAAGACGCAATGCGAACCGTTGCGGCATCGCACGGAGTGGCCCGTCAGCGACGGGCCATCAGGGATCGATCAATCGTTGATCGATCCGTCGGCCCGAGCCAGCCGAGCGTATTCAGACAATTGCCGCTGTGGCGTGAAATGCAGATCGCGTGCAACGGCCAGGTTCCCTGGCCCGCGAATGCCTTCCAGAACGGAGAGTCGCACGTGGCCGAGTTCCGGCGTGCCCATGCCGAGGTCGATCAGGCCGAAGGCGGTGTCGCCATCGTCGGGATCGAGTTCAGTCAAGAGCCAAGTCGCATGCGCATCCAGGGTGAACAGCTTGACGACTGGCAGCGGGTCGCGTTTCTCGCCGCGCGCGGCGGCGGCGCCGTTGTCCAGCAGTTGGGCGCGGTGTTCGTCGGTGATGAGTGGTTTCATGGTCGCTGCGCACAAGTGGTCACGATCAACGGGGCGTTGGTTTTGCGCAAACGTGCTGATGCGCTAAAGCTTGACAGCGCAAGTGCGCTTCCGCGCCAAATCGCCAAAGCGGATTCCACCGAATCCGTGGAGGCACGAATCGATGAATGCGTAGGTACGGAACCCATGATTTCCGTAAAAGCGGTTTTCAGCATAGACACGCCCGCAACAAGTTTCAGCAGGGAAGATTATAAAATGAACACTATAGATTGTAGCCCTATAGGGCGCCATCGGGTGTCATCTTCGTTTCACATCAAACGATCCGATGACATTGAAGAACTCATTCCCTGCGGCGCTCAAGACAGTCAGAAAAGCCCGTGGCCTCAGCCAGGAAGCCTTCTCGGACGTGTCGAGCCGCACGTACATGAGTTCGCTCGAACGTGGCCTGAAAAGCCCGACCTTGAGCAAGGTCGCCGAGCTGTGCGAGGTCATGGACGTGCATCCGCTCACGCTGCTGACGCTGGCCTATGGCGGCGACAGCAAGGGGGTGGACAAGCTCATCGAGCACGTGCAGCGCGAACTGGCCGCCATTCAGGCCAAGAAGAGCAAATAGGGGAGTAAAGGGCGCTGCCCAGCGGCAGCGCCCGCGTGACGGCTACGCCACGATGCGCTCCGCGAGCCGCGCTTCACGCGCATAGGCGCTGATCGACTTCGTCGCAATGAAGTGCAGATCCCGCTCGACCGCAAGGCCGAGACGGCCACGCACGGATTGCAGCTCTGCCAGGCTTACATAGCCCAGCTCCGGAAAACCCTGCCCCAGATCGCACAGCCCGAAAGCATGGTCGTGGTCGTCCGGGTCGATCTCGGTGAGCAGCCAGGTCGCGCCCGCATCAGGGGTGAACAACTTGACCACGGGTGGTGGGTCGAAGTTTTCGTTTTCGAGGGACTGCCGGCCGTTGGTCAGCAGTTGTGCGCGTTGTTCGTCGGTGATGAGCTTCGTCATGGTCTTCTCCTTGGAAGGATTCCGGGCGGGATTGCCCGAGACCGCGAGAGGCACGGCGCAGCACAGCCGTCAGGGTTCGCAGACGGCCGCAGGACGCCAGCGCGCAAGGCGCGCGCAGACCTTGACGGCGAGAACGCCGTGATAAGGTGAAGGGAACAGCAAGCCAGCCCCCACCGTTGCCCGCTATAGCAAGCGAAGCGCGCAGGCGTCAGTGATGGAAGCCGAAGGGGCGAGACGCCAAGGGTGGCTCGATGCGCAGCACGACAGCGCGCCCCGGCATCAGCCGGTGGACGCACGGAGTTTCCCGATCCCTGAAAATATCAAACCGCTTTTCTGTAAAAACAACGGATGCACGAAGCCGGCTCCGCGCATTGACTGCGTTCCACGGAATCGCAAATTCGTGAAAGCGGCTTGCCGCCGATGCACGAAGCCGCAATAGTGCTTTTACGGAAATGCGTCCAACGCGGACGCAGAACTCGAAAGCGCCCCGCCGCTTGGGCGGGGCGCCGAGGGCGACGATCAGTCGCCCTTGCTGCGCGACCAGATCAGGTTGTGCGCGCCGTCCTCGCCTTCGACCAGGCGGGCGTAGATGGTCGCCGGGAACGACGGATCATCCAGGGTCGCCGACAGGTAGGGCCGCTCTGCCTTGCTGATTTTCTTCCACGCCGCGCCGATCTCGAAGTTGCCGGCGACGATGCGGTAGTCCGGGGCGTTCTCGCTTTCCTTGGCGTTCGGAATGATTTTGACCTTGACGTTGAGCGTCAGGGTGCGAACCGTGCCGGTGAAGCTGTCGTTCTGTGCGGTGAAGGTGCCGATGTTTGCCATGATGAATCTCCTTTTGGTGGTGCAAGGTCGCGCCCATCGCGGCCTTGTCGGTGATCCGAAGGGCGAGGTACGGGCGGGTTGCATCGCGCAGCGGCCGCAACGCAGTGGAGGACCGGGAGGAACAAGAAATTTGTTGCGCGAGGAAGGCACGCAGTGCCGGGGAAATTTGTTGGGCCGGACGGTTGCAGCCATGAAGCCCGAGGCGTAGCCGGTGTCTCGCCAGGATTCACGACAAGCCAAGGCCGCCGTTGGGTGTGATCCTCACCGAAAGGCAGCATGGCTCCGGCATCCCTGCACAGAAGCGTCGCCGGCACGCACTCCATCGCAGGCAGGGTCAGTTCCGGATGAACAAGGATGAACGCCTCCCTCATCGGCGCGGACTTGAGTGGTCACGGCGTGGTTAGTCTCGGCATGGTGGACGGCTTGTCGGTGAGCCGCCGTCGTTTATGGCAGTCTGCCCGCCAGCGTCGGGTAAGGCGCGTGATTGCACAACCCGGCGCAGTAACGCCTGCCGTCCTCAGCGTCCCGCCCAAGCGGCGGGGCGCGTTTTTTGGGATCGGATGCCCAGCCCAAAGCATGGTGTACTCATTGGACGGATGAACAAAAACAGGAATGGCGAAAGGAATTTCGCCATCGGGCAGTCGCTTTCCGAACGCGCCGCCCGGACTGACAAGACCGGGCGGCGCGGCGGCGTTGGATGCCTCCGCCGTTGCGTTGCGCCGAAGTGAGGGGGCAGAGCCCCCTCAGATGTCAGCCTTTGAGCCGCTTCATTTCTTCGGCGAGTATCCACAGCGCCCGGTTGACCTTGACGTTCTGGTCTATGCCCTGAATGGCGCGGGTGCGGTTCCTGCGTCCGTTGGCCATGCGTGCGGACAGCCCACCTTGTACGAGATTTTCCTGCACGCGGTTGAACGTGCTCCACAGGTCGGGCCGGTCATCGTCCCGGCGTCGAGGCCGCAGCAATTGTGTTTCCGTGATGGGCGCAGGCTTGACCGGATCATCGTATTTCAGGGACAACGCGGCGCGGGCAAATACCTCTGATTCGCCGTGGTCCAGCGTGATGGCACGCATACCTTCCTGACGTTCGCGCACCAGCTCGAACCCATCCAGCACATCGTAGGCACCTTCGATCACCTGGCCGATCACGTCGCCCTTGTGCGGGATGCGCAGGTCGGCCACGGTGTCGCCGCATACCAGCCCATTGCTGCATACGAAACGGAACATTCCCGCCAGCATCTGATAGCTGCTGGTGCCGTCGTGCGAGTTCAGCAAAATGATTTCGTTGGCCTCCGCACCGTTGATCTGCGCTGCGTGGCGCAATCGCAGCATGTGCTTGGTGTGTTCGCGCTTGCCGGTATCGCGCACGCGCGTCTGGCAAACCATGAATGGCTGGAAGCCTTCCTTGCGCAGGGCACCCAATACCTCGCCAGTCGGGATATAGGTATAGCGGTCGGATCGGCTCTTGTGCTTCTCTTCCGCAAAGATTGAGGGAGCCACGCTGCGAATCTGATCATCCGATAACGGATGGTCGGCGCGCAAGATGGGTGTAGCGTTGGCGAAACGGGAACTGAGTTGCATGGTATTTCTCCAGTGGTTACAGGTTGTGGTTTCAAAGCTGACCGGATTCCAAGATTCGGAGCCCGGTGTTGGCTTCGGTTTGTTCGGCGCAGTGACCTGGGCTGGTCGCCGTTGCCGCCGTCTTTCCTGAGTTCATCGCCCGCGAACAACCGGGCCGGCGAGGGACTGGCGGTCAAGGAGGAAAGCGCAGGGGGGGTGCGGCCCGCAGCCGCAGGCGAGGACTCGGCCCTGCGCGCCTTGACGGACAGGCGCCGCTGGCTACGGTCGCGGGATTGGTGATGAAGGAGAGGGAAAGACGGATGACCGGCCTACGGCCAGATGAGCGACGGACCAACGCCGCGCGGCGAGCGCCGCTGCGTGCCACAGGCACGCCTTGATGGGAGTGGACAAAGCGCGCAGCGCGAAAACAGCAATGTGCACAGGCCGATCAGGCGCCGCCTGTTCGGCGGTCTTGCGGGGCGCCAAGCCTGCGCGGCGGGGTGGGCGTCAGCCGACCCCTGGAGGCAAGCGCAGCGCGCAGCTTTTTCGCCAAACCAAGGACACAGCAAAAAAGGGGGGCAAAGCCCCCTCGGGCTACAACAGCCCACGTTCGGCAAAACTCAGGATGGCGCTGCCGGCGACGATCAGGTGATCCAGCACCCGCACATCCACCAGCGCCAGTGCCGATTTCAGCGTCTGCGTCAGCATCTCGTCGGCGCGCGATGGCTCGGCTGCACCCGACGGGTGGTTATGCACCAGCAGCAGCGCAGCGCTGTTTCTGGCCAGAGCCTCCTTGACCACCTCGCGCGGATACACCGATGTCTGGCTCACCGTGCCGCGAAACATCTCGACGTAGTCGATGACACGGTTCTGCGCATCCAGGTGGATGACGCCGAACACCTCGTGCTCCAGCGTCCCCAGCTTGACCCGCAGGAAGTCGCGCACCACCTGCGGCGAGGTCAGCGTTTCGCAGCCGCGCATCTGCCCGGCGAGCACACGCTGCGCAGCTTGCAGCACCTCGTCGGCATTGGCTGGACGGTAGTCGCCCGCGACATCGCGAACGAGAAGGGAAGAATCGAGAGAAAGAGAAAGTTGCGACATGATCGTGCTCCAGTCCGAATCGGGCGGAATTGCCCGGAACCGGAGGAACACGGCGCAGCGCAGCAGTCAGGGGTCGCAGACGGCCGCATGGACGCCAGCGTGCCAAGCACGCGCAGCCCTTGACGGCGAGAACGACGTGGTACGTTGAAGGGAACAGCAAGGCCGCCTCCCACACACTCCACTGCCTTAACGGCAAGCGGAGCGCGCAGGCCCGGTGGGCCGGAGGCGTCAGGGATAAAAAGCCGCATGGCCGCGACTCGGCACGAGGCGCGGGGCAACGCTCGCGAGCCCGACGGCGGCAACGCCGGGACGCCCGGGGTTGGTCAACAAGATTCACTGCACAGTAAATATTGCTGTTTTGTCGAATATCGATACGGACAAACTAGAATGTCAAATCGTCATCAAGTGCCGCGATCGATTTCGGCGCAGTCGCGTGTTTCGTTCTGGCTTCGAGCGATTTGATGAAACGGATTGAGCTGGCAACGTGGTTAAAGATGAGTAGGCTTTCCTCGTAGTTGAGGATCGGGTTGTCATGCGCGAGACTCTTGTTGTTGCGAACGTCATTGAAGGCTTCGAGCACCGAGATGCTGGACTTCAGGATGCGCTCGGTCATCAACGATTCAAGGTGACCCGCGTCGCGCAAGCGTTTGACATACTCACCGAAGATGCTGTGCAATGCTTTGTCGCGGTTGATTTCAACGCCACGCTGTTCGCACAGCGTGCGCACGTACTTAATGACGAACGTGTGCAGCCGATCCAGGGCAGCTTCGGGCTGGTTCTTCTCGATCGCCTCGCGTACGTGTTGAGCGACGGTTTCGAAATCGCGTTCATCGGCTGTGGCGGTGAGTGCGTCCATCTCAGCGACGGGCGTGTCGCGCATCATGCGGCTGGCGATCTTCAAGCAATCGTCGGTCAGCACGGTCAATCCCGGCTCGTTGCCCAAACAGTTCTCAGCCTGACCGTACAAGATCAGCGCCTGGATGACTTTGCCGACTAGGTGGTTTCCTTCGGCCGTCCAAAAACCGCGCAGGCGGTTGGCTTTGGATGTGCCGCGCTCACGATAGACTGCGGCATCGATGTCACGGCGCGTATGTTCCTCGAAAAACTCGCTGAACGTGCGGTCCGAGAAATCGAGTACGTAGCCACTGCCCATGCAGAATAGCCGCTCCAGCTTACGCCGCTCGATTGAAGACAAATCGGCCATATGATCTCCGTAGGCAGTTAGACTCGTGATTACGCTAATCGGTAGCAACTTCGTTGACTGTTTGGTTCGCCGATTGAACGGCTGCCACCACAGCGCGGTCTCCTTGCAGGGTGGCTTCTACCAAGGTGCTTAGTGCGGCAGTTGTATCGGCATAAGCGCCGATGTAGCCCGAATGAATGAGGTCGAGAAACGCATTCTGTCGCATGTAGCAATGGTATGGACTCCACTATTGCCAACTGACCTCATTGTCTGCACGTGCTGCCGTAGCGCGTCGAGCCATGTTCGGTCTTGAGAGGCAGGTATCGGTTAACTAATCTCCGCAATAGAAGCACCGCCGCTGTCATGGCCGCGCTGCAGGTCGGAAACCACCTTCATCAATCGATTGATCGGCTCGGCCAGGCGTTTTGGCAATACGCGGTGTTGCGTATGGATTTTCTGGTCGGCAATCCAGCGATGCGCGACCCAGACATCGTCCTCGGGATGGTTGTTGTTCACGCCATTGCGGTATTTGTAACCCACCAGCGCATCGGCATGCGACAACAGTAGCCGCGCCATCGTCATGTGAAAGCGATGGGCCTGCAGGTCTGCGGGGCCCTTGGGGCGCGGGACGGTCAGACGCAGGCATTGATGGTTGTTGAACTGTTCCCAATCGGGGCCAACCACCTGGCCCGCATGCTCCAGCATCTTGCGCGACTGTTCGCTCTTGCCGTTGACGATGGCGACGGCTACCGAGCCGCTCGGGTAGTCCAGTGTATTCGCTAGCAGCTTCATCCAGTTCATCAGCTTGCGCAAGGTGGCATCGTCTGCAAACACCAGGTACTGGTGCCGTTGTTCACTGTCTAGAAACGTCGGCAACCGGGCGTAAAGTGGATATAGAAGATCGTGGAGGTAGATGTAGGTCTGCCGGCGCCCTTGCTCATGGCTGCGCGTCGTAGCGGTCAACGCTTGCTCAGCCCACTGCGCATTGATGTCGTCCATCGTCATCTCGGTGATGTCGATGGAAATGAGTGCAAAGCCCAGTGACTTGCCGATCAGGGCTTTTCGCCCGTCGAAGGCGTGTCCCAGTTCGATTTCAACGCCACCGAGCACCATGGGCTCGGCCTGGATCGGGGGGCCGAGCACCGCTATGTCGAGACGAAACCGACTGCCGAAGGGCGTATCCAGTGGGTGTTCGATAACGACCTGATCGGCGCCGAGCAACAGATTGCCCTCCAAGGGATAGTCCGATGCATCGGCGTCCTTGAACGCCCACGGCATCGCAAGACCGGCCGCAAGCCGGCGCGCCAGCTCGGCGGCAATCAATTCCTTGGCTCGCCGGTGTTCCAGGCTCTCGTTCACGGCGCGCTGCCGCTTGGTCTCTTCCTCTTCGAATTGCACCTTGAGGTCATAGGTCCTCTCGGCCGGAAGTTGCCGGAAATGCGAGCGCCGGCTCAGCTTGCCATTCTCGAACGAAGGGCTCACCCAAGTCACCATCTGCTGGATCTCGCCCGGAGCAACCAGGGGCCACAGTTTGCGCGCGTGCTCGCGGCTGCGAACCTCGCGCGCGGTGATTCGTGTCTGAAAGAGGCCCTTGCGGGAGAAGACGACGACGGCCTCATCCATGGCCGAAATGAACTTTGGCGGTCATCGTGTCAGAGCCTAGGCAAGTCAGCGGCCCGAACCACGCGCAACACTTCGCGGAACACGTCGTCGTAGGGTGGCAGCTGGCTCATCTGGTGTGCCAGACGGTTGGTCCAGAGACGACGCAGACGGTCTTCCTTGGCGGCAATAGCCTGCTCCATGCCGGCCACGGTACGTTGTCGCAATGCCAGCTTGGCATCGAGTTCTGCGCGAAGCTCTGCAATGCGTAGGTCGGTCGCGCCAAACAGATACCAGAGGTCATATAGGTCGCGCGGCTCGTTGCGCGCCCGATCACTCAAGGCCAGCAGCTTTTCAGCCACGATCTCCTCGATGGCGTAGACTTTCACAGTCGGTCCTGCGGGTAGGTCGTCAAAGCTGTCGTAGGTGCGATGAATCGGGCGATCTTGCAGCGGGAAGCACAGGACTTCGTTGATCGTGATGTCAACCTTCACGTCGTTCGCGGCGGGCAGCGGCCCCTGGTAGCGCAGATAAAATGTGTGACTGTTCTGGTGGCCGTGGCGGTCTTCGCGGTCGAAAGCGATCCGCAAGCCGCAGGCGGCCTCAACCGCCGTAAAAATTTCGCTCAACCCAGCAAGGATATCTTCGAGGGTGATCGGACGGGTCAGCGTGAAGTCCAAGTCTTCCGAAAACCGATAGTCCTCGAACCAGCAGCGTCGCAGGGCCGTACCACCTTTGAAGGCCAGCACGTCGCGCAGCGGATGGCCGGCCAAACCGGTCAGGAACCAGGCCAGAACGTAATCGCGTTCGATGACGGCCTCGGGGATGCGCCGCCCTCCAGCGGTCACCAGCGTGTTCGAGATCATGGAAATGTTGCGTTGAGGAATCATCAGCCAAGCCTCACGACATCCAGTTCTTCGGGAGTCACGTTGAGTTGGAGCCGCCAACGTGAGAGGAATGCTCCCTCGGCGGGGAGCAGTGGATCAAGGCGTTGGTAAGTTGCCGTCAGCATGCCGCGCAGCGGCTCCAGTACCGAAGCATCGGCCAGACCATAGTGTTCCAGCAGGTAGCCGAGGCGGCGCACGACCGCGCCGACGCCGAGGCGTCGTGCATAGTCCAGCAGTCGTTCGACTTTCAGTACGTCTCGCTTCATCCACAACCCCTTGGCGACTTCGGTAACGCCACCGGCAAATGCCGGGTGTCGGAGACCATCGATGATGGTGCGCTCCATGTCGCTGATCATCACGAAGCGCTCCTTGTCGATCCAGTGCTTCACAACCCCGAATTCTTGCTCAGCCTTAATATGGACAAACCGAAAGTCATAGCCGCCCACCGTCTGTGGACGCACGCGCCGCGTACATGACACATACACGGTGAAGTTCGGTTGCGTCACCATGCGGTGCAGTTCAAGCGCTGTGCCGTGCGACAGGAAGTAGGGTGCTGCACCGGCGAGTTCACGCGCGATCAAGTACGGGCTGTCGATGTGCTCAGTGGCCCGGCCGAGTTCGAATGGCACGAGGTTGTACAGACCAGGCTTCAGTCGCGTGACCAAGCCTCGCTGCTGGGCCTTGTGCACGAGATTGCGGGCCGCCGCAGCCGATAGGCCGGTGATCGATTCCACATCCGCCAAGGTGAACGTAGACCGGCGTAGTTCATTCAGATCAGTGAAGAGCTGCGCTGCGCGTGGGCCTAGCGTCTTCGTTTGCAAATGATATTTTGCGCTCAATTTGCGCCCCTAAAAGAAACGTACTGCGCAGTAAATATAACATCAACGATACTCAGCGGCAAGTTCGTCTCCCTTTAGGAGACAAATTGAGCGTAAAATGTAACAATTAAAACTTAAAGGCAGAAATCGCCATAGGCCGCACCAAAAGAGGGGGGAGTGCTCGATGACCGTCAGTGTCCACAATCCAGACCAGTACATGGCCAGCCTGCGGCAGATCATTGCCCAGGGACGCAAGCGGATCGGCCTCCTGGTCGGGGCGGGCGCGCCGGCCGGTACCTTCCCTCCCGGTAGCGACAAGCCGCTGATCCCTGCTGTGGCAGGCCTCACCGACATGGTCATGGAAGCGCTGAAAGCCGACTACGGCAAGCCCCTCGACGCCGTATGGGCTGAGCTGGAAACCCCAAACATTGAAACAATCCTGTCGCGAGTGCGCAGTTTGGCCGGCGTCATTGGCAAGACGAAGGTTCATGACCTCGATGGGGAAGGGTACAAAAAACTGAGCGAAGCCATCTGCGAGCAGATCGGCACCATCGTCAACAAGCCCCTTCACGACGGTCCTTCGCCGTACACCGAGTTCGTGACGTGGATCAGCGGCACGGGACGCGAACATCCAGTGGAAATTTTCACCACCAACTACGACCTGTTGTTCGAGCAAGCGCTGGAGCGCACCCGTGTCCCGTTTTTTGATGGGTTCAGCGGTGCCAGTGAACCCTTTTTCGATCCGTCTACTGTGGCGAGCAATGACCTGCCAGCGCGTTGGACACGCTTGTGGAAGCTGCATGGTTCCCTCGGCTGGGCCGCCAATGCGCGAGGCGAAGTGGTGCGCACGGGGAAGGCGAATGCCACCCACTTGGTGTTCCCCGAGCATCTGAAATACGACCAGACGCAGAAGGCACCGTATGCCGCGCTGTTCGACCGCTTGCGGGCGTTCCTGATGATGCCAGACACGTTGCTGATCGCGACCGGATTTTCCTTCGCTGACGCGCACATTTCCGCGCGGATCGATGAATGCCTGGCCGCCAATCCGTCGGCCAGCGTGTTCGCATTCCAGTTCAAACCGCTCGAACAAGAAATCCATGCCCGCGACATCGCGGGGCGTCGCGCCAACATGAGCTTGTATTCCCCGGACAAGGCCATGATCAATGGTATCGCGGCGCCGTGGATGCCGGGTGATCTGCCCACGCGCGACTGGGGTGCCATTCGGGCGACCTACTGGGGCGTCGATGAGAAGAGCGGCGTCGCGCAATTCCAGTTGGGCCGATTCGACCGGCTCGCTCGATTCTTCGCATCATCGCGTGCAGATCAGCATTTCCCGCCTCCACCACCGACGGCGGAATCGTCAACTGTTCTGGTCCCCGACACGCCAGACGACACGCCGGCAGTGCCACCGGCTGTTGTTGCATGAATTCGAAGCCGACATTATTGGGGCACGTGGGTGCCGTGACCGGCGCGACGGTCAGTATCCGGCAGTCGCCGAGTGTGGCCTCAGGCATCGCCATCATCGGCGGCAAGAGCTATCGTATCGGCCAAGTAGGCAGTTTCGTGCGCATCCCACAGGGATACCACGATCTGTACGGTATCGTTGCGGAGGTTGGTGCGAGCGCGACGCCAGAGGCAGCGCGCGAGCCCAATGATCGCGGCGACCGTTGGATGACGATCCAACTGGTCGGCGAGATCGTCGGCTCGTCCTTCGAACGTGGGATCAGCCAATACCCAAGTGTCAACGATGAGGTGCACTTGGTCACCGAAGAAGACTTGGCTGTGATCTACGGTTCGGCTGACGGTGGACAGGTTGTTATTGGCCGCTTGGCCAACGCTGAAGGCATCTCAGTCCGTATCGACCTTGATAAGCTGGTCACACGACATAGCGCAGTGCTCGGTTCCACAGGCTCGGGGAAATCGACCACGGTCGCGAGCTTGCTGCGATCGATCGTCATGGGAGAAACCGGCGAGGCGCATGGGGGCTTTCCCAGCGCGAGTGTTCTGCTGCTCGATGTCCACGGCGAGTACAGCCGTGCACTGCAATCCATCGCAACGGTCTTTCGGGTCAACCCCAGTGATGGCGAAGAACCGCTGCACATTCCATTCTGGGCGCTTGATCCCGCTGACCTGCTGACCTTCCTAATGGGGAAGCTCGACGACAAAGCCATGAGTCAGATACTCGACAAGGTTCTGGAATATAAGATGACACTCGCTAACGCGGTGTCGTTTGCCGGTTTGGATGTTACGTCGATGACGGCGGACAGCCCCATTCCATTCAATCTGAAGAAGCTGTGGTTTGAGCTGGTCGACCCGGAGATCAAGACCTGGGAAGACTCGGCCAAGACCAAGCCTGCGCTCGTGGAGGCGGGCGATGCAGAAACATTGAAGGCACCCAAATACAAGCCAAATGGTCTGGGATCGACGGCGCCATTCATCAACAACATTGGCGTACTCAGCATCCGGCGGCCGTTGGATCAGATGCGGTCGCGTCTTCTCGATCGACGCTATGACTTCCTGCTGCATCCAGGTGCGTGGGAGCCCAAGCTCGACGGTAGTACCGAGAAAGACCTGCCGGATTTGCTGAGTACCTGGCTAGGCCATGGGAAGCCCATAACCATTCTGGACCTCTCCGGCATACCAAGCACCGTACTCGCGCAGTTGATCGCGGCCATCTTGAAAATCATCTATGAAGGCTTATTCTGGGGGCGCGAAAAGAGCGAGGGCGGCATTCACCGCCCCATGCTTGTCGTCATGGAAGAGGCGCACCGCTATCTCTCAAAGGAGGGCGGTGGCCCGGCGCGTGACATCGTGCAGAGGATCGTCAAGGAAGGACGCAAGTTCGGCATCGGCGCAATGATCATCAGTCAACGGCCTTCTGAGGTCGACGAAACGATCCTGTCGCAGTGCGGCACATTCATCGCCTTGCGGCTTTCCAACGCTGCGGACCGGAGCAAAGTCCAAGGTGCGCTGCCAGACAATCTGTCCGGCATCGTCGAAAGTCTTCCCGTGCTGCGAACCGGCGAAGCAATCATCACGGGCGAAGCTGCACGTCTCCCATTGCGCTGCCGCATCGCCTTGCCGAACGAAGAACATCGCCCACAGAGTGAAGACCCCGCAGTGGCAAAACGCTGGAAGGGCGGTCGCATCAGCGAGGACTACACCAGGCTTGCTGCATCGTGGCGAGCCCAAAATCCATTGTGGGCCGCGGCTCACTTGAAGCGAGAAAAACTCAAACCAGAGGAGATTGCCGATATGGAACGCGAAATGGTGGCTTCGTCCACGATCTTGTCTGTGGGCTATGAAGCCGCTTCAGAGACCTTGGAAGTCGAGTTCAAAGGCGGCAGCCTTTATCAGTACTACAACGTACCGGAATCGGTCTATCACGACTTCATGGCTTCGGATTCGAAGGGGAAGTTTCTGCACGTCTATATCAAGAGCTCGTATCCCTGCTCGCGCGTGTAACAACAGTAGCGTCGAACAAAACGAGTGCGTCGAGGAGGTAAGGGTGATTCTGACTGACAACGAAACCAAAGTTGATTTGCTCAACAACGAAGCGATTGCGACGACGATCATCGGACTGTTGCGCGAGAAACCGGATCACCCCGTCACGATCGGTGTCCATGGCGACTGGGGCGCGGGGAAGTCCAGTGTCCTGGAGATGGTCGAAGCGGGATTCGCGGGCGACGACGACGTGCTTTGCCTCAAGTTCAATGGCTGGCGCTTCCAGGGTTTCGAAGACGCCAAGATCGCGTTGATCGAGGGCATCGTCACGGGTCTCGTGGAGAAGCGCCCGGCAATGACGAAGGCTGCAGGGGCGGTCAAGGATGTCTTCAATTGCATCGACTGGCTAAAAGTCGCGAAGAGGGCGGGTGGCTTAGCGGTGACCGCATTCACCGGCATCCCGACACCGGATCAGATCAGCGCTGTCGTCGGAACGCTCGAAGGGCTGTTCGCGGACCCAAGCAAAGTCGCGACGAAAGAAAACCTCACCGCCGCAATCGATGGCGTGAAGTCGATATTGAAGCCGGGCGAAACCAGAAACGTACCGGAGGAGGTTGAAGCCTTTCGCAAAGCGTTCGACAGGCTCTTGAAAGATGCGGGCATCAAGCAGCTCATCGTGTTGATTGATGACCTCGACCGATGCTTGCCGGATACGGCCATCGAGACACTCGAAGCAATCCGGTTGTTCGTCTTCACCGCGCGCACAGCCTTCGTCGTTGCCGCCGACGAGGCGATGATCGAGTACGCGGTACGCAAGCATTTTCCCGATTTGCCCGAAACCACCGGGCCGCGCGACTACGCGCGGAACTATCTGGAAAAGCTCATCCAGGTGCCGTTCCGCATCCCGGCGTTGGGCGAAACAGAGACTCGCATCTATGTCACGCTGCTGCTGACGGGAGCCGAAATTGGTGACGATGACGAGAGCTACGCGAAGCTCATTGGCGTGGCGCGTGAACGCCTCAAAAGGCCTTGGGAGAGCGTCGGTCTTGATGCCGCAACGGTCAAGGCCGCACTCGGGGCAAAAGCCGACAAGGCCCACAACGCGCTTGCGCTCAGTGATCAGATCGGTCCGATCCTGGCGAGCGGCACCAAGGGTAACCCGCGTCAGATCAAGCGGTTCCTGAATACGCTGTTGCTTCGGGAGCGCACGGCAACGGCGCGCGGATTTGGCGCGGATATCAGCTTGCCGGTACTAGCGAAGCTGATGCTGGCCGAACGATTCATCCCAAGGCTGTTTGAACAAATCGCCTTTGTTGCGGCGATCCATGTGAAGGGTCTGTGCGAAGACATCGGCGCGCTGGAAAAGAGCATCGCTGCGGACAGCGCAAAAGCAGATGGCAAGCCTGCGGCGGATGAGCGAAAAGGTGCTAAGCCGGGTGATGTGGTCTCCCCGCCTGTCGAAAATGCAGTGCTGGTGGAATGGAAGTCATCGGAGACGATTTGCGACTGGGCGCGCGTTCAACCGTTCTTGACGGGGGTCGATCTGCGCCCTTATCTCTTCGTCACGAAGGACAAGAAAGACTACTTCGGCCCCGTGTCGGTTCTCGGGCATCTCGCTGCCGTGGTCGAAAAGCTGTTCGGCGGAAAGATGTCGGTCCAAGCATACGAAGCCGAACTGAAGCAACTCGTGCAGCCCGAGGCCGACAAAGTGTTCGAGGCAGTACGCACGAAGATCATGGGCAGCGGTGCTTTTGAAACCATGCCCCCAGGTATTGATGGGCTCGTCGTCTTGGTCAAGGCGCAGCCCGGCCTGCAAGGGAAGCTGTTGGATTTCCTCGAAGGCTTGCCAACTAGCAAATGCGGCCCCTGGGCGGTTCGTGGGTGGCAGGGCGTCATTAAAGACACGGATGGTGTCGCGCGCCTGACGAAGCTGTTGAATGACTGGAGCAAGGTCACCAACAATGTGGGCCTCAAAGCCGCCGCAGAACTGGTGCTCAAAGACACGAAGGGGGTTCGCTAATGGGAACGTCGACAACCTATGGTGGTCCCGGTGGCGGTACACCACTTGTGCCTTCCTGGCTGGGTGGGGACGGTGGGAGTGCGCCTCCCGCCCCCGCTCCGCCGGGTGGCTCACCAAATGGCGACGGGGCTGCACCGTCTCCCCCTGCGGCGCCACCTACGCCGCCGAACCGTCCCGCAATTCCTGCGGCGGCAGATCCCAGTAGATTCTCCGGCGCACGCAACAGCTTCACTCGTTTTGCCGGTTCGGGTGGTGGAGATCGCGCCAATCTCGGACGAGCGGTCTCGCGCTACGTGTCTACAGCATCAGGCGGTGCGCGCCAGGCAGCGCAACGCATGGGTGCATCGCGCGGTGCCGGGGCGAGATTGCTTGGATTTCTGGCCGATGCCCAAGCGCGTGGCGTACGCGAAGCGCTCCGGTCGTTGGATCTTGAAGCGCTCGCAGGTCGCCCCATCGCCGAGATTTTTGTCGGCCTTGCCGACTACATCTGTCCAGGGGCCGGCACGGTCGATGAAGGCATCGCACGCGAAGCGTATGTTGAGACCATCATCGAGTTGACCACCGAAGGTTTAACCGATCTCTCGACGTTCACGCCGGACCAGATGCAAACGGTTTTCGAGTTGTATGCGACGCATGCGATTGAAGCGAGAATCTGCAACGACATCGGGACGAAGGCGGTCACGATGCCGGCCGATGCGCAGGCAGCGCACCGCGTAGAAGCTCAACTGCGTGATTTCATCCGTGGCGGGGTCAGCGATGCGCTCACCGCAGCCCGCGCCGCAACGCCTAACTTGACGCCCGAGCGCATTCAGTCCTTCGTGGACACGGTGTATGAGTCCGCGTTCGCGATTCTTCAGTCTCTCGGCGAAGCGGAGGCGAACCAATGAAGCGACAACTGTTGGCAGGCCACTTCGGTCCTGACGATCACACGCCCATACCTACTGCGGCTGACGAGCAGCTGACCCGGCTTGAACTGGTGGTTGGCGAGAAGATGCTGGGCCACGGAATCGGCGGGGCACTGACCAGTCTGAAGGCCCTGGGCGTCTTCCCATCGGAGATCGGTATTGATCTGCTGGTGGTCGCCGCACATGTCCACGCCGCAGACACGCGCATCTCCCGTGCGGAACAGTCTCAGGATTCGTGGACAAGAGAAATCCGCTTGGTCGTTCCGGTGAGTGACCCGGCGCGCTGGGGTGCTGCGACATCGACCTTGACGAAGGCCTTGAATTTTCTGACGGGCGATAGATGGACGATAGGCTTTCGGGCACGGCCTGTCCGGTTCGCTACTATTGCGAAGCAAGCACCGCCCAGTCTGCTGACACCGCCGTTTGATTCGCTGAGCCTGTTTTCTGGAGGACTGGACAGCTTGATCGGTGCCATCGATCTTCTTCACGCCGGATCGACCCCTTTGTTGGTGAGCCACTTTGGCGAAGGTGCGACCAGCGACGCACAGGGGAAATTGTTCGCGGGCCTGAAGAAGGAATACGCGAAATTGGCGTTTGACCGATTGCGCGTTGGAATGACTTTCGCTGATGGCTTGGTGAAAGATGTCGGCTCCGAAAACAGTACAAGAGGTCGGTCGTTCTTGTTCTTTGCCCTGGGCGTATTCGCCGGCACAGGGCTTGGCAGTGGCTTCGTGCTGAGGGTGCCCGAGAATGGTTTGATCGCATTGAATGTGCCGCTAGACCCTCTGCGGCTCGGGTCAAACAGCACTCGTACCACGCATCCGTACTACATGGCGCGCTGGAACGACCTGCTCGTCGAGCTGGGGATCGATGGCCGTGTCGAGAATCCGTATTGGGACAAGACCAAAGGCGAAATGACCGCGGGTTGCGGCAACGGGCCATTGCTGCTCAAACTCGCACCTGATGCCCTGTCGTGCTCATCCCCGACCAAAGGGCGATGGCACGGCCTTGGGATCGAGCACTGCGGATATTGTCTTCCCTGCCTGATTCGACGCGCTGCTTTGGATAGTGCGTGGGGAGCCGGTCAAGACGAGACGACATACACAGTGTCCGACCTTCGCGCCCAAACACTGGACACCCGTGAGTCGACAGGAAAGCAGGTGCGCTCTTTTCAGTATGCGATCGAGCGTTTGCGCGGACACCCAGGCCTCGCGAATCTCCTCATCCACAAGCCAGGCTCGCTTGCAGACGAGGTCGCGCGGCTGGATCAACTGGCAGATGTCTATCGGCGCGGCCTCGACGAAGTTGCGCGCCTGATCGATGGCGTGGACACGAGACCGAGCTGATGTCGAGGCATCCATGATCGCGACAAACGGTCTGGTGGACTTCCACTGCCATCTTGATCTGTATCCGGATCATCCAGCGGCAGTCCGTGAATCTGATGAGGCGGGTGTATTCACCCTGGCAGTGACGACCACGCCGAAGGCCTGGCCACGGAACCATGAACTGGCGCAAGCGACGCGGCATGTTCGGGCGGCGCTTGGGCTGCATCCGCAGTTGGTCGCTGAACGGGCGAGCGAACTTGCGCTCTGGGATGCCCATCTTTCAGAGACTCGCTATATCGGCGAGGTAGGCCTTGACGCTGGTCCACGCTTTTACAAATCATTCGACTTGCAGAAGCAGGTTTTTCAGCACGTGCTGCAGCGTTGTGCCGAGGCGGGAAACAAAGTCATCACGGTGCATAGCATTCGTGCGGCAAAAGCGGTGCTGGATCACATTGAGGCATACCTGCCTCCTACAAAAGGCAAAGTCGTGCTGCACTGGTTCACCGGGAGCAAGGCTGAGGCAAAGCGCGCTCTTGAGTTGGGCTGCTACTTCTCTATCAATGCAGCGATGCTGGACAACGAGCGACATTCGTCGATGGTCGCCGCCATTCCCCTTGATAGGCTGCTGACCGAGACTGACGGGCCTTTCACCAAGACGGCCGATCGGCCTTCGAAGCCGGCAGACGTGGCCGTAGTTGTTGAAGCTTTGAGTCGCCTACATGGTGTTTCGATATCGGCGCTTGCGGCTACTGTCCGATACAATCTGCGCAGCTTGCTGGAGCCGAATGGCGAGGGTGATTTGATATGAATGGCCTGTCCGCCTCATGTCTTGCTGACCGTTGCTTTGGTCCACCGAGTTTAGGTACCAGTTGAACTGGTGAATAGAAGATCACCATGAGAAAACTGAACGAATCGGTGCTCCAGATCGGCGACATCATTTTGACGACGACAACGGACCTGTTAAGCAAAGGCATCCGTAAAGTGACTGGGAGCGATATCTCGCATGCTCTCATCTACGTCGAGTCGCATTCCGTCATTGATGCTACAGGTGATGGCGTGCATTCGCGAAACACACAGCGCCTCTTTTGGGAGGACGAATGTGCAGTACACGTACTTCGATTCGCCGAAGGACTGGACGACACTCAGTCCAGGAACATCGTGAACTATGTCAGGGGAAGAATCGGCACGCAGTACTCGAAAATCGAGGCCGCCCGGTCAGTGCTCGGCGGTGCGAAAACACCCAGCCGGAGGCAGTATTGTTCGCGTTTGGTGGCCCAAGCGTATGCTAGCGCGGGTCTGAATTTGGTGGGCGACTCCAACTATTGTGCGCCGGATCATCTGAAGAACAGCACACGGCTGATCGCCGTGCAAGGCGCCGTTCAGTACGTCAGCGACGAAGAGATAAAGGGCTGGGAGGGCATTCACGACACCCCGCAGAGCATGCGAGATGCGACCAACGCTCTGCTGTCAGGCGCACGGACCAAGAGCGCGAGCATTGAAGATGTAAATGACATCGACCACCATCTACAGGTGACGCCCGGCGACGACGCATATTTTGCAAACCTCTACGAAAGATCGGGGTACCTGACGGTCTGGGTCGCCGAGTGCGACAAAAATCGCTGGCAGTACGATTTGCAGGCGATGATCGACGCGCCTGGCCCGGATGCAGCGAAGCGGCAATATTGTGAGAATTTGCTGGGTGACGATGAAGAAGGGCTGGTGCGTTTCGAGGTCAACCGGGCGGGATACTCTTTACTTGCGGAAGAATTTCCGCTGGAGACCTTTCGCCGACTCAAGACCTTGTATGAAAAGCTGGTCGAGCTGCATCTGGACCGCCGGCAGACGGCGGCGCAGTGGCTGAGCCGCCAAGGCTCAGCAGTTTTGCCTGCGAGGAGTCCCACTGTCCTGTTGACACCCCACACGGCGGAATGGTTTGCTGCCCTGGCCGTATGGAATCCGCAGCAAGCGGCTCACACGCGTTCGATCCTGCAGCAGTCTGGAAGCGATGCCGTTTGTTCCGTTTGCGGGGATGATCCAGTGAGAGACTACCGGCTAGTTGGACCAGGGGTTCCGGATGAGACGATTTGCACCCTGCGACTCTGCAATGATTGTTGGCGCATACGCGCCAAGATGCATGCGGAGTCCTTGGCTCTATTGGTGTGACCGAGTGTGTGTCCCGGACGAGATGGGTGCCTTTTGAGGGGCCTCGCCACGAGGGCGAGGCATGCTTAACAGCGGATAGGGTAGACCAACAACATCGACAAGATTTAGGTGTATTGCGGCAGGCAAGGTGATCGAGAGCCATCGGCTTCCAAGGGGCTGCGTGGCAGAGTAAAATGCAACTTGGTTTGCCGTTGTTCGTTGACGATTGATGCGTTGGAGTAGTCGCCGCGTAAACCGAGCCCATCTCTCGCGCCAGCAAAAGCGCTCATTATTTGACGGTAAAAGTGACGGTAAATGTTGATGCAGGACTTCAAGAAAACCAATGTTCATAAGTGTTTCCGAGCCTCGGAAACAATTGAGTGGGAATGATTTAAACAATAACCAGCCCGTTGCGAAAATGCCCTGAAATTTCAGGGCATTTTCTATTCGCGTTCGCGAAATCCTGCCGCGTCAGGTCTCGCCAGCATTTAGGTCTGGCGCTGCGGGAGTCGTGAGTTCCCGGTAAGCATGCCAGGTGGCGTGGCCAAGAATGGGCATGATGACGATCAGCCCGATGAATCGGGTGGCCAGTCCTATGGCAACCAGGACCACGATGCAGAGCGCCCATAACAACATGGGCAACGGATTGCGCGTACATGCGCTGATGCTGGTGATGGCTGAACTGATGGCATCCGTGCCCCGATCCAGCATGAGCGGGACGGCAACGACACTGATAGCAAAGACAAAGAGGGCAAAAAATCCCCCGACCATAAAGTAGACCAATGCGAATTCGGGCTGCTCCAGAGTGATAACTGCGTGCACCACATCAACGAACGTCGGCAAACCGGCAGCATCGAAGAAAAGGGCAAAGATCACCATCGACGCCCTTGCCCAGACCAGGAATACGACTGCCAGCACAGCGGCCAGCAGGCTGACATTGGCCAGATTGCTCCGCCATGCCGTGAAGGTCACGAGCAGGCGGGGTGGTTCGCCCAGCCCAATGCGACGACTCAGGTCATAAAGACCCATCGCGAGGAACGGGGCCAATAAGAGGAAGCCGGTGATGAGTCCGGCAAAAAGAGAATAGGCGCGGGCAAATACGATTTGCATCACCCAGCCGCCAACCGCAAAACAGGTGCCGTAAAAGAGGCTGGCGCCCCGCGCCTGGCGCAGATCGCCCCATCCGGCGCTTAGCCAGCGTGCCGGCGCGTCCAAGCCGACGCTGCGTATGTCGGGAAAAGCATCGACTGCAACCGGACGGTGTGTGTTCTCGCTCATCACAATCTTTCGTTTTCACTTGAAATAACCAGTTGACCGCAGTAGTCCATCGAAGTTTTCCCGGAAAACTTGCGGGAATAATCCGGTTTCTACGGATTGGAAGACCGCGGACATTTTTGTAAAAATTCAGGTGCCAGCCCCGCTGAGATTACCGGCAATACTCGTGATGGCGTGAGGCCTCACAACCGAGGATCGTGGCGCCGGATTTGAGACGGCTGATACAGAACATTTGAACGTTGATTGACAGCACGACGGCTAACAGGCAGGCGGCGCCGATGGTATGGGCGACGGCAAGGCTCAGTGGCAGAGACAGCAGCACATTGGCAATTCCCAGACTGATTTGTATCAGGAGCAGGGCCAATACAGTTCCGCCCCAAATTTGCCAGCGGCGTTGGCCGGTTCTGAGCAAGGTCAGCGCCAGTGCGCCGGCAACCAGTGACACGGCAGCGGCGCCGATACGATGCGTCCAGTGAATGGCGGTTAGTGCTTCGCTGGACAGCAACTGGCCGTCTGCCGTCATGCCCAATTCCCGATGCAGGCTGAAAGCTTCGGCAAAATTCATCGGTGGTTGCCACTGGCCTTGGCATGAAGGAAAGTCGCTGCAGGCCAGGGCCGCATAGTTGCTGCTGACCCAGCCCCCGAGTGCGATCTGGACAATGATGGTCAGCAAGGCGCAGGCCGCGATGATGCGCGTGACGCGCCCCAGCGCTACCGCATTGACCGCCTGCTCTCTGAGCGCCAGCCCGACCAGCAGCGAAAGTGTGGTCATGCCGCCGATCAGGTGCAGGGTGACGATCACCGGTTTCAGTAACAAGGTCACTGTCCACATCCCGAGGGCAGCCTGCAGGCCGACGACGCCGAGCAGCAGGGTTGGCAGGGCGGGAGATTGCCGCGAGCGAAACGCTTTGCGCCAGGCCAGCAAACAGAGGGTCAGGATCAGCAAGCCGAGCGTGCCGGCGAGGTACCGGTGGAGCATTTCCTTCCAGGCTTTGCCGGTGTTGATCGGGCGCTCTGGGAAGGCTTGTTGGGCTGCCAGTTGCTCATGTGCCGCATCCGGAACACCCAGCCAGTGGCCGTAGCAGCCGGGCCAGTCCGGGCAACCCAGTCCGGCATCGGACAGGCGGACATAGGCACCCAAGGCAATGACGGCAAAGGCGAGTAGGGTGGCGACCAGTAGCAGCCGGCGGTAGAGGCGCATGGATGCGTTCAGAGGACGATCAGTCGATCGACAAATAGCGCGGCAAAGAGCAGGGTTAGATAAAGAATCGAGTAGCGGAAACTGCGGCGCGCCAGAGCGTCACTGTAGTTTCGGCAGAGCGCGATGGCATAGCCGAGGAAAACGAGATCGAGAATGCTGATGGCGATCAGGTAAAACGTGCTGCTCATACCCAGCGAGACCGGGATCAGACTGGCGGCGGCAAGCATCAGCGTGTACCAGAGGATGTGCTGGCAGGTGAAAGCAATGCCGTGGGTGACGGGCAGCATCGGCAAACCTGAGCGCGCATAGTCGTCGCGCCGGTAGCAGGCCAGGGACCAGAAGTGAGGGGGCGTCCACAGGAAGATGATGAGGAATAGCACCAATGGTTCGGCGGATATCTGCCCGGTCATGGCTGTCCAGCCAAGCAATGGCGGCATGGCACCTGAGGCGCCCCCAATGACGATGTTCATCGGGGTGGCTGGTTTGAGTATCAGGGTATAGATGACGGTGTAGCCGACAAAAGTACCGAGCGTCAGCCACATGGTCAGATCATTGATGTAAGAGTCCAGCAACCAAAGACCGGCGGCGCCTAGGATTGTGGCAAGCGTAATGGTCTCGGCGGGCGAAATGTCTCCGCGGGCTGTGGCTCGCCAGCTGGTTCGCGCCATTTTTGCATCGATCGTTCGTTCAACCAGGCAATTAAGCGCGGCAGCCGCGAATGAAACCAGGGCAATGCCAAGGGAGGCAACGAGGAAGCGCAGGACAGGCGGGAAGTCGGGGGTGGCCAGGCACATGCCGATCATCGCGGTAAAGACGATCAGGCTGTTCACCCGGGGCTTGCAGAGATGAGCGAAGGCGGCTAATCGTTGGCCAATACTTAGCGGGTGGGCGACAATCGTCTGCATGTCCGTGCTCCTAGCCGTTCGAGGTGAATTTGAGCAAGCGTTCAATGTCGGCACGTATGCCTTGGGCGCTGGTGCCGTTGGGGAAGGTCATGATCAGTTGCCCCTGCGGGTCAGCCAGGAGCACAGGATCATCGGTTTCAGTGGGGGCCTGAGAAGGCGCCGCTGCGAGCAAGAGATCGGGCTGACTCCGGACCAGGGCCAACAAGGCGGGATCGTCCGGACGGTCGCTAATGATGACTCGGCGGAGGCGGTCCATGTTCTTGTATAACGCAACATGGATTCGCCGAATTTCATCGATACGCGTGATACACGCGGACGCGCAGCTGCCGCGAACATTCACGAAAAGTATCCATTTTCCGCGCATTTTTGTCGTTGACCGCAGCAGATCATCCGGTAACGGCCGTGACGGTTCCAAAAGGGTTCCATGGATACTGGCACGCGTGGGATGCCAGCCGCTGAAATAAAGGCCGCCGCCAATGACAAACGGCAACATGAGCAAGCCCACAATTAGTAGCAGCATGCCGCGACCGTTGCCAGGAGCGTGGAGGGTTGCTTCACTCATGGCCGCCGGACCAGGAAATAGCCCCAAATGCCAAGGCTGGAGATCGCAAAGCCAAACCATTGCAGGGCATAGCTCAGGTGACGGTCGGCGCGTTCGTCCGGGCGAGGCCACTGGCGAAGATAGCCGGCCGGTGCTTCGGGGTCGAGTTGGATGATGACCGGTTGCAGTGGGTAATCCACGACACGGCGATAGCGTTCGATATCGAGATTTTGCCAGACGGCAGCCCATCCGCTGGTCGGCTGTGGTGCAAGGTTAAAGAAACGCTGGGCCGGCAAAATCGCTATGCCGGTCAGTTCGATTTCGCCGGCAGGTACGTCGGCAACTGGAAGAATCTTATGATCGGCTGGAGCAGGCAGCCAGCCGCGATTGACCAGAACATGCATGCTTGAGCCAGCAATTTTCAGCGGTGTGATGACGTGGTAACCCGCCTGTTCCTGATGCAGTTGGTTGTCGAGCAGAATCTGGTGATCAGCATCCAATGTACCGCGCAGAATAACGCTACGGTAGCGGAGCGCTTCAGCGTCGACAGGAACCGAGGGCATCACAACCGGCGCATCATGGCTGCGCGTATCGAGTTCTGTTTGCAGATGCGTCTTGGTTTCATATTTTCGCCATTGCCACAGCCCGAGCGAGATAAAAGCAGGGAGCACAATGCTCATGGCGAGTGCCCCGATGATGGCCACCTGTCGCCGGCTCGCCCTTGTCGAACCTTTGCCAGGGCGCGCATACTGAGCCAACGAACGACTGTCGGGAGAGTCATCGATGCTCAGGGTAGTGGTGGTGTTGCTGTTGTTGGCCATTGTGGGCAGCTTGTTTTCGGGGCTAGTCTTTCTCTATCGCGACCGTGGCGCCGGCCAGCGAACGGCCAGAGCGTTGACCTTGCGTATCGGTTTGTCCATTACGCTTTTCCTTTTGCTGTTGGCCGGATTCCGTTTTGGGCTCATTCCTGGCTACACCCAGTAAACGAAGACGAACAGAATCAGCCAGACGACGTCGACGAAGTGCCAGTACCAGGCGACGCCCTCAAAGGCAAAATGGCGCTCGGCCGTGAAATGGCCGCTCAGGCTTCTAAGCAGGATCACCGCGAGCATGATCGTGCCGAGCGTGACGTGGAAGCCGTGAAAGCCGGTGAGCATGAAGAAGGTCGCCCCATAGGCGCCAGCGCCCATGGTCAGCCCCATTTCGGTGTAGGCATGATGGTATTCATAGGCTTGGAAACCGAGGAAAAGGCAGCCCAGAAGTACGGTGGCAGCCAGTCCGAGGCATAGCTGCCGACGGTTATTTCGCAGTACACCCCAGTGAGCCCAGGTGACAGTGGCCCCCGAACTGAGCAATAGCGCAGTATTCAAGGCCGGAATTCCCCAGGCACCCATGGGGGTAAATGGCGCACCTTTCGGGCCGCTGGTCGGCCAGGCACCCGAGAAGTCAGGCCATAGCGTCGTGCCATTGGCGATGGTCATGCCACCGAGTTCAGGCACTGAAATGATTCGTACGTAGAACAGGGCACCGAAGAACGCGGCAAAGAACATCACCTCGGTCGCAATGAACCAGATCATTCCATAACGAAATGACCGATCTTCCCAGTCACGGTAGGAGCCGCTCTGGGATTCACTGATCACCTGACCAAACCAGTTGAACAGTACGTAGAAAATAACGCCGGTCCCCCCAAGCATGACCCATTTGCCCAAGTGGAAGCCGTTGATCAGTTCAACAAACCCTAGCGCCAGCAGGAACATCCCGAAGGAGAGAATGACGGGATAGATGCTGGGGTTGGGAACGAAGTAATGCGCATGATCCACAAGTTGAGGGGCATTCGTTTTCATCGGGCCTCCGCGCCGCTGGTCAAAGTCTGGCGTTGTCCATCGACGCCGAAAAATGCGTAGGACAGGGTGATGTGGCTGATGTTGCGATCAACCTCGGGTTTGACGATAAACGCCAGCGGCATTTCGCGTGCTTCACCAGGGCCAAGCGTTTGCTGGGAAAAACAGAAACACTCGATCTTCTCGAAGTGTTGCGCGGCCTGACCCGGGCTGATACTAGGTACCGCCTGACCGACAATAGTCCGATTGGATGTATTTCGCACCAGATAGGTGACTTGCTGCAATTCACCCGGATGAATGTCAAGGGACAGGGTCAGGGGACGCATGTCCCACGGCAGCCCTGGCATGACGGTACCGGTGAATTCAACGCGAACAATGCGTCCGAGGTCGATGGCCGATGTCGGCACCTTGTCGGTTTTGAGCCCACCAATGCCAAAACCATCGCGTATGGTCTTTTCACCTGTTACCTTGCCATTGAAGCCGGTTACCCGGCACAAGACGTTATAAAGCGGCACCAGCGCGAAGGCGAAGGCGAACGCGGCAGCCACCATCACCATGAGCCGGATGATCAGACGGTTGTGGTTGACAGGGGATGGGTGTGTGCGGTCCATGACATCAGCGTTTGATGAATAGCCCGGCGACATAGATGGCCAACACTATGGCGCCCAGCAGCCAACCCAGACGCCGTGAGGCCGTACGGCGGCGTTGCAGATCATCATCCGAAAAGGGCTGATTCATCCGCGCCTCCAACTATTTGACGACCGGCTGGGTTTCCCAGCTGTGGTGAGGGGGCGGCGATGAGAGCTCCCACTCCAGACCTTCAGCGCCTTCCCATACACGGCTATCGACCTTCGGCCCGCCGCGCACGCACGCCCAGATGTTCCAGGCAAAAATCAATTGACTAAAGCCCAGAATGAATGCGCCCACGCTGGAGATGGCATTGAACTCGGCAAATTGCAGCGCGTAGTCCGGGATGCGTCGCGGCATACCAGCCAATCCAAGGAAAAATTGTGGGATGAAGGTGAGGTTGAACGAAAGTACTGTGAGCCAGAAATGCAGTTTGCCCAGTTTTTCACTGTACATGTGACCGGTCCATTTTGGCAGCCAGTAATAAACCCCGGTCATGACGCCCATGATGCCGCCGGCAAAGAGGGCGTAATGAAAATGTGCCACGACAAAATAGCTGTGATGGTACTGCGCATCGGCGGCAACGTCGGCGAGCACCAAGCCGGTCAGACCGGCGATGCCGAACAGGACGATGAAGCCAATCGCAAAAAGCATGGGTGTCTCGAAGGTCATCGAGCCTTTCCACATGGTGGCTATCCAGCAAAAAAAGAGTACGGCCAGCGGTAGCGAAATGGCCATGGTGCTGAACATGAAGTAGATCAGAGCAGGGGTCGGCATCCCGGATGTCAGGATATGGTGAGCCCAGACCACGACTGAAAGAACACCGATGGCAATAAAGCTGTAAACCTGCGCCTTGTAGCCGTAGCTCGGCTTACGCGAAAAGGCCGAAAGCACGTGCGGAATCAGGCCCCAGACCGGCAACAGCAGGATGTAGACTTCAGGATGGCCAAAGAACCAGAACAGATGCTGGAACAGGATGGGATCACCGCCGCCGGCTGCATCGAAGAAATGTGTGCCGAAATGCCGGTCGGTGAGCAACATGGTGACCGCGCCCGCCAGCACTGGCAGGGTTGCGATGAGCAGGAATGCGGTGATCAGCCAGCCCCAGGCGAAAAGGGGTAGCTTCATCATGGTCATCCCGGGGGCACGCATGTTGAAAATGGTCACGATGATGTTGATCGATCCCATGATCGACGAGATCCCGAGGATATGTACCGCGAGGATGGCGAAGTCGACGCCCATGCCGCCCTGAACCGAGAGTGGCGCATAAAAGGTCCAGCCGGTAGCCAGCGCACCATCGCCAATGCCGAATAGCGCCAGGGTGAAGGGCAGGGTGAGCAGGATGGCCGCCGGTGGCAACAGCCAGAAACCCCAGTTGTTGAGACGGGGCAAGGCCATGTCTGGTGCGCCGATCATCAACGGTATCATCCAGTTTGCGAAGCCGGTGGCCGCTGGCATCAATGCGGCGAAAATCATCACCAGTGCATGGATGCCGATCAGCTGGTTGAAGAATTCGGGCTTCATCAGCTGAAGGCCCGGCTGGAAGAGTTCGGCACGAACGCCCAGAATCATCATCCCGCCGACGAAGAACATGATCAGCGAGAACGTCATGTACATCGTGCCGATGTCCTTGTGGTTGGTCGTGGTCACCCAGCGTAGCCAGCCACCATGGTAGCTATCGGTGGCGTGTTCGATGGGGTGGGTGGTGGCTATGCTCATGGATCGCCTCCTAGCGAAGGGCCTTGATCTGGGCGGGTTGAATCATGTCGCCCTTCTGGTTGCCGAAACTGTTGCGTTCGAAGGTGATGATTGATGCGATCTCGACATCGGAAAGACTGTTGCGGAATGCCTGCATTGCGGTGCCTGCCTTGCCGTTCATGACACGATCGACATGACTGTCCGGGATGATCTTGCCGTTTGCATCAAGTAGTGGTCCGTTGATCACCTTGCTGCCCGACAGCGCGGGGAATGTAGGTGGTAAACCTTGACCGTTGGGCTGGTGACAGGCGGCGCAAATTTTGTCGTAAACATCCTTGCCGGTTGCCATGAGTTCGTCCTTGCTCCAAGTACGATCAGCACCCCCGGCGGCTGCCTTGGCTTCGGCCTTTTGCGTCTCCAGCCAGGCGAGATATTCCGGTTCGGGGACGGCGTGAACAACCACCGGCATGAAGCCATGGTCCTTGCCGCACAGTTCCGCACATTGGCCGCGATAAATGCCGGGTTTTTCGATCAATAGCCAAGTTTCGCGCAAAAAGCCCGGTACGGCATCCCGCTTGACGCCGAACTGTGGCACCCACCAGGTATGAATGACATCAATCGAGGTCAGCAAAACGCGGATTTTTTTGCCAACGGGAAGTACCACAGGCTTGTCGACCTCCAGCAGGTAGTTTTCGCCCTTCGGTTCATTGTTGGCAATCTGCTCGCGAGGAGTGGTGAGCACGCTGATGAATTTGACCCCGGCTTCCGGATATTCATACTGCCATTTCCACTGCATCCCGGTGACCTTGAGCACCATATCGGCACGGGTCTTGGTGTCTTCCATGTTGATGATGGCTTGCACAGCCGGGATGCCCATCAGTATGAAATCGATGAAGAGCAGGATGGCAAACGGAATCAGTGCCCAGAACCATTGCAGGGCGCTGGTCGGACCGGTGAATTTGGCGGGCGCGTGACCTGAACTCTTTCGATGCTTGATCATCGAGTAGATCATGATGGCGAACACGACGACAAAAAGCACCGTGATGACCAGCATGAACTCGTTATGGATATGCAGTGTTTCCCGCGCGATGGGGGTGACGGGTTCGGGGAAGTTGAAACTGTAGCCTGCGCTGGCGGAAAGTGGCGCCGCGAGCCACGCGATGGGAAGCAGGTTGTGATGCAAATTTCTGCCAAGTTTTGGCGCCACTTTCGTGGCCCGAGTTACACGCATACAACTCGCCATCCTGTTCCCTCCCCTTGTGAGAACCGACACTAAGCTTGAGAATCGGTTCTCCTGAAATAGTTCAGAAAGTTTTTTCACGATGAACCGCCGCCTATTTCTCCTTTTTCCTTGCGTGCTGTTGCTGGCTTGCAATCAAGCTCAGCCGGTTTTTCGCAATACTGATCTGACCGGTGCGACTTTCGGGCGTTGGTTGAGCCTGACCGATCATCATGGGCAGAAGCGGACACTGGATGATTTTCGTGGCAAGGCGGTGGTGGTGTTCTTTGGTTATACCGCCTGTCCGGATGTCTGCCCGACCATGCTGGCGAAGCTTGCAGAGGTCATGAAGGTGCTGGGTGGTGATGCATCCCAGGTTCAGGTCTTGTTTGTCACCGTTGATCCGGAGCGCGATGGGGCGGATCGATTGAAAGAATTTGTGCCTTGGTTTTATCCGACGTTTATTGGTCTGCGTGGGGATACGACGGAAACGAAGGCGGTCACCGAAGAGTTCAGGGTTTTCGCTGCACGCAAGACCGTGAGCGGTGATCTGGGTTATGTCATCGACCATTCTGCGGGAGCTTATATTTTCGACCCGGCAGGAAAACTGCGGCTGTATGTCAAAGATACGGCCAGTGTCAGTGACATCGTGGCGGATATTCATCTGTTGCTGCAAGGCAACTAGAGCAGGGGGCATCGGGGCAGCTATACTTGTAGCCCTTTGAAAGATTTTTGTGGTCAATTTATGGTTGGTAGGCGTTTTCATCTGTCGATGACGGGGATGGGCACACGATGAGTGAGCTGGGACCCACCATTCTCGGCGATGAATTTTTTATGCGCGAAGCCATGTCGCTGGCCCGTGCAGCCGAATGCCTTGGCGAAGTGCCGGTCGGCGCTGTCGTGGTCCTCAATGGCGCGATTGTTGGCCGTGGTTTCAACTCACCCATCGGTGAGAGCGACCCGACTGCACATGCCGAAATCGCCGCATTGCGTGATGCGGCACGGGTACTTGGCAATTATCGTTTGCCCGGCTGCGAATTGTTCGTGACGCTGGAACCCTGCGCGATGTGTGCCGGGGCAATCATGCATGCGCGCATCAGTCGCGTGATTTATGGCGCGCGCGATGCCAAGACAGGGGTGCACGGCAGCGTCGTCGATCTCTTTGGTGTTGAGCGACTGAATCATCATGCCACCGTCGAGGGCGGTGTGCTGGCTGATGAGTGCAGTGCTCTGTTGTCCGCATTTTTTGCGGGGCGCCGCAAAAAGACATCATGAAGCTGCATATTTCAGTAGCGCGTCAGATCATGACTGTCTTGGATGATCAGGGCAGGACGGTGCGGGAGTTTCCGGTGTCTACGGCTTCGGCCGGGGTTGGCGAGATATCCGGAAGTTATCAGACGCCGCGTGGTCGACACCTGATTCGGGCAAAAATTGGGGCAGGGGTACCCGAAAATACCGTATTCGTGCGTCGCCGTCCGACTGGTGAGATCTGGTCGCCGGAACTGGGTGAGGCGTTTCCCGGTCGTGACTGGATTCTGACGCGCATTCTTTGGCTGTCCGGTTGCGAGCCGGGTTGTAATCGGCTGGGATGTGTCGACACGATGCGGCGCTATATTTACATTCACGGCAGTCCGGATACTGCGGAAATGGGTATGCCAGGTTCGCATGGCTGCGTCCGCATGCGCAACGCTGATATCGTCGAGCTGTTTGATCTGGTGCCGAATTACTCGGAAGTCGAAATTACCGAAGACTGAAGGGGTTGGCCGTTTGGGCCGAAGCTGTTTTCATGGACGGTGACGACGCCGTCCGTACGCTGCCATGCCAGCGTTGAGGCTCGAGTGCCATAGGTTTCCGATTTTACGAAGATGGCCGATAACAATCGTTCCCATTCGATCGGAACGCCGGTGCTTGGCAAGCTCTCGTCAGCGACAATGGACGCATCGCCCAGTAGGTCGAAAAAAGCTGACTCATCGGGCAGCATGGTCAGCGCATTGGAGAAATTTGTGCGAGCGGCCAAGAGTTTGGGCCAAGGGGTGTCCAACTGATGGTTCGAGAGTCCATAAATGCCCGGGGCGAGTGTGCGTGCCTGGCCATCGCGATTGGAGAAATAGACAAGTGTTTGGTCGTCACTGATCAGCAGGTTGAAGCCGGAATAAGCAGCGCCATCGATGGTTGAGGCGTAATCAACGGCTGATAAGGGGGAGCACAGGAATTGACGTGTCAGTGCCCCTCGCGAGAGTTTGCCGGGCGCCATGCCGGGTTCGCGGACATTGGTGACGGCGGCAAATCTCCCTGCTTCGCTGATCCCCAGCCATGTTCCACCCGCTTCAAGATCCCGTCCGCCAATGATCTCCGGTGCGTCTGGCCAGCGCGAAAGTGCTGCGGTTGGCCGGGCATAGAATTCATCCCGATTGGCCGCGACAACCAGCGGGTAATCCGGGTGAACCCGCCAGCCGACGACGATCAGGCACATTTCATTTTTGGCTGTTTTTACGGGTTGACCGCAGCAGCGCTGACGACCGGTCCTTGCAGTGAACCTAGACGGATGTTGTCGGCAAAATTGCTCTGAACCACCGCCAGCGCCTCGTAGCCACCAGCTGGTGATGGTGCAACAGTCATCACCATGCCGCAGGACTGGTCCGGGTTGTCCGGCGAATGCAGCACGTCGCCGGCTTTCAGCGGCTGTTGACTGGTCAGGCGAAAGAGGTGTCGCTTGACCTTGCCGAGGTATTGCGTGCGCGCCACAATTTCCTGGCCGGGATAGCAACCTTTGTGGAAACTGACCCCGCCAATCTTCTCGAAATCGGCCATTTGTGGGACGAATTCCTCCTTGGTCGCCAAGGTGACAAGCGGGAACGCCGACTGAATATCGAGCCAGCGCCATGCCGGCAAGCCTGCCGCACGGGCCTTGACGGTAAGTTTTTGCCATAGCGAGGCCATGGCAGCTTCCGGTGCAACGATAATAAATCGGACAGCATCAAGGCGAATGACGGTCGTTCCCTGGTGACTCGACGTGGCCATGGCGTCGGTCGGGCAGGGAAGCCCGGCATCGGCGAGTGCTTCTTCGGCCTGAGGGCCGGACAGGCCGAGCATGATTGTGGTGTCGGTCAGATTGATCAGTTTGACTTTTGAGCGCAGGACAAACATTTGCAGCCGTTTTTGCGTCGCGTCCTGCAGGTCGGCAGACAGCCCGAGGAAAAAACTGTCTCCCTGGCGCCAGGCAATGAAACTGGCCTGCATGCGCCCTTTGGCGGTACACCAGCCGGCATGCTGTGCCTGATTATCGGCCAGATGGTTGATATCGCTGGTGAATTGGCTATGCAGGAATGCCTTGGCATCGTCGCCTGTTGCTTCGATCAGGGCAAGATGGGTGAGCGGAACGACAACGGTCCGATGAGTAGCTGCCTCCAGTTCGCCAGTAGCATCGCCAAAATTGAGGAGTTCAGCTGCGTCGCCGTCGAATACACCGTCGGTCGATTCCAGAAAGCTGCGCCAGTTGGGGTTCATGAAGGCTCCTGATAGGGTTTCGTTTATTATATCGCTCGTTATAACGTGCTCGTTCCACACGAGCAAGACCCGCTTGCTCCCTTTGAGTTCCCGTGCGCCTCCTGTCCAAACTGTTTCCGGTCGTTCTGTTGCTGCTCGCTGGCTTGGCCGGTGGCGCATGGTGGTGGGCAAGTCAACCGCTCGCCCTGAAAAGTTCACCGCTCGACTTCAGGGTCGCTCCCGGTAGCAGCTTGCGCTCGGCAATAGCGCAGATGCGTGAAGCGGGTATCGACGTCGATCCGACGTTGCTTGCCGCGTTGGCTCGTTTCAACAGGTCAGATACGGCTATCAAGGCGGGTAGTTATTCAGTTTCGGAAGGAATTACGACGCTTCAGCTTCTGGACAAGATGCTCAAGGGCAAGGTGACGCAGGGTGAACTGACACTGGTGGAAGGTTGGACTTTCCGCCAATGGCAGGCTCGGATGGAGGCCCATCCCGATTTGAAGCACGAACTGACCGGCTTGAGCGACACGCAGATCATTGAGCGCATGGGCCTGACGGGAACCAGTCTTGAAGGGCAGTTGTTCCCTGATACCTATCTTTTTGACAAACAGTCGTCCGATCTGGAATTGCTGGCTCGCGCCAACCGCGCCATGCGGCGCAAACTGGAGAAGGAATGGGCAGTTCGTGCAGAAGGGCTTCCTTACAAAACCCCTGATGAAGCATTGATCATGGCGTCGATTATCGAGAAGGAAACCGGTCGCGAGTCTGACCGTAATTTGGTGGCGGCTGTATTTGTCAATCGGTTGCGCAAAGGCATGCTGCTGCAAACGGATCCAACCGTGATTTACGGTCTCGGTGACAAATTTGACGGCAATCTTCGAAGGCGTGACTTGCTGGCTGACACGCCCTATAACACCTATACCCGGCGTGGCTTGCCACCAACCCCGATTGCCATGCCAGGGCAAGCCTCCATACGCGCCGCGCTCAATCCGGCCCAAAGCGACGCATTGTATTTCGTCGCTCGCGGCGATGGCAGCAGTCATTTCTCGCAAACGCTGGACGAGCACAACAATGCAGTTAACCGATATCAAAGAGGTGGCAAGTGAAAGGTAAATTCATCACTTTCGAAGGTATTGACGGTGCCGGCAAAAGCAGTCACGTTGAATGGCTTGCCGAGTTATTGCGCGCCCGAGGTCTCGTGGTTCAGGTCACCCGCGAACCAGGCGGCACTGAATTGGGTGAAAAATTGCGGACGCTCCTGCTTAATGAGCCGATGCATCTGGAAACCGAAACCTTGCTGATGTTTGCGGCTCGCAGGGAGCATCTGGCCAGGTTGATCGAACCAGCGCTGGCCCGCGGTGAATGGGTAATCTGTGATCGATTTAGCGATGCCACGTATGCCTATCAAGGCGGTGGTCGGGGGCTTGATCGGGCCAAATTTCTGATCCTGGAGCATTGGGTTCATGAGCATCTTCAGCCGGATCTAACTTTGCTGTTTGATTTGCCGCTCGACATTGCTCGCGAGCGCATCGTTCTGGCTAATCGTGTGCTGGACAAGTTTGAACAGGAGCGGGTCGATTTTCACGAGCGGGTACGTCAGGCCTATCTGGAGAGGGCGCATACCAACCCATCGAGAATACGGGTCGTGAATGCGGATAACGCCATCGACAATATTCGTAAGCAACTTGAATATATTGTCTTAAATAATTGTTTATGAATGCTATTGACCTGCATGCAAAGGTTTGGTCAGGTCTTCAGGCAAGACGTGGCAAACTGCCCCATTCGCTATTATTGGTTGGGCAGAAGGGCTTGGGTAAGTTTGAGTTGGCGCGCCGATTTGCCGCCAGCCTCCTCTGCGAGTCGCCCACGATAGATGGCTTGCCGTGTGACAAATGTCTGGCCTGTAATTGGTTTGAGCAAGGAAATCATCCGGATTTCCGTTTGCTCCAGCCCGATGCATTCAGCGATGAAGCTGTGGCAGAAGATGGCAAAAAAAAGCCGAGTCAGCAGATCATTATTGATCAAGTCCGGGCTCTGGATGAATTCTTTAACATTGGCACGCATCGCGGTGGCCTAAGGATTATTCTGGTCAATCCGACAGAGTCCATGAACCGAAATGCCGCTAATTCACTTCTTAAAACACTTGAAGAACCTGCGCCAGATACGTTGTTTTTAATGGTATCAAGTGAGCCAATGCGTTTGTTGCCGACCATCAGAAGTCGATGCCAAGTGGTACCCGTACCCGTGCCTGCCACGAAACTGGCGCATAAGTTCTTGGCTGATGCAGGCGTTTCTGAGCCAGAACGCTGGCTGGCAATGGCGGGTGGGGCTCCCGGATTGGCGATCGAGATGGCTGCATCCGGGCAAGGTGCTTGGCTGGCGTTGTTGACGAATCGCATCGCGCTTGGGCAAAAAGCGGATCCTCTGACAATTGCGGCAGAGATGGAGAAAGCGCTTAAAGATAGCAAAGGCAAGCTGGCGCTAAAACATATTGTAGAAGCCTTGCAAAAGTGGCTGGTGGATTTGACGCTGGCCAGGAATGCGCTGCCCGTGCGATATTTTCTACCGCAACAATCCATAATTTCGGGCTTGGCTGCTATGATTCCACCTGCACGCCTGATTCATCTGTATCGTGCCCTGATTACACGCCGCCAGGAGGCAGAGCAGCCGCTCAACGCGCGTCTCTTTCTGGAAGGCATTCTTCTGGATTATCGAGATCTGTTTGCCAATTGATCAATAATGAGTGAAGCAAAACCCGCTCCGCAGCGCCCTAGCGTTCTTTCGCTCAATATCAATTCAAAATCCGCACTTTATGCGGCGTTTATGCCACATCTGCGTAGCGGTGGCATCTTTATCCCGACGACGCGTAGCTACAATATAGGCGATGAAGTCTTCATGTTGCTGTCGCTGATGGATGATCCAGCCAAACTGCCGATTGCAGGCACTGTCGTCTGGATTACACCGGCGGGGGCGCAGAATGGCCGGGCGCAAGGCATTGGGGTCCATTTCAATAACGATGAAAGCGGCCAGGAAGCCCGCCGCAAAATTGAAGGATTGTTGGGTGGCGTGATGCAGTCCGCACGCCCGACCCATACGCTTTGATCGATCTGCATGCTGGTTGATTCGCACTGCCACCTTGATTTTCCCGACCTCGCAAAGCGAATGACTGATGTTTTGCAGCGTATGCGGGACAACGATGTTGGCGTGGCAGTTTGCATCGGGGTAAATCTCGAGGATTTTCCAAACGTGCTCGCACTGGCTGAGGGGTATTCGCAGCTATATGCGACGGTTGGTGTTCATCCGGAATATACCGATGTAGATGAGCCGGATGAGGCAAAACTGGTTGCGTTGGCGCAACACTCCAAGGTCATTGCAATCGGTGAGACCGGGCTCGACTATTATTGGCAGAAAGATCAGCCCGAGTGGCAGCGTGAGCGATTCAGGACGCATATCCGGGCAGCACGACGCTGCAGCAAGCCGCTGGTGGTGCATACCCGGGATTCTGCTGCAGATACGCTGCGCGTACTGAAGGAAGAGGGGGCCGATGCGGTGGGTGGCGTCATGCATTGTTTTACGGAGAGCTGGGATATTGCCCGCTTGGCGCTAGATCTCGGGTTTTACCTTTCGTTTTCGGGCATCGTTACTTTCAAGAATGCGACGATCGTCAAGGATGTCGCCCAAAAGTGTCCCCTTGATCGCATCTTGGTGGAAACAGATTCTCCTTACTTGGCGCCGGTCCCATATCGGGGCAAGCCTAACGAACCCGCTTATGTACGACATGTCGCTGAAGAAATCGCCAAGCTGCGTTCAATCTCAATAGAGTCTGTTCATCAGGCGACGACAGATAACTTCTATACGCTATTCAAACACGCAAAAAGATTATGAAAATCATCAAAAAATCCCTGTTGACCGCAGCGCTCGTGTTGGCCTTCCCTTTGCTGGTTGGCGCAGCGACTTATGATGATCTGATCAATTCAGCCAGGATGGGTGACACATCCGAACTCTCCAGACTTGCAGGAAAAGGTGCGTCAGTCGATACAACAGATATCGATGGCAATACGCTGCTGATGCTGGCTGCCCGAGACGGGCATGCTGACACTGTTGATTTTCTGATCAAGAACCACGCCAAGCTCAATGCTCGTAATGCAGCCGGCGATACTGCCTTGCGCCTGGCAGCCTTTCGCGGTCACCAGAAAGTGGTTGAGCTGCTGCTGGCGGGTGGTGCTGCAGTGAATATGCAAGGCTGGACTCCGCTTGCCTATGCCGCTTTCAGCGGTCATCTGGACATAGCCAAGCTGTTGATCAAGGCCGGCGCTGACGTCAATCTGGCGTCCGAGAACGGTACAACCCCGCTGATCGCTGCATCGCGTGGCGGCCATCTTGATGTCGCGAAACTGCTGATTGGCACCAAGGCTGATCTGGCTCGTACCCTTGACAGTGGTGAAACCGCGCTCGATATCGCGTTGCGCTTCAACAATACCGATATCGCCGAATTAATTCAGAAGGCTGGCGGGAAATCCGGAAAATCAGTGACTATTGAAGTCCAATAGAGGGGATGCATCGTCTGGTGATGTCACCCAGTAGTGATTCATGAAATCGCTATGGGTTCGTGAAAAAGTGCATATCTGGTGACCGTCGCAGGTCAGTAGTATTGGATTAGGCAATTCAAGGGCAGGTCGCCCTGGTTGCCGCTTTCCACACTACTGCGCGCAGTGCACACCATGACTCCTCAAATTTCGTTTGTCAATTGTCCATGTTCCGGGATGGCAAGGCGAAAGATTGACCTTGCCCTTCGCGTATCGGCATTGCTTCTGGTCGGGCTGACCAGTCCTTCCAGCGTTTTGGCCACCCCGGAAAAGGCCTCCAGTTATTACGAAGATGCCCTGAAGCGCTACGACAGAAATGATATTCCCGCCGCCGTCATTCAGCTTAAAAATGCGATTCAGCAAGATTCAAAGATGCTCGCGGCGCACCTGTTGCTTGGCAAGGCCTTGCTTAGAAATGGTGACCTGAAAGGCGCTGAAGCGGCGTTTGAAGAGGCGCTCAAGCAGGGCGTCAATCGTGGTGAAGTTGCCCTGCCGCTCGGGCAGGTTTACCTTGCGCTAGGTCGCCCCGAGGCAGTCATAGAAAAGATATCCGCTTCAGGATTGTCGCCCGCTCTGCAGGTCGAAGTGCTGACTATGCGCGCAAATGCATACTTTGAGACCGGTAAGAATACCTTGGCCACGCAGAGTCTAGAGAACGCGAAGGCCATTGACCCCAAATCAGCTTCGCCGCTGATTGCCGAGGTGCCGATGCTGCTTGCTGCAGGAAGGCTGGATTTAGCCAAGGAAAGGGCAGGCAAGGCCGTTGAATTGGCGCCCAATAATGCGTTTGCCTGGAATGTCAAAGCATCTGTCTTGCACGCTTCCTTCGATGCGCCCGGTGCCTTGGCCGCCTATGATAAAGCCTTGGTGCTGAACCCGAAGCATGTTGATGCTCGCGTTGCCCGGGCTGCACTTCTTATCGATCTAAAACGGGTTTCGGACGCTACAAAAGATCTCGATTTTCTAAATTCAATTGCTGAAGAAGAACCCCGAGCAGCGTATTTGCGCTCGGTTCTTGCCAGTCAAAAAGGGGATGAGCGGGCTGTTTCTGAAGCGCTTGGCGTCGTGACCCGTACCATCGATGCGTTGCCACCGGCATGGCTGGCGAAGCGTGAGCAGTTGTTGATGGCCGCGGCACTGGCGCATTACGGCCTCGGGAATCATCAAAAGGCTCGTGAATATCTCGATGTGATCATATCTCGTAGCCCAAACAACTTTGGCGCAAAAAAGCTTCTGGCATCAATTTATGTCGATACAAAAGATTTGGGACGGGCACAGGCTCTACTTGAATCATTGCAGCGAGTGCTGCCTGAAGACCCGCAGGTAATGTTCTTGCTCGGAACGGTAAATTTGTCCCAACGACATTATGTGCAAGCAAGCCAGTTGCTGGAAAAGGCATCAGCCCGAACAAGTTCACCTGAAATGAATCGTTCCCTTGGATTTAGCCAGTTGGGGCAGGGGCAGACAGAGTTGGGTTTGAGTAGTCTCGAAAAGGCTTACGCAGCGAATCCCGCAGACAACAGGGCTGGGATGGCATTGGCAACGCTCTACAGCCGTCTCGGCAAGGCAGAAAGGGCACTTAAAATCGCAGGGGAGATGGTCAAGCATGATCCAGCCAATCTTTCGGCACTCAATTTCCTAGGGTCGCTAAAGGGGGCTAATGGTGACAAGCAAGGAGCTCGTGCAGCATATATGCAGGTGCTCGTCAAAGACCCGGTGTTTGTGCCGGCAGCCTTGAATTTGTCACGTCTGGATGTAGGAGAGCGACGATTTGACGAGGCGCGCCGTCGGCTGGATAGCATCCTAAAAAAAGATGGCAACGATTATCAAGTGTTATTTGAGTACGGCTTGTTGGAGCAACACGCTGGCAGGCCAAGTGAGGCCATTCGGTACTTGGCTAAGTCTGGTGCGGTGCAGCGCATTGATCCCAAACCAACTCTGGTGCTGATTGATCTTTATTTGAAGCAGCATCAGGGTGATCTGGCCCTGACGGCGGCCAAGGAACTTGCTGGTAAATTTTCGACAAATTTAAGGGTGCAACTTGCCTTGGCGCAGACATTTCTAGCCACTGGCGCACCTGCCGATGCAAGGACTGTTTTGAACAGTGCGACCCGCCTGGCTGAGTTTGATCCTCGCTCTCAGGTTGCCATTGCGCGTATGCAACTGATTGCGGCAAATCCGGACGGCGCCTCGTACAGTGTTCATAAGGCACTTCAAGGTAGCCCGGATGACCTCGCGGCGCTCGCTTTAGCCGTTCAGGTTGAGGCGCAGCGCGGCGATGCGGCTAAGGCCGACACGGCACTTAAGGCGCTTTCGTCTCGATATGCAAACGCCATTGAGACGGCTAAGGCTGCTGCAGATTTGGCTATGTCACGTGCTCAGTATGCTGCAGCCATTTCAGGTTATCGCAAGCTGTTATCTCGCGAAGAGAATACTGATAATGCTCTGGCCCTTGTCAATGCCCATATGGCGGCAGGAGAGGCAGGTAAAGCTTCAGCCTTTCTCGAAATCTGGATCAAGAGCCATCCTGATGATAATCGGGCACAACGAGTGCTGGCGGAAACTCAATTTCGTGCCGGTCAGCTGGTTGCGGCAAAGCAAAGCTACCAACGAGTTATCGCGAATAACCCGGAAGACGCAGTATCACTCAATAACTACGCCAACCTATTGCATCAAATGAACGATCCAACGGCACGGGGACTCGCTGAGAGGGCTCTCAAACTGGTGCCGAATAACCCAGTTTATGGTGACACGCTGGGCTGGATACTTGTCAGCAAGGGTGAGGTTGAGTCGGGACTGAGGTACCTTCGGGAAGCCCGCCTACGTAGCCCAGACAACGTTGAGATTCGATTTCATCTGGCGTTTGCTTTGGCAAAGATCGGACGTAAAGAGGAGGCTCGTGAGGAATTGAGTGCGGTGTTGGGTGGGTCTCGGAACATCGCTAACAATCCACAGGTGGCAATATTGAAGCGCGAGTTGGGAATCTGATTTGCGGTAGTTAAGTGTCGGAATTGCTTACACTATTACGTTAGTACTATTATAAAATAATTTAAATGATTGAATATAAATAGTATTTTATTTTGGCCCGAGTTTTGCTATGAGATAGGCAGCCAACATCTATGGGGAAGAAAATGAAAAGTCAATTGAAAGTGGTATCTGGTGCTTTGATGCTAGCTCTGGCTGGTCATGCAATGGCCGCTACGGACTGGCTGACTCCTACTGTTGCTCAAAAAACGAACCCTGGGACTATTACTGTGGGAACGGCAACTGCCACACCAACTGCTTGGGCTGGTGGAAATGGCGAAACGCTGGTGCAGCAGTTGGGTACTTCAAGCACGGCTACCACTCATTTCGCCGATTACACGGGCGGTGGCTTGGGAATTAACAACTCTCTTGATGGTGAAGCGTATGGTGCGCAGCCTGATCATGCCATTGACAACTCCGGTCGGCAGGAAATGGTGCTGCTTACTTTTAACAAGGCAGTTAACCTAACAGCGCTTACTATGGGATATGTATCCGGGGATGCAGATTTCACCGTTATGGCATTCAATGTGAACGGTGTGACTGGGGCGCCTACTCTTGGTACTGGTACCAATAAAACATGGAACTCCCTTGGTGTATCAGGTTCCGGATGGACATTGATTGGGGATTATCAGAACTCAACAACTGGTACCAAGACGTTCGCCAATAGCTATTATTCCTCCTATTGGCTGATTGGCGCCTACAATCCTCTCGTTGGCATCATGGCCGGATTCGCGAGTGACAACACTGCTGACTATTTCAAGCTCTCATCGGTTTCTGGAAACGTTTGTACTGCGACTTCTGGCAACTGTGGCTCCAAAGTTCCTGAGCCGAGTTCATTAGCTTTGCTTGGTTTGGGAATAATGGGCGTACTTCGTATGCGCAAGGCGCGTAAAGTCTAACGCCGGGTATTGGATATAAGAAAATTAAACGGCACATAAACGTGCCGTTCTTTTTGGCGATTAGTTGAGGGGAATAGTTGGCGGAATAGTCCAATTTCCCAAGTTTTGCTTAGTTTTCCAGGGTGCGATGATTTTTAATCATCGTGGCCAAGGTTGATACTGAGCGAAGGTGTTGGCGTGTATGTTCGTCATTGGCTTCGAGCACGATGCCATAGGTTTTTTTTAAGGCTAGCACTAGTTCCAGTGCATCTATGGAATCAAGCCCTAGTCCTTCATCGGTAAAGAGTGGGAGGTCGTCACCGATGTCGTTGGGAGTGGTGTCTTCGAGATTCATTGTCTCGATGATGAATGCCTTTAATTCCTGAATGAGTTCTTTCATTTTCTGTTTCAGTTTCTTTCTTGGTCTTATGTCCGAGAAGTCTTACGTTGGCTGCTATTAATCATTATTAAAATCCGGCATATATCTGCCAAGGGTAGCAGGGGCTATATTAGCTTCGGATGGTGAACTGTCGTCTGATCTCAAATGAGTCCTCACAAATAGTAACGATTTGTTCCTCCATAGTCCTGCATACGCAAGGACGTTTTCCCTCATCGGTCACATTTAACCAATCTTGGGATGTGGAGGCAGTTCAGAATACATTGTGTGTTTGCGCAATCAAAAGAGCATTATAAGTTCTTGCCACAGCAAGCCCGCAGGGAAAATAGCTGACAATTTCAGTCGAGTATTTTAAAATTATCCCTTGAATGAAAGGGAGACAAAGTTTCATGTTCCGGAATTTGCGTGAGGATATCCGTGCGGTTTTTGACCGCGATCCGGCTGCCCGCTCATTTTGGGAGGTGCTAACCTGCTACCCGGGCATTCACGCTCTTTTCATGCATCGTCTGGCTCATTGGTTGTGGGGCCACCGATTGCGCTGGCTTGGGCGTTTCACTGCCCATCTTTCCCGTATGCTCACAGGCATCGAGATTCATCCTGGGGCAACCGTTGGTCGCCGGTTTTTTATCGATCATGGTATGGGCGTCGTGATTGGCGAGACCGCAGTGATCGGTGACGATGTGACGCTCTATCACGGGGTTACCCTGGGCGGTACTTCATGGAACAAAGGTAAGCGTCATCCTACGCTTGAGAACGGAGTGGTTATTGGCGCGGGTGCCAAGGTACTGGGTCCGATCACGATTTCTGCCGGCGCCAAGGTTGGTTCCAACGCGGTTGTTACCAAACCCGTGCCAGCCGGTGCTACGGCTGTTGGTAATCCAGCCCGCATTATTGAAAATACCGAACAGATTCGTCAGCGTGAGGCGCAGGCTGAAAGGCTTGGATTTTCCGCCTATGCCGTGGCAAGGGATCAGGATGACCCGGTAGCCAAGGCAATTCATGCGCTGCTGGATCATGCCGCTGAAACAGATCGACGCCTGGCATCGCTGGTGAAAGAGCTTGATGCGCAGGGGGTTAAGTGCGACCAAGATGTGCAACCGTCTGATGTGTTCGATCCAAAATACCTGAGCAAAATAGTTGACTGATTTAATCTGGTTTATATATAGTTGACCATAATACTCAGTTATTGTCAGGAGTTCAGAATGCGTTTGACCACCAAAGGACGTTTTGCGGTTACCGCCATGATGGATCTGGCTTTGCGCGGCGATGAGGGACCAGTGGCGCTAGCCAGTATTAGTGAGCGACAGAAAATTTCGCTCTCCTATTTGGAGCAATTGTTCGGCAAATTGCGGCGTCACAATTTGGTGGATAGCGTGCGCGGCCCTGGCGGTGGCTACTGTATTGCTCGGCCGTTCAATCGCGTAGCCGTTGCAGATATCATTCGTGCGGTTGATGAGCAACTGGATGCGACCCAGTGTGGTGGTCGGGAAAATTGCCACGATGAACATCGCTGCATGACACATGACTTGTGGTCGACTCTGAATACCAAGATGTATGACTATCTGGCGTCCGTGACCTTGGCCGATCTTGTTGAAAAAGAAAAGCTGAAGCGTGGCTCCGTGACCATCGTGCTGGAAGATAGGCGGCTCCTTGAATCTACGCGTCGTCCGCGTGGCGGGAGCGATAAGCTGTCCGTAGTCGCCTGACTCCGATGATGTTCCGGCCTGTTTACCTTGATCACAATGCGACTACGCCGCTTGATCCCAAGGTGTTGTCCGCCATGCTTCCATGGTTGGAGGATCAGTTTGGCAATGCTTCCAGTCGTCATGAATATGGTCGGCAGGCCCGCCAGGCGATTGACGAGGCACGGCAAAAAGTAGCGGCTTCGATCAATGCGCATCCGACTGAAGTGGTTTTTACCAGTGGCGGTAGCGAAGCCAATAATCTGTTTGTGAAAGGCGCTGCAGCCAGCTTTATCCCGGGAGTTATCGCTGTCAGTGCCATCGAGCATCCCTGTGTTCTAAAGCCGGCAGCGCAACTGGCAGCGAATGGCTGGCAACTCAAGCATGTCGCGGTTGACGGGGCAGGCAGGATTAAATTCGACGATTTTAGCGAGGTGGTGCTGGCTAAACCCAAGCTTGTTTCGATAATGTTGGCAAATAATGAAACTGGCGTCATTCAGGACGTTGCACAGCTGGCAACTACAGCAAAGGCTTCTGGTTGCTGGTTTCATACGGATGCAGCGCAAGCCTTGGGCAAGTTGGATATCGATTTTCGGAAGCTGAATCGGGCTGGAGTGCATGCCATGACGCTGTCCGCCCATAAGGCATACGGTCCCAAAGGGGCTGCTGCGTTGATACTCGATAAGCGTGTTGAGTTGCAGCCATTGATTTCCGGTGGGGGTCATGAGCGCGGGCTTCGATCCGGAACTGAAAACGTGGCGGCAATTGTTGGATTTGGTTTGGCTGCGGAACTTGCTGCGCAACGCGTTGCCGAATTACCTGAACGTATGCAATTGCTGATAAGAAAGCTGGAAAGTCGGCTGGTACCAATGGGCGCAACGGTCTTCGCGGTCAACTCGAAAAAATTGCCAAATACCAGTTATTTTGCTTTTCGCGATATCGATGGTGAAACACTGGTGGGTAAGCTTGATCGAGAGGGGTTTGCAGTCGCCAGTGGTGCCGCCTGCTCAAGTGCCAGTCCGGAACCGTCGCATGTCTTGCGCGCCATGGGCGTGGCCCCGGAGATCGCTCGAGGTGCCGTACGTGTGAGTCTTGGCATGAGCAATACTGAAGCAGAAATTGACCAATTTATTGATGCCTTGCAGGTTACCGTCGGACGCCTGCAAGGAATGACAGCGGTTGCTGCTAACTGAGCTGACAGAACAACCCGACTTAGCGAGAATGAAGATGAAACTCCCGATCTACCTGGATTACTCGGCAACCACACCGGTCGACCCGCGCGTCGCAGAAAAAATGATTCCTTACCTGTGTGAACATTTTGGCAACCCTGCCTCGCGTTCGCACAGTTTTGGCTGGGTGGCCGATGCGGCTGTTGAAGAGGCGCGAGAGCAGGTTGCTGATCTGGTCAATGCGGACCCAAAGGAAATTGTCTGGACCTCTGGTGCGACCGAATCGAACAATCTTGCTATCAAGGGCGCAGCCAATTTCTACGCTGGCACCAAGGGCAAGCACATCATCACGGTCAAGACCGAGCATAAGGCAGTACTCGATACTGTTCGCGAAATGGAACGCCAGGGATTCGAGGCAACCTATCTTGATGTCAAGGAAGATGGCCTATTGGATCTGGATGTCTTCAAAGCAGCCATTCGTCCGGATACTGTGCTTGCCTCGGTCATGTTCGTAAACAATGAAGTCGGTGTCATTCAGCCGATCGCCGAAATCGGTGAAATCTGTCGTGAAAAAGGCATCATCTTTCACGTTGATGCAGCTCAGGCTACCGGCAAGGTTGATATTGACCTTAGCAAGTTAAAGGTCGACCTGATGAGTTTCTGTGCCCACAAAACCTATGGCCCGAAAGGTATTGGCGCACTCTATGTCCGTCGCAAGCCGCGTATTCGCCTTGAAGCACAGATGCACGGTGGTGGCCATGAGCGTGGTTTCCGTTCCGGGACCTTGCCGACGCACCAAATCGTCGGGATGGGCGAGTGCTTCCGTTTGGCCAAAGAGGAAATGGCCGAAGAAAACAAGCGTATCGGCGCGTTGCGTGACAAGCTATTGAAGGGATTGCAGGATATTGAAGCGACCTACGTCAATGGTGACCTGACACACCGCGTAGCACACAATCTGAACATCAGCTTTGCCTATGTTGAAGGCGAGTCGATGATCATGGCGATCAAGGATCTGGCGGTTTCTTCCGGCTCGGCTTGCACCTCGGCCAGTCTGGAGCCTTCCTACGTTTTGCGTGCATTGGGGCGTGATGATGAACTGGCTCACAGCTCCATTCGCTTCAGCATCGGTCGATTCACAACAGAAGAAGAAATTGACTATGCAATCAATCTATTGCATGCGAAAGTTGGTAAGTTACGTGAACTTTCGCCGCTATGGGAAATGTATAAGGACGGTATTGATCTCAGTACCGTTCAGTGGGCTGCCCACTAACGAAATTCAAGGAGAACTAACATGAGCTATAGCGTAAAAGTCATTGATCACTATGAGAATCCGCGTAACGTGGGTTCGTTTGGCAAAGAAGACGACGGTGTTGGCACCGGCATGGTCGGCGCTCCTGCCTGCGGCGATGTGATGAAATTGCAAATCAAGGTCAATAAAGCCGGCGTAATTGAAGATGCCAAGTTCAAGACCTACGGATGCGGATCAGCCATTGCTTCGTCGTCGTTGGTCACTGAATGGGTGAAGGGCAAGACAGTTGATCAGGCGCTGTCGATCAAAAATACTGAAATCGCTGAAGAACTGGCCCTTCCGCCGGTTAAAATCCACTGTTCGATTCTGGCCGAGGATGCCATCAAGGCAGCCGTGGCCGATTACAAGAAGAAGCACGGAGAATAAGCATGGCAGTCACCTTGAGCGACAAGGCGGCGCAACACGTCGCCAACTTCCTGACCAAGCGGGGCAAGGGCATCGGCCTGCGCCTCGGCGTACGGACGAGCGGCTGTTCCGGCATGGCCTACAAGCTGGAATTTGTCGACGAGGTGAATCCTGACGATCTGGTCTTCGAACACAATGGTGTCAAGGTCATTGTTGACGCCAAGAGCATGCCTTACCTCGACGGGATGGAACTGGATTTCGCTCGAGAGGGATTGAATGAGGGTTTCAAGTTCAATAACCCGAACGTCAAGGATCAGTGCGGCTGCGGCGAATCGTTTAACGTCTGATGGATTTTCGAGCCGACCACTTCGCCCTATTCGGGCTGAATCGGGCTTTTCGGCTCGATTTGTCAGATCTTGATTCTCGCTACCGCGATATTCAGGCTCGGGTGCATCCGGATCGGTTTGTCAATGCTGGCGATGCTGAGCGACGGCTTTCCATGCAGTGGGCTACCCATGCGAATGAGGCTTATCAAACCCTGAAGAAGCCGCTTGAGCGGGCCAAGTACCTGCTCCATCTTGCAGGGCATGACATCCAAGCAGAAAACAATACTGCCATGCCGGCTGATTTCCTGATCGAGCAGATGGAATGGCGCGAGGCAGTGATGGAGGCGCGCGAGGGTGGGGACCACCACGAGCTTGAGCGGCTGCACAACCGTCTGCGAACCGATATCAACGGTCGTTATGACGAACTTGAACAGTTGATCGACGAATCCGGAGAGCTTGCTATCGCGACTGACCGCGTCCGTCGTCTGATGTTTCTGGAAAAACTTTTGCACGAAATCGACGACGCGCTAGCGTCGCTGGAAGATTAAAAATGGCCCTGTTTCAAATCGCCGAACCCGGCGAATCTGCGGCACCGCATGAGCATAAACTTGCCATCGGTATCGACCTAGGTACCACCAATTCTTTGGTGGCAACCGTTCGCAGTGGTATGGCCGTCTGCCTCAACGACGATCAAGGCCGCCCACTTCTGCCGTCGGTGGTTCGCTATCACGCTGATGAAACTACCGAAGTCGGCTATGACGCGCAGACCAAGCAGGCTGTCGATCCACGTAACACGATTGTTTCCGTCAAGCGCTTCATGGGGCGCGGGCTTAAGGATATTTCGCACGTAGAATCAATGCCCTACGATTTTATTGAAGCTCCGGGCATGGTCAAGGTCAAAACAATTGCCGGCATCAAAAGCCCGGTCGAAGTTTCGGCAGAAATCCTTAAAAGCCTGAAAATGCGTGCCGAAGCTGCCTTGGGTGGTGATCTGGTGGGGGCAGTGATTACCGTTCCAGCCTATTTTGACGACGCGCAGCGTCAAGCCACCAAGGATGCCGCTCGTCTGGCCGGCCTCAATGTTCTGCGCCTGCTCAACGAACCGACTGCGGCCGCCATTGCCTATGGCCTCGATAATGCGTCGGAAGGCGTTTATGCTGTCTATGACCTGGGCGGTGGCACTTTCGATATCTCGATCTTGAAGCTGACCAAGGGTGTTTTCGAAGTGATGTCGACTGGTGGCGACTCCGCTCTCGGTGGCGACGATTTCGACCATCGCATTTTCTGCTGGGTGATCGAGCAGGCCAAGCTGCAGCCCTTGTCGCCAGAGGACGGCCGTCTTTTGATGATGCGTTGCCGCGAAGCCAAGGAATACCTGACCAATAATCCGGAAGCGCAGATTACCGTCCGTCTGACCTCGGGAGAAATGGTCGATATCAAGCTCGACGTTGCAACCTTCGCCGAGATCGCCCAGACGCTGATCTCGAAAACCATGCAGCCCGTCAAGAAGGCCTTGCGCGATGCAGGTCTGCGTGCCGACGACATCAAGGGCGTGGTTATGGTCGGCGGATCGACACGGATGCCGCAGGTCCAGAAGGCCGTGGGCGATTTCTTCCGCCAGGAACCGCTGACGAATCTTGACCCGGACAAAGTGGTTGCCCTCGGTGCTGCTACGCAAGCCAATCTGTTGGTCGGAAACAAGACGGGCAAGGATGACTGGTTGCTGCTCGATGTCATCCCCTTGTCGTTAGGCCTGGAAACCATGGGGGGATTGACCGAGAAGGTCATCCCGCGCAATTCGACCATTCCGACTGCCCGTGCCCAGGAGTTTACTACCTTCAAGGATGGTCAGACGGCAATGGCGATCCATGTCGTGCAAGGCGAGCGCGAACTGGTCAGCGATTGCCGTTCGCTGGCGCGTTTTGAGCTGCGCGGCATTCCACCGATGGTGGCCGGTGCTGCACGCATACGCGTGACTTTCCAGGTTGATGCCGATGGCTTGCTTTCGGTAGCAGCGCGAGAGCAGACAACCGGTGTTGAATCCAGCGTGACGGTCAAGCCGTCCTACGGCCTGTCCGATGACGAAATCGCAGGTATGCTCAAGGATTCGATGGATCACGCCAAAGACGATGCAATCAGTCGCGCACTAAAGGAAGCGATTGTCGAAGGTCAGCGCATGATTGAAGCAACCGAAGCAGCGATGAAGGAAGATCCTCATTTGCTCAACGAAATGGAAACAGCCAAGATCAAGG
>WBZX01000099.1_pt1 | contig 78765 bp, 72 predicted proteins | sample 5204211 | NCBI WGS metagenome assembly WBZX01 (sample SAMN12344362, study PRJNA552823) | activated sludge metagenome | biome: Activated sludge suspended growth; feature: Nitrification reactor; material: Wastewater; isolation source: activated sludge from nitrification reactor of wastewater... | reverse complement strand
ACTGTAGGAATTCAATGAATTTGTCAGCATCAAATGTTTCCTCAATGATCATCCAGCGCGTTTTACCCTGGTTGGTGACCGTGGCAATCATGGAGAGCTTTTGGCGCGTAGGCAAGGTTTAGTTTATTCAGCTGCTTGATGAGATACCCATAAGTAGCCATCACATCACTGTCCAACGGGGTAGCACCTGCTTCAGTGGTTACGGGCGATAAGCGAATACCTACGCGATCACTTCCCCAAACTTCAATGACAGTTTTGGTGACTTCCTGGGTTAAGCGAGTGCGATTTTCAATCGAACCACCATATTGGTCAGTACGTTTGTTTGTCGAGTCGCGGATGAACTGATCCAACAAGTAGCAGTTGGCTGAATGAACCTAAACTCCATCAAACCCTGCTCGCTTGGCACATTAAGCCGCATGGCGGTACTGAGCAATGATCCCTGGAATTTCAGCCGTTTCCAAAGCGCGCGGCATGGATACATCGTCGAAACCAGTCACCGTAAAAGTTTTACCTTCTGCTTTGATTGCCGATGGGGCTACAGGCGGCTGGTGATCTGGTTGTAAATCAACATGAGAGAACCGCCCAACATGCCATAGTTGGCAAGCAATTTTTCCGCCGGCCGCATGAACGGCATCGGTCACTTTTTTCCAACCAGCCACCTGCTCGTCTGTCCATATCCCAGGAGTTTGTGCGTATCCGCGTCCCTGGGCAGAAATATTGGTAGCTTCACTAATGATAAGACCGGCACTTGCACGCTGAGCATAATAGGTGGCGTGCATCTCGTTCGGCACCCCATTCCTTCATCCGGCTGCGCGTGAGTGGCGCCATGACAATACGGTTTGCCAGTTCAAGGCCGCCAAATTTTACCGGCGAGAAAAGATCAGTATTTTGACTATGGTCAATCATTACAACGCCTCCATCAGATGGCTGAGCCACTAAAACTCAAGCCATCTGATTTGGTTAAATTAAGATCAGTTCGCGGGGTAAATGACTTCAGCCGCCCATTGTCCAGGAGTCTGAGAGTGCAGCAGCCAGAATTGCTCGCCAACGTCGCGCGCTTCTTTCGAGTCAGGATTCACGAACGTAACAACAGTAACCGTTGCCACATGAATACCCATTTCCTTAAATGACTCGAATAACCCCAAGGTCATAGCTCGAATTCCTGCCTTACCAATACTGATGGATAGATAATCCGGATGAGGGTGAAGTGCGAAACCGCCTCCTGTCAGCAAGATAGTGCCTTTTTTGGCGTCCTTCATTTTGGGGGTGGCTGCTTGAATAGCAGCTAAGGCGCCACCAATGTTTACTGCCAGGTCACTGACGAATGTGCCGGTCGGTTGGCTCTGAATTGAAGGCTTTGCGAGCAACCGGACAGGGCGCCTTCCAAGGTGCAACGCGATAGATTGCAAGCCGATGCTGTCATTGAACTGGTGCGGGAGAAATTCCCGAATCTGCCACTGGATACCAACGCAGAGCGAATGTTTCCAAAATCTGCTCGAACCTTGAGTGGTGGATTTGCACTTTAACCAGCCCCGCGCATCCTTGATGCCGGGGCTTTTTCACGCCCGGAGGTTCCGTCTATGCCCGTCAATATTCTGAACCTCTCCGGCCTACGGGTGCTGGATTTCAAGGAGAACGAACGGGAATATCACATCAAGGCAGAGCCGGTTGCGTTCTCCAGGCTTTGTCCGCATTGCGGCCGATCCCATGAGGTGATTGGTCACGGCAAGTTGCCACTCTACGTGCGCGATCTGCCGACACATGGCAAACAGGTCATGATTCACCTCGATGCACCGCGCCTGATGTGCAAGCCGTGCGGCAAGACCTAGAAGCCGTCCATGAAGTGCTCCCGCACGCCATTGTCGTGGTGGACAAGTATCACGTCATCGCATGGGCAATGAATCGCTGGAGCGTGTCCGGCGCGGACTAAATGCCACCCTGCCCGGCAAGGTGCGTATCGGGCTGAAACATGATCGCAAACTCCTGACCATGCGCGAGCATGAACTGAACGACCAGCTGCATTTGATCGTGTCCGGCTGGTTGCGGTCATTCCCTTTGCTGGAAGCTGCCTACAAGCTAAAGGAGGAATACTTCAAGGTCTATGATGCTGCGGATCGGAACGAGGCGCTGGAGCGTTATACCTCATGGGAGAAAAGCATTCCGCCTGACCTGGTACACGCATTCAAGCCGATACCGGTCGCTTGGCGCACCTGGCGTCCGTACATCCTGAATCATTTCGATGACGCCAGACTCACCAACGCTTTCACGGAAAGCATGAATGCCAAAATCCGGAATGAAGTACCGCGATGGCCATGGCTATAGTTTCGAGGCGCTACGGGCGAAGGTGCTGTTCTCCGACCAACTGCAAAAGCGTGCCAGGCTTCAGGAAAAGGTGAAGGCAAGCGCAAGCGGTTTGATGATGTCAGCGACGGCATTATGTATATGTCGTTTGGGCGGATGGAGGACGAGTGCGACATCAGGACGGTGACTAGGGAGGTCAACCTTGGAACAGACATACCCACATTACTGCGTCTGATTGATGAGGGACAGTTCTAACCTCTCACCCACAGTTAAATCCGGATTCCCTAAAAAATCCGCTGTATGCGGATTTTTTATTGCCTACTACGTACCTTAAGCCTTACTTGGGGACTTCCTGCGTCTTCGAAGCCGGAGTCTCCGGCTGCTTGCTTGTATTTGCAACTGGCGCCTGTTGTGTTTTGGTTTGAAAATTGACCACACTCGACTGCTTGCCTCGGTGGGCGGAAATATATGCAAGCGCCAGACTGGTGGTAAAAAATACCGCTATAAGAACAGCCGTGCTACGGCTTAGAAAGTTAGTAGACCCGCTGACGCCGAACAAGCTGCCTGAAGCTCCGCTACCAAAGGCAGCGCCCATGTCGGCTCCCTTGCCGTGCTGCAGCAGCACCAGACCGATCACGCCAAGTGCGGCCAGCATGTCAATCACGAGAATTATTGTTTCCATAATGTTATCAATACCTTAATTTGCGGCCCGACAGATGGTGATGAATTGTTCAGCTACCAGTGACGCGTTACCGACCAACGCACCATCAACATCAGGCATAGACAGCAATTGTGCCGCATTTGAGACCCGAACGCTACCCCCATGTATGATACGCAGCCTGCCTGCAACCAGCCTGTCGAGGTTTGCGATACGATTGCGGATATAGGCATGCATGTGTTGAGCAAGTTCTGGCGCGGCTGCGCGCCCGGTGCCGATTGCCCAGACCGGCTCGTAGGCGAGCACGCCTTTGGCAACTCCCTCCGCCCCCATGCATGCAAGCACGGCATCCAGTTGCCTTGCCACTACCTGCTCGGCCAGCCCGGCTTCATGCTCTTCGCGCGTTTCGCCCAGGCAAAGAATCGGGCACAGGCCATCCTTGACCGCAGCCTCGAACTTGGCAGCCACCAACGGGTCGTTTTCGTGGCAGAGTTCGCGTCGCTCGGAGTGCCCGATAATCACGTAGGTGCAGCCAAAATCGACCAGCATGTGCGGCGCGACGGAGCCGGTAAAGGCACCGCCTTCTAATTGGTGCATATTCTGACCGCCCCATGCGATATTGGTGCCTTGCAGAATGGATTGGGCTTGTGCCAGATAGGGATGCGGTACGCAGACCGCGTAATCGGCCTTCCGGTCACCACACAACCCATGCACCAGCGAATCCAGCAGCACTTGATTGCTCGCCAGGCTGCCGTACATTTTCCAGTTGCCTACGACCAGCTTGCGTCTCATGGGATGACTGTTTCTTTCGCGACAGGGCTGCGCATTTTACGTGGGCATTGCATACCGGTCAAAACGCGGGGGCCGCGTACCAATGGCGCAACGTCAGTTGGACTGTGTGCGACCCGCGAAATTCATTGACGCCGATTTGGTATACCGCCTGGATAGTCGCTGGCAGCAGTTCTGTCTGAAAGAACAGCATGGCATCGAATTGCTGACCCCCTTTTTCCAACTTCAGCTTCAAATGCCGCTCGCCAACGACGCGCTGGCCCGCCACCAGAAACCTGCCTTCAAACGTCGGCGCGGCAAAACCATGGCCCCAGATGCCATTATCCACAGCCTGCGCAGTAGGCAGATTATGCTCGGCAGCCGCCAGCGAACCATCGGTTTCGATGACTTGCTCAAGATCTCCCGGCGTCAGCAATTCGCTCGCAACCTGCTCGAATTGTTCGACAAACTCAGGGAACGCCGCTTCGTCGATCGCCAAACCTGCCGCCATGGCGTGCCCGCCAAATTTCAGGATCAGCCCCGGCTGGCGCTTGGAAACCAGATCGAGCGCATCACGCAGATGCAGCCCGGCAATCGAGCGGCCGGAACCCTTGATGGTGCCATCCCCGGCCGCAGCAAAAATAATCGTGGGGCGGTGAAACTTGTCCTTGAGGCGCGAGGCAAGGATGCCGATCACGCCCTGGTGCCAGTCTGCGTTGTAAAGACAAAGCGAATAGCCATTCTCCGCCGCTACCGCATCCAATGCGGACAACGCAGATTCTTGCATGCCCGATTCAATCTCGCGGCGATTGCGGTTGATTTCATCGAGCCGTGCCGCCAGTTGGTTCGCGGTATCTTCATCCCCGGCCAGCAGGCAGGCGATGCCCAGGCCCATGTCTTCCAGCCGCCCGGCGGCGTTGAGGCGCGGCCCCAGCACAAAACCAAGATCGTAGGTCGAAGCTCGCACCGGATCGCGCCCGGCCACGCCAAGCAGGGCAAGTACGCCATGGCTGGCCTTGCCTGCGCGGATGCGGCGCAACCCTTGCTCGACCAGAATACGGTTGTTGTCGTCCAGCCTGACGACATCGGCCACCGTACCCAGCGCCACCAGATCCAGCAGTTCGGTCAGATTGGGTTCCGCCCGATCTGCAAAACGGCCGCGATTTCGCAACTCGGCCCGGAGCGCCAGCATGACGTAAAAAATCACGCCTACACCGGCAAGATTCTTGCTGGAGAAGGTGCAGCCCGGCGCGTTGGGGTTCACGATGCAGGCGGCATCGGGCAAGGTGTCGCCGGGCAGGTGGTGGTCGGTTACCAGCACGGCAATGCCCAGCCGATTAGCCTCGGCTACGCCCTCGACGCTGGCAATGCCGTTATCGACGGTCATGATGATGTCCGGCTGACGCGGCAAGGCAAGCCGGACAATATCCGGCGTGAGTCCGTAACCGTGCTCAAAACGGTTGGGAACAAGATAATCGACCGTCGCGCCAAAACCCTGCAATGCCTTGACACCCACCGCACAAGCCGTGGCACCGTCGGAATCGTAATCGGCCACGATCAGGATACGTTTGTTTTGCTCGATGGCATCTGCCAGCAATTGCGCCATGCGATTGGAATTTTTTAGCTGATCTGGCAGGATCAGCCCGGCCAGCGACGATTGCAGCTGTGCCGCACTGCCAATGCCACGTGCCGCATAGATACGAGCCAGAACGGTCGGCACGCCTTCGGCAACCAGTTTGGCGGCTGTTTCCGGCGGATAGTGGCGGGCAACAATGTTAGTCATGAATGGCAAAATCCAGAGGATTGGCGCGCCGCCAGAATTTCCAGCACTGCGTGCGCGGGATGACGAGGCTTTGCACCTGGCCTGGAGTCGTAACGTGTAACACCAGGCTTTGCAATCGGCCAGCTTTCAGCGCATTTGCCAGTGGCGCAAACCAGTCTTGTTCAAAATCGCCGCCAGGCTCCGGCACCAGCAAAACGGCTCCCTCGGCATGCGCTTGCTCCAGCCAGGATTCCGCAGCAACAGGCGCCGGGAATCGCGAGCAAGCACTTGCAGCAGCCAGCCCTGCAAGCAAGGCATCGTTCGTCCAGATTTCGGCAAACGGCTTTGCCTGCACCGGCGGCAGCACCCCGCCGCCACTGAGCCAGAGGCTGTTGATCGGCAAGGCACCGCGATGCTCACGCGCCTGATTGACCGGATGATCGTGCAGCAACATCTGGATTTCGTTCAGGCATTGATGCCAGCGCCTGGCGTCCGGCCCTGTCGGCAAATGCTGCTGGATATCTGCATTGAGCGCCGCTTCACGCGGGCTGGTACCGATATCGGGGGAAGACTGGAGCCGCAAGTACCAGTGTTTGCCGACTGCCAAAAACGCCATTTCCTGCCCGGCAAAATGCCGGTTGAGCGTCGTGACAATCGCTTGGGCGTCATCAGAACCCAGGTCGGCGAAGGTCTCGTCCGTCAGAATAATCCGGTCTCGCAGCAAATGGACGTAAACCGGATCCGCATGCAGCCAATAATCGCGACCCGGGCCAAGGTCCGCGCCCAACGCAGCCAGCGAAGCGGTCGGATAATCCCGCTGCGGCGCTACCTCAAACTGCTGGCAATGCCATTCCCGGATACCGGTTTTCGATATGACCGGCGGCAGCGACCAGTTGAGCAGTTTTTTCAGCGTCGGCAAAGGCTGCACAGCGGCCAATGCGCGCAGCCGATCGGCGGGCACCACCAGATGGCAATGCAATAAATGTTTCACTTTCATGACAACGCCCGTAGGGTTAAGATTTGTCTTTTGCAACTCATAGAACCCGGTATGGAACTTATCCTTTGGCGCCACGCTGAGGCGGAAGATGGTTTTCCCGACATGGCGCGGGTACTGACTGACAAAGGCCAGACCCAGGCTGCCGACATGGCGGCCTGGCTGAAAAAGCGCTTACCCGCCGACACCCGTATCCTGGCCAGCCCGGCAGTGCGCACGCAACAAACCGTATCGGCGCTCACCAAGGATTTTAACACGGTAGAAACCATCGCCCCCGGTGCCGACGCGGGCGCCATTTTGAGCGCTGCTGGCTGGCCCAAGGCGGGCGGCACTGTGCTGATCGTCGGCCACCAGCCCACGCTGGGAGAAGTGCTGGCGCTATTGCTGGCGAACCAATACAACAGTTGGGGCGTGAAAAAAGGCGCGATCTGGTGGCTGGCAACGCGCAAACGCGGCAACGCCTCAGAAACAATTCTCAAGGCTGCGCTCACGCCGGAACTGTTATGAAGCACATCCTGATCGCCAACCCCAAGGGTGGTAGCGGCAAGACGACGCTGGCCACCAACCTCGCAGGCTACTTTGCCACACGCGGACGGCGGGTGGTGCTATCGGATCTCGATCGCCAGCAATCGTCGCTGGAGTGGCTGCAACGCCGTCCCTACAAGTTGCCGCTGATCCATGGGCAGGATCCGCGGCGCAAAGCGCCGGGGCTGGAGCCGGAGTGGAAAATTACCGACTCCCCCGCGGGGTTGCGCGAAGAAAAACTGTCCGACGCCGTCAAGGCGGCGGATTGCGTTATCGTCCCGGTTCAACCCTCGGCTTTCGATATCGGCGCTACGCGAACCTTTCTCGAACTGCTGGCCGCAGAGAAAGCCGTGCGTAAGCACAAGACATTTGTCGCCATGGTCGGTATGCGGGTGGATAACCGTACCCGCTCGGCGGCCGGGCTGGCAGATTTCATGAAGCAGGCGGGTTTCCCGGTGCTGACCAATCTGCGCAATGCCCAGATTTATGCGCTGGCCGCGGAACAGGGCGCCAGCCTGTTCGACATCCGCCCGTCACAGGTTGCCACCGATTTGCAGCAATGGGCACCGTTGCTGCACTGGATCATGGAGCAGACGCGCAGTGGCTGACGAGATCGAACTCAAGCTCCGCATCAACCGCCGCCATGCCGCGCGCTTGCGACAACATCCGGCCATATTGGCTGCCGCAAGCGGCAACCCAATCACACGCAAACTAACCAGCACCTATTTCGATACCCCCGAGCTCACCCTGCTCGATACCGGCATCAACCTGCGCGTGCGACGCATGTCCGGCGAATGGTTCCAGTCGGTCAAGGGCGGCGGTAGCGTAGTTTCCGGCCTTCACCAGCGTCTGGAATGGGAAGACATCATTGCGGGCGACCGGCCGGATTTCACTAAGATTCTGGAACCCGGCCTGCAACAACTGTTTGCCGACCAGGCCTTGCGCGACGCGCTCAAGCCCATCTTCACCACCGAAGTACGGCGAACCGAATGGCAACTGGAATTCGACAACGGCGACAAGGTGGAACTGGCGCTGGATATGGGCAACCTGATCGTCGGCAGTAAAAAAGAGCCAATCTGCGAAATCGAACTGGAACTCAAGGCAGGCAAGGCTGGGCGGCTATTCGAGCTGGCGCTGCAATTGCAGCAGGATATTCCGCTGGAGCTGGAAAACGTCAGCAAATCGCAGCACGGCTACGAACACTACCGCAAATCCACGCCCAAGATCGTCAAGTCACGGCTACCCGCCCTGACCAGGAACATGAGCGCCAGCGACGCATTCAAGAAAATCGCATGGGAGTGCCTGCATCATTTACAGGGCAACCAGACGATGGTGCTGCACGGCAACGATGTCGAAGGCGTGCACCAGATGCGTGTGGCGCTACGACGGCTGCGCTCGGCGATTGCCGTATTCCGCCGCGTGGTGGGCAAGGAGCATTGTGCCGCCATCGTCGATGAGTTGCGCTGGATCACCGACACGCTGGGCGCTGCGCGTGATCTGGACGTATTCATCTCGCAAACACTGCCACCGGTGTCGGCACACCTGCCGCAGCATCCGGGCTTGCAGTTGCTGCGCGACAAGGCGATCACCGAGAAGAAAAAAGCCTATGCCGATGCACGTGCTGCGCTGAACTCACAACGCTACCACCGACTCATCCTCACGCTGGGCGATTGGCTGGAAAACGAACGCTGGCGGCAGGACGATGCGCCGCCCATAGAACTCAGCGTGCAAGACCTCGCCCGCGCCATGCTGGGCAAGCGCAACAAGGAGCTTCGCCTGCACGGACAACGCTTGGTGCACATGCACCCGGAAGAACGCCACCAAACCCGGATTGCGGCCAAAAAACTGCGCTATGCCGCCGAGTTTTTTGCCGGGCTTTATCCGGCAGCCAAAACCCGTGCGTTTAACCAATCGATGGCGCAGTTGCAGGATGTACTAGGTGCACTGAATGACATTGCTGTCACCGAAAACCTCATCCACCGCTTGATCGGCCGGCGCCCGGTGCGCGCACTGGATGAGGCGTTTCATATTTTCAACGGATGGAACGGGTGCAATGCCATACATGGGCTGGCGCATATGGAATCGGCTTGGAACCGATTTGCCGGGACGGCGCCGTTCTGGCGGGGTGAATGACGATCGCGATCTCCAGATCACTCAACTTTCGCTAGCAAGCGACGCAAGGCAACCCCGACGACCATACCCAAACCATCAGCCAGCAAATCGGCCCATTCCGCCATACGATCAGACGTAAAGGATTGCAGGATTTCGATCAGCCCGCCGTAGGCCAACAAGCCGACCAGCATCCATCCAAGCTTTCCGGGATAGGCCCGGTCACCCAGCAGTAACAGCCCGGCAAACGCCAGCAGATGGTTGGTTTTGTCCCAGCCTGTGGAAGGCAGTTGCGGCGACAAGGACAACAGGGAAAGCGCGAGGACGGCCAGCAGGCAGCCCCAGAACAGCCAGCGCCAATAGCGAATAGAAATCATGCCGAAGAATCGCAACACGGCTAGGGTTGGGCAGAGAATTCGATATTGTCGATCAACCGGGTTTTGCCCTGTCGCGCAGCCCCCAGCACTACCAGCGACTGATCATCTGCGGTTGCCGGGGCCAGCGTGGCCGTGCTTCGCACTTCGATGTAATCGACGATCCAACCCAGCATGGTGAGGTATTGCGCGGTTTGCGCCTGAATCGCATCAAAATCGCGGCGGCCGCCTTGTACCGATTGCACCACTTGCTGCAAGGCGCGATACAGGCGCGGCGCTTCGAGGCGCTGCGCGGGCTTGAGGAAGCCGTTACGCGAGCTCATGGCGAGACCGTCCGCTTCACGCACAGTCTCGCCTGCCACGATCTCGATGGGGAAATCCAGTTGCCGCGTCATTTCGCGCAGGATGAAAAGTTGCTGGAAATCCTTCTTGCCGAATACGGCAATTTGCGGGCGCACGATGTTGAAGAGCTTGGCCACCACGGTGCAGACGCCACGAAAATGCCCCGGGCGTACGACCCCGCAAAGCTCGTTGGCAATGGCGGGCGGTTCGATCTGAATGGTTTGCGGTTGGGGGTAGAGTTCGGCATCGGTGGGCGTAAACACCACGTCGGCCCCGGCTGCGGCGAGTTTGTCGAGATCGGCCTGCAAAGTGCGCGGATAGCTGGACAGATCTTCGTTGGCGCCGAATTGCAGCGGGTTGACGAAAATGCTCACCACTACGCATTGGCTCAACTGCCGCGCCTGTTCGACCAGCGCGATATGCCCGGCGTGCAGGTTGCCCATGGTGGGGACGAAGGCGATGCTGCTCACACCCGCCAACCGAGTACGTAGCTCGACAATCGTACCTATCGTCTCCATTAGAAGCTGTGTCTGGCAGCGGGAAAGCTGCCATCCTTGACCGATTTGACGTACTCCGCCAATGCGGCTTGTACACTATCCAAGCCCAGCATGAAATTGCGGGCGAATTTCGGCGTCTTGCCGGGGTAGATGCCCAGCATGTCCTGCAATACCAGCACCTGCCCGTCGCAGCCGACCCCGGCGCCGATACCGATGGTGGGGATGGCAAGTTCGGCCGTGACATGGCGTGCCAGTGCAGCGGGCACCATTTCCAGCACCAGCATGCATGCTCCGGCCTGCTGCAGCGCAAGCGCGTCTTCGAGGATTTTTTGCGCCCCGGCTTCGTCCTTGCCCTGCACCTTGTAACCGCCGAGTTCGCGGACGGATTGCGGGGTAAACCCCAGATGGCCGCAGACCGCAACACCGTTATCGACCAGATGCCGCACCACATCGGTTTTCCCGCCTTCGAGTTTAATCAGGTGCGCCCCGGCAGCAAGTAGAATCCGGGCATTCTCCAGTGCCTGCTCCGGCGTGCGATCACTGCCAACGCAAAGATCTGCGGCAATCAGGCTGGTCTTGGCGCCTTGGGCCACGCAGCGCGTGTGATAGGCCATATCCTGCATGGTCACGCCCAGGGTGTCGCTGCTGCCCTGCAGCACCATCCCGAGGGAGTCTCCCACCAGCAGCATATCCATGCCAGCCTTTTCCATGAGCGCTGCAAAACTCGCGTCATAGCAGGTAAGCGCAGCGATTTTCTCACCACTGGTTTTCAGTGTGCAGACTTCTTTTAGCGTCATACCCATATCAATGTTCAAAATATTTAGCGGCCGCGCCTTCCCATGCCTGACCGATCATCAAATCACAGACCAGGCTGGTTTCGCCGCCTTCCAGTAACAATGTTCCTGCTTTGGTAAAGCGTTCGTCGCGGAATGCATTTGTCAGATGCTGTAGCAGACTACGCTTATAGTTTGTATCGTCAGAACCGGCAAGATGCAGCCCCTTGGTTTCCATCACCACCATGCGCGAACGCTGTTCGCCATCCAACCGTGCAAACACAAAATCGGGATACACCTTATGGCGCTTCCAGCCTTGCAGGCCGTATTGTGCCTTGGCCACGTTGCGATGCCACCATTGCAGGGTGGACTGACCGTCCAGATAACAGGCAAAATCCGTCTCAAGCCCGCTATCCACCAGCGCGGTCAAAGCTGGTTCGAACAAGCTTTTTTCAACGGCGCGACCATCCTTGCGCGTTAGCGTTTGTGGCTTGCCGGAAAGCCCCAGGCTGAATTCGTCGGGGATTTCATAATCCAGCTTGTCCGCGCGCAAGGCAAACTCGATACGCCCTGCGACAACACCCGCCTGAAACACCTCCAGAGCCAACCGGTCACGCTCGGCTTCCACGTCGACACGCAGCCTTTCCAGCAGGGATGCGGCAGCACCAGCCAATTGTGCTTCGCGATAAGTTTGCAACAGTCGATTCATCACGGCGTCCACCCAGGACCACACCCACCATGCATTCGGCGCAATATCCAGCAAACCGCGCACCAACCTTGCGCGATCAAGCGTAAGCGTCAGATTAACGATGGCTTCAGCAGCCAACTGTTCCGGGTGCTGCAACACATCCAGCGTAATATCGAAACGTTGCGCCTGTATGCCGGACACGCCAGGCGCCCATTCCGCCGCAAGCGCAGCGACATTCAGTTGAGACCAATCGACAGCGGACACCACATCGCTCTCGTAGCACAGCTCGCGCCTTGCACCATCCGCTTCAACCCAGGCCACACGTGGCAGAAAGATACGCAGATGGCCGAATTCGCCACGACGTTTAAACCGGGTTGGCTTGATTATGTCCGATGCTCCCCCGCCTGTCACGCTCATGGCCAAATCGCCCATACCTTCGGTTTCCAGACTGTGCTTGATCGCCTTCACCACCTCGCCGGTGGTCGCGTCATGGCACAGCACATAACAAGCATCCAGTGCTGCGCGACCGGTTTTGATCACATGCGGCTGGCGCAAAATGCGCCCGGTCAGTTGCGTCATCGCGCCCACCGCGCGGCCCGCCGCCAAGGCGCACAGCACATAGGCAAACGGGCAATCCCAGCCCTCCTGCAAGGCTTGTTTGGTGATAATGGCGCGAATCTCGCAGGTGGGCGACAAGAGGTCGATGTTCTCCGGCTGCTTGAGGTCGTCCTTGTCCGAAGTCTTGATGGCAATCTGCCGCTCGATGAAACCCAGTTGCATCAAATACGCCTTGGCATCCTCGGCGTGGATGAATCCCGCGTCGCGCAAATCGCGGCCGGTACGCTCCACTTGCACCAGCAGCATGGGCCGGATATAGCGGCTGGTTTCCGCCTGCAAGGCCGTCGCCTCCTGCTGCAAACTATCCAACTGCGCCACCGCCGACGCGAGACAGCTTTGCCAATCCGGCCAGCCGCGCACATCAACGTGGATAGGCAGCTTAATCATCTCCGCCTCGTCGAGATCGGTGCCGCGCACATCCACCAGAATATTCGAGCCGCTGCCCTTGTCGGACGACACGCGCGGCGTGGCCGAGAGCTCCAGCATAAAGCACGGGTTGAAGCCGTCCAGCGTACGCAACGCGTTTTCGGTATAGGCGTGGTGGCCTTCGTCGATCACGATCATCGGCCGCACCAGCCGCAGCACGTTGCCCAGCGAGCTTTTGACGATACTGCCCTTCTGCCGCCGCGCGGCCTCATGATCCTGCCCGAAGGCCGCATAAACATCCAGATTAGGCACCTCTTGCAGCAAAGTCCAGTGACCCTCGATGTCGTCCTCGCGCGGGGTAAAGCCCAGCACATTACCCCGATCGCGAAAGGCTTTGAGCTTGCGCTGCGCCTCGTCGCGGCGCGCGGCAGATTGCAGCATCAGCAGCATCACGCACAGGTGCGACTCCACATCCAGCCGCGTCATCGGCGAATCTTTTTCCAGTATCTTCACGCGCCCGGCACCGGCCAGATTGAGCATCTGGCGATACGGGTGATCGCGGTTGCTCAGGGTTTTCAGCGTCTGCCGGTAAATCGCTTCGTTGGGTACGATCCACAACACCAGCCCGGCATGTTGGTTAAGGTAACCGGAAAACACCCGTCCCACGCTCGCCGCCGCCAGCAGCGTCTTGCCGCCGCCGGTCGGCACTTTCAGGCACACATTGGGAATGGCGCGATCCGCGCCATCAAAGCGGCTAGAATGCGGCTGGTTGGCAAACGTCGGCGGCAGCTTGTCGGCGGTTTTCAACACCGCCCAGGTTTTCCTGGGAAAATCCGCCGCCTCGCGCATCACATCTTCCATACCCTCCATCACGCGCAAGGCATTCACCGCGGCCCCGGACTGCGCGCGGTGCTTTTTCAGCTCCGCCAGATACTCGTCCAGCCGCCCCAGCACATTGGTCTGGAAGGGTTTCAGTTGCGTGCTGCCGACATCGACGATGTCTGTGCGGCTGCGGCGCGGCTGCCAGAAGAGTTTGCGGTCACGCTCGATACGGGCACGGAAATCGGGTGCACTTGCAGCTTGCCAGTGCACAATGTCCACCTTGTAAATCAACCCTGCATCCTGGATTGCTGCCCAAAGGTGGGTATATGCTTGGCGCTCCAAATCCGGTGCGTCAACAGCCAGATCAATATCCGAATTATCGCGTGGGGTTCCACGCGCCCTTGAACCATAGATCCATACGCGCTCAATGTTTGGCGTATGTTCAAATATCTGGCGCAGGCGAGCAGCAATCGCAGGGGAAATGCCAAAATTATTATCCATGTCACGCGCCATTCACACGCAGTCCAGTGGCTAATTGCTTGAGTTCGGGCAACGCTTTGGAACGTACAAACGCCGCCAACGCAATCGCCTCGCCTTCATCGTAGGCATGCACAACGGCATTGCGCGCCTCCCGCATTTCTTTCCATAGTTCGGCATCACGTATCATGCCCACCACAAAAGCGGTTTCCAGGGTTGAGAATGCGACGCGCGGCGTTTCCGTATCGCCCCTGTCAGCCAATATCAGACGCATGGCCTGCCATGCCATTTCAAAGGTATAAACATATCGCAGCAGCAAAGAGTCGCGTGCCTGGCGCGTTTCGTTATCGGCAGCGGATTCCTCCAGCGTCGCCAGTGCCTCATCGAGCTTGCGCAACTCCAACAGGGTACGATCACTGTAATTAACTTTTCTCATCTCACCCCTCCCGATACAGCGCAAACGGCAGCGGCGCATACTCCACGCCGTGCTCCGCCAATTGCTTGTTGCTCATGTACTTGGCCGGGGCGAACACCAGATGCTTCTTGCCGTCGGCCTTAGCGTGCCCCCACTCGGCGATAGTTTTGGCGCGGGAGAGCGTCAGCGCCGCCTCGGGCGACTTGAGGAAATTCACATCCGGCTGGTAAATCAGCCATACATGCGCATCCAGCGCCTCGCCCAGATACCACTGCGGCACGTTTTTTGGTGCAGGTAGCAAGGTGCCGCCGGTAGCAGTATGAAACAGCCAAGCACCTAGGGCATCGAAATCGGGCATATTTTCGCCAGCCAGCAGTTTCTCGATATCCAGCGGCTCGCCAAGCCGGCAATAGGCAAACTCACCGCCCAGGCCATCGACCATCTGCGAGATGCGCTTTTCGCCTTCCACCAGCAGTACGCCGTCCTTGAGTTCGACGTTGATCTTGTCGAAGCGCCGCTTGACTCCCTCTCCCCTCGCGGGAGAGGGCTGGGGTGAGGGAGCAAGGTTCAAATCCAGCGAGGTCTGGCTATGCTCCCCACCCTCTCCCCCAGCCCCTCTCCCATCCAGGGCGAGGGGAGCATCGCCAAAGCCTTCCTTCGCCTTGATCGCCTCGACCCGCTTCAGCCACTCGCCAGCCTTCTTGAACTGGGTAAAGGTAATTTTTTCGCGCAACAACTCCTCACGCTGCGTACCCACCCAGGCATAACCCTTGATCGCACGGCGCACGCGCTCGGCAGTCAGGCGGTCGGCGTAATCCTCACCTTCGACCAGAATAAACTTGCGGCTGCCGCCGTCTTTGGCGTTAGCCTTGAGCACGGCATGGGCGGTGGTGCCGGAACCGGCGAAAGAGTCGAGGATGAGGGAGTTTTGCATCGTGGACTGCTCAACAACAAACTGAACAAAAGCTGACGGCTTTGGAAAATCAAATATACGCTTCCCAAAAATTTCAGTAATTTCACGGCTACCATCACCCGTGCGAACAAAATCAATCAACGTAGAAACATTTTTCGTAGTTTTTTTGAGTTCGTTCAAGAAGAGCTTTTGCCTTGGCCTACCATCGTTGCCATTCGGCCAAAGAACCCTCTTTTCCTCTATTCGTTTCTGCATTGCAGCCCTGTCAAACCGCCAGCCTCTTTGCGGACAAGCGTACTCAAGCCCAGTTTCTGGGTTCGTGATGGGATAGTGTAAATTTGGCCTTTGGTCGCTTGTCGCTAATCCTGTCATATCCGCGCTACGCCAATGCCCCCGCGGATCATCGTCAGGATTGGAAAACTTGCTTTCATCAATGCTGATGCCTACCAAGCAAAAATCAGCACTTTTGGAGTAACACAACATATGTTCAACATCGCGCGAAACTCCTGTTAAGTCACGCGTATCTTCACTGACACGCGCATTCCATTCAAATTGCGCAACGAAATTCTCCGCCCCAAAAACCTCATCCATCACCATCCGTGCCCGATGGATTTCATTATCGTCCAGCGTCATCCAGATCGAGCCGCTCTCGCTCAGCAACTCCCGCAACATCACCAATCTCGGCCACATCATGCACAGCCATTTGTCGTGGCGCAGCATGTCTTCGCCATCTACCGGGTTGGTGGACAGCCATTCCTTCATGATGGGGCTGTTGACATTGTCGTTGTAGCACCAGCCTTCGTTGCCGGTATTGTAGGGCGGGTCGATGAACACCAGATCCACCTTGCCCGCATAGCGCGGCAGCAGGGCTTTTAGCGCGTGCAGGTTGTCGCCGTGGATGACGAGGTTACCGGCTAAATCCCCCGGGCCTATGCCTTTGGCCTTGTCCACCAGCAACGGGCGATAGGGCACGGTAAGGTGGTGGTTGTAGACGTATTCCTTACCTTTGAAGACGATTTCCGGCATCCGTTTTTCCTCAGACTTCGATCAGCCGGACGGTGGGCGCCGCGCCGGATTGTTGAGAGATGGCGGCAAAGCTTTTGTCGAAGGTTGCCAGCGCTTCGCAGCCTTCCGCGCCCGCCTGGTGCAGCGCATCGGCGAAATCCATGCCCGCGCGGTAGTAAACCACTGCTTGCTGGATGGCCGGTTCGCGTTCGAAATGCAGGTTGCGCACCTGCAACAGTGCGGCATAGGTATCGCCGATAACGCTGCGCTCCAGCCGATAGGCGGCGTGCAGCACCCATTCCAGCTCCAGCGTGACGGTCAATGGAATGAAGCAGGCGTTTTCCTTGACCAGTTGGCGCGCGGCCAGCAGTTGTTGCGGGTGATCCTTGCACACCAGCCGGGCCAGGATGTTGGTATCCAGCGCGATCATGGTGCCGGGTATTCCGTGACCTGCATGTCTGCCACCGGCACGGTCGGCCCCTGATAGTTGGCGCAACCAATCACGTCGTCGATGTCCAGCGATTTGCCGATGGGGTTGACCTCGGCGCGAAATCCCGCACCATCGGCCACCAGCTCCAAGCGTGTCCCCGCTGTGATGCCCAGCAGCCTGCGCAGGTCGGAAGGAATGACCACCTGGCCTTTTTCGGATACCGTGACCGTGCTCATTGCTTGCTCCCGAATGATTGGCTTACCAAGTAAGAAATCATGATAGCACCCCATCCGCCTTTTTGGTACGGGTAAAATCCACCCATGAATCCCACTAATCACTATACCCGCGCGGATATCGTCCGCTGGCTTGGTACCAATGAGGTACGCAAGGGCGAGTCGTATATTTCCCATGTAAACCACCTGCAAGTGACGCCCGATGCAATAACGGCGCGGGTGCAGGGTACGGCCCGTGTGCCCTACGAGATCACCCTGCAATTGTCGGAAACGCCGGGGGGCTTGTCCCGGCTTGACGATGCGTATTGCACCTGCCCGGTGGGCTACGAGTGCAAGCATGCGGCAGCTGTATTGCTGGCGGCACTGGCGCAACGCGACAGGCCGATGATCAACAGCATCGATTCTGCCGTGCTGGCATGGGCATCACAAGCACGCGAGGCGCTGGCCGCCGAGGTCATGAAATCGGCAAAACCGAGTACCGACACCTTGATCTACGTGCTACGCCCACGGTATTCGCACAATGCCAGCCCCGCCACATGGAGTATCGAAATCCGCAAGGGTAGACTGTCGGATCAACTCGATTTATCTCGCACAAAACCCTGGAACAACGTGGAGCGCGCGCTGTTGCAGCCGCCGCAGTTTGTGCATGAAGACGATTTGCCGCTGCTACGCCTGCTGTGGTTGCAGTCAAACCGGGATTATTACCAGCAGGATTTTCCGCTGACGGGAAAAGTGGGCGACGAAACCCTGCGGCGCGCGCTGGCGCTCGGGCGGCTGTACGATGCCCGGGGCCGTGTACTGCACGCAGGCGCGCCGAGAACCGCCACGCTGGAATGGGGTGGCGAAGCGGGCAATATCCGGCCACTGTTCCGTACCCGCCCCCCGGCAGAGTTTGTGCTGGGCACCAGCCTTTGGTATCTGGATGACGCCTCCGGCGAGGTCGGCCCCGCCGAGACGCCTTGTTCCGGCACGGTGCTCCAGCAGTTGCTGGCGCTGCCGCCGCTCACCGTTGCCGATCTGCCCATTGTGGCCAACGTATTGCGCGAAGCCGCACCGGAGTTATCTTTCCCGGCCGGATCGGAAGACATCCGCACACTGGATGTGCCGCCCGTACCCATGCTGGAACTGGGCACATTGGTGATACGAGGCAGTTTTTATTACCGCTATTACGACCCCCGTACCAAACTGTTCGATTACGCCATCCCGGGTTTTCGATATGGCGATGTCACGCTCAAACCCGATGATATGCGGGAGTTTTTCACCGATGCAGCGGGACATACGCTGCGTATCGTCCGCCATTTCGATCAGGAAAAACAGCGCCTCAAGGAAATTGCCGCGCACAACCTGAATGCCTTGCCTAAACACATGTTTCCGCAATTGGGCGCCGTGTATGGGCTCCCGTCCGAGGCCTACTGGCCGGGCTTTATCGCCGATGCCGTACACGCCTTGCGCACCAGCGGTTGGCAAATCGCCGTGCCCGAGGATTTTCGCCATCGCGTGCTGGAGGTGGACGACTGGCAGGCCGAGATCAGCGAAAACCAGGGCGGCTGGTTCGATCTCGATTTAGGCATCGTGGTGGCAGGCGAACGCCTGTCGTTGGCACCCTTGCTGTTTTCGCTGTTCCGACGCGATGCGCGCTGGCTCGATGCCGCCCAGTTAGACGCCATAGCGGACAGCGAAATGCTGCTGCTCAACGGCCTCAACGGCGAACGCATTCAAGCCCCGGCAGGGCGCATCAAGCCGCTGGCACGTACATTGATCGACCTGTTCGACGTGCAGGATGTCGGCCCGCTCAAACTCTCCAAGCTCGACACGCCGCGCCTGGCTGATCTGGCGGAAAACGCGCATTGGCAATGGCACGGCGCACAACATGCGCTGGATATGGCGGCACGCATCCGGCACGGCCATGGCGTTCAAGCATGCACGCCGCCACTCGGCCTGACGCTGCAACTGCGGCCCTACCAACTGGAAGGATTGGCCTGGCTGCAATACCTGCGTGAGCAGGGACTGGCAGGGATATTGGCCGACGACATGGGCCTGGGCAAAACCGCGCAAACGCTGGCGCACCTGTTACTGGAGAAAGAAAACGGGCGGCTGGACAAACCCGCGCTGGTAGTGCTGCCCACTTCACTGATATTCAACTGGAAGTGCGAGGCGGCACGCTTTGCCCCCGACCTGCGCGTGCTCTCGCTGCATGGTAAGGATCGCACGGAGTCGTTTGCGAACATCCCGCACCATGACGTGGTGCTGACCACCTATCCACTTTTGTGGCGCGACGAGGAAGTGCTGGCCGAGCACGAGTACCACTTGCTGATTCTGGACGAGGCGCAGACGGTAAAAAATGCCGCCGCAAAATCCGCGCAAGTGGTGCGCAAGCTACGCGCCCGGCATCGGCTGTGCCTGACCGGTACACCACTGGAGAATCATCTGGGCGAGCTATGGGCGCAGTTCGATTTTCTGCTGCCGGGCTTTCTGGGCGAGATCAAAGCCTTTACCCGCACCTGGCGCACGCCCATCGAGAAACACGGCGACCCGCTACGCCGCGATTTGCTGGCGCGCCGCATCAAGCCCTTCATCCTGCGCCGCCGCAAAGAAGACGTAGCCAAGGAATTGCCACCCAAAACCATCATCGTGCGTACGGTAGAACTGGAAGGCGGCCAGCGCGATTTGTACGAAACGGTGCGTAGCGCCATGGACAAACGCGTGCGTGACGAAATCGCCAGCAAGGGCTTCGCGCGTAGCCATATCGTGATTCTGGATGCGCTGCTCAAGCTGCGCCAGGCTTGCTGCGACCCGCGCCTGCTCAAACTGGAGGCCGCCAAAAAGGTAAAAGAGCGTGCCAAGCTGGATTTGCTTATGGAGATGCTGCCTGAATTGGTGGAAGAAGGCCGCCGCGTGCTGGTGTTTTCGCAGTTCACCACCATGCTGGCATTAATGGAGGAAGAACTAGCACGGCTCAAGCTGGCCTGCGTCAAGCTCACCGGCTCTACGCAAGACCGCGAGAGCGTTATCCAGCAATTTCAGGTCGGCGCAGTACCGGTGTTTCTGATCAGCCTTAAGGCGGGAGGCGTGGGTTTGAACCTGACCGCTGCCGACACCGTCATCCACTTCGACCCGTGGTGGAACCCGGCAGCGGAAAACCAGGCCACCGATCGCGCACACCGCATCGGCCAGAGCAAAAACGTGTTCGTCTACAAGCTGGTAGTGGCTGGCAGCATCGAGGAAAAAATCCTTGCCATGCAGGATAGAAAAGCCCATCTGGCGGCCAGCGTACTGTCGGAAGATGCCGACGGCCTGGCCAAGTTTGGCGCAGACGATCTATCGGCGCTGCTGGCGCCGTTGCCAGATAAGTAACCGCCCAGCCGACTATTGCAGGTTGGGGTTGAAGTATTCGCGCCGCCCGCGCATTTTTTCGATGCGCTCCAGTAACAGCGCAAACGCTTCGTCGCTGGTCGTGGCATCGAAATGCTCGTTGTTGATGATGAGCACCGGGGCGGTCTCAAACTGGTGAAAGAAATCGCTGTAGCCGGCGGCCAGACGTTCGAGATAGTCGCGGGTGATCGATTGCTCGTACTTGATCGCACGTTTGCCGATTCGATCGAGCAGGGTGTCGACCGGCGTTTGCAGGTAGAGCACAAGGTCGGGCGGCGTAGTTTGCAACTGCAGGTGCTGGTAGATGTTGCGGTACAGCGCGAACTCGCTGTCGTTGAGCGTGAGCTTGGCAAACAGCGGGTCCTTGTCGAGGAAAAAATCGGCGATGGTCGGGCTGCCAAACAAATCAGGCTGCGCCAGCCCGCGTAATTGCTCGGCGCGCTGGAACAAAAAGAACAACTGCGTCGCCAGCGCGTGGCGCTCGGCATTTTCGTAGAACTTGGGCAGAAACGGGTTGGCCCCGGCATTTTCCAGCAGCAACTGGGCGCTGAATCGCTCGGCCAGCCGTTTGGCCAGCGTGGTCTTGCCGCTGCCGATGGGGCCTTCGATGACGATGTAAGGATAGCGTCTGGTCAGGCTCATGCAGCCAGCCTTTCTACGCCCTGGTCATGGCATCGCTGCACCAGATCGTTTACCCGGCCCTTGCCCGGGATTTCAAGCGCGGGGGCAATTTCTGCCAGCGGAAACAAGACGAAACCGCGTTCGTGGAGCCTGGGGTGCGGCAAAGTGAGTTCTGGCGTTTGCATCACTTGGTCATCATAAAGCAAAAGATCGAGGTCCAATACCCGAGGCGCATTGGGGAAAGGCCGTTCGCGGCCGTGGCTGGTTTCCAGCGCCAGCAAGGCGCGCAGCAGGTCCAGCGGATCAAGATCGGTTTCAACTTCGGCAGCCGCATTGATGAAATCGGGCTGGTTGTCGTAACCCACCGGTGCAGTGCGGTACAAGGACGAACGCTTGACCAGCCGGGTTGCAGGCAAGGCCGCCAATTCATCCAAAGCCCGCGTGACTTGCGCGGCGGGGTCTTGCAGGTTGCTGCCGAGCGCAACAAAAGCGCGATACGTCATTGCCCGCCTTCCGTGTGTCCCAAGGGCGCTTTCTCTGTAGCGCAGGCGTCCTCGCCTGCATCAAAAGCCGATGAGCAGAGGCACGTAATGCAGGCGAGGACGCCTGCGCTACAGATAAAACCCATCATTCTGCCGCTGCCGCACCGCCCGAACTACTCGGTTTTCTGCGGCGACGACGTTTTTTAGGCGCGGCGGTGTCCGGTTGCAGCATGCGGTTGCGGGTTTCGGTATCGGCATGGGCGAAGCTATCCCACCATTCGGCCAGTTCCATCGGTAACTCGCCCGATTCGCAACGCAACAGCAAAAAGTCGTACCCGGCGCGGTAACGCTCGTTCTCCAGCAGACGAAACGGTCGCTGCCCGGCGCGCTGTTCAAAGCGCGGCTGCAAGCCCCAGATTTCCTTCATGGTAATGGAATAACGCTTGGGAATGGCCAGCTTTTCGGCCTGGATATCGGAGATGTCGTGCATGGCGTCGATCAGCGCGGGCAATGGTTTCATGCCTTGCGCCTGATATTTTTGCCAGGCAGCCAGCACCTCGTGCCATAGCAGCGTGGCAAACAGGAAGGACGGCGATACCGGTTTATCCTGCAACACCCGGTCGTCGGTGTTCTTGAGCGCCAGCGTGACGAAGCGTTCGCCCATGGGTTGCTCCAGTACCACGTCGAGCAGCGGCAGCACGCCGTGATGCAGGCCGTGCTTACGCAGCGCGGCGGCGCTTTCCATGGCGTGGCCGGACATGAAGAGCTTGAGCATTTCGTCGAACATGCGCGACGGCGGCACGTCCTGCAGCAGATCGGCCAGCCTGGGAATGAGCGTTTCCGATGCCTGGTCGATATTCATGCCCAGCTTGGCGGAAAGCCGCACCGCCCGCAGCATGCGTACCGGGTCTTCGCGATACCGGGTTTCAGGGTTGCCGATGATGCGCAGCATTCTGGCTTTGATATCCGGCACGCCGTTGTGGTAATCCCAGACTTCTTCGGTACGCGGGTCGTAATACAGCGCGTTGATGGTGAAATCGCGACGCTCGGCGTCTTCTTCCATGTTGCCGAACACGTTATCGCGCAGGATGCGGCCGCTCTCGGCCACTTGCGCATCACCGTCGTCAGACAGATGACTACCGCGAAAAGTCGTGACCTCGATGGTTTCGGCGCCGAACATCACATGCACGATCCTGAACCGGCGGCCGATGATGCGGGCGCGGCGGAATACGCTGCGCACCTGCTCCGGCGTGGCGTTGGTGGCAACGTCAAAATCCTTGGGAACCTTGCCCAGCATCAAATCGCGTACTGCGCCACCGACGATATACGCGTCGAACCCGGCCGTTTGCAGCCCCTCGGTCGTCTTGAGCGCAGCGCTGCTGATTTTGTCGCGGTCAATCCCATGTGCTCGACGGCCATGTTTTTGCATCGAAGCCGAAATGGCAGCCAATTTCTTTTTGGGCTTGAATACGCGTTGAATCAGTTTACGGATCATTGATGGAAGTCGAATATTGAGGTGGCTCAGGTTGCGGGATTATAGCGCAAAGGCGGTTTTCGACATTCGAAACAGCGATTTCGGCGTAGCGTCGTTCGCCGCAGCAAGCACCGTGCCTGATGAAACGGGCGCTTAATCAAACCGGCAAATCCTGTTAATCTACGCCCTATTATCTTCAATTATTTTTTTAAGGACAGCACATGCGACTGATACTCCTTGGCGCACCCGGCGCCGGAAAAGGCACCCAGGCCAATTTCATCAAGGAAAAATTCAATATCCCGCAGATTTCCACCGGCGACATGTTGCGCGCGGCTGTCAAGGCAGGCACCCCGCTGGGCGTCGCCGCCAAAAAGGTCATGGATGCGGGCGGCCTGGTGTCGGACGATATCATCATCGGCCTGGTCAAGGAGCGCATCAAGGATGCCGACTGCACCAACGGTTTCCTGTTCGATGGCTTTCCGCGCACGATTCCGCAGGCTGAAGCGATGAAAGAGGCCGGGGTCGGCATCGACTATGTGGTTGAGATCGACGTCGACGACGCCGAAATCATCAAGCGCATGAGCGGCCGCCGCGTGCATCTGGCCTCGGGCCGCACTTATCACGTGATCTTCAACCCGCCCAAGGTCGAAGGCCGTGATGACGCCACCGGCGAAGACCTGATCCAGCGCGAAGACGACAAGGAAGAAACCGTCAGAAAACGCCTGGAGGTCTACCACAGCCAGACCAAACCGCTGGTCGATTATTACGCAAGCTGGGCCACCAGTGGCAAAGCTGGTGCACCGGTGCATGTCAAGATCGCCGGTGTCGGCTCGGTGGAAGGTATCCGAGATCAAGTGTTTGCTGCATTAGCTTGAACGAAACGCAGTAAAAGCAACCTCCACCGCCATTAAAAAACGGCGACACCAACCAACACCCCCGCTGCCACAGCCCCGACACCTGGCGCGCAACGTCGCGCCAGGTGTCGGCCACCGATCGCCATGACAAAACCAAACTTGAAAAGCAGGTTGGATAAGTAGGCAATGGTCATCGCGAGTACCGCCTGATCAGCCGCCAGCTTGCCTTGCTCGAACAGGCGCAGGCTGGAGAGTGAAATGGCATCGACATCGGTAAGACCGGAGACAAAGGCCAGCAGGTATAGCCCGCGACTGCCTGCCACATCCGACAGCCAGGCGGCAGCCAGCAACACGACGGCATACAGCAAGCCAAAGCCGACCGCCGTACGAATCTCGGTCGGGTTCTTGATTTCAGGCATGGGCAGGGCTTCTTCGCCGCGACTCATCCTGCGCCACAGGTAGACCACGCCCAGCGCTCCCAGCAAGGCGCCGCACGCGGTCACTGGCAGCAAGTGCGGCAGGATGCCGGGGGAAACCACGCCGCTGACCACGCTCAGCCGCACCAGCACCACCAGGTTGGCGATAGTAATTACCACCACGGCAAGATTGGCCATGGCGGGAGCCTTGCCGTGCCGCGAATAAACCATGGTGGTCGCGGTACTCGACACCATACCGCCAAGAAAGCCCAGCAAAGGCGCGCCGTAGCGTGGGCCGATGATGCGCAGGGCCACGTAGCCCGCAAGGCTGACGCCGGAGATCAGCACCACCATCCACCAGGTCTGGTAAGGATTGAGCGTCTGGTAGGGTCCGAAATCCTGATTGGGCAAAACAGGCAGAATGATGAACGACAGCACGGCGAATTGCAGCATAGACTGCAAATCGGCACGCGTCAGGCTTTTGGTCATCGATTGCAGTTCCGGCTTGTAGTGCAGCAGGCCGGTCGTGGTGATGGCGAGCATGATGGCGAGGGTGCTGTAGCCAAACCAGATAATGGCGCCCAGCCCCATGCAAAACAGCAGCGCGGCCGTGGTGGTGGTACCGGGGTCTTCGTCCTCGTCGTCGTCGAGGTAGGAACTGATGATCATGGCACCGATGGCGATAATGCCGGAAGCCAGTATCCAGGCTGATTCCATTTTGTCGGAGAGCAGCGCCAGCAGCGTCCCCAACATGGTCACCAGCGCAAAGGTGCGCAAGCCCGCCTTGGCTGCCGGGCTGCGCTCGCGCTCAAGCCCGACCAGCAAGCCCACTGCAAGACTGGTGACAAACATCGGGAGATATTGCAGCCCGTTACCTTGCGACAGGATTTCCATACTTTCGCCCCCGGATCATTACATCGCTATGGTACCGGTTTTTACCGGGCCGAATTTAGAAGCGATGGGTGTATTGCACGCTCAGAATATTGACATTGCTGTCGTAACTACCTGCCACAAGGTCGCGTAGCAAGGCCGAAGAGGCGTCATTTACTTTGTTGATTGATGTGTCTCGCACAAAAATATGGGTATAACCAACATCCAGGCTGGCCGTCGGAAAAAGCTGATAGCCGACCCCGAGCGACAACCATACCCGGTCGTTATCCGGGATACGCGGCGTACGGAATTTTGTAGATACCGGGCTTTCGTCGTAAGCAAGACCGACACGAGCCTTGAGTGCATCGTTATAGCGATAACTGGCGCCGATGGATGCGCGTATTGTGTTTTCCCAGTTCTCCGGCACGTCGCTCACAATCGCCCCCGACGATCGTACCGCCGTCAAGCGTTCGAACTTGCTCCAGCGTGTCCAGGTCAGGTCCGCCATGACATCCCATTGCGGGTCGAACTGGTGAACCAGTGAAGCCGACAGGCTGTCCGGTGTCGTCAGTTTTGCCGTGATATTGCCGTTGGCAAAAGTTGCCGTCAGTGCCGGAGAAACAGCAAACGCTGCGGGCACATTGCTGAACTTGATGGTGCCATCCAATGTCTGGTGCACTTGCGACCGATAAGCCAGACCGAAACGCGTCGCGTTCGTCACCTGAAAAATGGCTCCGGCATTCCAGCCAAAGCCCCAATCGTCGCCCTCCAGCCTGGCAAGGCCGTCATGCTGCTGGAAAGTTGCCCCTACGCCACACCCGGCCAGTGAAGCCGCACAAATCGTACCAAAATCCACCGCATTGGTTAGCTCTGCCGATGCCCGCATGGCAGAAACCCCAAAACCCAGCGAGAGTTGATTGCCGACCTTGAATGCAATCGACGGATTGATATTGATGGTTTTGAGCTCCGACTTGATGGCCTGGTAACGTCCCACCCAACCGCCGCCATACTCTGTCTTGAGACCGAATGGGGCCGAAATACCGATTCCCAGCCTGACGTTATCGGAAACAGCCCTGGCAAAATAAATATTCGGAACCAATGCCAGATCGCCGGCATCGCCGCCATCTCCGCCTAGTGTCGCCAAACCGCCGGTAAGCGCAGCGCGATGCGAATCGTCATTGCCGAACTCCGCCGATGGCCGAATGGCATGAAGCGCAACCACCAGTTGCGAATCGGGCAGATAGGTCATGCCTGCCGGGTTGAAGAAGATGGTGCTGGCATCTTCAGCCGTTGCGGCGGCTCCGGCATACGCATTCCCCATCCCGCTGCCACTCTGCTCGATCAAGGCGAAACCGGCGGCATTTGCCGCCCCGGCCTGAGCCAGAAGCCAGGCCGCAAAAAGCATGAGCACATTTTTGTTATTGCCGTTTCTCATTTCTTCTTCATCCGCTTATTGTCAGTAGCCTTCGTACAGTTTTTCGTAATCGGTCCGGTAGCGTTCCAGCACTTTATTGCGCTTCAGCTTTAATGTCGGCGTGCACAAGTCGTTTTCCAGGCTCCAGGATTCGTCCAGCAGCGCCGCACGGCGAATGCGAGCATACCCGGGAAACGCCCTGATTTGTTGGGTAATGCGCGTCAAGGCATAAGCCCTGGCCTGCGGCTGCTGCAACCCGGTCGGCCAGTCGCCGGAAAGATGGTGTTCGTCGGCGGCCTCCAGCCAGCGCTCACGGTTGACCACCGCAAGCAGACTCAAGTACGGCTTGCCTTCGCCGACCACCATCACCTGCTCGAACAATGGGTCGCGCAGAATGGCGGTTTCGAGGTCGGTGGGCGAAATCTTCTCGCCGTTGTTGAGCACGATGATGTCCTTGATACGCCCGGTAATCGTGATTCGTCCCTGATCGTCAATATTGGCGACATCTCCGGTGTTGAGCCAGCCGTCAGGCGTCATGATGGCCCGGGTCGCTGCATCGTTATTCCAGTATCCCAGCATCACGCAGGGGCCGTGCGCCTCCAGCACGCCCTGCCCGTTCAGGCGCACCTCGACCCCGGGCAACGGAGCGCCCACGCTGGTGGGCAGGTTGCTATGCGTGCGATTAACGCTGATTACCGGGCTGGTTTCGCTGAGCCCGTAGCCCTGGATGATAGGCAAACCGAGGGCGATGAAGATTCGGGCATCGTCAATCGCAAGCGCTGCCCCGCCCGAAACCGCCAGCCGCAGCCTCCCGCCCATGCGCGAGGCCAGCTTGTTCGCAACCAGTTGCCTGAGCAGCGGCCAGAGCAGATGTTTCAACTGCCAGGCGGCACGGCCCTGCGCGTGCTCGAAGCGGCTATAGCCGACATCCACCGCCAGTTCGAACAGCCAGCGTGCATAGGCCGGGCCTTTTTCCATCTTGCTGCGCATGGCAGCGTGTATGCGTTCGAATATCCGCGGCACGGCGATGATCAAGGTAGGGCGCACCTGCTGCAGATCGTCCTGCAACTGCTGGACGGAGCGCGCAAACCCGACCGTGGCGCCCGCCATGACGGGCAGGATGTAGCCTGCCATTCGCTCCAGTGCGTGCGACAACGGCAGGAAAGACAGCATGATATCGTCGGGGTAGACTTCGAATGTCTGCAACCCGGCCCAGGCATTGCTCAGCAGATTTCGATGGCTGAGCATCACCCCCTTGGGCTTGCCCGTGGTGCCCGAGGTATAAACGATCGTCGCCAGCGCGTTGCCATCGCTGACGCAGTGGGTAAACTCACCCCCAGTTGGCGGCAGCCAAGTTTGCAAACTGCGCAAACAAGGGTCATCGATATCGTCCGGCAAGGTTTTGAGCGCAACGACCCGCACCAGCGATGGGTGTTGTGCACAAGCACCGAACAATTGCCGCCAGTGCTCGGCAGTATCGATCAGCAGCAGCTTGGCGCCGGAATCCTCCAGCGCATAGCTCACATTTTCGGCCCGGTCCTGCATGTACAGCGGCACGGTCACCAATCCCAGCCCCAGCGCAGCCTGGTCAAAAGCGGCCCATTGCGGGCTGTTCTTGATCATGATGGCCACCCGGTCGCCCGGTTGCAGATCTTCGCGCAGCAAGGCCGCCTGCCAGCGTGCGATCTCTGCAGTCATGTGCGTCCAGTTCAGGTCGCGCCAGCCGCGGGTTTGTTCGTCAAAATAGCGATACGCCACACCATCCGGCGAGCGGCGCGCACGTTCGTGAAAAAGACGGTCGATGGACACAAGCTGCTCCACCGGAATCAGGTCAGTCCGCTTCAACTTGCCTCCCCCAGTTTTTATCATCGGGCCCTTGCCAGCAGGCCCTCATACATCACCCGTCGTGGTCAGGCTAGCCGAAAGAATAATCCAGAAGTTCGTCTCTTGGCACAAAACCGCAAGATTCCCAGAATTGCCGGGCATCGGTGTTTTCGCGCTTGACCAGGCAATGAACTTTGGGGACACCATCGAGCATGATCGCCTCCGTCGCCGCAATGACCAGTTGCTTGCCGATGCCCAGCCCCCAAAACTCCGGAGCCACCGCCATGTGGTACAAATAGCCGCGCCAGCCATCGTGGCCAGCCAGCACGGCGCCCACCAGATCATCGCTTTCATAAACGCCAAAATTGCAGGCAGGATTTCGCTGCAGAAACTTTTCAAGTGCTTCGGGGGTATCGGTTTGCCGTACATCGATCCAGCCAACCGATGTCCACAGGCGCACCAGTGCGTGGTAATCATCCACATCAAGCGGGCGTAGCGAAAAACTCATCGAGCATGCTCCTTTACCGATAAGGGATTAATATAATCCACATCGCACCAGAAATCCGCAACGTTATAATTGCCATTCTGGAAGTCAAGCGCGTAGGCCCGTTATTTCAACATCGTCACGGGGGTGTCTTCATTTCCACAGCAACGCTTTGGCAACCATGCTGGATAGATCCCGCTGAAATCTTCACCCGTAGCGAATACTGCCGGGGATTGAGGCCGAACTTGGCTTTTTCAACCCAGCACATCCGCCCAGATATTTTCAGCCCATGCGTCGGCCTGCTCGCCCTCGGCAACCGAGTAAGTTGCTGAAATTCCCCCGCCGGGCGCGGCGCGCATTTCCTTGTCGCTGGCGTTATACCGAAAAACATTTGCCACATGAACGGCCCGTCTGTCATCCACAAAGCTGTAGCAGGTGTTGGCAAACACCGGTTCCGGGTCAATTTCGCCTCCGGCCAGTTCGGCCATGATTGCACTGGCACACACTTTGGCTTGCGAGGTCGCCACATGCGCAGATTTTGGCGGGATGGAAGAAACCGAATCGCCGAGCACATGAATGCCGGGGATCTTCCTGGACTCATAGTTGAGAAAACTCACATCGCACCAGTTCCCGGCATCACCGCCCAATCCTGCGTCAAGCGCCAGCCGACCGGCAGTCTGGGGCGGTATCAGGTTGAGGACATCCACCTTGTGGCGATCGAAGGTCGTGGTCAGACCGAGTGTTTTGACATCGAGATTTTCAACAACGCTGCCCGGCAGATACTCGATGATATCCGGGTACAAATCGCGCCAGGCTCGCTCAAATAGCGGGCGTTTGGAGGTAATGGCCGGATTGGCGTCGAGCACAAGAAGCTTGGATCGTGGTTTGTGATGTTTCAGGTAAAAGGCGATCTGGCATGCGCGCTCGTACGGGCCGGGCGGGCAGCGATACGGGACAAGGGGAATCGCGATGGCGACTACGCCCCCATCGCGCATGGCCACGATCTGATCCCTGAGCAGCAGGGTTTGCGCGCCTGCTTTCCATGCATGAGGAATTCTGGTCGCCTGAATATCCGGTGTCAGCATGGGCAACGCACGGTAATCGAAATCAATGCCGGTGGCCACGATGAGGCGATCATAAGAAATCTGCTCGGCGCCGACTTGTACGCGCTTGCGCTCGGGATCTATGCGCGTCGCCATGCCGTTGAGCAATCGAACGCCATAGTTCGCCTGTAGCGGCTCGTACGAATGCGTGATTGTGCCAAGATCGGCAACGCCGCTGAGTACCCTGTTGCTTACCGGGCACGAAACGAATTCAGGCCGGGGTTCAATCACGGTGACGGCGATGCGGCCATTGCTCCAGAGGCGCAAATACCTGGCGGCCGCGGCACCGCCAAAACCGGCTCCGACGACGACGACATGCCCCAGGGGGGCGTTCGATTTTGCGTACGCCGGAGTTGGCAACATCGCCAAGCCCAGGCTGGCAATGCTGGTGCTTATAAATGCCCGGCGATCCATGGTCAGATGGGGCCTGCGGATTCTTCTATTGGATGCTTTTTTGCTGCCGGGCAGGCCCGGGGCTGTCCGGCAAAATACGCCGCGAGCTGCCGGATTTCCTGCTCCGTCAACCCTTTGGCGTGTTGCGTCATGACTTCGTGCTCGTTGCCAGAGCCTCGGAACTCCTGCATCTTCTGCACAAAATACGGCTCATCCAACCCGGCAAGGCCTGTGATCGCCGATTGACTCAAGGGATTAGCGCCATGGCATGTCACACACGAAGATGCCAGCACCCGGATATGCGAGGAAACCTCTGCAGCAACCGCCTTGCCGACAAACAGGCTCGCCACGAGCAAGCATAACGCGAAAAATCTGCCGGAATTCATCGCAAACCGGGGTGATGGCCTCTTCATTGCAGCCCGCTCCCTTTACCGCTTCTCGCTAATTTGCGGCAACTTCTGCGCTTGTCGAAAACTGCTTGCCTTCGTTGTCCTGAATCACCACCGTAAGCGTTCCCGGCTGATCCGGCTTGAATGGGAAACGGATATTCGGGTCCTCGCTCACGCCGATATAGGTATCGGCATCAAAAACAACCTGATCGTTGAGTTTTGCGACTACTTTATTGATAAAAAATGCAGGCCTGAACCCCTGGGATGCCAAGTCCCGCTGCAAGCCGGTATTCATGGGATGTTTGATCAGAAGATTCGCCTCCTTGAACTGCGACCCATCCTGCGGTTTGACCGACAGCTTCATTTTTCCGGCAGCCTGGCGAGCGAGCGCCTCATCCCCGCCTATCGTGCCGCCGCATCCTCCAGCCGCCCGGATAGCGGCCTTGTTCATCAGGAACTTGCCGTCACTGGTCTCGGCAACGACATGCACATATGAATCCACCTCCAGCCTGATTCTGGTCGACACTTCAGCCTTGCCGGAGTTCGGGGAAAAGCGGTAAACCGCCACCAATGGAACAGGGTTGGCGTCGGCAATGACAGAAACCGCCTTGATATAGCGCCCATCGGTCATCGGATAATCAATGCTGAAGGCAAATGGCACCTGCGCGCCATTTTCTGCCCGCAGTGGCGCAGTAATCCTCACAGCGGCGCTTTCCTCAATCACCGCATCCGGAAAAAAAGTCTTCTGCATGCCCTGCCAGTATTTATCCACGGCCTCCGCGTTTGCCATCGACGCACTGCCGACATAAAGCGCCACCATCAAACCGCACACCCTCAATTGCCTGTTCATTTCAGCCCTCCCGTCATATAAAATACCAACTGGTCGGTATGTTATACCTGTGATATGATTTGTCAACAGTTTTTACGGGGGCATTCAATTGACCGCAGGCAAATCAAAATCGGAAGTCTCGCGCACGCGCATCCTGGATGCTGCACGAGACTCGATCCTGTCGCGCGGCTTCTCCGCCATGACCGTCGATGCGGTTTGCCAATCGGCGGGCATCACCAAAGGCGGATTTTTCTACCACTTTGACAGCAAGGATGAGCTTGGCGCAGCTTCTCTAGCCAGGTTCTGGTGCGATGCCGAGCAGCGGCAAGCCAAAGCGCCGTTTAATGACGAGCCAGACCCGGTCAAGTATCTGGAAGGCTATCTGGATTTTGCCATCGAGGCTTATCAGGATCCGGACTTGCAGAAAGGCTGCATGCTGGCCATCTTTACAATAGAGCTTGCTGAAAGCAATGCGCCCTTGTTCAAGGCGGCCGCCAGGCACTTTGCCGACTGGCGCGCATCGTTGCTGGAAATGTTTGAGCGGGCGGCAACCCACGCCGACAAGCGAATCGACGCAAGAACATGGAGCGACCTGTACATCTCCACATTGGAAGGCGCGCTTCTTCTGGCCAAATCCAGTGGCGATCCGGAAACCATCAGACGCTCACTCACTCTTTACAAGCAACTGCTTTTGCAATCGTTGCTTGCCGAATAACCGCCTCGACCAGATACCTCTATACATACTCGCTTAAGCTACCGAGGCCAGAAGTAACGCTATGATTTTCGGATATCCGTGTGTAGCAGGCACAGCCTGGGCAGGCTTTGCCCAGGCCATACAAATTACCGGAATTACCGCGTGCGTGGGCAGCAAGCCACCCACTATCCTCCTACCGAGACCGCCCTGCTCTGGAGCGTGCAGAAAAACCTACCACACCCAATCCGGCGATCAACATAACTAATGCGTCCGGCTCTGGGACAGTAGAAACTGAAAGTACATAAGCCTGGTTGGCATTTGTGATCGAATTATGTGCGTAACCGACAATCCAGCCCTGGTCGTTAATATCTGTGGCAGTAACCAACTCCCAGCCGGCTGCAATCGTATCCGCACCCAGAAAGCCATTAAGGTCAGTCATCACGCCACTTTCCCAGATGAAAGCATGAATTTGACTACCGGCAAGCATTGAATATCCAACGATTGCGCCAGCTTCGTTAATCCCGGAGGCAGAACTCATGTATCCGCCCAATGTACCAAGATCGATTTCCGTGCCACCATTCCATAACGTTGCATGGCTGGACATTCCATCACTGCTTGAGCCCACCACGAGTCCGGCGTTATTGATCGCAGCTGCCTGACTATCTTTGCCAGACAACTGCGTTGCTGTTTCCCCGTTCCAGACTACCGCATGGCTAGTACCAGAATCATCCGTAAGTGCACCAGCCACGACACCAGAATCATTAATGTCTGTGGCAAAACCGCTACCAAGATCGGTGGCTGTCGTTCCATCCCACTGAGCTGCCCACTGACCGTGAGTTGAACCAACGACCACTCCGGAGCTATTGACCCCACTGGCTTCGTATCCGTAAAGATTGCTAATAGACCCACCGTTCCACACTGTGGAGTAATAATATCCGTACGATGACTTTGACTGGCCAACGATGGTTCCGGTATCGTTAATATCAAACGCATAACTGGTCGATCCGCCCAGCGTACCTAAATCCGTGGCAACAGAATTGGTCCACAACGTCGCGTGGTATCCTGCCGCAGTATTGGAGTAACCAACAACGGAGCCGGCATTATTGATTGCCGTTGCAAAGCTGTTCCCGCTTTCGATAGCATCGAGTATGCTAAACGAGTAGCTCGCAGCGTGTGCTGCAATTGAACTCCCTGACAAAATCACCATCGCAAGCATACTTGCCATTGGCTTGCGAAATAGACGTTTCCTGATATTCATCCCAAACTCCCCATTCATGTAGCGGGCCTCTGCCCGATTGCTTAGGTTTAAGCGCCATGAGCAAGACTATGGGATGTTTGTGGCACCGATGTGATTTCAAATAATCCGCCAGGACTACTGGCCTGAATTTTGTATACGAGCCCATGGGCTTGCAACATTACACCCTCTCTGAAATATCAGGTTGCTGCTTGCCGAATAACCGCAAGCAAGCCGTCAGCTCTGTTCATACCAGCCGCGGCTGGCATTGACGACCTTGACCACCAGCAGCATCACCGGCACTTCGATCAGCACGCCGACTACGGTTGCCAGCGCCGCGCCGGAATGAAAGCCGAACAGGCTGATGGCGGCGGCAACGGCCAGTTCAAAGAAGTTGCTGGCGCCGATGAGAGCCGAAGGGCAAGCGATATTGTGCTTCTCGCCCACCCTTTTATTCAGCCAATAGGCGAGCGCAGCGTTGAAAGCAACCTGGATCAGGATCGGCACGGCCAGCAGGGCAATGATCAGCGGTTGCCGGATAATGGCCTCGCCCTGAAAGGCGAACAGCAGCACCAATGTTGCCAGCAAGGCAGCTATCGACCACGGGCCGATTTTTACCATGGCCGCATCGAAGGCCGACGGGCCTTTGGCGAGTAGCGCGCGCCGCCAGAACTGGGCCAGCAGCACCGGGGTCACGATATAGAGCGCAACCGATGTCAGCAAGGTCGCCCAAGGGACGGTAATCGCGGAAATCCCCAGCAGAAACGCCACCAGCGGCGCAAAGGCGAACACCATGATGGTGTCGTTAAGCGCGACCTGCGATAGCGTAAACAGCGGATCGCCGTTGGTCAGGCGACTCCATACGAATACCATTGCGGTACAGGGTGCCGCGGCCAGCAGAATCAACCCGGCAATGTAACCATCGAGCTGCTCGGCAGGCAGCATGGGGGCAAACAGTTGGCGGATGAACAGCCAGCCGAGGAATGCCATCGAAAACGGCTTGACCAGCCAGTTGACGAACAGCGTCACACCGATGCCGCGCATGTGTTGTCGGATTTCATGCAACGCGCCGAAATCCACCTTGACCAGCATCGGGATGATCATCACCCAGATCAAGAGGCCCACCGGCAGATTGACCTGCGCGATCTCCATGCGGCCGACAGCCTGGAATATATCGGGCAGAAACTGACCAAGTGCGACCCCGACAACAATGCAGAGCAATACCCAGACTGTCAGGTAACGCTCAAAAAAACTCATGGGGACATTTTGTTGCACGGGCATACAAGGCTTTCTGGTTAATGAGCTTGAGATAATTCCAGCAGCCGCGTCACGCCTATCGGCTCGTGTTTGAGCAAAGGGACTACGGCATAACGTTGCGCGTGCCGGTTGGCGACAGCATCGATTTCGTGTAACTCGTTTGCTGCGCGACGTCGCAGCAATGGAGATTGGGTCGGGGCCGCAGCCACACTGGTGTTGATCACCCACGCCCAGGGCTCGATTCCTGCCCGGCGCAGGTCGGCTTGCAGGTTGGCGGCTTCCTGCACCGGCGTCGGTTCGGCGAGTGTGACGATGAGCACCTTGGTCTGCTTCGGATCCTGCAACTGCATCATGGGCGTGGTAAAGTGCACACCGCCACTACCCATCTGCCGGGTGACTTCGCGGTGGTAGGCGCCGGTGGCATCGAGCAGCAGCAAAGTATGCCCAGTCGGTGCGGTATCCATCACCACATACTTTTTTCCCGCTTCTCGAATGATGCGGGAGAACGCCTGAAACACGGCGATTTCTCCGGTACAGGGCGAACGCAGGTCTTCTTCCAGCAAGGCGCGACCCTGGGCATCAAGCTGCGCACCTTTGGATTCCAGCACATGCTGACGATAGCGCTCGGTTTCGGCATGCGGGTCGATGCGGCTGACCGTCAGGTTATCCAGAGCGCCATCCAGGGTCTCCGACAGGTGTGCTGCCGGGTCGGAGGTGGTGAGATGCACAGGCAGCCCGCGTGAAGCCAGCTCCACGGCAATCGCAGCCGCGATGGTGGTCTTGCCTACCCCACCCTTGCCCATGAGCATCAGCAAACCATGACCATCCTTAACAATCCCATCTACCAGCTCGGACAAATGCGGCTCGTCGAACAGGATAGGCGTAGCGGCCGGATCGATTGTCGGCGGCTCGTTATTCGCCAGCAACTGACGAAGCGCATCCAGGCCCACCAGATTGAATGGCTTGAGTTCGACCCGATCGAGCGGCAGCGCTTCAAGCACTTCCGGGATAGTATGGAGCGCGACCTGCTCCCGCTCGTAAATCGCGGCAGCCAGCGGGTCGGTCGCCGCTTCAATTTGCGGCAAGATACCGTTGATGACGAGATATTGTTGCCGGAGGCCGATTCCAGCGAGTTCTTCGTGCGTGCGGGCGACTTCATGCAGAGTGGCCAGTTGGGCGCGGGCAACCAGAATCAAACGGGTACGTTTGCCATCGGCCAACGCATCCACCGCAGCCTTATATTGTTCGCGTTGCTTTTCCAGCCCGGCCAGCGGCCCCAGGCACGAAGCATCCCCCTTGCCTGCTTCCAGAAAACCGCTCCAGGCGCCAGGCAGTTGCAACAGACGGATGGTGTGACCGGTGGGAGCGGTATCAAAAATGATGTGATCATAATCAGCAGTCAGCGCCGACTCGATGAGTAGCGCAGTAAATTCATCAAAAGCAGCGATTTCCGTAGTGCAGGCACCCGATAGCTGCTCTTCTATCCCCTTGACGATGCTCTCCGGCAATACGCCGCGCACCGGGCCGACGATCCGGTCGCGATAGGCTTGCGCCGCGACCTGCGGGTCGATTTCCAGCGCGGCCAGGTGCAGCACAGCAGGGACAGTGGTAATGCGATTGCCAATCACAATCCCGAACACCTGCCCGACGTTGGAAGCCGGATCAGTGCTGACCAGCAGCACGCGTTTACCGGCATCGGCCAATTGCACGGCCGCGGCGCAGGCAATCGAGGTCTTCCCCACCCCGCCCTTGCCGGTAAAAAACAGAAAGCGCGGCGGCTGATCGATAAACTTCATCAGCAGCATCTCCCACCGGAACAGCATTCATCGGACGGCTGAATTTCGATTGCAGAATGACGGATGCCTGCCCAGCGTGCCAATTCGGCACGTTTGGGATAGCGTCCGGCCAGAGCCACCTCGCCATCCACCAGAATCAACGGCAGCGCTTCTTCACCAGAGCGCTCCAAAAACCGGCGCACTACCGGGTTGTTGGCAAAATCCATCGGTTGTTGCGCAAGATTGAACCGCGCGATCTGTACGCCCTGTTGCCTGGCCCAATCCACATCCGCCGAAAACGTCACCAGCTGCTGGTCTACGTCCGTACCGCAAACACCGCTGCTGCAACACATCGCCGGGTCGAATACCTGTATCGATTTCATCCTCACTCTCCTTATCAAACCATGTCACTTCGGCAGCCATCCCGTAGCGCAGGCGCCACTGCCACGCCATCATGAAATGGTCGCGGCGATTTTATCCATTGCAGCCTTGAGTCCGGCCTTGTCATGCTGGAGGCTTTCCAGCGGAAGTGCGAAAAACGCTTCGATGCGCGCACGCAAAATACGGTAGGCCGTCATGAACGCGGCATCGATCTCTTCTTCCGTGCCCGTCGCATGCGCCGGGTCTTCCACGCCCCAGTGGGTGCGCAGCACCGGACCGAGGTAGGCCGGGCAAGTCTCGCCTGCTGCGCTGCCACAGACGGTAATCACAATATCCGGCGTGACGGGCAGGTTCTCCCACGATTTACTGTAATAACCGTCGGTGGCAATACCCTCGCGCACCAGCAACGCCAGCGAGCGCGGATGCACCCGCCCAGCAGGTTTGCTGCCTGCGCTCATCGCACGCCATCCGGTAGGCGCAAGGTGATTGAAAGTGGCTTCGCCCAGAATGGATCGGCAGGAGTTGCCGGTACAAAGAAAGAGAACGTTCATGTTTCGGTTTCCGCAGGTTGGGTTTCGGGACAGCAACAACTGTCGAGGCATGGCTCTCCCTGACAGCAGTTTTCGGTAAGGTAGCCGAGCAGATCGTTCATCGTCGCGTAATCTGCAGCATAGATAATCTGTGTCGCGCGACGTTGTGATGAGACTAGTCCTGCATGGCGCAATTGTTGCAAATGGAACGACAGAGTGGCATTGGGGATACCGAGTTGCTCGCTCAGTGCGCCCGCAGGCATACCTGGCGAACCTGCCCGCACCAGAAGCCTGAACACTTCCAGTCGGGTCTCCTGTGCCAGCGCGCCTAGCGCCGCGATGACGGATTGTTGACTGATCGTTTGTTTTTTCATATTTCCATAATTATGGAAATATGGCCGATTGTCAAATATTTCACCCGGTAACGCCGTTGTCAGCGTTTTTTAATAAAACTGTCACAATTAAAATATAACATCCGCTCCGTTGAAACCAATCAGGAGACTTTAATGCAACGCATCACCAGAATTCTCGTCGGCTCGCTTGCTGCAGCCGGTTTTGCCTTAGCCACCGCAGCTCACGCCGTTGACATTACCGGCGCCGGTGCAACCTTTCCTTACCCTATCTATGCCAAGTGGGCAGAAGCCTATAACGCCAAGACCGGCGTCAAGCTGAACTACCAGTCCATCGGTTCTGGCGGCGGCATCAAGCAGATTCAGAACAAGACCGTAACATTTGGCGCTTCTGACAAGCCGCTGACACCAGCCGAGCTGGACAAGGATGGCCTGATGCAGTTCCCGACAGTCATCGGCGGCGTAGTTCCGGTTCTAAACATTGAAGGTATCTCCAAGGGTCAACTGCGACTGTCCGGCGAAGTGCTGGCCAACATTTTCCTGAAGAAGATCACCAAATGGGACGATGCCGCAATCAAGGCACTCAACCCCAACGTATCGCTGCCTGCCGCGAATATCACCGTAGTGCACCGTTCCGATGGTTCCGGTACGACGTTCGTATTTGCCAACTACTTGTCCAAGGTCAGCGAAGAGTGGAAAACCAAGGTCGGTGCAGATACCGCCGTATCCTGGCCCGTGGGTGTGGGTGGCAAGGGTAACGAAGGCGTGGCTTCCTACGTGCAACGCATCAAAGGCTCCATCGGCTACGTTGAATACGCCTATGCCAAACAGAACGGCCTGAACTACGCTGTGATGCAAAACAAGGATGGCGAATTCGTAAAACCAGGCCTGGCCAGTTTCCAGGCGGCTGCCAAGTATGCCGCATGGGACAAGGCACCCGGCTTTTATGAAATCATCACCAATGAACCCGGCAAGGAATCCTGGCCGATCGCCAGCGCCACTTTCATTCTGATGCACAAGTCGCAGGACAAGGTAGCCGAAGCCAAGGAAGCCATCAGGTTCTTCAACTATGCTTATACCGAAGGTGACAAGATGGCTGAAAATCTGGATTACGTGCCGCTGCCAGACAATGTGATTCAACTCATCAAGGCCAGCTGGAAGGCCAACATGAAAGCCAAGGACGGCTCCGCCATCGCCGAGTAAGCAAGTCTGGTTCTCTTTACCAGACGACCCCCACGGCAGGCTGACATGTGTTAGCCTGCCGCCTTCAACATGACAAGATGGTATTTTCATGACCACAAAACACAGCACAACCAACTGGGGAGCGATTCTGGATGGCGTGTTTCGCAACACGACCCGCTTTTTCGCCTTTCTGGTCTTTATTTCGCTGTTTGGCGTCATGCTCACGCTACTGTATTCCAGCCTGCCCGCATTGCAAAAATTCGGCTTTGGCTTTCTTACCAGCGACGCCTGGAACCCCGTGACCGAAGACTTCGGTGGCCTGGTCCCCATTTACGGCACGCTTGTAACCTCCATTATCGCCATGCTGATTGCCGTACCGGTGAGCTTCGGCATTGCGCTGTTCATTACCGAACTCTGCCCCAATCTGCTAAAACGCCCGCTGGGGATCGCCGTAGAATTGCTGGCCGGGATCCCCAGCATTATCTACGGCATGTGGGGCTTGTTTGTGTTTGCTCCCTTCTTCGCCGACAATATCCAGCCATGGATCAACGACCACATGGGTAACTGGCCGATCGTCGGGCCGCTTTTTCAGGGGCCGCCCATGGGGATCGGCATGCTCACGGCCGGGCTGATTCTGGCCATTATGGTGATCCCTTTCATTGCCTCGGTGATGCGCGACGTGTTTGAGGTCGTGCCGCCACTACTGAAGGAGTCCGCCTACGGTCTGGGCTCCACCACCTGGGAAGTCGTCTGGAACGTGGTACTGCCCTACACCAAGATCGGTGTTGTCGGCGGCATCATGCTGGGACTGGGCCGCGCACTCGGCGAAACCATGGCGGTCACTTTCGTCATCGGCAACGCGCACGAACTATCGGCCTCTCTCATGATGCCGGGCAACACGATTTCATCGGCACTGGCCAACGAATTTACTGAAGCCGTGGGCGACGTTTACTCATCCTCGCTGATTACCCTGGGGATGCTGCTGTTCGTCATTACCTTTATCGTGCTGGCACTGGCCAAATTGCTGCTGCTCAAACTCGCTGCCGGCGAAGGCAAAACAACATGACTCCGAGTAAATCAATTTATTTGCGCCGCCGCATCGTCAACGGCATCAATCTGACCATTTCGATGATGACGGTGGCATTTGCTCTGTTCTTCCTGACATGGATTCTGTACACCCTGTTCAAGAATGGCCTGGGCGGCATCACTGCGGCCACCTTCACCAAAATGACCCCGCCGCCGGGCAGCGAAGGCGGCTTGCTTAACGCCATTGCAGGCAGCCTGCTGATGGTAATCACCGCCACCTTGATCGGTACGCCGATTGGGGTGCTGGCAGGCACTTATCTTGCCGAATTCGGTAAGAGCGGCTGGCTGGCGCCTGCCACCCGTTTTATCAACGATATTCTGCTGTCAGGCCCATCCATTGTGATCGGCTTGTTCGTATACGAATTGGTCGTGCACCGTTTTGGCCACTTCTCGGCCTGGGCCGGCGCCATCGCACTGTCGCTGATCGTCATCCCGGTGGTGGTGCGCACCAGCGAAAACATGCTGCAGCTAGTGCCCAACAGTCTGCGTGAGGCCGCTGCCGCACTGGGGGCCCCGCAGTGGAAAGTGGTTCTTATGGTGTCGTACAAAGCTGCTCGTGCCGGCATTCTGACCGGCGTGCTACTCGCTGTGGCACGTATTTTTGGCGAAACTGCACCGCTGTTGTTCACTGCACTTAACAACCAATTCTGGAGCACTGACATGAATGGTCCGATGGCCAGTCTCGCGGTCATCATTTTCCAGTTCGCCATGAGTCCCTACGATGACTGGCACAACCTGGCCTGGGCCGGTGCGCTGCTGATTACGCTGTTTGTCCTGACCCTCAACATTATTGCCCGGACCCTTTTCAAAAAGGGCGCACACCATGACTGACGTCCATATTACAGCTCCTCACAACATTCACCCGCAGGAAGATTCTCAGAAGAAAACACCGTATCGGGCAAAGATCAAAGTCAAGAACCTGAATTTCTACTACGGCAAGTTTCATGCCTTGAAGAATGTCAACCTGGAAATCCCGGACAATCAGGTAACCGCTTTCATCGGTCCGTCGGGCTGCGGAAAATCCACCCTGCTACGAACCTTCAATCGCATGTATGGCCTGTATCCCTCGCTACGTGCGGAGGGTGAAATCATCCTTGACGGCCGCAATATTCTGGACAAAGGTGAAGACCTCAATCGCCTGCGTGCCACCGTGGGCATGGTGTTCCAGAAGCCGACGCCATTCCCGATGTCGATCTACGACAACATTGCCTTCGGCGTGAAGCTATACGAGAGCCTTTCCCGCGCCGAGATGAACGATCGCGTGGAATGGGCACTGCAAAAAGCCGCGCTGTGGAACGAAGTCAAGGACAAGCTCGACCAGAGCGGCACCAGCCTCTCCGGCGGTCAGCAACAGCGCCTGTGTATTGCCCGCGGCATCGCCGTCAAGCCAGAAGTTCTGTTGCTGGACGAGCCATGTTCTGCGTTGGACCCCATCTCGACCGCGCGCATCGAAGAACTGGTGCACGAGTTGAAAAACGAATACACCATCGTTATCGTCACCCACAACATGCAACAGGCTGCACGCGTCTCCGACACCACGGCTTATATGTACCTGGGCGAACTGATCGAGGTCGGCGACACCGATATGATGTTCACCAAGCCAAACCGCAAGGAAACCGAAGACTACATCACTGGCAAGTTCGGCTAGCCGGACGACCCATTGGCGGCGAAAAAGCCTCGGATAATCCGGGGCTTTTTTGTTTTCCATACCGCCTGCACAGGTACTACGGCGCATTGACAAGCCCTGCATGCAATATTTCTGTCATGAAATCACGTCATCCTGTCGACTCGAACTGATACAGGACACCACTTGATGAACGCCTCTGCCGAAATTGCTCGCCTCGATGCCTGCGAAGCCATGCTTGGCGATGCCTCGTGCCTGCAGCTACATGAGATTATTCTGGCAACCCGCCTTGCTGCCGTGTTTCAACCCATTCTGGACATGCAGTCCGCCACCGTGATCGGCTTCGAAGGCCTGATCCGCGGGCCGGTGGGCAGCCCCCTGCACTCCCCGGTTGATTTATTCTCGACAGCACGCGCTTGCGGCAAGGTTGCCGAGGTGGAATACCTGTCGCGCCGCGTTGTGCTGGAATCGTTTGCCAGGCTTGGCTTTGCGGGCAAGGTTTTCCTCAACGTCAGCCCCGACGTGCTGTTGCAACAGGATTCAAAAACTGGCGAAACGCTGAAGTACATCGAACGCCTCGGTCTGCAGCCCCGGCAAGTGATTATCGAACTGACCGAGAACGCCCCCACGCTGGATTACCCGTCATTGCGCGATGCCACCGAGCATTACCGCAGCATGGGGTTCGAAATTGCCATCGACGATCTGGGCGAAGGTTTTTCCGGCCTGCGCCTGTGGTCGGAGATCCGCCCCGATTACGTCAAGATTGACAAGCATTTTATCCAGAACATCCATATCGACCCGGTCAAGCTGCAATTTGCCCGCTCGATTCAGGAAATCGCCGCCAAATCCGGCGCACGCGTCATTGCCGAAGGTATCGAATCGCACGCCGAACTCATGGCCGTGCACGGGCTCGGCATTGCCTACGGCCAGGGCTATCACATTGCACGGCCCAGCGCCGCGCCAGCCTCTGACGTGCCGGAAGAAATCAGTCTATCGCTGTTGCAATCCGGGATTGCGAGGAAGGATATGCTGCACCAGAACGCCACCGTCGAAAAACTGCTTAAACACATGCCGTCGGTTAATCCGGACTGCCACAACGAAGACGTGTTCAGGATGTTTGACGAAGACAAGGAACTCTACTCCATCCCCGTGGTGATCGACGGCCACCCGGTCGGACTGATCAGCCGCTACACCATGATCGACGGTTTCGCCCGGCCGTTTCGCCGCGAGCTTTACGGCCGCAGATCGTGCGAGATGATGATGGATCGCAGTGCGCTGGTGGTCGATCGCAATGTCAGCCTGCTGGATTTGAGCGACCTGATTCTGCAAAGCGAGCCGCACCACCTGTCGGTCGGCTTTATCATCACCGATAACGGCCGCTACGCGGGCATGGGCAGCGGCCACGACCTGCTGCGACTGGTCACGCAGATGCAGATTAATGCCGCGCGCTACGCCAACCCGCTGACCCTGCTGCCGGGCAACGTACCGATCAACGAACACATCGACAACCTGCTGCAGGACGGCGCGACATTTGTCGCCTGCTATTGCGACCTCGACCATTTCAAGCCTTTTAACGACGTGTACGGCTATCAGAAAGGGGACGATGTCATTCAACTGACCGGCCGAATGCTGACTGACATTGCCGGCAAGCAGGATTTTCTCGGCCATATCGGCGGCGACGACTTCATCATGCTGTTTCGGAGCGATGCATGGGAAGCGCGTTGCCATGAGCTCCTGGCTCGCATCAGCACGGATTTCCCCTTGCTTTATTCCGAAACCGATCGCTTGCGCGGCGGCATAGAAACCGAAGACCGGCATGGCGAAAAACGCTTTCACGCCATCATCAGCCTGTCGATCGGCGCCGTCATGGTCAATCCTAACCAATTTCACTCGCACCACGAAGTGTCTGCCGCTGCGGCCGTGGCCAAGAAACAAGCCAAGAAAATTCCCGGCAACAGCTTGTTTGTTGAACGTAGATCCGACGCAAAGAAAGCGTAATACATGCTGATCCGTCACAAGCTTAATTACTACCAATGGGTTTCTGCCGGCGCCATGATCATGGTGTGTCTGGCGGCAATGGGGGTGGGATATGTGCACCATGCGGCTTTCGGCAAGCTCGATCATCTGGCACGCGCCGGCATCGCTTTTTCCGAAGTCAACGCACAAAGCCTTAAGCTGCGCGATCATGCCATCGACATGATTGCCGCCGTCGGCACCCCGGACATGGCGGACGACGACCTGATCCGGCAAACCGCAGATCGTGACACCCAGTCCCTGTTGGCCTCGCTGGCTCTGTGCAAGCAGGCGCTCGAAACCGAACCGGCACTGAACAGTTCGCTGGAAAAACTGGCACCGGAATTTAACCGTCATGTGGACAAACTAAACCTGGTATTGAACCAGATCAAGGTCGATCCTGCTGGCGCCGAAATGTATACGGACGACTATCAGACCGGCTTTCGCAAACTGTCGGAAGAGGCCGAAGCCTTTCACGCCACGCTACGAACCGACATCCTGTCGGCCAAGGCGCAGGCCGACCGCGCCCTGCTCCGGGGAGGCGGCCTGCTGATCGCCATGGTGGTCATCGCCGGGATCGGCTTGCTCATCACCGGGCGCTGGCTGTCAAGCTCCATCATCCAGCCGTTGCATGGCGTTTCCAGCATTGCCCGCGACATGGCAAACGGGAAAATCTCGGAAGTCGATGCCAGCCAACGCAGCAACGACGAACTGGGCGATTTGCTCAAGCTCATGCAGCAAGGCCAGAACCGCATCCGCAACCTGCTTTCGCAGGCAACGCAGGATGTGAACGTGGTAGCGGTGGATCTTTCCAGCGTCACCACCGGCTTCGTCAACTCGGCCCAGATCCAGAGCGAGCACGTCGCGGCCATGCACATGGCGCTGCAAGGCCTGTCGGAAGCCATTGCGCAAATTTCATCCTCCGCCGAGCAAGCCAACCAGCTCACGAAAAAAGCGGGCGCATCGACCGAGCAAAGCTGCGAAACCATCATGCTGGTCAACGAAAAAATCAGCTCGCTTTCCACCGGAATGGAACTGGCTTCGGATAACGTGCGCATGCTGGCATCCCGTACTGAACACATTGCGGCCATCGCAGAATCCATTCAATCAGTCGCCGGGCAAACCAATCTGTTGTCGCTCAACGCCGCCATCGAAGCCGCCCGAGCCGGAGATGCCGGGCGCGGATTTGCCGTGGTGGCCGACAAGGTACGTGACTTGTCGCACCAGACCGCGGAACTGGCACAAGACATCACTCAACTGGTCGGTGAAATTCGATCCGAAGCCTCTGGCGCCACCGGCGCCATGGCCAGGATGTCCAGCGAGGTTGCCGAAACCTCGGTGGCAACCGACCAGGCACGCGCCGGCGTCGAGGAAATTGCACATAAAATCGCTTCCGTCAAATTCATGATGCAGGCAACCGCCAGCAGTCTGGTCGTTCAGGCCGCCAGCACGCGCGACATGACAGGCAGGCTGGCACACGTCGAAAATGCCGCCGGAAACAACCTGCAAACTGCACAAGGCTTGCGCAACCAGATCGACCAACTGGTCAATGCCGCCGGATCGCTTGAATATGCGGTCAGCGCCGCATAGGATGCAAAGCGAGAGTTCAGGTGTCATCCCGGTTTCACATGCACGTCGTACTCTACGCATTCCATCAACATCCGGAAGATATCCATGAACCGTGAAATCGCCGACATGCTGGCCGCTTATTTGGAGGTGCCACCCGATCAGGTACTGACCTGGGATCGCGATGTCGTCAACAACCTGGCAGGCAACCGGCAGGCTCTGACTGCTTTCAGGCATGGTTGCCTCCACACGCGGTGGCGCATTTACCACAGCATCAAATACTCCAGCAGTGTGTGGGCAACAGGTTGCCAGCCTTCCTGAGGCCGGCAGTTTCTTGCACCGAGAGTGGATGTGTGGCATCACAACCAATCGACACGCTCATTCAGCGGCGCTTGACGGCCGAATGAGACGAGCTTGCTTGACCAGTGCATAGATGGCCGGGATAACGATCAGCGTCAGGACAGCGGAAGATGCCATGCCGCCCACCATGGGCGCAGCGATGCGCTGCATCACTTCCGACCCGGTGCCGCTGCTCCACATAATAGGTAACAGCCCTGCCATGATGGCGACCACGGTCATCATTTTGGGGCGTACGCGCTCCACCGCACCAGCCATGACCGCGGCATAGAGGTCAGCCACCACAAAGGGCCTGCTTTCTGCGTCACGTTCGGCCCTGAGCTTCTGATAGGCATGATCCAGATAGATCAGCATGATGACGCCGGTTTCGGCGGCGATCCCAGCCAGTGCGATAAAGCCGACCGCCACCGCAACGCTCATGTTGTAACCCAGCCAGTACATCAACCACACCCCGCCGACCAGCGAGAAAGGGACCGACAGCATGACGATCAGCGTCTCTGTCAGTCGGCGGAAGTTGAGGTAGAGCAGCACGAAGATGATCAGCAGGGTTAACGGCACCACGATCTTGAGGCGTTCCCTGGCACGTTCCATGTACTCGAACTGGCCGCTCCAGGTGGCGTAATAGCCGGGCTGAAATTTAATCTGTTCTCGCACCGCTTTTTGCGCATCGGCAACATAGCTGCCGATGTCGCGCCCGCGGATATCGACGAAGATGTAGGCCGACAGCAAGGCGTTTTCGGTGCGGATGCCTGGCGGACCTTTTTCTAAAGATATATGCGCCAGTTGCCCCAGCGGGATCAGCGCGCCGCCCATGGTGGGGACGAGCACATGCTGCGCGATGGCATCCGGGTTGGAGCGCAGTTCGCGTGGGTAGCGCGTAATCACGCCGAATCGTTCGCGGCCTTCTACCGTGGTGGTGATCACTTCTCCGCCCAAGGCACTGGCGATCACCTCCTGCAAATCTCCGACCGCCAGCCCATAGCGCGCCAGTTGGGCGCGATCGGGATCGATGATCAGGTAATACCCGCCGGTAATGCGCTCGGCATAGGCACTGGTCGTGCCGGGCACGGTCTTGACTACCGCCTCGATCTCCCTGGCGAGCTTCTCCATCTCGCCCAGATCCTTGCCGAACACCTTGATGCCGATGGGCGTGCGGATGCCGGTGGACAGCATGTCGATGCGCGCCTTGATCGGCATAGTCCAGGCATTGGAAACACCGGGAATCTGCACTGCCTGATCCAGTTCTGCCACTAGCTTGTCGATGGTCATGCCGGGGCGCCATTCGGATTCGGGTTTGAGGTTGATGACAGTCTCGAACATTTCCAGCGGCGCCGGATCGGTCGCCGTATTGGCACGTCCGGCCTTGCCGAATACCGATTCCACCTCAGGGAAGCGCTTGATGATCTTGTTCTGCGTCTGCAGGATTTCAGCCGCCTTGGTGACGGACAGGCCGGGTAAGGTTGTCGGCATATAAAGCAGCGTGCCTTCGTTGAGCGTCGGCATAAACTCGCTGCCGAGCTTGGAGAGCGGGTAGAGGGTGACGCCCAGCACGACCAGTGCCAGGAAAACGGTCGATTTCTTCCAGCGCATGACCCCGGCGATGATGGGTCGATAAAGCCAGATCAAGACGCGATTGATGGGGTTCTTCTGTTCCGGAATGATGTGCCCGCGTACGAACAGCAGCATCAGCACGGGCACCAGGGTTACCGACAACAATGCCGCTCCGGCCATGGAGAAAGTCTTGGTATAGGCGAGCGGCTGGAACAACCGCCCCTCCTGCGCTTCCAGCGTGAATACCGGCAGGAACGACACGGTAATGATCAGCAGCGAAAAGAACAGCGCCGGGCCAACCTCCTTGCAGGCCGCAATCATGAGCTCGACGCGCGACGTATCCGGTTGCGCCCGCTCGATATGCTTGTGTGCGTTTTCGATCATAACGATGGCCGCATCCACCATGGCGCCGATGGCGATGGCGATGCCGCCCAGGCTCATGATGTTGGAGTTGAGATCGAGCCAATGCATCAGGATAAAGGCAATCAGCACGCCGACTGGCAGCATCAGGATGGCCACCAGGGCGCTTCTGACGTGCAGCAGGAACAGCACGCACACCAAGGCCACGATCATGCTTTCTTCGATCAGCGTGTGCTTGAGGTTCTCGATGGCGCGGTAGATCAGGTCAGAACGGTCGTAGACCGCCTGGATCGATACGCCTTCCGGCAGCCCGGGGGCTATCTCGGCCATTTTCTGCTTGATATTGTGGATGACCTCCAGCGCATTCTGGCCATAGCGGGACATGGCGATACCGGCGACCACTTCGCCTTCGCCGTTGAGTTCGGTGAAACCGCGCCGCTCGTCCGGCGCCAGTTCCACGCGGGCTACGTCGCGCAACAGTACCGGCGTGCCGCGGTCGGCCTTGAGCACCAGGGTTTCCAGGTCGTTGACGCCGCGCAGATAGCCCTTGCCGCGCACCATGTACTCGGTTTCGGTCATTTCCACCACGCGCCCGCCCACATCGCGGTTGCTGTCGCGGATCACCTGCGTGATGAGCGCAGGCGAGATACCGTAGGCTTGCAGCTTGTGCGGGTTGATCACCACCTGGTATTGCTTGACGAAGCCGCCCACGCTGGCAATCTCGGCCACGCCGGGGGTCTTGGTGAGCTGGTAGCGCAAAAACCAGTCCTGGATGGCGCGCAGTTCTTCCAGTGAACGATTCCCGGCCAGCACCGCGTACTGGTACACCCAGCCCACGCCGGTCGCATCCGGGCCGAGAGTCGGCGTCACGCCGCGCGGCAATCGGCCTGTCGCGGTATTCAGGTATTCCAGCACGCGGGAGCGTGCCCAGTAGATATCGGTACCATCCTCGAAAATGATGTAGACAAAACTGGCGCCGAAAAACGAGAAACCGCGCACCACCTTGGACTTGGGTACAGACAGCATTGCAGTCGTGAGCGGGTAGGTCACCTGGTCTTCCACCACCTGCGGTGCCTGTCCCGGATATTCCGTATAGACGATGACCTGGGTATCGGATAAATCCGGGATGGCATCGAGCGGCGTTTTAAGCAGCGAGTAAACACCCGCACCGACGATAAACAACGTCCCAAGCAACACCAGAAAAACGTTGCGTACTGACCAGTCAATGACACGTTCAAGCATATGCACCTTGGTAAGTAGCGCACCCCAAGGGTGCTCTTTTCGTAGCGCAGGCGTCCTCGCCTGCATTGAATACTGGTGAGCGAAGGCACGTCATGCAGGCGCGGGCGCCTGCGCCACAGCAGGTCGATATGTGAGATTTTTGCATGGCGCTAGTGGGTCTCGCGAGTGGTGGCGGAAGCCTTGCCGAAGTTACCCAGCGCGGCCTTCAGGTTACTCTCTGCATCGATCAGGAAGTTGGCCCGGACCACGACATTTTCCCCTTCGCTCAAGCCTTGCAGAACCTCGCTGTAGCCATCGCTACGCATGCCCAGCCTGACCTCACGGGGCTCGAACAACCCCTCGCCGCGCTGTACCAGCACCACTTGGCGCGTACCGCTGTCGATAACTGCGGAATCCGGCACGGCGAGCCCCTGCACCTTGCCGTGCCCGGACATCAATTCGACGTTGGCAAACATATCGGGTTTGAGCATGCCGCCCGGGTTGTTCAGTTCGACCCGGACCCTGGCCGTGCGGGTTTCCGGATTCACCGTGGGGTAGATGTAGGTGACCTTGCCCTTTAGCACCTTGCCCGGATAGGCGTCCACCGTCATGCTCGCTGCTTGCCCGATATGTACCAGGGATAAATCCTGCTCGAACACATCGGCCATGAGCCAGATGGCAGAGAGATCGGCGATCTTGTAAAGCGGCTCCCCGGGCATGAAGCGCATGCCTTGCAAAGCGGTTTTCTCCAGCACGACGCCGCCGACCGGCGCGTACAGCGTCAATGTCCGGGTCGCCTTGCCCTCATGCTGCAGTCGCTGCAACTGGGCATCGGAGACATCCCAGTTTCGGAGGCGTTTCAGAGCGCTATCCGCCAGTTGGCCGACACCGATCTGCGATTCCTCGGTACCGTTGCTGAGTGCCTGGCGACCTTTCCAGGCGATCAGGTATTCCTCCTGCGCTGAAACCAGCTCCGGGCTGTACACCTCCATCAGCGGCTGGCCGCGCCGGACTGGCTGACCGGTGGTATTGACGTATAACCTTTCGATATAGCCATCGAACTTGGTAGTCACGGTGGCAAGGCGGCGCTCATCGAGCTGGAATTGACCCACGGCACGCACCGTCCTGATCTGCTCCCGCAAGGCGACCGGCTCCGTCCTGACGCCGAGCTTCTGCACCTTGTCGAGGCTGATTTCCAAATCGCTGGAGGCTGGCGATTCATCCTCGTAGACCGGAATATAATCCATCCCCATGGAATCCTGCTTAGGCCCGGGCGATCGATCAGACAGCCCCATCGGGTTGCGGTAATAAAGAATTCTACGTTCGGGCTTCGCAACGGCCGCGGCCGGCTGTTGCAGAGTCGGCGATTGTTTTGTCCCCAGCCAGAATCCAGCGCCACCGGCAGTCACGAACCCGGCAACCCCGAGTGCAATCCAGAGTATGGAATTCTTCATAGCTCCTCTCCCACTATTTTCTCGATTTCGGACAGGCGCAGCTCCTGCTCTACCTGGGCCTTGAGTTTGTCCTGGCGAGCACGCTTGATCGCGCGCTGGGCATCCAGCAAGGTGGCGAAATCCACCTTGCCGGATTCATACCCGGCCAGCGCGGATTTAAAAGCCAGTTCCACCTGCGGCAGCAAGGTGTCGTTGATCAACTGTACCTGCCTTTTTGCCGCCTGCAGTGCTACCAGAGCTTCCTGCAAGTCGCCACTCACCTGGTTGGAAATCGCCTGCCGGCGCTCCCTGGCGGCGGCCAGCATTGCCGTCGCCTCACTTTCCTGCGCGCGCCGGGTATCGAAGCGGATGGGGATATTGACCTCGAGCATAGCTTCCCAGCGATCAATATTGCCACCGCGCTGGATCGGGGCGATGCCAAGGGTCACGTCGGGATAGCGGTTTTTCTCCACCAGGCGACGGTTGGCATCGGCAACGGCGATCTGCGCGGCCTGAGTTGCCAGTTGCGGATTGTTTCGGGATATCTTGTCTTGCAAAGTGGAGGGATCCAGCTTTCCCGGTGCCACATCGCGCAACGCTTGTGGCTCTGTCATCGGGGCATGCTGCGGGCGCCCCAGGGCGGTATTGAGCCGTGTCATGGCGTGATGCTGCTCGGCCTCCAGATTGATGATCTCGGAGCGCAGCGTAGTTTTTTCGACCTGGGCGCGAATCACGTCCTGCTGAGGAACCAGCCCGCCAACATAGCGCACCTGTGTTACGGCATCGAGGTCATTCAGCAGCCGCAGGATTTCCTCGTTCAGCCGCTTCATGCCTGTGGCCTGAAAATACTCGGCGTAGGCGGTTTTGATCCGGCCATGGATTTCGAGCAACACCCCCTGACGTTGCCCCATGACTTGGGATAATTGGGCGGTCGCCACTTCCTGACGGAGATCGCGCTTACCCCATAGCGGAATGCTCTGCATCAGAGTGTACTTGGTGCCGTCACCCTTGCCGGGTAAGGGATTGAAACTATCCGGCGCGCCCGGACCGGCAAAATCTTGCAACTCGACTCGCAGCACCGGGTCCGGCAACGCACCCGCGGGCTGGATACGCTCTCCTGCGGCATCAATTTCGTAGCGCATGGCGGCCAGTTCCGGGTTGTGCGTGTCGGCCCATTGCAGCAATTCCTGCAGGTCGGCCCCGATCGGCGCATTCTCGCCAGTCGGCCCGGCGGCTATTGCCGCGACTGGGGTCGCGAGCAGAGCTGCCGATATCAGGGATACCAGTTGTTTGTTCATTCTCATTGCATTCACCTCTTCTGCATCCAATCGGTCAGCCAGGTTCCAGCCGACCCCGGTCATTACTTCACGGGCTTGATTCTTGTAATCGATGGAGCCCCATCGCTGGTGTTCGCAAACTGAAATTCCACCTTGTCACCGACGGCAATCCCATCCAGCAGCGCTTTATTCGCCACCGCAAAGAACATGGCCATGGCAGGCCAATCGAGTTCTGCCACGGCTCCATGCTTGAGCTTCACTTTGCCGGAAGCCTTGTCGATGGTGACAACCACGCCTTTTGTGCCATAGGCTTTTTGGGCTTCTGCTCTGGGGTGGTGAGCATCGTTTGCGTCCACAGGGGGCGTAGCTGTAGCCAAGGCCAGGCTGGCCAGGGCAATCGTCAAAAATCGCTTCATGGTGAATCGTTTCCTTATGTGTTAATGGACTCCGGGGGCGGAACTGCCCGGAGTTTTTGTTGAATCGGTGCTTGCGCATGCTGTGGGAACTCATGAAGCATCCATGAGCTCTTGTTGCCGCTTGGCTTGGAGATCGGGATGAGATTACGCCCTTCCTCCGCGGTCACGTCCAGGAGGTTTGGAGCTTGCTGAGGCAAGAATTTCTCAGCGAGCCTGAACCATCTTGGGCAGGAGGGCTGAAGGTGCGGCGATCAAGGCACGAGCCACCGCAATCGGCGAGCTCAAGCCCGTAAGCTTACAGCTTCAGCACCAGGCGAAGGTGGGGCGAGGGGGATGGTACAGTGGCGAGGGTGGCGCGTCGGGTATGCCGGCCAGCGGCGCAGCAACCATGACGGCTACGCCGATGACGTCAACGGCCAGAGGCGGCAGGGGAACCGCTTGTGTGGCGCTCAGGTAGCAGTAAAAGCATGTGTTGCATGACGATGGCATGGAATGAGGCGCCTGGTCGTTGGGGCTGCCGTCCATGCCGGTGCTGGCGATGTGATGCGTGCAGCCATCGGCCTGGGTTGGGGTTGCCTCGGCATGCATTTCGACCATTTGCCCGTGCGCCTGGCACGCAGGCATGACCACAGCCGCCAAGCCCTGCAAGGGGAGACAGATGAGGATGACGAGCAGCGTAATCAGCCGACTTGATCTGGAATGCATGTTTTTACAGTAACCCAAATTGAGGCGTCAGGCAATGGATCACTGCACGTTGCTGCGATGGTTTCTGATCTTGCGGTTTTCCATATGGCGAAGGCCCAGGAAAGTCAGCACGCCGATGATGATCATTGCCACAATGAAACTGCAATAGGCGATCGGCCATGGAATGCCATGTGTCATCATCGAGAATTCCGACATGCCGCCAATACCTGCCAGCACGTTGACCGGCATGAACACCACGCTGATGATGGTCAGGCGCTTGAGGTCCTTGTTCTGGTTAACGTTCAGGAAGCCGACGGTGGCATCCATCTGGAAGTTGATCTTGTTGAACAGGAAATTCGTATGGCCGTCCAGCGATTCGATATCGCGCAGAATCTCGCGCACATCCTCATGCTGCGCGTTTGACAGAAACTTGGCGCGCATCAGAAAAGAAAGAGCATTGCGGGTATCCAGCACATTGCGGCGAATGCGGCCGTTCAAGTCTTCCTCTTCCGAGATCGCGGTCAGGATCTTGGCTGCTTCATCGTTGGTCATGTGCGAGCGGAACACCTGCCTGCCGACCTCTTCCAGCCGGGTGTAAACATCTTCCAGCGCATTGGCCGAATACTCCACGTCGGCTGCGTAGAGGTCGAGCAATACGTCTTTTGCCTCCGATACATATCCGGCCTGCGCTCTTGCGCGTAGCCGCTGCAGGCGGAACACCGGGAGTTCTTCGGTACGTACCGAGAACAGCGTGCCTTGATTGAGAATGAGTGCGACCGGCACGTTGCGCGATTCTTCTTCGCGATCCAGCAGGAAATTGGAGTGCAGGTGCACTTCGCCATTGCCTTCGACGTAGAAGCGGGCGCTGGTTTCCAGGTCGGTCAGTTCTTTCGGGTTGGGCAGGTTAACGCCGAAAATCTCGCGAGCCCACACCAGTTGCTCTTCTTCCGGAGTCACCAGATCGACCCAGATCGGATTGGCTTCTGCCAGGTCTTCGCGGCTATAGATGGGAATCTGGCGCAGCTTCCCTTCATGCAGGTCGAACACCCGGATCATCATGCTCTGAGAGCGCTCCTTGGGTTCTGAAACCAGCTCCACACGAATAGCATCAGGGAGTTCCAGCAGGATCTCCTCCTTGCGACCATCGCGTACCAGTCGCCAGATAATTTCGCGATCCTCGGCGGACAAGGCTTGCAGAATGTGTGCGATGCGGGGATTTTCCAGATGCTCCAGCAGGCGCTGTAATTCGGACAGATTTTGTTTATGGACGAGATTCTCGACCAAGTCATGGCGCGGCATGTTCTGCCGATGGACAAGACTTTCTACCAGCTTGTGCTTCTGTAGCAGGCTGGTGACTTTATCCAGGTTCTCCAACTCGCTGGTGATAATGTCTTTTTCCATGATTTCCACAACGTCGAGCCATATTTTGCAATATGGCGCAATTGTAGCTGAATGTGGGCAATAAGCGGCGATCGGGTCGGATCCCAACCCTCTCCCGCCCAGGCATGTGGAAAAAGATCACCGCCCATGATATTTCTGCTGCATCCCGGCAACATCGGCCACAGGGACAGACACCACCACCGTCACCCTCTCCTCAAACCCCTTATCTAGTACCTGTCCACCCAACTTTCCCACATCCCGCACCACCCCATCCAACTGCGCATACTCCACCACCAGTCTCAACTGCCGCATCTCGACATACGGCCCCAGTTGCGCCGCATCCAACGCCATCTTGGCCGTACTACCGTAGGCCCGCGCCAGGCCACCCGTCCCCAGATTAATGCCACCGTAATACCGCACCACCGCAACACAGGCATTAACAAGGTCGAACCCTTCGATATATTGCAGGATGGGCCTTCCCGCCGTGCCGGAAGGCTCGCCCGCGTCATGCGAACGCACAAGACAGCCTTGCCCCTCGGGATTCTTCAGTCGGTAGGCAAACGCCAGATGATGGGCATGTGAGTGCGCTTGCGCCAAGCCGCGCAGTAGCAGCATGACGGCGCGCTCGTCGACGCAACTTTCGGCAACTGCGATAAATCGCGATTTGTTGAGGGTCTGCTCGGCCTGACCGTGCTGGAAAATGCTTTGCAAAAATGTGCCCGCACTGATTTAAAACCATAATTCTAATGGCAAGTGCTTGCTTCATAAAAACCTTACACAGCAATGACCTTGACCAAAACTCCGCAAACCGTTACTGTTCAAGGTTTCGCGAAACCCTGATTTTTATAATTTTTTATGCAATTAACCGGCGCAGAAATCGTTATCCGCTGCTTGCACGAAGAGAATGTCGATTTTGTTTTCGGCTATCCCGGCGGCGCGGTACTCAACATCTACGACGCGATCTACCAGCAGGATAAATTCAAGCACATTCTGGTACGTCACGAACAGGCAGCCGTGCATGCTGCCGATGCCTATGCGCGCTCAACCGGCAAGGTCGGCGTCGCACTGGTCACTTCCGGCCCCGGTGCAACCAATGCCGTGACCGGTATCGCGACGGCTTATATGGATTCCGTCCCCATGGTCGTGCTGTCAGGCCAAGTGCCGACCCCGGCCATCGGGCAGGATGCTTTCCAGGAATGCGACATGGTGGGGATCACTCGCCCATGCGTGAAACACAATTTCCTGGTGAAGGACATCAAGGACCTGGCTGCCACCATCAAAAAGGCGTTTTATATCGCCTCCAGCGGCCGCCCCGGCCCTGTTGTAGTAGACATCCCCAAGGATATTACCGGATTTACCACTAAATTCGAGTACCCGGAATCGGTTGCGCTGCGCTCGTACAACCCGGTGCTCAAAGGGCATTCCGGGCAGATCAAGAAGGCCTTGAAGCTGCTGCTGGAAGCCAAACGCCCGATGATTTACACGGGCGGCGGCGTGGTGCTGGGCGATGCGTCGGAACTGTTGACCACGCTGATCCGTAAACTCGGCTTCCCGATGACCAACACCCTGATGGGCCTCGGCGGGTTCCCGGCCACCGACAGGCAATGCCTGGGCATGCTGGGCATGCACGGCACGCTGGAAGCCAACATGGCAATGCAGGACTGCGATGTGCTGCTGGCCGTGGGCGCACGCTTCGACGATCGCGTGATCGGCAACCCTGGGCACTTCTTCCAGAATCCGCGCAAGATCATCCACATCGATGTGGACCCGTCTTCCATTTCCAAGCGCGTGAAAGTGGATGTGCCTATCGTCGGCGACGTGAAGAGCGTGCTGGCCGATATGCTGGAGCTGCTGGCCGAGATGGACAAGGCGCCCAACGAAACCGCACTCAAGGCCTGGTGGAACAGGATCGAAGACTGGCGCGGCAGAAACTGCCTGGGTTATGACCGCAACAGCACCATCATCAAGCCGCAGCATGTGATCGAAAAACTGTGGGAAGTAACCAAGGGCGATGCCTTCGTGACCTCTGACGTGGGCCAGCACCAGATGTGGGCCGCGCAGTACTACAAGTTCGACAAGCCGCGTCGCTGGCTCAATTCAGGCGGCCTGGGCACGATGGGCGTGGGCCTGCCGTACGCGATGGGCGCGCAGCTTGCGCACCCTGACAAGCAGGTGGCCTGCATTACGGGCGAAGGCAGCATCCAGATGAACATTCAGGAGCTTTCTACCTGCAAGCAATATCATCTGCCGATCAAGGTGATCCTGCTGAACAACCGCTACCTGGGCATGGTGCGACAGTGGCAGGAGTTCTTCTACGAAAATCGATATTCGGAATCGTATATGGACAGTCTGCCGGATTTCGTCAAACTGGCCGAGTCTTATGGGCATGTGGGCATGCACATCGAGAAATCCGCCGATGTGGAAGGCGCGCTCAAGGAAGCATTTGCCATGAAGGACAGATTCGTATTCATGAACTTTATTACCGACCAGAAGGAAAACGTCTTCCCCATGGTGCCTGCCGGCAAGGGTTTGTCGGAGTTGATTATGGCGGAGGAGCTCTAAGATGAGACACATCATCTCTCTGCTGATGGAGAACGAAGCCGGTGCGCTGTCGCGCGTGGCAGGCCTGTTTTCGGCCCGTGCCTACAACATTGAGTCGTTGACCGTGGCTCCGACCGAAGACCCCACCATGTCGCGGATGACGATCGTCACCACGGGCTCCGACGAAATCATTGAGCAGATCGTCAAGCAGCTCAACAAGCTGATTGATGTGGTAAAAGTGCTGGACCTCAACGATGGCCGCTTTATCGAGCGTGAACTGATGCTGGTCAAGGTCAAGGCCACCAGCTCGTTCCGCGAGGAAATGAAACGCATGTCGGATATTTTCCGCGGCCGCATCATCGATGTCGCAGACGACACCTACACCATCGAACTGACCGGCACGGGCGCCAAACTGGACGCCTTTCTCGAAGCGCTGGACAAACATGCCATTCTGGAAACGGTACGCACCGGAGCCTCTGGCATCGGGCGTGGCGACCGGATTTTAAAGATATAGCTTTTCAGCTTTCAGCTTTCAGCGGTCAGAAAAACCTCCGCGCCGAAAGCTGATGGCTGATAGCTGACCGCTGAAAGCTTTTTAAAAAGGAAATTTTCATGAAAGTTTATTACGACAAGGACGCCGACCTCTCCATCATCAAGGACAAGAAGGTCACTATCGTGGGCTACGGTTCGCAAGGCCATGCTCACGCACAAAACCTCAAGGATTCCGGCGTCAAGGTTACCGTTGGCCTGCGCAAGGATGGCGCTTCCTGGAAAAAGGCTGAAGCCGCCGGCCACAAGGTTGAAGAAATTGCCAAGGCCGTCAAGGGCGCCGATGTCGTGATGATCCTGCTACCGGACGAATCCATGCCGGCCATCTACGAAGCCGACGTCGCTCCTTACCTGAAAAAAGGCGCGGCACTGGCTTTCGCCCACGGTTTCAACATCCATTACAACCAGATCGTGCCGAGCAAGGATGTAGACGTCATCATGATCGCCCCCAAAGGCCCCGGCCACACCGTGCGTTCTGAATACCTCAAGGGCGGCGGCGTGCCATCCCTGATCGCCGTTTACCAGAACGCGACTGGCAAGGCCAAGGAAACCGCCCTCTCCTACGCGGCTGCCAACGGCGGCACCAAGGGCGGTGTGATTGAAACCAACTTCCGTGAAGAAACCGAAACCGATCTGTTCGGCGAACAAGCCGTGTTGTGCGGCGGCGCTGTCGAACTGGTCAAGGCCGGCTTCGAAACGCTGGTGAATGCCGGCTATGCGCCGGAAATGGCCTACTTCGAGTGTCTGCATGAACTCAAGCTGATTGTCGACCTGATGTACGAAGGCGGCATCGCCAACATGAACTATTCCATCTCCAACAACGCAGAATACGGCGAATACGTCACCGGGCCCAAGGTCATCAACGACGAATCCCGCTGGGCGATGAAGGAAGCGCTGGAAAACATCCAGAACGGCAACTACGCCAAGCAGTTCATCCTCGAAGGCAAGACCAACTATCCGGAAATGACCGCGCGTCGTCGTTTGAACGCAGCCCACCCGATCGAACAAGTCGGTGGCCAACTGCGTGCCATGATGCCCTGGATTGCCAAGAACAAGCTGGTTGACCAGTCCAAGAACTAGTGAAACGTGAAATGTAAAAGGTGAAACGTCTCGGCGTTTCACCTTTCACGCCTCTTCATTTCACATTTCACATTTCACAATGACTCCATACCCCCACCCCATCATCGCCCGCGAAGGCTGGCCTTTTCTTGCAATCTCGCTCACTGCGTCAATTGCTGCCAGCATTTTCTGCTTGTACTGGTCCATCCCATTGTGGATCATCAGCCTGTTCGTGCTTCAATTCTTCCGCGACCCATCACGCGAGGTGCCGACACAAGCCAATGCCATCGTTTCTGCCGCCGATGGCAAGGTGATCGTGGTCGAGAAAGCGTATGACGAATTCTTAAAACGGGAAGCGCTCAAGATCAGCGTGTTCATGAACGTGTTCAACGTCCACTCCAACCGCTCGCCATTGGATGGCACGGTACAGCAACGTTGGTATTTTCCGGGGAAATTCGTCAACGCCGCACTGGCTAAAGCTTCAACGGAAAACGAACGTAATGCACTATGGCTGAAAACCCAGGACGGGCAGGACGTGACTTGCGTGCAGATCGCCGGGCTGGTGGCCCGTCGTATTCTTTGCTACGTGGATCAGGGGGCGCCGCTACATCGCGGTCAACGCTACGGTTTTATCCGTTTTGGCTCGCGCGTGGACCTTTACCTGCCACTGACCGCCACACCGAAAGTCAGCCTGGGCGACAAGGTCAGCGCAGGCAGCACCATACTCGCCGAACTTTAGCCTCTGGACCCGGCGGCGCCGTGATGGTGGTGCCGGTCGCCCTTGAGATGGGGCTCCAACTCGCTCAGGGCGCGCTTGTAGACATCGCGCTTGAACTCGATCACAGCCTCCATCGGTACCCAGTATTCGCTCCAGCGCCAAGCATCGAACTCTGGGTGCGTACTTGCCCGTAGCGAGACATCGGTATCACGCCCGACCAGCCTCAACAAAAACCAAATCTGCTTTTGCCCGCGATAAGACCCGCGCCATTCGCGCTTGACCCAATGCGTAGGTACGTCATAGTGCAGCCAGTCGCGGGTGCGCCCCAGAATGCGCACATGCTGCGGCAACAGACCGACTTCTTCCTGCAACTCGCGGTACATTGCCTGCTCCGGGCTTTCACCCTGCTTGATACCGCCTTGCGGAAACTGCCAGGAGTGCTCGCGAATGCGCTTGCCCCAGAATACCTGGTTTCGGGGATTGCACAAAATAATGCCCACGTTTGGGCGATAGCCATCCCGATCGATCATGATCCAAATCCTTCAAAGTTGGTGCAATTCTTTCACATTTCCACACCAATTTGAAGCCCGCAGGCTAAAACCTGGATTAACCGCCGACCCGCTCTTCCTGAATCTGCCACTTGCCGGCCTTCTTGACCATCAGCAGCAATTTGTGGGTCGAAGTTTGCAAATTGTCCGAACGATAGTCCTGCCGAAAACTGACTGTGGCATGCGTCGCATCGACCATGGTGACTTTGGGAGCATCCACACTGACCTTGATGTTTTTAGGCTTGGCAATACGCTCCTTGCGAAGCTTGGCCCATTCGCTACGTGACTGGCCTTTGGGCGCACGGAAATCACTGGCGTAATAGGCCAGATATCCGCCGATATTCTTGCGAGACCACGCAGCAGCCCAGCCATTGACTGCTGAAATCACGGCTTTCTCCGCCCCCATGGCGGGCAATTCAGCCGGCATTGGCTCGCCAGCAGGCAGCGATGCAGTTTTCTGCCCGGGCGGCATCTCAGGTTTTGCCTGTGCTCTGGATGGAACTGCAGATTCCGGCTTGATCCCCACCACAACGCTGGGAACGGTAGGCGCCGGATTAACCGCAGGATTGATAAATGCAGGCGGCAAAACCGATTCAGCATGTGTCGCACCGGCAGCCATTTCATCGACATCAATCTTGCTTGGTGGCGCCCCCGCACTTGAGCGATTCCTGGGGATAGCTCGAAGCAGTCTGACATCTCCGGCCATCTGCTTGCCGCCCACCGCCTGCCTGGCCATGCGTCCGTAGTTATCACACAAATCCTTGATCAACTGCGGGGTTGGTTTGCTCGCACCGGGTGAATTGACGACATGATCGTATGCTCTGGATGCCAGCCTTGTATTGATTTCATTCAGATTCCGGTACGCCGTTGCGTACGCCGGATCGGTGCGCAGCCCCTGTTCCAGAATATCTTGCGCCTCTTCGTACTGCCCCCGCGCCGCATACAAGACGGCGAGATTGTTGTAGGGTTCGGGCAGATCCGGGTAATCCTGCGTTAGTTTGGAAAATACTTGAATTGCCTCATCGGTGCGGCTCAGATCGGCCAGTAGCAAGCCTCTGGTAAAGCGCATCTGCGTAATGCTGCGCCCCCACGCATCCTTACGCTGCGCGGCAAGGTAAGCATCAACCTGCTCCAAGGCCTGCTCTTTCTTGCCTTTCTTTATCAACTGATCGACTTCGTAAACCGCATCGACGGCACTCAAACTGCTGGCCGATAAAACCAGCAGGAGCAGTGTGGTGGAAAACTTCAGCGCTGACGTATAATCTTTGACCATAACAAGATTATATAGGGGGACATCATGAGCCGTGCACAGAAAATTCTGCTGGCATTAACCACCTTGAATCTGACCCTGATTCTGTTGTTCCCGCCGTTTGACGATTATTCTGTGACAAGCAACGATGTCGCGATTTTCGGCGGCTTCCAGTTCGTCTTTTCAAAATCGGCAAACTCCGTTATCAACAGCAGCTTCCTGTTTCTGGAAATAGCTGTGGTCCTGGTCAATGCCTCTATTTTCTGGCTGATCTCATTGGAAAATGCGGCCAATTCCGGCAAGAAAAAATTCAGCTATCGCAAGGCCACACTGCTGCTGGTAGCTGCCAATCTGGCCGGGATTCTGCTGTTCCCGCCATTTGAATACATTTCCAATATGACACGGGCAATGATCCCGACTTTTGAAGGGTTCTATTTCCTGTTCGCACACCCGCCATATCGAGTGATCGTGACCCCTATCCTGTGGATGGAAGTCATCTTCGTCCTGATCAACGGCGGTTTACTGCTGCTGGCTTTCAGGGAAGGCCGCATCCTGCGCGATAACGATGCATGACAATATTCTCGTGCTGAAATAGGCCCACCCAAAAGAAGGCTCTAGTTTCTGGCGAAAGCTGTTATTCGCACCAGCACTTTCGGCAAATCATCAAGCGTCACCCCGTGACAAAATTCTCCACCCGGCGACAACTTGACATTGGGGCCACGCTCGCATAAGCCCAGGCATTTGAACCGCTCCAGCCTGACCGGCAAGCCCTGCTCGGCAATCGCTGCCTCCAGCGCATCCGCGATCTCTTCTCCTCCTCCGGCGCCACACGATGGCATGGCGGGATTGGCGCGGCGGTTGGTACAAACAGTTACTATTTTGTCTTTATTCATCGCTATACTATAGCCTGAAATCATGGCTGAAACCTCGCCCTCACAGTCCCCGGCGGACTTGATCTCCGCGTTGCGCGAAAGCGAACAGCGCTGGAGCTTTGCGCTCGAAGGCAGCGGCGATGGCGTCTGGGATTGGAACATCCCGGCGAATACCATGTTCTACTCCCCCACTTACCTCCGGATTCTGGGCTACGAAACAGACGAAGCGATTGCCAGCGTGGAAGACTTTGGCACCCGTATTCACCCCGAGGACAGGACCGAAGTCCTGGATAACACGGTGCAGTTGTTGCGCGGTGACATTCCGGTGTTTTCACGCGAGTTTCGCCTGCGCTGCAAGGATGAAAGCTACAAGTGGGTGCTCTCCCGTGGCAAGGTCATTCACCGCTCGGCAGAAAGCCAGCCAGAGCGTGTCATCGGTACGATTTCAGACATCTCTGCCCGCAAGCAGGCCGAGGCCGAGTTGCATCTGGCGGCAGAAGTTTTTGCCCGGTGCGCTGAAGCGATCCTGATCACCGACCGCGAAAATCGCATCATCTCCGTCAACCGCGCCTTTACCGAAATCACCGGCTACCAGCCTGAGGATGTCATTGGTCAGAACCCGCGCATCCTGTCTGCGGGACGGCAGGGCCAAGCTTTCTATCAGGCCATGTGGGCAGCACTGCATACCTGTGGCTACTGGCGCGGCGAAATCTGGAACCGACGCAAGAACGGCCGTATTTACCCAGAGTGGCTATCGATCAGTGTGGTGCGTGAACCTTCCGGCCAGATCTCGCGCTACATCGCCATTTTTACCGATATCAGCGACAGCAAGCAGGCGGCAGAGCGCATGCAATATCTCTCCACCCATGACGCATTGACCGGGCTCGCCAACCTGGCGCAACTGCAAGAGTCGCTGGAACAAGCGATCGCCAAGGCCCGTGCCCAGCACGATCACCTCAGCCTGATTTCGCTATCGCTCAACCATCTTCACGAGACCAATCAGCGCTTAGGGCACGCGGCAGGCGACCTGTTGCTCAAACTCACCGCGGACCGACTGCAGCAACTGGTGCCAGCCGACAATCTGGTTTCGCGGCAAAGCGGTGAGCAATTTCACATCCTGCTCTACGGGATGGATATTGCAGGGACTCGTCTGATCGCGCAGACCATTCTCGAACAGCTTTCGCACTTCGATCTGCTGGATGGTACGGCACTCGAAGTTTTCCCTTGCGTGGGCATCAGCCTGTATCCAGAACATGGCACCGATGCAGCCAGTCTGCTGAAAAATGCTGATGTTGCAATGTTCCATCTGATCGAGAGCAGGCGCCACGGCATGCAGTTCTACGGTCCCGAAATGAACGCGGGCGCCCTGCAGCAAATGACGTTGGAAAACAGTTTACGGCAGGCATTGGCACAGGAAGAACTGCAAATTCACTTCCAGCCGCTTTACGATTTGAAAAGTAACCGGATTGTCAGTGCAGAAGCACTTTTACGCTGGAAACACCCGGAAATGGACATGGTATCGCCTACATTGTTCATCGAACTGGCTGAAGAAAGCGGTGTCATCATTCCAATTGGCGAATGGATGATGCAACGCATCTGCCGTCAACTGCACGACTGGCAAACGGCAGGCTTGCGCACAGTACCGATTTCCGTCAACCTCTCGCCGCAGCAGTTCAGGCAACCAGAGCTGTCTCGGCAGATCGAAAATCTGCTGAAGAAAAACAGCATCAACCCGTTTTTTATCGAAATCGAAATCACCGAAAACACGCTCACGGAAAATCTGGACGAATCCAGCCAGATCATCCGTCAACTCAAAAAAGGCGGGATACGCGTCAATGTTGATGATTTTGGTACCGGCCGTTCGTCGCTGGCTCATCTCAAGCGTTTTCACATCGACAAGCTCAAGATCGACCCCTCGTTCATCGCCAATCTGCTCGACGATGCCGACGACTCGGCCATCGTGCGCGGCATGATCAGCATGGCGCACAGCATGCGTATCGAAGTCGTCGCCGAAGGCGTAGAAACGCAGAAACAACTCGACTTCCTCAAAGCGATCAACTGTGATCAGGCGCAGGGATTTTTCTACAGCGAAGCGTTGGCGGCCGAAGACTTTTCCAGGCTGCTGGCAAACACAGGCACCACGGCATGATCCGCCTGCTATTTGGAGCATTGCTCTGGGCGACCATCACGGCCATGGCTGCCGAGCCCTCCCCTGACGCCGACGGCGCGCCAGATATTGGCAACCAGGATCAACCGAGTGTCAGCAAGGACAAGAAACCGGCAGAAGATCCCCCGAAAAAAACCGAATACGACAAACTCTCCCTGCCTCAACTCCTGGCCAAAGCCAACAGCAGGGATCTGACCGCACAATTTGAATTAGCGTCGCGCTTCAATTACGGGCGCGGTTTGCCCAAAAACACCGGGGAAGCGTTACGCTGGCTGCGCAAGGCTGCGCAAGGCGGGCAGGAGGATGCCGCGCGGCTGCTTGCGGTCAAGCTCTACAACGGCCACGATGTGCTGCCTGATTTTGGTGAAGCCATGAGATGGGCTACCATGCTCGCCGATAAGGGCGACATCCCCGCACAGGTCATGCTGGCGAACATGTACGCCAACGGCGAAGGCAGCAACCGCGATCTGGTACAGTCCTACAAGTGGTACGCCATTGCCGCAGTCGGGGCCAAGCGCGAGGGTCGCGAGGAGGAGCCAAAACCCGAACTGGTGCAGTCGGCTGCAGACAGCCGCGACAAAATGGCAGCCTTACTCACCGATGAACAGGAAGCAAGAGCGCAGCAGATGGCCAGCGACTGGTGGATGAAGAAATACGCCGCTCCGAAACCCAGCGCCAAAGCAGCCAGCAAGTAAACCAGAGCGCATTCACACCAAGGACGCCTACCGCAGACGCAGCGCGTTAAGCACCACCACCAGCGAACTCACCGACATGCCCAGCGCAGCCAGCCACGGCGACAAATGGCCACTTGCGGCAAACGGCAAGGCGATCAGGTTATACGCCAACGCCCAGGCGAAATTTTGCCGCACGACATTCATGCCGAACCGACTGGTAACCCGCGCATGATCGATTTCCAGCAGGTTTTCCGACAGCAAGACCACATCCCCTGCTACCCGTGCCATCTGGGTACCGCCGCCCATGGCGATCGATACTGGCGCTCCGGCCAGCACCGGCGCGTCGTTGATGCCATCGCCTATCATGGCAACGACAGCGCCTTTTTCCTGCCATTCTTTTAGTGCAGCAAGTTTACCCTCTGGCGTCAGCCCGGCCTGCCAATGTGCGATGCCCAGTTGCTCGGCAAAGTAGGCCACCGCTTGCGGCGCATCGCCGCTCAGGATGGAAACGCCCATGCCGCCTTGCTGCAAAGCCTGTACCAGCTCGACCGCTTGAGGGCGTAACACATCGGCCAGCACAAAAGCCGCCTTTACCTGCTCAGCATCGCACAGCCAGATAACGGTAGCACCAGGAGGTAAGGGGTTCTGTAATGTCGGAATGATGACGTCCGGGGTCAACCTCGCATTGCCCAGGGTATAGCGAATGCCATTGAACGTACCGGACATCCCGAACCCCGGGCGATTCTCGACTGCATCGGCAGCAACCAGATTTGAACGATCTGCGGCCTGGAGAAAACTCTGTGCCAGTGGATGCTCTGACGATTGTTCCAGGCTGGCGGCAATATTCAGGCAGGCTGCGGCATCCAAGTTTGCCAACGGAATCGTTTCAATCAGTTCCGGCTTGCCCAGCGTTAATGTTCCCGTCTTGTCGAAAACAAAATGTGTCGCACGCGACAATGTCTCCAGTGCATGGCCGCGCGTCAGCAACACTCCCCGTGCTACCAAATGCGATGCGGCTGCGGCAAATGCCGCCGGTGCGGCCAGTGACAGCGCACAAGGGCAACTGACCACCAGCACCGAAAGCACGATCTCAAAGGCGCGCGTTGAATCCAGCCACCACCAAACCATGGCCACCACCACTGCTACGGCAAGCAGGCCGTAGGTAAACCAACTGCCTACCACATCCGCAAACTCGGCAAACCGGGGCTTTTCGGCCTGCGCACGATCCAGCAGGCGCGCAATACTCGCCAGCACGGTATTTTCCCCCACCTCGGTCACCCGTATCGCCAGCGGGCTTTCGTAATTGATGCTACCGGCAATGACCTTGTCGCCGATCGCCTTGGGCGAAGGATGGCTTTCGCCAGTCAGCAGGGATTCGTCCACACTGCTGGTGCCTTCGGCCACCTGCCCATCCGCAGCAATCGTTTCGCCGGGACGGGCAAGTATCAATTCGCCTGCGGAAAGATCCATTACCGGCACCAATTCCTGCTGCCCATCGGTGAGGCGCGTCGCCATGGCTGGCGCAAGCCGCAGCAAATTCTCTGCCGCCTCGACCGACTTTTCCCGCGCCCCACGCTCCAGAAAGCGCGTCGCCAGCAAAAAGAAAACCAGCATCGTAATGGTGTCGTAATAAACCGCACCGCTACCCGCGATGGTTGCCATGGCACTGCCCACGGACCCGGCCAGGATGCCTAGCGTGATCGGGACGTCCATGTTGGCCCGCCCTCTCCGCGCAACGCTCCATGCCGATAGATAAAAAGGGATGGCAGCATACAGAACGGCTGGCGCTGTCAGCAACAGGCTGAACCAGCGCAGCAACTGGGTAGTGGCTTCTTCCATGCCCTGCGCCTCACCGGCATAGAGCGCAACGGCCAGCATCATCACTTGCCCGGCAGATAGCCCGGCGACGGCAATGCGACGGAAATCCAGCTTGCGCCGCTGCTGCCTGAGCGCTTCCTGCTGCTGCACATTAAAAGGGTGAGCGTGGTAACCCAGCCTGCGAATTTCGGTCAGGATAGTGGAGAATTTGATGACGCTATCGTCCCAGGTCACGCGGGCACGGTGCGAGGCGTAATTGACACTGGCTGCCTTGACCCCCGGCAGCTGGCGCAAATGCCGCTCATTCAGCCAGATGCAGGCGGCACAGGTAATTCCTTCAAGGATCAGCGACGCCTGCCGGATGTCGCCACCTTCGTCATGAACGAAACTTTTCTGGACTTCGGGATGGTCGTAGAGATCGAGCTTGCGTAGTTCGTCGGGTACCAGTTCTTCTACGCTTTTTGGCATATCGGTGCGGTACCGATAATAGTCGTCCAGGCCATTGTCGACGATGGCCTGCGCGACGGCCACGCAACCATGGCAGCACAGTTCGCGTGGCGCATCGAGAATCTTTAGATGAAAATCGGTGTTTTCGGGGACAGGCAGGCCGCAGTGATAACAGGTAGGCGCCACTTCAGCCATTATTCGGCAACGGTAATCGGCTGTTGCAACAGATAAGTATCCTTGCCCCGCTCGACATAGACCTCGGCAATCCAGTTCCCGGCATTCCCCAGGCTCAGCGGCAGGCTGTATTGCCCATTGCCCTGCTCCACCATTTGCAACCGCTGATCATCCGCGCTGTTAGCCATTCGCCATAAGTTCAACGTAACCTTGGCGTGCTCCAGCGGTTGACCAGCCTTATCCTGCAAGGTTAGCGACACTTCCGTCACCTTGTTTTTATGCAGTTTATCGAATCCGGCCGGCGTGACTTTCCAGCCTATCTGATGCTGCTGTTGCATCCGCTGCAGATGTGGCTCATATAGCTTGTTGCGGTCATGAGGCACCGCTCCGGGAAAACCGGTATGCACCGTCATCACCTTGTCCGGTTTGGGCAAGAACCAATCGAATATGCTTTGTGGAAGGCCGTGCGTAGATACCGTCAGCAGTGCTGCATTGAAAATTACCAGGCCCACAAAAAAGGCGACAAACAACTTCGGCGCCCAGTGCATTTTTTCATTTTTGCGCTGCGTTGCTCCAAATACCCCCAAAATACCGGCCGTTGCAAGAAATACGGCAAAATGGATCGCTAACACATCACCTGCAAAGCCATGCGACATGCTATAACCAAGGTAAGTAAGCCAAGGCAGCGCGCCCCCTAGCAAGGCACTCCAGTAATTCGACAATCCAAGACGGCGCATGCTGAAGTAAAGCGCAACGATGAGCAGCAGCCCGCCGAACAGGGTTTCAGTAAATGACATTTAAACTCTCAATGCTCACCTTTGTGATGATCCTGCTTTTCGCTATAGAAACTAACCTTACGCACGATTTTTTCGTTCGGATTGCTATTCGTGGTAATCACAAACTCGAACGTTGTCGTATGCTTTGCCGCATCCTCACCCATGTCGACCTTGGCCGCGAGATGTAGATCCTTGCCTGGCTTGATAGTAACGAGGCCCGATTCTGCGCCCATTTCCAGATACTTTTCAGGTATCCCGTCAACTGAAATCCGATAGGTTTCCTCATGCTCCGTCTTGTTCACGATGTGAATCTTGTATCGGTTACGAATCCTGTCGTCGGACAAGCGAACATAGAGCGGTTGCCTCTCCTGCTCGACGGTCACCTCAACATCGGTGCGCGTTACTACCCGGTAAAACAGCAGTGCAACCATGACGACCAAAGCGACTCCATTCAAAATCACTTTCATCTGCTTCCAGACAACTCGGGGCTTTTCTGGCTGCTCCCTGTTCAGATTCCGGTCCGAGTCATACCGGATCAACCCGCGCTTCCAGCCCAGCGAATCCATGATGGTATTACAGGCATCCACACACAGGCCACAGGAAATGCACTGATATTGCACGCCATCGCGGATGTCGATGCCCGTTGGGCATACCTGCACACAGAAGCCGCAGTCGATGCAATCGCCATGCCCTTTCTGGCTGCGATCTTCGTGTGTTTTCAGCCCTTTTGCTGGAACCGCACGCCCCGCGCCCCCCTCTCCACGCCGTGAATCGTAAGCAGGGGCCAGCGTGTCGTACTCATACATCACCCCCTGAAAACGCGCATATGGGCAGAAATGTGTGCAAATCTGCTCGCGCGCGATGCCCCCAGCCGCGTATGTGGTTACCGTGAGAAGCGATACCGTAACATACGCAGCAGAGCTTGCTGAACCTTGAAAGAATTCCACAAAAAGCTGTGGGGCAAAAGTAAAGTATGAAGCAAATGTAAATCCCGTCCAGAAAGAGATCAGGATCATGAGTAGATGGGAACCGCCAACCTTGAATATTTTCTCCAGATTCCAGGGCTGTTTGGCAAGCCGCATCCGCGCCGGTCGCTCGCCCTGGAATAGGTACTCAATCCACATAAAGCAATCCAGCCACAAGGTCTGGAAACAGAAATAGCCGCACCATGCACGACCGATCAGTTCGGTGACAAAAAATAGAAATGCCGCCGCGATGAACAGCAGCAACGCGAGCAAAAACACATCCTGCGGATAGACAGCCAGATCAAAAATGAAAAAGCGCTTTGTGACGAGATCAAACATGATCGCTTGGTCCGCTGCACTTGCCCGTTGCCATGGAACCCACGGCAGCCCGAAAAATACAGTAAATGCCAATATCAGCACTGCGTTCTTGAAGGTACGAAACTTACCTTTGACTGAGCGCGTATAAATCGGAATACGCTTTTGAAAAAGCGGGCCATGCTGATCTTTTAATTCAAACATTTCTTTTATTCCCGCCTAAAACACAAAGGCCCACGTCGTAACGCGAGCCTTTGTGATCACGATGAACTGACCGACTATGCTGGCTTACTTGCCACCACCCAACGTATCATGGACATACACGGTTAGCAGCTTGATCTGATCTGCCGTCAGGCGACCATTCCAAGCCGGCATCTTGCCGCGATTCATACCGTTGGTCACAATAGCAGAAACCGCGTTGACTTTTCCTTCCACGGTTCGTTCGTCAGTCACATTTGCCCAAAGCCAGATTTTGTCAACCAGATTGGCGGAACCAAGATCCGGATTCCCTTTGCCTTCAGCACCATGGCAGGTAAAACAGATTCCTTCAGCATGGAAAACCGCATCACCAGCCTTGGCGGCTTCTGCATCATGCGGCTCGCCGGAAAGACTCAGAACATAATTTGAAACCTGTACGATCTTGTCATCCGGCAGCGTACCCTTGAAAGCCGGCATCATGCCGTGGCGCCCTAGCGTAACCGTTTCCTGAATCTTCTCGTAAGTTCCACCAAAAATCCAGCTATCGTCAACCAGATTTGGTGCAAGACCAAGCTTTCCCTGTCCGCCAGCCAAGTGACACGCGGCACAGTTATCCAGGAACAATTGCCGCCCGGAAGACTGAACAAACTGCATCAACTCGGCATCTTTGGATATTGCATCGAATGATGTAGCCGCCACTTGATCAAAATATTTCTTCTGAGCAGCCACTGCAGCATTGGTCTCTTTCATCAACTGAGCACGCATATTCCAATGCGTAGTTTTGGTTTCGCCCTTGTTGTTCACATAGGTAATGTCATTGGCGCCAGGAACACCCTTGGTAAAAGACTTGCCGATCGGCCAAGCCGGGTAAAGCACCCAGTAGACGACGGCGAAAATAATGGTGATATAAAAAGTCCACAACCACCAATTGGGCAGCGGATTAGTCAACTCGGCGAGGTTGTCGTCCCAGACGTGACCTGTAGTATTCTTGCTTGCGTTATCGTGACTCATGATTTGAGATCCCTTAATGTCTGTGCATTAGTCATCATGCAATGGAATGTTTCTGTGCTCTTCCAGGCGTTCTCCGCGATGCTTGCTACCGTACACGTACAGCAGGATCAAGCAAAACACCGTAAAGAAGATCACCAGTGCCAGAGGCTTGGTGTTCTCGAACTTGGTAAACCACATCAGCCATTCCATTTGGCATATTCCTTTTTAGCGGAACTTCACGAAGTAGTCGTCATCGAACTTCGAGAAATCGACCATCGTACCCAACACCTGCAGATAGGCCACAACCGCAGCCATCTCGGTTACTCCACTGTTGGTATCGAAATTGCCACTCGCTGCCTGAGTACGCAGATTTTCTTCCGCATCTTCGATCTTCAGGGTCTTGGCAACATCTTCACCAAAGTTTTTGACATTCTGCTGGTACTCGGCTTCACCTTTGGAGTACGGAACCCCGGCCACGCGCAACGCGGCCATACGATCAGCCACGTCCGAGGTATCGAGTGGCGTAGCGATCAGCCATGGGTAATTTGGCATCACCGACTCCGGCACCATGGAACGAGGTGCGGTCAAGTGCTGCACGTGCCAGTCATTGGAATATTTACCGCCGACGCGTGCCAGATCCGGGCCGGTTCGTTTAGAGCCCCACTGAAACGGGTGATCGTATTTCGATTCCGCAGCCAGTGAGTAGTGCCCGTAGCGTAACGCCTCATCACGGAACGGTCGGATCATTTGCGAGTGGCAAAGATAACAGCCTTCGCGGATATAGATATCGCGACCACGCAACTCCAGAGGAGTATAGGGGCGCACCATTTCCTTGCCATCCGCCGTCCTTACTGTTTCTACTGTGTCCTTGATGAAGAACAGAGGAACAATTTCAACCAGGCCGCCAATGCTTATTGCCAGCATCACAAGCACCAGCATCAGTCCAAGGTTACGTTCGATATTATCGTGTTTCATTTCAGCTCCCGTAATCTCAACTTATTCGGTCAGGCGGCAACAACGGCGGCATTGGAAGGTGCCGTGTTGCCCTGCTGGATGGTCTTGAACATGTTGTAGCACATCACCAGCATGCCGCTCAGGAAGAACACTCCCCCCAGCGCACGCATCGCATAGTAAGGATGCATCGCAGCTACTGATTCGACAAATGAATACTGCAGATTGCCGAAATCATCGAATGCACGCCACATCAACCCCTGCATGATGCCCGAGATCCACATCGAGGTGATGTACAGCAGGATTCCGATTGTTGCCAGCCAGAAGTGAACATTGATCAGCTTGTTGCTATGCATTTGTGTATTCCACAATTTCGGTACCATGTGATACAGCGAGCCGAAAGTGATCATCGCCACCCAGCCCAGAGCGCCGGAATGCACATGGCCCACGGTCCAGTCGGTGTAGTGCGACAGTGCATTCACGTCTTTCAGCGACATCATCGGGCCTTCGAATGTCGACATGCCATAGAACGACAAGGATACGATAAGGAAACGCATAACCGGGTCGGTGCGCAACTTATCCCATGCGCCGGACAACGTCATGATGCCATTGATCATACCTCCCCAAGAAGGCAGCAGCAGCATGATGGAGAACGTTGCGGCCAGAGTCGAGGTCCAGTCAGGAATCGCGGTCCAGTGCAGGTGGTGTGTGCCTGCCCACATGTAAAGGAAGATCAGCGCCCAGAAGTGAACGATGGACAATCGATAGGAGTATACGGGGCGTCCCGCCTGTTTCGGCACGAAATAATACATCATGCCAAGAAAGGCAGCCGTCAGATAAAAGCCAACAGCATTGTGGCCATACCACCACTGTGTCATCGCATCCTGTGCGCCGGAGAATAATGGGTAGGAGTATGGCGAAGTCAAACTGACCGGAATGGCAAGATTATTGAATATATGCAGCAATGCCACCGCCAGAATGAACGCCAGAAAGAACCAGTTGGCCACATAGATATGAGGCTCCTTGCGCTTCATCAGCGTGCCAATGAAGTTGATCGCATAAATCACCCATACCACAGCGATCAGCAGGTCGACCTGCCAGTTCATTTCAGCATACTCCCTGCCCTGCGAATAACCCAGAACGTCACCCAGCGCAGCAAGCACGATAATACATTGCCATCCCCAGAAAGTGATGCTGGCGAGAGCATCGCTGAACAGCCGGGTCTGGCAGGTTCGCTGCGCAATATAGTAGCTGGTTGCAAACAGCGCACTACCGCCGAAGCCGAAAATTACCGCACCGGTATGCACCGGACGCAAGCGACCAAAAGTGATATAAGGAATATCGAAATTCAAAAACGGAAACGCCAGTTCGGAAGCGACATACACTCCCACCAACATTCCAACCGCACCCCATACCAAGGTCATGATGGCAAATTTTCGAACAATATCGTAATTATATTGCTCGCTCGCCGCGACACTCACCGTTGTCATTTGCTTCCTCCCTTTTTAATTTGAAACCCCTGAGTACCACATCTTTTCCAGCGCTCACGCTCACTGCGACAGTATGACGCATTTATACACGAAGTACATTCCAGACACCATATTAAGATAATAATGTCTCATTAAATCCACAATCATTTTTCATTTACCAAAATCCGCAGATCGTGGGCAATATCCCTGACTGACTGCCCCTGGCTCATGAATAACCGCAAGCGACCTTTCCGATCAAAAACATATATGCCGGAACTATGATCTATCGTGTAGCCCATCTTACCGTCAGAAACCTGCCTCGCGTAAAACACCTTGAAATCCCGCGCCAGCCTTTGAGTCACACCGACATCACCGCGCAACCCAATAAAATTCGGGTTAAAGTAAGGCACATATTGCTGCAACACCCTTACGGTATCGCGATCGGGATCCAACGTTACGAACAACACCTGAACACGCATGGCGTCAGGACCAAGCAGCTTTATCGCCCGATTCAACTCAGACATCGTGGCAGGGCAAACATCGGGACAGTGCGTGTATCCAAAGAAGAGCGCAACCACCTTGCCTTTAAAGTCTGCGAGCCGATACGACTGCCCGTCGCTGCCGTCAAACTCCGTTGTATTTCCCACCCGCATATCGGCAACAACAGATCCGACGAAATCCCGCGTTGCTTCCTGTGAAGTATCCGGCGTGCAGCCAGCCAAATAAAACCCCAGCAGGCACCCTTGAATTAGCACCCTGAAAACCGAACACAAAAAAATTCCCCTTCAAGTTATCCTGAAGGGGAATTTTGTATCAGAATAATGATTTACACCACAATCACGATCAAAACTTCTTGCCAATCCCGATACCAAACACCCACGGATTGATCTCCAGCTCATCAACTTTCACATAACCAGCACCTGCATTAATCTCAACATCAGTATCAATCCACACCTTCTTGATATCTGCGTTAATCAGCCAACCATCCTTTAGATTGACATCAAAACCAGCCTGAATTGCACCGCCAAAACTATGGTGATCAACGCGAATCGGCAGACCTGCAATACCCTTGGTTGTCGCCAGACGGTTATCCATAAACTTGGTAATATTTAAGCCGGCACCAACATACGGATCAAATGTTTGATCCGGCATAAAGTGCCATTGCAACGTCAGGGTCGGCGGCAGAAGATTGACTTCACCAAGATTCTGGTTGCCCAGAGCGGAGCCTGCAGCTTTGACAATATGCACGTCATGACGCGTACCGGTTGCCAAAATAAGCTCGGCAGCAATATTTTTGGTAATGTAGTAAGAAAAATCGATTTCAGGGATGGTATTGCCATCGACATCAAGTTCAGCTCCCTGATTCAGAACCGCGCCAACATTTCTATTGGTGTACTTACCCAAGTCGCTGTCCACATCTGGATTGATATGCACGGCACGAACGCGCACAACAATATCACCAGCCTCGGCAATTGCCAGCGCAGGAGCAAATGCGGCTACCACCACCAGAGCCAATAATGTTCTTTTCATTTCACAGTCCCCAAATCAAGTTAATAAAAGATACAAACATCCTAAAATTGATTTTAATACATAATCCCCTACCGCGACAGTGGAAACCTACACCAAATCACACCAAATCAGCAAAGTGTATCTAATTCACAACACCCTCCAGCAACTATCTAAATTCAGCAAGAGCAGGGACGCCATGATCCGGCAACGCCACTGCTCATTCGTTGACAAGCGCGCGCCGCATACTTGGCTCCGAACAGGTGAAAAACCCTGCTTGCTCTGGATTACTCATTAGGGCACAAAATGATGTGCGAGAAAAGGTGAGCCGCAAGATAGCTCCCGGTAGAAAAAAGCTTATAGCTTGCTCATGGCGCCGAAAAAACGGCCATGCCGAGATTCTCGGCGCTCACGCAAGCACTATCCACCCAATGGAAGAGGCCACCTCAATTAACGCAAGACAAGAAAATCATCAAGACCATAAGAACCACATTTCTGACCAGCCAGGCGGCAAGCCTTTTGCAAAGCAGTCGCAACATCGCCCGCATCGCACATTCCATCGATAAAGCCGGCATTGAAAGTATCGCCGGCACCCAGCGTATCCAAAACTTTCAGAGGTGGGAAAGCTGGACTCCGCACAACATTGTCTGCATCGTTTGCATAAGCCCCGCTTTCGCCCCATGCCACCACAACAATCGATCCGGGCACGCTCCCACCCATCCAGGCAAGAAATTGCTGCGGATCGTTGAACCCGCAGTGCGATGCATAGCCACGTGAGCAAATCAGCACATTCGCCAACGCCAGCGCCGACTCAATGCCTTCCCGCAGCTTTTCTAGCTCCAGCGAAATTGCGGTGGCCGGACATTCCGACCGAACTCGCGCCATCATGGCCAAAAGCTGTGGCACGTTACGGCCCTCGAAATGCACCCAGTCAAAACCATTGAGATCGAGTCGAGAAAACTGTTCCGATGTCAATTCCGGCAAATCACGGTAGTGCACGATCGTACGGTGAGGCCCGGAAAGGTAAATGCTGGAGGTCGGCGGACGACCGGGCAAACGCGGGCAGGCAGAAAAGTCAACCTGATGCCGGGCAAAATCCATGTCGATGACGGCGGTTTCGGGCGTATCGCCAAGCACGCCGACAAAGCTGCAATCATGCCCTAGTTGTGCCAGTACGACCGCAGTATTGGCCGCGTTGCCGCCACGGCAGACACGAAGATCCCGTGCACGGATTTCGGCATCCTCCGCCGGGTATCGATCAAGCGTAAACACCATATCCAGGGTAGCCGTGCCAACCAAAAGTATGCGCGCCATGATTTCTCGCTTTTACACTACTGCCAAAACCGGCAGTTCCGATTACAATTAAACATTTTGAAGCTTGGAGATACAAGATGTCGATGGCCGACCGCGATGGTCTGATCTGGTATGACGGCAAAATGGTGCCGTGGCGAGATGCCACCACCCACGTCCTCACGCACACCCTGCATTACGGCATGGGCGTCTTTGAAGGCGTACGCGCTTACAAGACCGACAAGGGCACTGCCATTTTCCGTCTGAAGGAGCACACTGACCGCCTGTTCCGCTCGGCCCATATCCTCGGCATGAAAATGCCGTTTGACAAAGCCACGCTGATTGAAGCGCAAAAAGCTGCTGTGCGCGACAACCATCTGGAATCCGGTTACCTGCGTCCGATGGCGTTTTATGGTGCAGAAGCCATGGGCATCTCCGCCAAGACGCTTTCCACCCACGTCATCGTTGCCGCCTGGCCATGGGGCGCCTATCTGGGCAAGGAAGCACTGGAGAACGGTATTCGCGTAAAAACCTCTTCCTTCGCGCGCCACCACGTCAATATCACCATGTGCAAGGCCAAGGCCAACGGCAATTACATGAATTCCATCCTGGCACACCAGGAGGCCGCCGCCGACGGTTACGACGAGGCCTTGCTGCTGGATGTAGATGGTTTTGTGGCTGAAGGTTCGGGCGAGAATATTTTTGTCGTTCGCAACGGCAAGCTTTATACGCCGGATCTCACCAGCGCACTGGAAGGTATTACCCGCGACACGATCATCCAGTTGGCCGCCGAAATCGGTCTGCCTATCATTGAGAAGCGTATTACGCGCGATGAAGTGTACTCGGCAGATGAAGCCTTCTTTACCGGTACGGCGGCTGAAGTCACGCCGATCCGCGAGCTGGATAATCGTGCCATCGGCGCAGGCAAACGCGGCCCGATTACCGAAAAACTGCAAGCTAACTACTTTGACGCCGTGACCGGCAAATCCGCACGTCACGCAAGCTGGCTGACATTGGTGTAACCATGACCAACAATACCCGTGAAATCGAAGTCTCTGCCAAGGATCTTCCCCTGCATTGCCCAACCGATGCAGGGGCGCTTTGGTGCTCTCATCCTCGCATTTTTCTGGATGTTGCCAAAACCGGTGCGGCGCTTTGCCCCTACTGCGGGACCCAATACCGATTGAAGGCAGGCGAAGTCGTCAAGCAGCACTAACAGGCAAGGGCGCAACCGTCAGCGCCCTGCCCCACAGGCCTGCCATCACCTCTGCGGCCTTTCTGGCGTCGCCGCTAGTCCAGAACTGCTCGCTCCCCACGCCGTGGCTGGTCGTGGCTAGGCCGCATTCGCCAATACGACGGCGCAGATGTCGTGCGACCGCCGCACCGGTGTCAATCAGCGTCATTTCGTCCGCAACAATCGATTTGATAAGTGGCCGCAAAAACGGATAGTGAGTACATCCCAGAACCAACGTGTCGGCGCCTTCGGCGCGTATCGGCGTCAGATATTTCAGCAGCAGAGCACGCGTTTCCACATGATCCAACTCGCCGCGCTCCACGCACTCGACCAATCCCAGCCCGGCCTGCGTCACGATGCGCACATTTTTTCCATAGTTTTCAAGCAGCGCGGCAAACTGTGCACTTTTTAGGGTGCCGCTAGTCGCCAGCACTCCGACCACCCCGCTTTGCGTAGCGACAACGGCTGGCTTAACCGCCGGTTCCATGGCAACCACCGGAACGGCGAAACGCTCCCGCAAAAAGCTCGCTGCGGCTGCCGTTGCGGTGTTACAGGCCACGACCAGAGCTTTTGCACCTTGTCCAAGTAGAAACTCCGCAAGAACGAGTGAGCGCGCCTGAATCTGCTCGGGAGTTTTTGTTCCGTACGGTGCGTAAGCCGAATCGGCGACATACAGCAAATTTTCATGCGGTAGTTCGGCACGGATGTGATGCAGCACAGACAACCCGCCAACACCGGAATCAAAAATCCCGACAGGTGCGCCATTCATGTTTGATCGACAGACAGTCCACTGCCTGCGTCTAGGAAAATTCGGCAATCTCCGGCTCTACTTCATCCTCCTTGGCATGATGCAACGGCATCTGCCCGGTAAGCACCGCAACGGCAAAAATACCGATGGCACTCAGAACAGCCATAAGAAAACCGCTCAATGGCACCATGACTGCCGTAAAAATCATCAGCCAGAAATGAAATTTGCTTTTCATGGCGATGACTTCCTCAATTTCATGCCACTTCACCATGCCGGATGCAACATAAAGCAGGATACCTCCGATACACGCCATGGGCACCTGCTCCAGATAGGTGGCCAGATACGCCGCCATGAGCAACTTGAATGTGAACTTTGCAATCCCTGAAAGGGGAGAAATTGCGCCCAGCCTGATGTTGACCGCAGTCCTTGCCAAGGCACCGGTGTGTGGAAAACCATTCAGCAAAGGCGTAAAAATATTTACCAGCCCCTGCCCCCACAGTTCTTTGTTAGGGTTGAAAGGCATTCCCTTGTTATTAGCCATCCGGTCTGCCATGCGGCTACACAGCAAGCTCTCGATTGCAGCCACAAAGTAAATCGCCACGACAAAATAAATCAAATCAAACCAGACTACACTGGTTGTCATGTCGGGCAATGCAGGCATCGTGACATTCCAGAAATCAGTTGGAATGCTGCCATACTTATCCTTGATCAACACCAGACCCTTGTCTTTCCAGAAAGTTGCTGCAGCCAGCCAGCCCAACCCCAGCCCGAATACCGGCGCAGGAATAGAAGTGGAAATCTTGATCAGGGTCTTACAAATTGCGAACGTACTCAAGGCCACAATCAACGCATACACATTCATCTCATCCATGTATGCAATGGTTTTCTGAATCTGCCCGATAAAGTCATAGCCAATCTTGTTTTTAAAACCAAACACCTCGCCCATTTGCGAGAACGCAATCACCACAGCGATACCAATCGTGAAACCGACAACAATTGAGTGCGGAACCAAGGTAACCACTTTACCTTTTTTCGCCAGCCCGGTAAGCATGAGCATCACACCTGCAACAACTGAAGCCAGCACCAGGAAACTGTGGTTATACGTTGCCATCAATCCCGCAATAATAGGAATGTATGCCGCCGTTGGGCCATACACCTGATACTTGCTGCCTCCGAATAGAGCGCCCAGCAAGCCCGCCACCGCCCCCCCAACAATACCCTGCTCCGGGCGCAAGCCACTTGCCATGGCAAAACCCATTGCCAAGGGAATTGCCACCATGGCAACAACAAGACCTGCGGTTAGATCTTTCATGATATTTTCAGCCAGGTTACCCTTGGCTAAATCTTCATAGCGCCCATCGTTCGGATTAAGGTAGTACTTCAGAGTGCGTAACAACGTGCCAATTCCTTGCTGATGACTCATTTCTAACTCTCTTAAAATTAAGTGACCCCCGGCAAAGCCGGGGGTTTATCAGGTGAGCGCCTCAAAGGCGCCCTCACACCGTGAGCCGCCCAAGGCGGCTACACGCCCAGTTTCATTT
>WBZX01000097.1_pt1 | contig 79388 bp, 61 predicted proteins | sample 5204211 | NCBI WGS metagenome assembly WBZX01 (sample SAMN12344362, study PRJNA552823) | activated sludge metagenome | biome: Activated sludge suspended growth; feature: Nitrification reactor; material: Wastewater; isolation source: activated sludge from nitrification reactor of wastewater... | reverse complement strand
CGGGATCCGCTCCATGAGGTAGCGGTCCTTGAAGGTGCCGGGTTCGCTCTCGTCGGCGTTCACCACCAAGTAGCGGGGCACACCTTCGGGTTTGGCGAGGAAGCTCCACTTCATGCCCGTGGGGAAACCAGCGCCACCGCGACCGCGCAGGCCGCTCTTCTTCACTTCCTCCAGCACGGCCTCGGGGCTCATGGTCTTGAGCGCCTTCTCCACGCTGCGGTAGCCGCCGTTCGCGCGATAGCCTTCCAGCCCACGGATGCCGGGGGTAGAGATGTGTTCGAAGAGGATCTTGCGGGCCATTATGAACGCGAGGGGTTTGAACCAAGAGCCCATTCACCGCCAAGGCGCGAAGGACGCAACGGGGCCGCAACGGAATGCGAGCTCATTTCACCGCAGCGGCGCAGCGACGCAGCGGGAACGCGACGCTGAGAGCCGCAAGCGGCTTTAGCGTTCGCAGAGGAACGCGTGCTGCCTGCGGCAGGCCGACAACCGACAACTGACAACAGCGCACTCATCGGTCCGTGTAATTGGTGCGTGAATTCCGTGCGCGAAGCTGTTCGATCAGACTGTCCACCTTCTCGATGGTGAGGTCTTCATGGTACCCAGCGCCGCATTGCAGCATGGGTCCGCTGCCGCAGCTGCCCAAACATTCCACGACCTTCAGCGTGAACATGCCGTCCTTGGTGGTCTCACCGGCGTGCACACCGAGCTTCTTCTCCAAGTGATGGATGAGTTCATCGCTGCCGCGCAGCATGCACGGTGTGGTGCGGCATACATCCAGCACATAGGTGCCCACCGGGTGCAGGTTGAACATGCTGTAGAAGCTGGCCACTTCATAGACCTCGATGTGACGAAGACCCATGACGTGCGCCACGGCATCCATCGCGTTCACGCTTAGCCAGCCGTCGTTCTCGGCCTGAGCGATGTGCAGGATGGGGATCAAGGCGCTCTTGCTGCGGCCTTCGGGGTAACGGGCCATCAGTGCCTTGCACTCGGCCAGGCCAGCCTCGCTGAAGGAGAAAGGCTTGGTGCCTTCCGTGGTGGTGATGGGTCTGGTGCGGGCTGACATCTCTACAGGGCAAAGTAAGTAGGCGAGAACAAGATGGAACCCATTCTTTCACCGCAACGGCGCAACGGACGCAACGGGTTTCGCAACGTCATTCGGGCATACCGTTAGCGAGCCTGCGGACGCCTTGTTTCAGCAGGACCTCATTGAAGTTGATGAGAAGACCCAAGCGATTGCCCGTGAGCTTCAGATAGGTGAGCAGCTGGGCAGTGTGGATCGGGTGAAGCTCTTCCACGGACTTGACCTCCACGATCAATTTGCCCTCTACCCAAAGGTCCAAGCGATAACCGGCGTCCAGTTGAACATCCGCGTAGCGCAATGGCAAAGGATGTTGATGGAGTACGCTCAAGCCAGTCATCTTCAGCTCGTGGATGAGGCAATGCACGTAGGCGCTCTCCAAAAGTCCTGGCCCCAACGCGCGATGCACTTTGAACGCAGCATCGAGCACAAGCTTTGCGAGCTCGTTCTCCTCAAGCATTCGTTGCGGCTCCGTTGCGACCGCTGCGTCGTTGCGGTGCATGAGCTTACGCGTCCAGTTCACCTGCGATCACGTTCATGCTGCTCATGGTGAGGATCGCGTCGCTCAACATGCCGCCTTTGATCATTTCCGGATAGGCCTGGTAGTAGATGTAGCAGGGCCGGCGCAGGTGCAACCGGAACGGTGCTCGTCCACCATCGCTCACGAGGTAGAAGCCCAGCTCGCCGTTGCCGCCTTCCACGCAGTGGTACACTTCGCCCACGGGCACGTCGGTCTCGCCCATCACGATCTTGAAGTGCCAGATCAGCGGCTCCATGGCGCTGTACACTTCCTCCTTCGGCGGCAGTAGCCACTCGGGTACGTCCGCGCGGAAGGTGGTCTTGTCGCTCAGCTTCTCCAGTTTCTCCAGCGCCTGCCTGATGATGGAGATGCTTTGCTTCATCTCTTCCTGACGCACCGTGAAGCGATCGTAGGTATCGCCGTTGGTGCCAACGGGGATGATGAAATCGAACTCGTTGTAGCTGCAATAGGGGTCGGCCACGCGAACATCGTAGTCCACACCTGCAGCGCGCAGGTTGGGTCCGGTGAAGCCGTATTGCAAGGCGCGCTCACCGGCGATGGGACCGCAGCCGATGGTGCGGTCCATGAAGATGCGGTTGCGCAGGAGCATGTTGTCGAACTCCTTGAGGCCTGCGGGAAGTTCCTTGATGATGGCCTTGATCTTGGCCCAGGCGAGGTCGCTCCAGTTGCGCTCCCAGCCGCCGATGCGGCCCATGTTGGTGGTGAGGCGTGCACCACAGATCTCCTCGTAGACCTCGTAGATGCGCTCGCGCCACTGGTACACGTAGAGGAAGGGCGTGGTGGCACCGGCATCCTGACCGATGATGGTGTTGCAGATGACGTGATCGGCGATGCGCGCCAGCTCCATGATGATCACCCGCATGTACTGAGCGCGCTGCGGCAACTCGATGTTGAGCAGCTTCTCCACCGCCATGTGCCAGCCCATGTTGTTGATCGGTGAACTGCAGTAGTTCATCCGGTCGGTCAATGTGGTGATCTGGTAGAACGGCCTGCGCTCGGCGAGTTTCTCAAAAGCGCGGTGGATGTAGCCGATGGTCTGCTTGGCATCGAGGATGATCTCGCCGTCGAGTGTGAGGACGTTCTGGAAGATGCCGTGCGTAGCGGGGTGGGTAGGACCCAGGTTGAGCGTGGTGAGCTCGCTCAGGTCACGGCCTTCGACAAGGTCCTTGGACCAGAAATCGGTGGGTGGCTGCTGGCTCATCGTCCGAAGAATCGGTCGTCCTTATCCTGACGAGTTGGGTCTTCCAAGGGATAGTCCTTGCGCATGGGGAAGGCCGGGAAGTCCTCCATGTTCAGGATGCGCTTCAGGTTGGGGTGGCCCTTGAACTTGATACCGAAGAAGTCCCACGCCTCACGCTCCATCCAGTTGGCCGTGGGCCACAGGTCGGTGGTGGTGGGGTACTCCAAGTCGTTGGCCGTGGTGCGGCACTTCACGCGGATGCGGTGGCCTGCCCGCATGTTGTGCAGGTGGTACACCATGCCGAACTCCTGCGCCTCGCCGGGGAAGTGCATGCCGCAGCAGGTGGTGAGGAAGTGGAAGCCCAGTTCGTCGCGCAAGGTGCGGAGCAGGTCGTGCAGCGCCGCCTTCTTCACGTGGATACAGAGCAGGTCACGCTCTTGGTCGATGCCGGTGATGGCGTCGCCGAAGGCGGCCATGCGGTCCTTGACCTGCTGGTCGCGCTCTGTTTTGATCAGGAACCCAGGCATGCGAGGAAGGTCTTTAACCGCAACGACGCAGCGGACGCAAAGGACCCGCCACGAGAATGGAATGCAACGCGAGATGCTGGAGTGCCAAGAGCCACTTCGCTGCGTTGCGAATACCGTTGCGTCCGTTGCGCCGTTGCGGTGGACTGCATTCTAGTCGATGGCGTATTTGGTCATCAGATCCGCGTACTCCTTGCTGTAGCGGCGGCGCAGGCTCTCGTTCTTGGCCAGTTCCTGGATCTTCAGGATGCCGTCGATGACCTGTTCGGGGCGCGGGGGGCAGCCGGGGATGTAGACATCCACCGGGATCACGCGGTCGATGCCCTGTAGAACGCTGTAGGTATCGAAGATGCCTCCGGTGCATGCGCAGGCGCCCATGCTCAGCACCCACTTGGGCTCGGCCATCTGCATGTACACCTCCCGGAGCACGGGTGCCATCTTCTTGGCGATGGTGCCCATGACCATGAGCAGGTCGCTCTGGCGGGGGCTGAAGCTGAGGCGCTCCATGCCGAAGCGGCTGAGGTCGTAATGGGAGCTCATGGTGCTCATGAACTCGATGCCGCAGCAGCTGGTGGCGAAGGGTAGGGGCCACAGGCTGTTGGCGCGCGCCATGCCGATGGCCTGGTCCACGCGTGTGGCGAAGAAACCCGACCCGCTATGACCATCGGGCGGGGCCACGATGGTGGGTTTGGGCCGATCGGTCCGTTGCAGCTCGCTCATTCGATCTTCATTACGCCTTTACGCAACACATAGTAGAGGCCCGCCAGCACGAAGGTGACGAAGACCACCATTTCCACGAAGCCCAACAACCCAAGGGACTTGAAGTTCACCGCCCAGGGGTAGAGGAAGATGACCTCCACATCGAACAGTACGAAGAGGATGGCGATGAGCAGGTACTTCACGCTGAAGGGCGTGCGGGCATTGCCCTGCTGCTCGATGCCGCACTCGAAGTTCTCGTCTTTGTGCTTGCCATGCAGCTTGGGGCCCAACCAGGCCGCCGCGGACAGCGCGAAGCCCACGAAGCCGACCGCGATGAGCGTTTGCATCACGATGGGCAGGTAGTCCGCCGGGGAGGAAACTGCTTGCAGGAACAAGGACGGTGCGTTTGGAAGTGGCCAAATGTAGTGTTGCGCTTGAACCCGGAAGCAATAGCGATCAGGTCGTTTCGTTCTTGCGCGGACCGGGATCCGTGAACCTCTCGCCCCGTACTTTTGTTCTCCCTACATGCCCACCTCCAACGCCACCTATCCCCTGCTGAGCAACATCGCCGTTCCGGCCGATCTGCGGAAGCTGAACGAGGTGCAGTTGCAGCAAGTCTGCAACGAACTACGGGATTTCATCATCGACGTGGTGAGCGTGAAGGGCGGGCACTTCGGCGCCAGCTTGGGCGTGGTGGAGTTGACCGTGGCGCTGCACTATGTGTTCGATACGCCCTATGACCAGCTGGTGTGGGATGTGGGCCACCAGGCCTACGGACACAAGATCCTCACGGGCCGCCGTGAGATCTTCCATACCAACCGCATCCATAAGGGCATCAGCGGCTTCCCCAAGCGCAGTGAGAGCCCGTACGACACCTTCGGCGTGGGCCACAGCAGCACCAGCATCGGCGGGGCGCTCGGCATGGCCGTGGCCAGCAAGCTCAAGGGCGAGAAGGACCGCCATGCGGTGGCGGTGATCGGCGACGGGGCCATGACCGCTGGCCAGGCGTTCGAGGCGCTGAACCATGCGGGCGGGGCCGGCACGGACATGCTCGTGGTGCTCAACGACAATTGCATGAGCATCGACCCGAACGTGGGCGCGCTCAAGGAGTACCTCACGGACATCACCACCAGCCACACCTACAACAAGGTGAAGGACGAGGTGTGGAAGCTCCTGGGCAAGCTCAGCAAGTTCGGCCCCAACGCACAGGCCGTGGCCCAGAAGGTGGAGAACGCGGTGAAGAGCGCCCTGCTGAAGCAGAGCAACCTGTTCGAGAGCCTCAACTTCCGCTACTTCGGTCCCGTGGATGGCCACGATGTGGACCACTTGGTGAAGGTGCTTCGCGACCTGAAGGACATCCCCGGCCCCAAGATCCTGCATACCATCACGGTGAAGGGCAAGGGCTATGCACCGGCCGAGGCGGGCAATGCCACCGTGTGGCACGCTCCCGGGCTGTTCAACAAGGAGACCGGCGAGATCATCAAGGTGGTGCCGAAGAGCCCCCAGCCGCCCAAGTACCAGGATGTGTTCGGCCACAGCATCGTGGAGTTGGCGGAGAAGAACCCGAAGATCGTGGGGGTGACCCCCGCCATGCCCACCGGCTGCTCGCTCAACATCATGATGAAGGCCATGCCCGACCGCGCGTTCGACGTGGGCATCGCCGAGCAGCACGCGGTCACCTTCAGCGCGGGTATGGCCACGCAGGGCATGGTGCCCTTCTGCAACATCTACAGCAGCTTCATGCAGCGCGCCTATGACCAGGTGGTGCACGATGTGGCCTTGCAGAACCTGAACGTGGTCTTCTGCCTTGACCGCGGTGGTCTGGCCGGTGCCGACGGCCCCACGCACCACGGCAACTTCGACATCGCTTATTTCCGCTGCATCCCCAACATGGTGGTGAGCGCGCCCATGAACGAGGAGGAACTGCGCGACCTGATGTACACGGCGCAGCTACCGGACCAAGGCCCCTTCAGCATCCGCTATCCGCGTGGCGAAGGGGTGATGACCGAATGGAAGACCCCCTTCAAGGAGATCAAGGTGGGCACGGGCCGCAAAGTGCGCTCCGGCAACGACATCGCGGTGCTCACCATCGGCCATATCGGCAACGTGGCGGCCAAGGGCATCGATGCGCTCGAGACCGAGGGCTACAGCGTGGCCCACTACGACATGCGCTTCGCGAAGCCCATCGATGAGCTGCTGCTGCACGAGGTGTTCAGCAAGTTCAAGCACGTGGTAACGGTGGAGGATGGTGCGATCATGGGCGGCATGGGCAGTGCCGTGCTGGAGTTCATGGCCGATCACGGCTACCACGCACAGGTGAAGCGCCTCGGCGTTCCCGACCGGTGGGTGGAGCATGGCACGCAGCCGGAGCTCTACGCCGAATGTGGCTACGATGACAAGGCGCTTGTGGCAGCGGTGAAAGAGATGCTGCCCGCCAAGGGGGCGAAGCGGATCTCCGCTACGGCCTGAACACGCCGCGCGCATCGAACCATTCTTGATCGATTATTCCGCCCCGGCGGTCGCCTTGCCACTATCGGACGCTAGGGTTCGCCCGTTGTTGTGGTGCCAGACAAAGGTGGAATCCGATACCAAGCGTGATCGGGAGCGGTTCGTAGAGCATCTCCACATCGGACCTGGCCCCCACCTCCGCCCGGTGGTCCTCGAACTCCTGTGAGCGGAATGGAAGATTGATAGAGAATCGCCAGTAGTTGCGTGTGATCCGCTGCCTGAGCATGACGCCGACACCGATAGTAGGGCCGTAGAATAGTGCATTCAGATGCTCCTTCCCTTTCACGTACACGCCTGCATTGTATCCGTGCATGGCCAGTGCGAAGGGACTGACCCGGCCACCGGTCGGCACCCGAAGCTCAAGCCCAGCATTCCATGCAGGCGCCGCCAAGGCCCAGCCCCCTCCAACGAAACAGGCAGTGTAAGGCGTGGGCCAATAGCTCATTCGCGCGCCGATGATCCCGCCGACATCCTGACCAATGCCCACCCCTAGGTGCGGGCCGATGATCCGATAAGGATCGGCGCCCGGCTCAACCTGCCCCTCGCTTTGTTGGGTGACGCAGAGAAGAGAGCAAAGGGCAATACACCTGAGCATGTACGAATGTAGCCGAGCAAAGGAGCATCGCCCTCGGCCATGTTCAACGTGCGACCGCGTTGGCATCGAACCACCGGTCGTTGTCGTTGCGGTGCAAGGTGTCGCCGTTCTCCGAGCGCAAGAACTCCCAGATGGCGCCAGGTCCTTCGGGGGAGATGCGTACGCGCGAAGCATCCTTACCGGCGAACTCCAATGCTTCACGGTAGCCATGGCGGAAGATGAAGGCGCCCTCCAGATCGCCCGGCAGGTTCCATACGAGCAGGCGACCGTTCGGCGGTGGTGCTGGTGTGTGGCTCACGATACGGTCGATGGTGCGCGAGGCATCGACCCAATGCGCGAAGCCCTGTCGTAAGGCCCAGCCGCAGGCGAGGGCCAGCAGCACGAAGACCGCATGCCGGATGCCCGGGGTGAGGGTGGGGCGCAGGACGAGCGCAGCGCCGATGCAGAGGAAAGCGGAGGGGAGGTAGAGGAAGCGATCGCTCTCGCTGGTGCGTGTGCTCACGCCACCCACGATGGCGATAAGGCTGGAAATGCCGAACAAGGTCATCAGCAGCGCGAGCCTCCGACGTTCCAGCGTGTCCTTGTTCGCACGCCAGAAGAGCAGCAGGATGACGAGCAGTGCAACGGCGAGCACGCCGAAGCGAGCGGCCTGATGGCCCGGGTCGGCGTGCGGCGGCAGGAAGCTGCGCCCGAGCACCTTGCACGCCATGCCGAGGTAACCGAGCACCGGCCTATCGAAGAAGCCAGTGCCGTACGCATTGGCCACGGCACCGGTGAGGAACGTGCGTGCGATGAGATTGACGACGACCACAGCGGCCGTTCCGAGTAGCATGAGCCGCCAAGTGCGAGCATCCGCTGGTCGTACCAGGAGCCACCAGAAGAGCAAGAGCAGCGGCAGCAGCAGCGCGCTCTCATAGCAGAGCGCCCCGAGCGTGCCGAGGCCCATGACCAGCCATGAATGGCGTGCGGTGGGGCGCTCGCGCGTGGCGACGACCAGAGCGGCCAGCGTGAACAAGGTGGCCATGGCCGTGCTGCGCCCGATGATCCACACTTGCGGTTCCAAGTGGAAGGGATACAACACGAAGAGCACGCCCGCAGCGAACGCCGACGGTGCGGCCATGAGGCGCCGGGCCAGGAGGAAGACCAGCCAGCCATTCACACCCAGCAAGGCGATGTTGACGATGCGGAACGCCCACGGCTGCGGCCCGGCGAGGAGGTAGTTGAGCCAGAGCGTCCAATCCGGTAGCGGACGGAAGAACGAGCCGGTACCCAGGTCGCCTTGCACGCCGATGCGGTGGATCACCGAGAAGTCGTCGGAGAAGAAGGAGAGGCCCAGGATGGGGGCATGCAGGGCAAGGGCCAGCAGGAGTAGTACCGGCAGTGCCACGAAACCGGGTATGGTCCGTTCGCTCAGCATCGCATCCGGCCAAAGCTAGCCGGGGGCTTGCCTATGTTCGTGCGATGCTGCGCCGACACCTGCTCTGGCTCCTGCTCGCCTTCGTGGTGAGCGTGGGCGTGCGCTTGCCGCAGCTCGATCGTCCGCTCAGTGCGCATCATGAATTGTGCACGGCGCTGGTGCTCATCATCCTGCACAACTGGCAGACCGATGGGTTCGTTCATCACCACGGTGCACCGGCCATCTCGTTCAGCGGTCCGGCCGACCTGATCCCTCCGGGCTACACCGATGCCCCGGCCCTGCACGAGGGCGTGCTCTACTACCTCTCGCATCCGCCCCTGGCCTATGACCTGCCCTACCTGGTCTTCACCCTCACCGGTACAGAGGCCAATGTGCTGGGGCTACAGGTGTTCAACCTTGCCTTCCACCTGCTCACGGCCCTGGCGCTCTACCTCATTGTGCGCGAACTACTGCCGAAGGGGAGCGCATCGCCCGCACCGCTCCTAGCTGGCGTGCTCTACCTCTTCATGCCAGCGCCGCTTTGGTTCCACAGCAACGTGTACATGAGCGACATGTTCGTGCAGAACGCCTGGGTGTGGCACATCCTGGTGGTGCTGCGCATGTACCGATCGAAGACGGTAGGCTGGAAGTGGCCCTTGCTAGTGGGCATCACGCTCTTCGTCACCACCATCATCAGCTGGCCGGGCGTGTGGGCGGGTGTGGTCCTATTCTTCGTTGCGCTGTTGCGCTGGTGGCGGTCCCGCTCGGCGCAAGAGGTGCGCATCATGGTGGCCGCGGTGCTCGGCGTCGGGATCGCACTCGCTTACACCGCGTGGCGTTGGTTGCAGGTGGTGGACATGGAGCACCTGCTGGCCTACTTCTCGGGGCGCTATACGGAACGCGGGGTCACAGTGGGCGGTGGCGCATGGCATGCGTTGCGGGACCTGCTCACGGGGTACCGCACCGGTTACCTACCGGTGATCATCCTTGCGCTCGCCTTCGTTGTGCTGCGTAGGGAACGGATGACCGGTGGTCTAGTGGGCTGGCAGCTCTTCGTGGTGGTTGCTGCCGTACCTGTCTTGTTGGACCATGCGCTCCTGCTGCAATACTCCGGTCACGACTTCGCGGCGCTGAAGGGTGGTGTGCTGCTATGCGTGCTTGCTGGACTGGGTGCGGCTGGGATCCAACGCAAATGGTCCATGCCGCTGATCATCGCGACATGTATCGCAGGCGTGCTCTACTTCTACCGCACGAATCCGATGCCCAGTCAGGACAACGCGCGCTATGCGCAGGAACGGGACTTGGGCTTGTCCATCCGAGAAGAAGCGCTTCCGAACGAGACCGTCTTCGTCCATGGCTTCGCCGCCGAGCCTCAGGTCCAGTGGTATGCGAAGCGTACCATCTTCCGCGTGGAGAGCCGTGAGAAGGCCAAGGAATTGCTCCATGCACAAGCGAACGCAGCGGGTGTGTTCTTCTGGTGGAATGGGACACGGGTCGCCCACGAGCACATCCTAGCGCCCTAGCCATCACCTCGGCTCGAACACCTCCACACGCAGGTCGTCCACGCGATGCGTGCCTCCGTGCTGGTTCCAGACGTACACTTTCACGTTGTCTTCCGGCGAGCGCACCTCGGGCGTGATGTAATCGAAGGAGCACGTGGCCCAAGTGTTCTTCGTTGCGGAGGTCAGGTCCCACGCGGCCGTCTTGTACTTGTAGGTCTGGCCTTGATGGTGGAAGGTGCAGACGATCACCGGTGGTGCCTGGGTGCTGTCCGTAACGAACAAGCGTGCGCTCGCCCGCAGCCATGCGTGGTCCTTCGCTGTCAGTTCGGCGAACGGTACATCGGGCCCCGGCGCGAACGGGTCTTCGGCCGTGAGCGTGTAACAGCTATCCGGACGGTCGTCGAAGCTGTTCGCGAACAAGGTGCGCTTGGTGTAGGCGCTCGTGTCCGTGAGCTCTTCCACTTCCGTCAGCGGCCTTTCCACCAGCATCAAGGCGGCTGCACCGTTCGGAACGGACGTGCGGCCGAAGACCGCTGCGTAGTAGGCGCGCGTCATACGTTCTTTCGGCAGGATGCCTTGGTCCCACTGCCAAGTCTGGAAGAGGTTCAGCAAGGTGAGCACACCGGCTGCGGCGAGTAAGGGCTTCCGCCATGCGCCCTGCAACAGGTAGCCTAACGGAACAGCCAGCAGCACGTATGCCGGCACCATGCTCCGTGCACTGAAGCTACCGCCAGCATACCACCAGTTGGTCCAGCTCGCAACGATGTACACATCGACCACGAGGAACACGGCAATGGGCAGGAACAAGTGGCGTGCGCGCTGCCAGCGTACGATCAAGCCGCCCACCGCGAGCAGCATCAGTGGCGTGTAAACGAACCAGCCCTTGCGGAAGCTGAAGAGGTAGTTGCCGAGGTGTGGCGAGGAGAAGTCGAATCCTTCACCGGGATTGATGTACGAGTAGAAGAGCCACTGACCGGTCACGCTCTTCCAGTAGAGCAGTTGTGGGGCGGTGAAGAGCAGGAAGGCCGCGAGCATCACAAGCACCTGCTTCCAGCTTGCGGCCACCATGCGCCACTTGGCCACGAAGCCGTCGCTGTTCGTCCAGAGCAGGGGTAGCAACACGCATACCCCTTCGCTGGGGCGAACCAACGTGATCCAACCTGCGCAAGCGCCGATCACGGCGGCGCTCTTCCATGTCGGGCGCTCATGCCAGCGGATGGTGGCGAGCACCAACCCCGCGTACAGCGTGAACAGGAACGGGTGCGTGAGCAAGGTGCCATCCAGTGCTGACAGGTGCAGGTAGTTGGTGCCGAGCACGGTGAGGACGAGCAGTACCGCCGTCCATCCATCGCTGAAGAAGTGCAAGAGCACCTTGCGGAAGAGGAAGAGACCGAGGAGGACCCACGCTAGCATGCCATACGTGATGGCGTACTGGTAGGGCGGTGAGAAGCCGTCCGCGGTATGGCCCAAGGGTTCGGCCACCACGTGCGCGGCAAAGAACCACGGAGCGTAGGCCAGCGCCATGCCGCTGCTGTACTTGATCACGCGCGTTCCGCCCGGCCCGTCCACGAGTTGGTAGAGCGTGCTCGATGGGTCGTAGGTGCGCATCACCTCGTCCAACCAAAGACGATCGCGCAGCGCCACGTCGTCATGGATGCTGGTGGCGGGCAGGTAGAGGTAGTAGCCGAAGACATCCCAGGTGAGGGCGTGCTTGGCGGTTTGGGTGGTGCGGAGGCCAAGGATGAACGCGCTCAGCGACCAGGCGATGATGAGGGATCGGGAGCGTGGCATCGAACCCAAGATAACCGACCGAAAGGAGCGCTCAGAGGCGCTCGTACAGGCGGTCGTCGGTCTGCGATCGGTCCTCCAAAAGCACCTTTCGCTTGCACTGTGCTTTGGTGGGCCAGGCGCCTTTGAGGTCGATCTCGAAGGCTAGTGTATCCGTGATCTTCATGCCCCGAAGCACGTTCTCGAACTCGGAGCGCTCCTCCGCGCTCATGGTCTTGCCGAGGCGCTCCATCATCGAGCTGACCAAACTGGCAAGGCCTGATGGATCGATGCGCTGCTCCACCTCGATGGTGGCGCGCTCGGCCTGTGCATCCAGCACGGTCATCTTCATATCGATGACCGCAGGGATCGGTTCTCCGCCAAGGGGGTTCGGCAATTCGGCGGGCCCCGACTCCAATTTGCCCAAGGTGTATTCCACTCCGAAGGGGAACAGGAGATAGCTCAGGTCCTCGCTGGCGGTCACGGCAAGTGCATCGGCCGTTATGACTTTGCTGAAGGCGGCCATCATCTCCTCGCGTTCCTTGCTGTTCCCCGCAAGGTCCGAGATGCTCTTTAGGATGCGCTCACAGTGCCGTTGTATCTCCGGCAGGTTCTGCACATCACCCAGGATGCCTGTCTCGGAGGTGGTCATCACCACGCGCATGCCTTCCACGGCTTTCAGGACCTTCTCGGTGGCGCGTGCCGCTTTCGGGTCATCGGGCATGCCAGCGAGGATGCGCATGTCCCGGTAAACGCACTCGAGCGTATAGCTTGTCTCCGTGGCGGCTGTCACCTTCAGGTCCAGTCGCACGCTCGTGCTAGCGTTCCGCTGGCCGGTCTTGGTCCGGTGCAGCGTGTAGCTCTGCGCATCCCCGGCCTTCCAATAGGCCACGACGCTCGCAGTAGTGGGGCTGAGCACATTCTGTGCGTGTCCGGCAAGGACGCAGACGACCACGAACCATGCGGTGATGAACTGCTTCATGGGACCCCTCGGAAAGGTCAGTCTTACGGCTTCTTGATCACGAAGTCCTCCAGGAACTTGGTCGTGAACACCCCCTCGCGGAACTTCTCGTTCTGCATCAGCTGCAGGTGGAAGGGGATGGTGGTGTGCACGCCTTCGATCACGTACTCGCTCAGCGCGCGTTCCATCTTGGTCAACGCCTCTTCGCGGGTCTGTGCGCTCACGATCAGCTTGCCGATCATGCTATCGTAGTTCGGCGGAATGGTGTAGCCCGCGTACACGTGCGTATCCACACGCACGCCATGGCCACCGGGGCTGTGGTAGCTGGTGATCTTGCCCGGCGTGGGGCGGAAGTTGTTGAAGGGGTCCTCCGCGTTGATGCGGCACTGGATGCTGTGGCGTGTGGGCTCGTAGTTGAGACCGCTGATGGGGATGCCCGCCGCGATCTTGATCTGCTCGCGGATCAGGTCGTAGTCGATCACTTCCTCGGTGATGGTGTGCTCCACCTGGATCCGCGTGTTCATCTCCATGAAGTAGAAGTTGCGGTCCTTATCCACGAGGAACTCCACGGTGCCCACGCCTTCGTAGTTCACGCTGGCGGCGGCCTTGATCGCCGCTTCGCCCATCTTCTTGCGCAGCGCCTTGGTCATGAAGGGCGAAGGCGTTTCCTCGACGAGCTTCTGGTGGCGACGCTGGATGGAACAATCGCGCTCGCTCATGTGGCAGAAGGTGCCGTACTGGTCGCCCGCGATCTGGATCTCGATGTGGCGCGGCTCCAGGATGTACTTCTCCATGTACATGCCCGGGTTGCCGAAGGCAGCGGCAGCCTCCTGGCTCGCCTTCTCGTAGGCCTCCTCGAACTCTTCTTCCTTCCAAACCAGACGCATGCCTTTGCCGCCGCCGCCTGCCGTTGCCTTCAGGATCACGGGGTAGCCGATGCGCTTGGCTTCCTTCTTCGCGAAGGGGATGTCGGTGACAAGCCCTTCGAACCCGGGCACGCATGGCACGCCGGCCTTGATCATGGTGCTCTTGGCCGTGGCCTTATCGCCCATGGCCTCGATCTGCTCAGGCGTGGCGCCGATGAACTTGATGTTGTGCTGCTGGCACAGCTTGCTGAACTTGGCGTTCTCGCTCAGGAAGCCGTAACCAGGGTGGATCGCATCCGCGTTGGTGATCTCCGCCGCAGCGATGATGCGTACCATGTTCAGGTAGCTCTCCTTGCTCGGCGGTGGACCGATGCACACGGCCTCATCTGCGAAGCGGACGTGCAGGCTTTCCTTGTCGGCGGTGCTGTATACGGCCACCGTCTTGATGCCCATTTCGCGGCAGGTACGGATCACGCGCAGGGCGATCTCGCCGCGGTTGGCTATGAGGATCTTCTTGAACATCACGCAGGGGGATTAACCGCGACGACGCAGCGACGCGACGGTAACGCAACGCATTGAAGGATACTTTTCATCCGCTCTTGTTTTCCGCATTTCATTTCACGTTGCGACTTCGTTGCGTCGTCGCGCCGTTGCGGTTCAAGCTATGCGGGATCGACGAGGAACAGCGGCTGATCGTACTCCACGGGCTTGGCGTCGTCCACCAGCACCTTCACGATCTTGCCTTCCACATCGCTCTCGATCTCGTTGAAGAGCTTCATGGCTTCGATGATGCAGATGGCCTTGCCCTTCTTCACCTCATCGCCCACGTTCACGAACACGGGCTTTCCGGGTCCGGCAGCACGGTAGAAGGTGCCGATCATGGGGGCCTTGATGGTGACGTACTTGCTCTCCGCAGCGGGAGCTGCTGCCGGGGCGGGGGCAGCTGGTGCTGGTGCCGCAGCGGCTGGCGCCGGAGCGGCGGGCAATACCGGTGGTGCGTAGGCGGGCGCCGGGGCGGCGATCACCTGCACTTCCTTCTTCCCTGCCGGGGTCTTGATGGTGATCTTGAAATCCTTCTGCTCGATCTCCACCTCGCTCACGCCGCTCTTGGCGACGAACTTGATCAGGTCTTGGATCTGGGTGATGTTCATCGGTTCGCTCATTTGTTCGGGCGCTCGGTCCCGAAGGGATCGCCAATGTAGAGGTTCCTGTTATCCGCCGTAGGCCCACTTGATCCAAACCGCACCCCAGGTGAACCCACCCCCGAACGCGCTCAGGATGATGTTGTCACCCTTCTTCAGGCGGGGTTCCCACTCCCACAGGCACAAGGGCAGGGTGCCACTGGTGGTGTTGCCGTACTTCTCGATGTTCACCATCACCTTGCTATCGTCGAGGCCCATGCGATGGGCGGTGGCATCGATGATGCGTTTGTTGGCCTGGTGGGGTACGAGCCAGGCCACGTCATCGGGCTTCAGGCCGTTCTTCTCCATGATCTCGGCGCTCACATCGGCCATGTTGGTCACGGCGAACTTGAACACCGCCTTGCCCTCCTGGTAGACGTAGTGCTGTTTGCTCTCCACGGTGCGCTCCGTGGTGGGGCGCCAGCTGCCACCCGCCTTCTGGTGCAGGTACTGGCAACCGCTCCCATCGGCACGCAGGATGCTGTCCATGATGCCGACCCCCTCCGTGGTGGGCTCCAGCAGGATGGCTCCGCAGCCATCGCCGAAGATGATGCAGGTGGCGCGGTCCTCATAGTCGATGATGCTCGACATCTTATCGCCACCCACCACCACCACTTTCTTGTGCTTTCCGCTTTCGATGAACTGGGCGCCGGTGGTGAGGGCATAGAGGAAGCCGCTACATGCCGCGCCGAGGTCGAAGCCCCATGCGTTCTTGGCGCCGATGGCATCACAAACGATGTTGGCCGTGGCCGGGAACACGCGGTCCGGTGTCACACTGGCCACGATCATGAGGTCGATCTCCTCGGGACCGATCCCGCGTTTCTTCAACAGGCCGTTCACCGCTTCGATGGCCATGGAGCTGAGCCCCTTGTCCTTGCCGGTGAGGATGCGGCGCTCCTTGATGCCGGTGCGCTCGGTGATCCACGCATCGTTGGTGTCCACCATGGTCTCCAACACCTGGTTGGTGAGGCGGAATTCCGGCAGGTAGCCGTTGACGGCGGTGATGGCTGCGGTGGTGCGCATCAGGTCAGTGCTTCGCGGATACGTTCGTTGAGCTTGCTGTCCACTACTTCGCGCGTGGCCATGATCATGCTCTTGATGGCGATGTCGCTGCTGATGCCGTGGCCGATGATGACGTTGCCGTTCACGCCCAGCACGGGCAGCCCACCGTAGTTCTCGTAGTTGAACCGGTGCAGGAAAGGGTCGTCCACGTGGTGTGCCTCCAAGAGGTCGTGGAAGCCTTCGATCACCTTTAGCACCACATTGCCCGTGAAGCCATCGCACACCATCACGTCGGCTTTGTCATTGAAGAGGTCGCGCCCCTCCACGTTGCCGACGAAATCGTACTGCCGCTGCTCCTTCATGAGCTCGTAGGTGGCCTGGCGCAGTAGGTCGCCCTTCTTCTCTTCCTCGCCGATGTTGAGGAGGGCCACCTTGGGTTCGGGGATGTGATACACGTGCTTGGCGAGCATGGCGCCGAGCAGGCCGAACTGCGCCAGCACATCGGCCTTGCAGTCGGCGTTGGCCCCCACGTCGAGAAGCACGCCCAAGCCGCCGCCCTCTTTGGGCACGAGCGTGGGGATGCACGGGCGAATGACCCCGGGGATGGGCTTGATGCTGAAGATGCTGCCCACGAGCATGGCGCCGGTGTTGCCGGTGCTGGCGAACGCATCGATCTTCCCTTCCTTCAACAGGTGGAAGCCGATGCTGATGCTGCTGCGCGGCTTGGCTTGGAACGCCTTCGTGGGGTTGTCGTCGAAGGTGATGTCGTCCTCGCTGGGTACGATGTCGAAGGCGGCGGGGTCGGCGCCCTCAGCGCGCAGTCCGTTCGCGATCGCATCGGCGTTACCGATGAGCACGAGGCGCACGTCCGCAGGGAGTTCCTTCACGGCCAATGCGGCAGCGCGGATGGGAACGACCGGTCCGTGGTCGCTGCCCATGATGTCCAGTCCGATCCTCATAGGAGGCTTCGACGGAAGCTGGGGGCCTACTCGCTGGCGGTCTTGTCGATCACCACACGACCCTTGTAGAAGAGCTTATCGCCCTCCCAGTGGGCACGGTGGCGCAGGTGCACTGCTCCCGTGGTGCTATCGGTGCTCACCGTGGGTACACCGGCCTTCTTGGTGCTGCGACGGCTCGCGGTGCGGGTCTTGGAGAATCTACGCTTCGGATTTGGCATGGCTCAACGGGTTGTGCCTGACGGCTACTACTTGTTCTTCAGTTGTTTCAGGGCCTCCCAGCGCGGGTCTGGGACGGGTTCGTGCTCCACGGTCAATTTGCCCAGCACGGCGTCCACTTCGGGGTCGCAGCCGCCGGGGGCATGCACGTGCCGGGCGGGCAGGGCCAGCCGCAGGCACTCGTAGATGTAATGGCTCAGGTTGATGCTGTGCGCCTTGGGGTCCAAGTTCACCAGTTCATCATCCTCGAAGGGTTCGTCGCCCGTGGATTGGAAGATCTGGCGCTGATCGCCTTTGATCACCAGTTCCATGGGGGCGTTGCAATGGTCGCAAAGCACTTGCACCGGGCCCTCCACATGGATGTGGGCCACGAGCAGCGAAGGGGTCTTGTCCAATACCACACGCACTTGGACGAGTCCGCCCTCGAACTCCTCTTCGCCAGCCGCAGCGAAGAAGGGCTGCCCAAGTTCATAGGTGAACTCGTGCTGCCCGTCCTTTAGGCCGGTGAACGCGATGGTATGCTCCTGGAGCGCTTCCACAGTTGCCCCCTCCGGAAAAGGGGACGGCAAATGTAGCGGTTAGCCCCATGCGACAAGGGGTAGCCGTTGGGTCAACGGAATGAGGCCTGACAGCGAGGCTGTTGAGAGGCTGTACGGAGCCCTCTTCGCGTTCAGCTACCCGTGCTGGCTATCTCGCTAAGCTGGGCATCGAGCCAAGCCCGGGCCTCCGGCTCCTTGTCCGTCACCAGGATGCGGCTCATTTGGGGGAAATAGGAGAAATAGAGCTTGAGCACCATCTCGATCATATTGGCCCTGGCCACCACGGCTACGGCCAGTAGGGCCCCTTCCTTGCGGTCTTGGGCCATATGGTCGACGTTCATGGCGTTCAGTTCGAAGTCCGCATCCTCGGGGATGATGGATAGCATGCCGTAGGGTGTGCTACCCATGAGCTCCCGCCGGGCCACCTGCACCTCTGCCACGCCGGCCGAAGAAAGCACGCACCCCGGTGCGTAGATCACCTCCAAATGGTCCGGTCGATGGCGGATCAGGCGGGCGATGCGGGTCTCTCGTTCCGTTGGTTCGATGGTCATCGGTATGAGGTTGAAAGCCAAGGTACGATCACGAAGCACAGTGGGGGGACATACCGGACCTCATCGCGGGCCATCGAGCCGAAGCCGGTAGGCCAGCATCAGGCGCACATAGGCGCCATCTGGGATGGCGTGGTCGGCGTAGGAGTTCCACCGATGGCGGGTATAGAGAGGGTCGTCGGGCCCCCCGAGCACCTGCCGGCGTATGCACCAGCCCCCTTCCAAGCGGAAGACCAGGGAGTGGGTGAGGTATAGATCACCATAAACACCCCGGGGATTCTCGTTGATGCGGCGGTAGTCCCCATCGCGTACGCCGAAGCTGGTGGTATAGGCGCGGAAGGAGAGGCCCCAGTGCAGCCACCGGAGGCTCTTGCGCTCCAGGTTCATGGATCCGGGCAGGACACCGTACAGGTTGGTCTTACCGTTGATGCGCCAGTCCACACCAAGCAGGGGCATTACGAACCAGCCGAAGGCATCGTAGTTCGCATAGACACCTGTGCGCAAGGTGAACGTGGGGCGGAACGACCGGCTCGCCAAGGCGACACCACCGTACTGCACATCCCCGAAGCGCTGCTCTTGGAGCCAATGGTAGCGCCCGATGCCAGCGACCGCCAGCTTCCATCGCTTATTGAGGGGGGTGACGTAGGTGATAGCGCCACCCACGCCGCGCATGGTCTCTCGCAGATCGGTGTCGAGGGCCGGGGCATATCGTTCCCGGTCCGTGGTGGTATGCCACTGCACCCAGTAGGGGTCCAGCACCAGCAACCGACCGGCAGTGTCCAAGCTCAGTGGTAGGGTGGCGCTCAACTCCGTGCGGTCCACCTGTTCGCTCACCAAGGTGTTCGCACTGAAGAGGTCCACGAGTGGTTGCGCTTCGCAGCTGACCGCCGTGGCTAGGAGCACGATGCAAAGGGTCGCTCGCGACGGGTGCATCCTTCAAAGTAAGTGTACCCGGCCGTTCAAGGAAGGGAGGTGTTGTGGCGATCCCGGTTACTTTTCCCAACTCGCGAAAGCTCCACCCTTCGGCATGAACATCAAGCGCACCCTGTTCCGGCTTGCGGGCCCTGCCGCGTTGGGGGTTTGCTACCTACTGTTGCGTGAGCAGGGTGTTCCGCTGGCTTGTATGGCAGGCGCAGTGGCTTGGATGGCGATCTGGTGGATCAGCGAGGCCGTGCCGCTGGCGGTGACCTCCTTGTTGCCGGTGGTGCTCTTCCCGTTGCTGGGGATCACGGATCTGGCCAAAGTGACAAGCTTCTATGGCAAGGATGTCATCTTCCTCTTCCTCGGTGGCTTTCTTCTCGCCTTGGGGATCGAGCGGAGCGGTCTGCACAAGCGCATCGCCTTGCACATCGTGCATCGCGTGGGCGCATCACCATCCCGCCTGATACTCGGCTCGCTGTTGGCCACCGGCCTGCTCAGCATGTGGATCAACAGCACGGCAGCGGTGCTCGTCATGCTACCCATCGGGCTCAGCTTGCTCAGTGCCGCACCCGGACATGAGCGACTAGGCGCGGCACTCGCGCTGGCCGTGGGCTACGGCGCAACCATCGGCGGCATGGCCACGCCTGTGGGCACGCCACCGAACCTGGTCTTCATGGAGCAATGGAAACAGTTCTTCCCGGACCGTGCCGCGATCGGCTTCGGTCAATGGATGCTCTTCGGTGTTCCGTACGCCATGGTCTATCTGCTGCTCACCTGGCTGCTCATGACCAAGGTGATCTTCAAGCTACCCGGCAAGTCAAGCGTGGATAAGCATGCGTTGCGAGCACAGATCAAGGCCATGGGTTCGGCCTCTCGCGATGAGGTCCTATCCGCCGTGATCTTCGCTCTTACCGCGCTGCTGTGGATCACCGGAGATGATGTCGTGCTCGATCACGCCACCACGTTGCACGGATGGCGCTACTGGACCGACTTGCGCGGTTTCGGGGATCCTGCGGTCGCCATGGTCGGTGGCATCCTGCTCTTCCTGGTCCCGGCGAAGAACGAATCGCGCGGATTGCTCGATTGGGACTTTGCGCAGGCGCGCATCCCGTGGGGTGTGGTGCTCCTCATCGGCAGCGGCTTCGCCATAGCAGGCGGAATCGATGCGAGCGGGTTGAGCGACTCCATCGGCAAGGCGCTGGCAAGCTGGCGTGTCGGTTCGGAGATCGGGCAGGTGGGCGCCATCGCTGCGGGCGTTACGCTCCTGAGCGAGCTGGGTAGCAACACGGCCGTGGCGAGTTTGGTGCTTCCCATCCTTGCGCGCACCGCCGAGGTCTGGGATATGCTTCCGCAGGCGGTGATGATCCCGGCTACGCTTGGCGCGAGCTGCGGGTTCATGCTTCCGATCGCATCGCCCATGCAGGCCATCATCTTCAGCAGTGGCCAACTGAGCGTGCGGCAGATGGTGAAGGCTGGTGTGTGGATGGACGCAGTGGGTGTGCTACTGCTGATGGCGTTGTGGGCATTGATCGGCAGTGTGGTCTTCGGCTAGGCGGTAACCAGCACCACCGTCATTCCGATCACTCCGGAGTTCGGGCAGGGGCGGATCCGGGAGATCGCAGCCGACCATTCTTCCCGGCGGTGCTAGCTTTCCCTGCACATGGAAGGTCTACTTGTCCTGTTAACGCTCGTGCTGTTGGTGCTGTTGGTCATCACGCTGGGTCGCTTGTCGGGTCTGGCGCGCGATGTCGGACAGCTACGCCAGCAACTCGGCGAGTTCATGCGACATCCCCACGAAGGGAGGTCCGATCCTACGCCTGCGGGGCCCCCACAGCCGCGGCCCGCCGCAACGGTGGTTCCTCCTACCGTCATTGTGCCTGAGCCCGTGGTAGCGCCACCACAGCCACCTCCAGTGGTGGACGATGCGGCCGCTCGTATGCGGGCCCTCTTTCCGGAAGAAGGCAAAAAGACCCCGGTCACCATCGTTGCTGCTCCCAAGGCTCCTGCACCACCCGCACAAGCGACTCCTCGCCCTGGCTTCTTCCAACGCCATCCCGACCTGGAGAAGTTCATTGGCGAGAACCTCATCAACAAGATCGGTATCGGCGTACTCGTGCTTGGCATCGGCTTGCTGCTGAACTATGCGATCGGCAAAGGGCTGCTCAGTACAACGGCACAAACGCTCATTGGCCTTTTCGCGGGTGGTGTGCTCGTCTTCTTCGCGCATCGCTTGCGTATGGAGCTGCGTGCGTTCAGTTCGGTGTTGGTGGCGGGCGGTATCGCCATCTTCTACACCACCATCGCCATCGCTTTCCATCAGTTCCATCTCATCGGTCAAACGCCGGCCTTCTTGATCATGGTGGCTATCACCGGTGCGGCGGTGGCGCTCACATTGGGGTATGACCGCAAGGAGTTGGCGGTGATAGCGTTGCTCGGTGGGTTCGCGGCTCCTTTCCTCGCGGCGACCGGAGAGGGTAACTACAAGGTGCTCTTCACCTACTTGCTGGTGTTGGACGCAGGTATGCTGGTGCTGGCCAACTACAAGAAGTGGTACGTCATCAACATCCTGGCTTTCGGCCTCACAGCGCTCATCATGTTGGGCTGGGTCGTTGCACGTTATGTCACGTGGGAGCATCCCCCGGCTTTGTGGGCTTTCGCGTTCGCCACGGCGTTCTTCCTGGTCTTCTTTGCCATGAACCTGCGCTACAACTTGAAGCACCGACATGGGTTCACTGCACTGGACCACATCCTCCTGTTGGTGAACACCGCCGCCTATTACGCGGCAGGCATGCGCTTCCTGAGCGATGTGGAAGTGCGCGTTACAGGGCTGTTCACGGTGCTGCTCGGCTTGTTCTATCTGCTCTTCGCCCTTTACTTCCACCGCAAGCAGGGGATCCCGCGCACGTTACAGCTGCTGCTCATCGGGCTGGTGCTCACCTTCATCAGTTTGGCAGCACCGGTGCAATTGCACGGCAGCTACATCACGCTCTTCTGGGCGGCTGAAGCGGTGTTGTTGCTATGGTTCGCGCAGCGCACGGAACTGCGTTTGGTGGAGCGTGGCAGCATGCTCGTTACTCTGCTCATGCTCCTGAGCCTGGCCATGGACCTGTTGACCGTTTATGGAACGGCCGCACCGGCGCTGATGAGCCCCTTGCTCAACAAAGGATGGATCACGGGTATGGCGAGTGCACTGTCGTTGGCGGCCGCGACGTATTTGCTACGCAAGGCGGATGGATCCGTGGAATTGCTGCCGGGTGTGGCCAGGGGTGGATGGAGCGTGTTCACACTCGGCTCAGCCGTGGCGGTGTGTTATGCCACCAATATGTTGGAGTTGTACCATCAGCTGCTCAGCGTGGTCCATCCTACGGTGGCGAGCATGGCGCTCATGGCCTTCACGCTCCTCTATCTTTTGGTGCTCGAGCGTCTTGGACAAGAGCGTGTCGCCATCGGTCGCTTGGCACTGCTCATACTACTTGTGGCGAGTGCTGTCGTTTACGTGAGTGGCTACTACGCCACCAGCAGGGCCGCACTCTGGTTGGCGGTCAACACGGACTTGGGTGGGGGCTTTGTGCTGGTCCACATGCTCGCTGCCGCGCTCATGGTGGCTGCCGTAGTGCGCGTAGCCATGCTCGCTCGCCAGTTGCTCGCCAGGGCTTCCTCCGGCTGGAACTTCTACCTCCTGGCCATGTCGTTCTTCTTAGTGCTCTTTGCCAGCCAGGAGTTGGACCACGGGTTGGTGATGGCCCAAGGCGATACGGATGCACTCTCCGATGCGCGACGGGTCGGCTATCCGATCCTATGGGGTATCGGGTCGTTCCTCTTCATGTGGTATGGGATGAGACAGCGCATGCGGTTCATGCGGATCATCGCGTTGGTCCTGTTCGCGGTCACGCTCCTCAAGCTCTTCCTATTCGACCTGCGCAACCTCAGCGAGGGCGGTCGCGTCGCGGCCTTCATCTTCCTGGGTGCGCTGCTGCTGGTGATCTCGTTCATGTACAACAAGCTCAAGGGCCTCTTCGTGGATGATCGGCCGAACGAGCGCAACTCCGACGATACGACCCATGCGTGAACCATGGTTGCTGCTTTCGTTGGCTTGTTGTGGTGCGCTTCAAGCGCAGCGTCCCACGTGGAGCGCGGATGTGCCGGTGACCAGCGCGCCGGGGCTTCACGCGATCACCTTGCAAGCGGACCTGTTGGGCCGGTCACGCGTTGATCTCGGTGATATCAGGTTGGTCGATAGCGCAGGTGTGCAAGTGCCCTACGTCATCGAAGAGGTGCGATCGAGTGCCGCACATGGTCACTTCGTGCCGTACCGGTTGCTGCGGAACGAAGCGATGGATCGGAGCACGGTCATCGAATTCGAGCGGGAAGGGGAGAAGCAAGTGGATGCGCTGCACATCTGGATCAGGCCAACGGATGCGGCGAAGAAGGTGCGCGTTACAGGGAGCGACGATCGCCAGCACTGGTACATGGTGAAGGACGAGCACCTTGCGGCACAGGGCGCCCGAGGGGATCCGCCGCACCAGGTGCTCATCATGGACCTGCCGCGCAGCGATTACCGGTATTTCCGCCTCACGCTGAATGATTCCTTGACCGCACCATTGAATGTGTTGGGTGTGGGGTACTTCGATGAAGGCGCCTCGGCCCTGCCGCACTATCTCGATGCCGGGGCGCTACCCTTCTTGCAGAGGGACAGCGCCGGAGAGAGCTACCTGCACATTCGTTGTCCACGACCACTGCTGATCGAACGTCTTGAATACCGTGTGAGCGACACCGTGCGCTACCGGCGCGATGCGACCATGCTACATACGGTGCACGATACCCTTCGCAGGGGAAGACATGACGTGCCCCTTCGTTCCCACCGGTTGCTGGGACGATCCACGCTCGCTTCCGACCTCGCCCCTGTCATCGAATTTCCAGCGTCGCGACTCGACACCTTCGAGTTGCTCGTTCACAATGGCGATGACCGTCCGTTGCACTTCGTGGCGTTACACGCGCAGGTGGTGCATCGCGTGCTTCTTGCTGAATTGCAGCCCGGCATGCGGTATCGGCTCACCACTGGCGATGCGACCGGAACACTACCGCGGTACGACATGGCCCATTTCGCGGACGAATTGCCGACCCCGGTCGATACGTTGATCCACGGAGCGTTGACAGCCCTGCCGATCGCAACGACCGCAGCACCGCTTGTGGATCCATCACAATGGTGGGTCTGGGCCGCCATCATCTCACTCATGGTGGGCATGGGCTGGATGGCGATGCGTATGCTGAAGGGCCAGCACCCTTCTTTGTGAAGGCGCTTATACGGTCGCTATCACTTTCAACTCGATCGCGATCGGCGTGGGCAGGCAGTTGATCTCCAACGTCGTCCTGCAGGGCGGGTCTTTTTCGAAGTACTCCTTCCACAAGCGGTTGTAGGTGGTGAAGTCGTCCTTCATGTTGGTGAGGAACACGGTCACGTCCACGATCTTCTCCCAACTGCTACCACTGTCCTCCAGTATCCAGCGCACGTTCTGGAACACGCTCCGAACCTGCGTTTCGATGTCGTACGAAGCGATCGTTCCATCGGCGTTCAACTCCACGCCGGGGATCTTCTTGGTGCCGCGCTCACGGGGGCCAACGCCGCTGAGAAAGAGCAGATCGCCAACGCGGCGGGCATGAGGGTAGTGGCCTACGGGTTCGGGGGCCTTGTTGCTGCTGATACTGGACATGCTTGTTCGGATGACGGCGTGAAGTTCTCGGTTCCGGACGAATGTCACCGAAGGATCGAAGGCTGGTCGCCAACTTCGTCCCATGATCCGATCGTGGAAGGGAAATCTCGTCCTGCTCGTGCTGCTCGCCTCTTGCGGCAACGACCGCGAGACCACCAAGCCCACGGTAGGGCCGATCACGGAAAGCGTGTACGCCAGTGGGGTGGTGAAGGCGGCCGGGCAGTACCAGGTGTTTCCCACAGCCACGGGACAGGTCACGGCGCTGTTGGTGAAGGAGGGCGATACGGTGAAGGCCGGTGCCCCGCTCCTCCACATCGACGACCGCAGCAGCGGCGCATCGGCTCGCAGCGCATCGGCCCAGGTGCGCCTGTTGGAGCAGAATGCATCCGACAATGGACCTGTGCTCGTGCAGTTGCGCGAGTCGGTGGCCCAGGCGCGCGACAAGTTCGCGGTGGACAGTGCCAACTACGAGCGGCAGAAGGCGCTGTGGGCGCAGCAGATCGGCAGCAAGAGCGAATTGGAGCAGCGCGAGCTGGCCTACAACACGAGCAAGGCCGCCGTGGTTCGCTCAACGAAAGCGCTGGCGGAAACACGCGATCGACTGCGCACGGAGCTCGAAGTAGCGCGCAACAACGCATTGATCAGCGCTGCGGGCAATGACGACCGGTCGCCTGCGAGCCTCATCGACGGTATCGTTTACGACCTGCTCGTGGAACCCGGCGAACTCGCTACGCCGCAGAAGGCCATCGCAGTGATCGGCAGTGCCACCGACCTCTACCTCGAACTGGAAGTTGACGAGAAGGATATCGCCCGCGTGCAGGTCGGGCAAGCGGTGTCGGTCACCATCGAACTGTACGAATACGCGTTCGATGCCACTGTCACGCGCATCATCCCGCTCATGGACCCTCGTTCCCGAACGTTCACCGTGGAAGCGCGCTTCAAGGAGAAACCACCGAAGCTCTTCCCCAACATCACCGCCGAGGCGAACATCCTGCTGGAGACGAAGAACAACGCCATCACCATCCCGGCCAGCTACCTGGTTGACGGGAGCCATGTCCTCACGGGTGAAGACGAGCGTACCCCGGTGCGCATCGGCCTGCGCGACCTTGAACGGGTGGAGATCCTCGACGGCATCGACAGCACCACCGTCTTGTACAAGCCCTAGCGCATGCGGCTGCTCATCAGCATCGCCGTCACCATCCTGCGCGCCAAGCTGCGGCAGAGCATTGTGGCCGCAGTCGGTGTGATGTTCAGCATCACCATGTTCGTGGCCTTGCTGGGCTTCATGAACGGCTTGAACGACCTGCTCGATGGGCTGATCCTGAACCGCACACCGCATGTGCGTTTGTACAACGAACTGAAAGCCTCGCCCGAGCAACCGATCGAGCGAACTTGGGCACAGCATGTGGGAACGGACTGGCCCCCGACGCACCACTTCATCCGCTCGGTAAAACCCAAGAGCGAGTTGCAGAAGCTGCGCAACGCCACCGGCATGATGCGCGCACTCGAACGGGATCCGCGTGTGCTGGCGGTTTCTCCCAGGCTCGTCGCGCAGGTCTTCTTCAACGTCGGCACCACCGATCTCAACGCGCAGGTGAGCGGCATCGAGGTGGAACAGGAGGTGCGTTACTACATGTTCGCCGACTACCTGGTGCAAGGCGAAGCGCGCGACCTGGCCACCGGCAACAACGCCGTGGTGCTCGGCAAAGGCCTGGCCGATATGATGGAAGCCAAGCTCGGCGATGTGGTGCAGGTGACCACCGCCAGCGGCGACCGTGCCCTGCTGCGTGTGAGCGGCATCTTCCAGAGCGGCATCGCCGAGTACGACAAGGTGCAGTGCTATGCGAGCATCAAGACCGTGCAGGAACTGCTGGGCCAGCCGAGCAGCTACTACACCGACATCAACGTGAAGTTGAAGGACCTGCTGCAGGCACCGGCCGTGGCGAAAGAGCTGGCGCAGCGCTTCGAGGTGGATGCCGTGGATATCCAGACGGCCAACGCGCAGTTCGAGACCGGCAGCAATGTGCGTAGCATCATCAGCTACGCGGTGGGCGTGGTGCTGCTTATCGTGGCGGGCTTCGGCATCTACAACATCCTCAACATGCTCATCTACGAGAAGCTGGATACCATCGCGATCCTCAAGGCAACGGGATTCAGCGGCGGTGATGTTCGGCGGATCTTCCTTGCGCTCAGCATGATCATCGGCGTGGTGGGCGCAGCGGGCGGATTCCTGTTCGGCGTGGGTTTGCAGAAGCTCATCGATAACATCCCCTTCGTCACGCAGGCGCTTCCCACGGTCACCACCTTCCCGATCGACTACAATCCGAAGTACTACATCATCGCTGTCACCTTCGCGCTCATCACCACCTGGATCGCCGGGTGGTTCCCCGCGCGCAAAGCGGCGCAGATCGATCCGGTGGAGATCATCCGAGGAAAATGAAATGCCGAAGACCTACCGCAAAGGACGCAAAGCGCGCAAAGCAGGGCGAGGCCCTTTGTGTACTTCGTGTTCTTTGCGGTACAACCCCTCCGTGGTCGCATGAGCACTAACGTTCTCGAAGTGCGGAAGGTGAACAAGTCCTTCCACGACCCCGTGACGATACCGGTACTGAAGGACGTGTCGCTCGAAGTGAAGCGCGGTGAATTCGTGAGCATCACCGGCAAAAGCGGCTGCGGCAAGAGCACCTTGCTCTACATCCTCAGCACCATGGACACCAACTACGAGGGCGATGTGGTGATCGATGGCGAGAGCACCGCTGGCCTTGACGGGTCGCGGTTGGCGGCCATACGCAACGAGAAGATCGGCTTCGTGTTCCAGTTCCATTACCTGCTGCCGGAATTCAGCGTATTGAAGAACGTGATGCTGCCCGGCTTGAAGTTGGGTCGCAAGAGCGCGGCGGAAGTCGAGGCCGACGCGATGGCGCGCTTGAAGGAACTGGAGATGACAGACCAAGCCCTGAAGATGGCCAACCAGCTGAGCGGAGGACAGAAGCAACGCGTGGCGATCGCGCGCGCGCTCATCAACGATCCGCTCATCATCATGGGCGATGAGCCCACGGGCAACCTCGACAAGCGCAACTCGGAGATCGTCTTCGGCATCTTCCAGCACATCGCGCACGAGCACAAGCGCAGCCTGCTCATCGTTACGCACGACAACGATTTCGCGGCACGAACGCACCGGAACATCGTGATGGAGGACGGTCGCGTGGTGGGGTGAAGCGCATCAGGGCAACTGCTCGACGCGTGTGTTCGTGGGCACCACGCCGCCCACGTTCACCAGTATGGGGTCGCGGTCGTTCGCACTGCCCGTGTACTTGACCGATCCGTCCAGCGTCACATCCTCGGGGAAGTACCCATTGACCACGCTCGTAGGCACGACGCCACCGATCCGCACGAGAATGGGATCCCGGTCATTGGACGTTCCCGTGTACTTCAATTGGTTGACAGCACCATCGCGATAGCAATTGCCTGCCCACAGCACCATGTTGCTTCCCACTTGTTTTTGGGCTTGTGTTCCATGCGTTGAGGTGCCAGTGCTGCGGAAGTCAACGGTAGAGGTCGTGGCGCTCAAGGTGACAGGAGCGCTGGTCATGGCGCCCAGGTGATTCCTGTGGCGCACCGCCACCTTGTAGCTGCCGGGTGTAGCGATGAACGCGATCGGCGAGACGCCGTCCTCCGCCACCACATCACCATCGCGCTGCAATAGCGCCGAACGAGTCGCGACGACGTTCTGTCCGGTCGCGGCATCCCGCAGCTCCACCAGCACCCAATCCACGATCGCGTTGTTGCCCGCTGCCGTGAACGCACCCGCCTGCCTCACTTCGCCGCCGCCATTGCCCGCCTGCGTGAAGCCGAGCGCGGTGTAGGGTTCCTGCGCGGGGATCAAGCCTGAGGTGCGCAGCGCGTCGTTCATCAACTGCGTGCTCTGGTCGTACGGCCCTTCGAGCAACATCTTCACCGCGAGCCGCACACCCGTGCTCGCCACATTGATGTTGTCGATGAAGAGGTCGTTGCCGAAGTGGCTCTCCCCTTCGAACTGGAGCAGCACGAGCTGGCCATCGTAGGCGCTGAGATCGATGTCGTGCAGCTGCCATTGGTTGCACGCTGTGGGCACCCACTGGCTGGTGGTCTGTGGCGCGGTGCCCAGCGCGGCGCCGAAGGCGGAATAAAGCGTGGACCAGTTCGCGCCGCAATCGGTGCTGATGCGCACGGTGAGGCCGTCGTCGAGCCCTGATCCATAGGGCGCGTACGCGTGATGGAACTGCAACCGCGTGCCGGCCGACCCCGCGAGGTTGATCAACGGCGAGACCAGTCGGTCCAGCTGACCCGGCGCGTTGTAGGTCCTGTAGTTCATGCGGAAGGCCCGCGTCGCTGCGCAGTTCGCGCCCATCGTCATGGCCACATTGGTCCACGCGTAGAGCCCATCGGGGTTCTCCACGGTCCAACCGGCCGGGGGAAGGAGGGCATCCTCCGCATTGGCCACCAGGGGCAAGGCTGCGTTGGCCTGCCAGTTCACGATGTAGCTGAGCGTGTCGTCAACATGGTAGCCATCGCTGGCCAGGCTCGTCCAGGCTTTGATGGTGTGCGCACCGTAGCCCGGGAGCGTGAGCGTGCCCGGGAAGGTGATCTGCGCCGTGAAGCCGGGCTGCAAGGTGCCGGGGAAGAGCTGCGTCACCGCGCCGCCGCCATCCACGCGATAGCTCACGTTGAAGTTGCCCTGCGCGGTGAGGCCGTTATTGCGGATCGTCATCGTCACTGGCTGGCCATTGTCGCAATCGAGGAACACCCCGGGTGTCGGGGCGTTCGCGGTGCGCACGCCGACGTTGATGTTCGTGGGCAGGTCGAAGGCTTCCACCTGATCGAAGCGCCAGTACGGATTGCCTTGGCTGGCGCTGAAGCCGAGGCCACGGGAGGCGAACGCCGCCCAAAGGAGGTTCTGGTTCGCGCCGCCGTACAGCACTTGGTCCGCCACGAGGATGCCATCGCGCGCATCCACGAAACCCGGGCTGCTGGGCGTGTAGCGCATGCCTTCGATCACCAAGGCGAGTGCGATGTTGTTGCCTGCCGTGCCATTGTACAGGTCGGAGCTGAAGCCGTATTGCGCGATCAGGTCCCACGTGATGTCCCAGAGCACGCTGCACCACATGGTGCCGATGCCGTGCGCATTGGGGAGCATGGCGCTGCTATTGGTGTTGGCGTAGGTGAGGTTGTTGAGCGCGGTGTTGGTGGTGTAGGGGAAGGGGCGGATGCCGTTGCCCGTGGTTGCCTGGCCCAGTAGGTACGTGTCGAGCCCGCGCACATCCGTGCCTTGGTCGCCCGGCTCCATCGTCATCATCAGCGCGATCCAATCGCTCCAGCCTTCGCCCATTTGATCCTGATTGGCAAGGGTGTTCGCATTGCTCGGCCCGCCAACCAATCGGTTGCTGATGCCATGCCCGTACTCGTGCGTCACCAAGCCGTTGTCCAGGCAGCCATCCCGGTTGGGGCTGGTGAAGGTCCAGTTCAGGATGGTCATGCGCGCATTCTGGCCATCGGGCGGCGTGGCGAAGCTGCCGTTGTTGGTTCCCATGCCATCCTGTCCGTCAGCGTACACGAAGTCGTTGCCCGCGCCGCCGTTGCCGTAGTTGTTCTGCTGGAAGTTCCCGCTCAGCTCATCGAAGCCGTACTGGTAGAACACATCGTGCATCACATTGCACACATAGAAGAGGTTCGTGATGGAGGCGCTCTGGTACGTGCTGGGGGCGTTGGCAAGGTTCAGCGGGAAGTCGAAGTCGAGCGTGGCGCTGCTGGGGCTGGAGCCCGGGATATTGTCCGCGTTCACATCCTCGCAGGCGTAGGCGTTATTGCCACGCGTGATGATGTAGTCGGCACCTGCGATGCCGTTGTCATCGAACCAGCCGAAGGGCGAGGCGTTCGGCGCCAGCGTCCAAGGCGCGTTGCGAAGGGCGCGGGCGCCATGGTTCGGGCTTTCGACCGGAAGCGGCAGCACGCGCAGATCATTCGGCGTAGCAGGCATGGGCATCGGACCTTCCATGGGGTGATCATGCTCCACGTGGCCACAGGATGCCACCCAATCATTGCGCTCCAGCTCCTTTCCGTTCATGGCATCGATGCGGACGTTCCACCAATGCGAGCCGTCGGGCAGAAGATGGTTCACGTTCCAGGCGAGACGCAGGTCGCCATGCACGGCGAGCCACACCAACTCTGCGAACGGCTTCACCGCATCAGGGTCACTGCTGGAGAACTCCCACCTGTTCGGTACCAAGGACCGGCGTGGGACCAAGCTGCCGGATGCCGTCACACCAGCAACACCAAGAACGATCCGCAGCGCGGTCTCGGGGGAGAGCGCCGGTGATGCGATCCGCGACTTTCCTTCAAGGTTCTTCACCAAACGATGGGTCAGGTGTACCACTTCGCCAGTGGGCCGCGTGTGGATCGCCACCTCGCTATTGAAGATGTCGACGCCGAGGTGCTGTTGCCGCATCCACGTATGCCGGATGCTGGTGCGCGGATCGGTGTAGTCGTCGGTGATGCGGAGTTGGCCGAGGTCGGCCTTGTCCATCCCGAGGGATGCCAGGCGTTCCTTGGCGAGGTCGACCGGGGCCCGCTGTGCCAGGGCTTGGGCGGCGATCAATAGCAGGGGAAGAGCAGACCAGCGCATAGGCTCTTCCCGAAGACGAGCCGAGCATTGTGCTGGTTGCCGTGCCAATGCCGGCGCATGCGAGCTTTGCTGCCATGACCACCATGCGCTACCGCCGCCTTGGCACCTCCGGACTGCAACTTTCCGAGCTCTCGCTGGGCTCCTGGCTGACCTTCGGCAAACAGATCACCGACGATACCGCCGAGGCGCTCATGAAGATCGCCTACGACAACGGCATCAACTTCTTCGACAACGCGGAGATCTACTCCAAGGGCGAGAGCGAACGCGTGATGGGCCGCATCCTGCACAAGATGCAATGGCCGCGCGACACGTGGACGGTGAGCAGCAAGGTCTTCTTCGGCGCGGGCGGAAAGCTCCCGACGCAAGTGGGCTTGCACCGCAAGCATGTGGTGGAAGCCTGCCACGATGCCTTGAAGCGCTTGCAAGTGGACTACCTCGATCTCTATTTCTGCCACCGGCCAGATCCGAACACACCTATCGCCGAAACGGTGTGGACCATGCACCAGTTGATCATGCAAGGCAAGGTGATGTACTGGGGTACCAGCGAGTGGAGCGCCGCGGAGATCAAGGAGGCGCACGCGGTCGCCGAGAAGCACCACCTCATCGCTCCGGTGATGGAGCAGCCGCAGTACAACCTTTTCCATCGGGAGAAAGTGGAGAAGGAGTTCGCGCAGCTGTACGATACCGTGGGCTTGGGCACCACCATCTGGAGCCCGCTCGCGAGCGGCATCCTCAGCGGCAAACACTCGTTGGAAGGCGATGCCTCCTCGCGCCTGCGCATGGCCGGACTGGAATGGCTGAAGGAACGGGAGCTGAACGAGGCGCGCCTGAAGAAGGTGGAGGAACTGAAAGCGATCGCGAAGGAGCTCGACCTGTCGCTGCCCGTCTTCGCCATCGCGTGGTGCTTGAAGAACCCGCGCGTGAGCACGGTGATGCTCGGTGCCAGCAAGACAAGTCAACTCGAAGAGAACCTTATGGCTGTGGATGCGCAGGACACGCTGACGCCCGAAGTGATGACCCGCGTGGAGAAGGTGCTGGCCGGGGAGAAGCTCAGTACCTGGTGATAGCAGCGTGTCGATTGGTGGCTGTATAGCTGGATGGGCAGGAACTGTACTTTGTGGGCATGGACGTTCGTGTGTTCCCCTCGATGTCCGAAGGACGATGCGCTGGATAGTGCTTTGGGCCATCTGCATGGTCTCGGCCGTTGTGCACGGTCAGGATACATCAACGACTGAAAAGGCGCCGAAGCCCAAGGTCATTACTCCGCGTAGTCTGGAGGATGACGCCCGGTTGAGCGGGCAGGGATTCAACATTCCGGGAATGGACCTTGCTTCCAAGGGTAACCCGCGCCATGCGTTCGGTGATGACAGCACGTATGCGCACCGTGAGCTGGCCGATAGCAGTTGGAACAAGTTGTTCGCTTCACAGGATAGCCTGGTTCCTGGTGTCGGGGTGCATTGGGTGCGCTATCACCTGGCCCCGCGCCCGGATATGGGGGAGGTGCCCTTGCTCCTCAACGTCCAGGTGAGCGCGCGTGCCACGGTGTACTTGAATGGCGAGCAGCTCATGGCCGCCGAGGCGATGCCCGCCCCCGTCGGAGAACTGCTACCTCGATCCGACAGTGTGCCGCGCATGAGCTTCCCCATTCGTCTGCTGTGCGATGGAAGGCCGGAAGTGCTGGCCGTTCGGGTGGAGAGCGGTCCTGGTGTGCGCTTGAGCGCTACCGGCTTGCAGGTCACCCTGCACAAAGCGGATGTCTCGTACCACGTTCAGCGCTACATGCTGCACTACGGGGTGTTCATCGGCATCAACGGGATCATCTTCCTGCTCGCCTTGGTCATCGGCTGGTCCGATCGAAAGGACCGTAGCTGGTCCCTGCTGGCGGCCTTGTCGCTGGTTTCCGCCCTCAGTACGTTCTGTGACCTGGGGGGTGATATGGGCACACTGGGTCTTGCCACCACCACTTCACGCGCGCTGGACCTCATGGGGACCATGCTCATACCATGGTCACCATACCTGCTCATCATGGTGTTGAGCATGCTCAGTGGGCGGCTCACCACCGAGCGCTTGCGGCTTTATACCGTCGGTGTGTTGATCACCACGCTCATCTGTGCGGCTGTGGTGGCCGCGGAGTTCATCGGTGTGGTGGACAGTTCTGCGGGTTTGACCTTCAACAACGACCTAACGACCGAATTCCTCGGTATCGTCATCGGGCTTGCTATTCTCTTCCTCGTCATCGTTGGTTGGTTCGGTGTGGAGGTGGTCCGCCTCGGCATCCAGCTCCTGCGCATCAAAGGCTATCAGCGCTGGGTGGGAGCCGGTGCGCTCGTGGGGAGCCTCCTCACGCTCGTTTTCGGCGTAGCTAGTCAACTCAGTGGCATGGCGGTTTCGGGTTGGCTATCGGTCCTTTCGGACTATTGCTCCTACGTGGCCGTACCGGTGAGCGTGGCGGTGTATCTGGCCATCCGCTCGGTACACCACAACCGCTTGGTCGCTCGACAGCGGGATGAACTTGATGAAGAGGTGAAGGAGCGCACCGCACAGCTGCGAGCGGAAAAGGAACGCTCGGATGAGTTGTTGCTCAATATCCTTCCCTACGAAGTCGCAGAGGAATTGAAGGATACCGGGAAGGCAGCGGCCAAACACTTCGACCAGGCCACGGTGCTCTTCACCGATTTCAGCGGCTTCACTCAGTTGAGCGAGCGGGTCAGCCCACAGGAATTGGTGGCGGAACTGAACGCATGCTTCAAGGAATTCGACGAGGTGCTGGCGACCTACCATATCGAGAAGATCAAGACCATCGGCGACGCGTATATGGCCGCCGGTGGACTCCCTGATCCGCAACATGGCTCACCGAGGGATGTGGTCCTGGCGGCGCTGGATATGCAGGCGTGCATGGTCCGGCACAAGGCCGAGCGCGATGCATTCGGAAAACCGTTCTTCGAAATGCGTGTCGGTATCCACACAGGCCCGGTCGTCGCGGGCATCGTAGGTGTGAAGAAGTTCCAGTACGATATCTGGGGTGATACGGTGAACACCGCCAGCCGAATGGAATCCTCCGGCCAAGTGGGCAGGGTGAACATCAGTGAGGCCACCTACCTGTTGTTGAAGAACGAGCCGGGACTGCATTTCACCCCACGCGGCAAGGTGCAGGCGAAGGGGAAGGGCGAGATGGAGATGTACTTCGTGGAACGAACGACCATATGAGGTCCTTGCGAACCCATGCCGGAATGGCGAAGCGACACGCGATCACGCGAAGTGTGTTGTTGCTGGTCTTCACGGGCCATGTGCTGATCGGGGTGGCTGGATCGGGTACCGATAGCCTGCAGCGTGCGCTTACCACAGCCAAGCAGGACAGCATACGCTTCGACCTGCTGTTGGCGCTGGCCGGAGAGTACCTGGACTCCGACCCCAGGGTCGCCATGCGCTATTGTGAGCAGGCCCGTGATCTCTGCGCGCGCACGGGACGCCCCGGGGATCTGGGCGAAGTGGAGGGCTGGATGGGTTACGTGGATGAGCAGATGGGCCGCATACCGGAAGCCGTGGCCCACTACCGGACCAGCCTGCGTGAGGCTGAGCGGCTCAAGGATGCCAAGGGCCAGAGCACGGTGCTCAACAACCTCGCGGCGATCTACATGGAACAAGGCCTGCCGGACAGCGCCATGGCAGCACACCGCCATAGCCTGGAATTGCGAATTGCCATGAACGATGAGCTGGGGCAGGCCGTTTCGCTAGGCAACATCGGTTACCTGCTCGCTGCCCAAGGCCGTGTGGGCGAAGCCATGGAACATTATTCGCGCGCATTGCGGCTCTACGAACGCTTCAATGATGCGGACGGGGTGGCTACCACGCTCCACAACATGGCCAGTGTCCATCGCGACCAAGGGGATCTGCAACACGCGCTCACACTGTTCATGCGTGAGCTCGCCATCAACGACTCGCTGAAGGACGTATTAGGCATGGCCACAACGGAAGACAACATCGGGAACGTGCTTGAGCGGGATGGGCGCTTGGACGAGGCCATGGAGCACTACCTACGGGCCTTGGAACTGCACGAGAGCAGCAACGACCAGCGCGGGATGGGGTATTCGCTTCGGAACATCGCAGGGATCGAAGTGAAACAAGGGCGCGCGGATAGTGCACTCGCCCATGCCGCGCGCAGTCTCGTCCTATCGCGTGAGGTGAGCGACAAACGCGGCGTGGCCAGTGCGCTGCTGGCGGAAGGATCCGCACTGGAGAAGTTGGGCCACACAGTAGAGGCATTGGATCGTGGTCGCCGGGCATTGCAGGGCTCGCTCGAGTTGGGCTACCCCCAATTGGTGCGCGATGCGGCGATGCTCTTGGAGCGACTGCATCGCTCCGCTGGGCGCTGGAAGGAGGCGCTGGAGATGAAGGACCTGTACATCACCATGCGGGACAGTGTGCTCAGCGATGATGCGCGGCGTAGCACCCTACGCCAGCAGTTCAGCTACGAGTATGAGAAGAAGGAGGCGGTCCTCAAGGCCGATCAGGCCCGGCAGGCGAGTGAGGCCCGGGAAGCCTTGCAGCGGGAACGGAACCGGCGCAACATGTTCCTGGCAGCCTGTGTCTGCGTGCTGCTGCTCGCCATCGGCCTTTTCAGTCGGTTGCGTTTCGTTCGCCGCTCGCGCGCGGCCATTCAGCAGGAACGGGATGTGGCGGATGGATTGCTGTTGAACATACTTCCAGAGGAGGTGGCCCTGGAGCTCAAGAAGAAAGGACACGCCGATGCACGCCATTTCGATACGGCCACCATCCTCTTCACCGATTTCAAGGGGTTCACACAAGTAAGCGAGCAGGTCACACCTGCCGAGCTCGTAGCTGAGCTCAATACCTGCTTCAAGGCCTTCGATGGTATCATGGAGAAGCACGGTATCGAGAAGATCAAGACCATCGGCGATGCCTACATGGCCGCCGGCGGATTGCCCGATCCGCGGAACGGCGCACCCGTGGATGTGGTGAACGCTGCCTTGGAGATGCAGTGCTTCATGCAGCAACATAGGATGGAGCGTACCGCTGCGGGTAAGGCGTTCTTCGAAATGCGTGTCGGTATCCACACAGGCCCGGTCGTCGCCGGCATCGTGGGTGTGAAGAAGTTCCAGTACGACATCTGGGGCGATACCGTGAACACCGCCAGCCGGATGGAGAGTAGCGGGGAAGTGGGACAGGTGAACATAAGCGCGAGCACCTATGCACTGGTGAAGAAGGAGCCCGGGCTCTCCTTCACCCCACGCGGCAAGGTGCAGGCGAAGGGGAAGGGCGAGATGGAGATGTACTTCGTGGAACGTGCCTGACCTTTGGCGGAAGGCGCGACGGATCTCGCATCTTCGTACTGATCATCCTGAAACCATGAGTCCTACAGGCATCCGTTGGCTTCCTCGTGTGGCAGCCGCGCTCTTCACGCTCTTCATCGGTCTCTTCTCTTTCGACTCTGGTAGTGATGGGGAAGGAGCGGGTATGTTGGATGTGTTGATGCACTTGATGCCCATGCTCTTCTGCGGGCTCATCATCCTGCTGGCATGGCAACGGGAGTGGATCGGCGCGCTGGTATTCCTGGCGCTTGCTCTTTTCTACGGGTGGTGGGCACGTGATCATGTGCAGTGGATACTCGTGATCGGCGGCCCGTTGTTGCTCATCGCTGGGTTGTATGGCTGGGCGTGGGTGGCGCGCAAACGCACCCCCACCGCCTGATCGCTTTCCTGACCGCTATCAGGAGCGCTCGCCTAGTCCTTGTCATCTTCGCGGCATGCGCACCCTCGTGCTCTTCATCCAACTGTTCTTAGCGCTGAGCGCCACGGTATGTGGTGCGGCGCTCATGCTCGCGCCGGATGGTCACCTGTTGCAGCTACCGCTCGGTGTGCTCACGAATGCGCCCTTTGAGGATTTCTTCTGGCCCGGTCTGGTGCTCTGCTCAACGCTCGGGCTAGGCCATGCGGTCGCATTCGTTCTGGCCCTCCGCCATTCCGCGGCTGCCCCGTGGGTAGCGCTGGCTGCAGGCTTCGCCTCGCTCATCTGGATCATCGTCCAGGTGATCATGACCGATCCGGTGTTCTGGTTGCAGCCCGCGATCGCTTCCCTTGGCTTGGTGGAGGTGCTGGGGAGCGAGCGGCTTTGGAGGCAGGGTGCGCCTGTGCGCAACTGAGGTTACCGACCTTCCTTCTTGCCTAAGGCGCATCGGATGCCGAGACATACCCCCCACGTGCTCATGGGTAGCCGAGTGCGTAGCGCTTTGGAAGGTTCATCGGGATCGTAGCTATCCAGCGTGCTGTACGAGTCCTCGTATTCCACATGCGTATCGGAGGTGGACTGCGCCGGAAGCATGTCCACACCATCTTGGGTGAATTCAGTGAGGCGCCCTCTACGTGGAGCCCAGCTTTGGGCTGCGCAACCGAGTTCCGCGAATGCGCCCCAGCGTGCGGTGATCGCATAAGACGCACCGGCGTTTACGAAGCCACCTGACCCCCAACCGCCGCTGGTCACCGTGGTCTGACGAACATCGGTGTTCCAGGGCAATGTTCCATCAGGAATGTCATGGCGACTCCATGTACTGCGCGGACCTAGAATGAAGGACGGACCCACTGCCACGTGATAGGTGATACGCTCCCGCTTCATGGACAGGCGCACAGCTGGCTGCACCAGGAAATAGCGAGAACGCAACTCATGATCCGTGGACCCGCCGCGGTAGGTGTTGGTCCAGCGGATGGGAGTGCCGGGAACGTGCGTTGTGCGCAACTCCACGGCAAGCAGTTCGCTTAACGCATAGCTCACAGAGGCGCCGTAGCCGCTGCCACGGCCCCAGTTCAGGTTCTGCGCAGTGCGTATCGCGTAGCGCATCGTGTCCGTACTCACGAACCAGTCTTCTTGCGCTTCGGTAAGTCCACCGATAGGCGCTTGGTAGGTGCTGTGCACGGCAACATGAAGGTCTTGCGCTCGCAGGGTTTGCGATGCGAGTACAAGACCTAGGACGGCGAGGATGCTGCTGCGCATAGCCTGTTACCATCAAGACGGACTGGTATGACTTCCTACTTGCCCACTCCTAGATACCGATCCAGCCAGCTGAACACCGTGCTGTGCCACTGCATGGAGTTCTGCGGTTTCAGTACCCAGTGGTTCTCATCCGGGAAACGCAGGAACTGTGAGGGCACACCCTTTTCCTGCAGCGCGCTGAAGGCCGAGATACCCTGTGTGATGGGGATGCGGTAATCCAGGTCGCCGTGGATGATGAGCATGGGTACGCTCCAATCCTTGGCATACAGGGCGGGGTTGAAGGCATCGGCCTTCTCGGGATGCTGGAAGGCGCTGCCACCATTCTCCCAATCGCTGAACCAGAGTTCCTCGGTGCTGTAGCCCATGCTGCGCGAATCGAACACACCGCAATGGCTCACGAGCGCTTTCCACGGCGCTTTCCAGCGGCCGGCGATCCAGTTCACCATGAAGCCGCCGTACGATGCGCCCAACGCTGCGGCGCGGTCGCCATCCAGGAAGGGATAGGTCTTCAGTGCGTGGGCCCACCCCTTCTGTAGATCTTCCAACGGACGATCGCCCCAATGTTGGCTGATGGCATCGCAGAAGGCCTGGCCGTAGCCGGTGCTTCCATGGAAGTCGATCATGACCACAGCGTAGCCGGCACCGGCATAGGTCTGTGCATTCCAGCGGAAGCTCCACATGTCGCCGAAGCTGCCTTGCGGTCCACCGTGGATGAGGAAGGCGACCGGATATTTCGTGCCTTCCGTGTAACTGGCGGGCTTCACCACATAGCCGTGCACGGTCTCGTTGTTCCAGCCGGAGAAGGTGAATTGCTCATAAGCACCGAAGGTCTTGTTGGCGAGGGAGGCGTTCACCCCCGTGAGCAACTGTGCACGCTCATCCACAAGCCCGGTCTTCGGGTTGGCCAGGTAGAGCTGGGAGGGTGAGGTCATATTGCTCTTGGAGAAGACGATGCTGTTCGGCGTGAAGGCGAAAGCATCGATGTGACCGCCCGCAGAGCGTGGTGTCACGCGTGCATCCTTCAGGTCGATGTGGAAGAGGCGGTGCGCGCCTTTGTCGTCGGCGGTCACATACAAGCCCTTGCCATCCTTGCTCCACTGCAACTGCTCCAGGCTACGGTCCCAATGTTCCAGCTCCAGGGTGCGGCGGCTGCCGTCGGCGTTCAAGAGTACCACCACGAAGCGGTCAGCCTCGAAGCCAGGGCGCTTCATGGCCTTGTAGGCAAGCGTCTTACCATCCGGTGAAACACGTGGGCTCGCATCCCATGCCGGATTCCCCGCAGTGAGGTTCGTGAGCGCACCACCGTTGATGGGCACTTGATGGACATCGAAGTTGGTGCTCCACGGCTCGGTGGTACCGGCCAAACGCGCACTGAAGTAGACGGTCTTCCCATCGGGGCTGATGACGAAGTCACCGTTGTCCCCGAAGGGCTTGGAGGGGATGTCGCCATCATAGCCGGGGGTGAGCGCCACGTAAGGACCATAGGGCTTCTTTTCGGCTGCGCCATCGAGCGGGTGGAAGAACAGGTGGTTGCGCGTTCCGTCGGCCCAGGTGTCCCAATGGCGCACGAAGAGGCTGCTGTACACGGTGCCGCTGCCCATCTTCTTCTCTTGGAGCTTGCTCGCGGTCGCCGCGATCTCATCGGCCTTGTCATGCGGGAACACGGCCACGGAGATCACCGCGCCCCTGCCGTCGGGGGTGATGCGGTAAGAGCCGATATCCAGCGGCAGATGTGTGAGTTGTTGCGCACCGGTGCCGTCGGGTGCTGCCCGCCATAGTTGCATGGTGCCGCCTTCGCCGCGCGCGCTGAGGAAATAGATGCTCTTGCCGTCGGGCGCCCATTGCGCATCGGCGAAGCCTCCTTCGGAAATGGGTAGGCGCACTTCGGGCACGGAGGGCTTGGTGAGGTCCTTGAGCCAGAGCGAGCGCACTCCTTTGTTCTTCTCCAGATCGGTAGCGCGCACCACGAAGAGTGCGCGGGTGCCTGCTGGGTCCACCTCCAAACCGCTGATACGGTCCAACAGGAGCATATCGCGGTAGGTGAAGGGTGTCTTCTGCGCAGCGAGGTCGAGACCCAGCAACAGGGTGGCGCACAGGAGCGCGCGGAGGGTGACGGTCTTGTTCATGGCGAAGCGAAGATGATGAAGCCGCGCTTCACATGCGCCGTTGAAGGCCGGTATCTCCGCTGCGCGAACGCGTGAGTGGCCGTTCACCCGATCCAAGGACACGTTCACCCGATCATGCTGGACGTATCCCCGGCCACGGGGGAACCTTGCGCCCCGATGGACAGGCTACCATACCGCCCCGCCCGCGCACTCGTCCTGACCTTGGTGTTGCTTCATGGGGCGCTCTTATCCGCCCAGCTCAATGGTACCTACACGGTGGGTCCAACGGGCACCTACACCACACTTGGCGCCGCCATCACGGCCCTGCAGACCAGCGGGGTCAGCGGGCCGGTTTTCATGGACATCCAGAGCGGCACCTATTCGGGCAACTGGACCATCTTCGGCATTGCCGGTACGAGCGCCGTGAACCGGGTGACCTTCCGCAGCCAGGCTTCGGACAGCATGGCGGTGGTACTGAACGCCGCTGTGCTGACCAACCCGGTGCTCACCCTCAACGGATGTTCCTTCGTCACTTGGTCGGAGGTCACCTTCGGTGGCTCCAGCTACGGCGTCCGTATCGCCGGGACCACCGCGGACTGCCGCATCGCGAACTGTGTGGTGAACGCCACCAGTGCGTTCGGCTCGGGCATCGCCACCTACCTCAGCGCGAACGATCGGATCACGTTGGACCGGAACCGGATCACGGCCAACTACACCGGCATCTACTTCGGTGCCGTCATCGGTCTGTACCACGATGATGTGGTCATCACGGGCAACGTGGTGAGCGCCGTCACGCAGGCGGGCATCTACGTGGGCAGGGCGGACAATGTGACGGTGGAGGGGAACACGGTCACCAGCAGCGGCAGCAACACGGCTACCTACGTGAACGGTATCGACCTGCGCACACCGGTGGGGGTCATCCGTGCAGCGAAGAACACGGTGAACTGGGGCATCGGTTCATGGGCCTTCTATCTGGAGAATGCCGTTGGTGACCCGGGTGTTCCGATCGTGGTGGAGAACAACCTGTTCTCGCAATACGGTGTGGCCACCTCGAGCACGGTGAACGTGATCGGCTCGGACAACCTGCGCTTCGTGCACAACAGTGTGCGCAGCGGGCTTACGCAGCATGCCGTGCAGTTCCAGTTCGCCGACCTGCTGGTGGTGGAGGGGAACATCCTGCAGACCATGAACGAGGAGGTGATGATGACGCAGTCCGCCACCTTCACCAGCATCGATCACAACGTGTACCACTGCACACAGACGAACGTGGTCAGCTGGAACGTGTCCACCAACTACACCTGGACCGCTTGGCGCGCCTTGGGATGGGATGCCAACAGCGTGTTCGCCGATCCGCTCTTCGTGGGCCCCACGGACCTACACATCCAGGCAGGATCACCGGCCATTGGCGTGGGCCCCATGCCTTTGCTGGTGTCCACGGACGGGGAGGGTGATGTGCGTGGAACGGCCTCGACGCACCTGCCCGAGGCCGGCGCCGATGAGCGCACGGATGCCTGCACCGCCGGGCTCGCGGGCACCTACCTGCTGGGCCCATCGGCCGCGGCCTATTTCCACACCTTCACCGAGGCGGTGAACACGTTGGTGTCATGCGGCATCAGTGCCCCGGTGGTGTTCCGCGTGGAATCCGGAACGTATGCCGAGCAGCTCAGCATCGGCGCGGTGGCGGGCACATCGGCTGTCAACACCATCACCTTCGAGAGCATGGCGCTGGACAGCACGGCGGTGACGCTGGTTCACCCATCGGCCACAGGCAATGTGAACGACTATGCGCTTGCCTTCAATGGGGTGGACCACATCACGGTGCGCAAGATCACTGTCCTGCGAAGCGGTGCGCTCAACTACGGACAGTGCGTGCAGGTGAACGGCGGGTCTACGCACTGCCAGGTGCGCAATTGCCGGTTGCTGCCTTCGGCTTCCACTTCGGGGGTGTCCTATTGCTTCGCCGTCAACGTGCTCATGTCCGCGGATGTCGGTGACCTGGTGGTGTCGGACAACGCCGTAGTGGGTGGGAGCGGAGTCGCGCTGGGAGCGCTGACCGGAGGTACGGTGGGCATCGCGGGCAATACCTGCAACAGTATCCTGGTGGGCGTTTCGATGAACGGGACCAGTGTTGCCACCACCATCGATCGCAATACCATCAACACGCGGGTTGGCGCGGGCGGTACCCGGGGTCTCTTGCTCAACAATGTGAGCGGAGCGCTGGTCGTGACACGCAATGCGATCACCGGTACGTCCACGACGTTCTACGGCATGGTCCTGAGCTCCGTCAGCGGCACGGCCGCAACGCCCATCCGGTTCGAGAACAACAGCATCATCGGCATCAACAGCAGCCTTGGTGCCTTCAACGTGCTGGCAGGTACCTGCAACTACCTCGATATCCTGCACAACAGTATCAGCATGACGGGAGGGACCACCGCTCAGGGCGTGACCATGGTAGTGGGTTCCGGTATCGGTTGTCGTGTGCTGAACAATGCCATCCGGTCCGTGGGTCCTGGTCTGCGGGTGGAGCCCGCCTCGCGGGTGTCGGCATCGGACAACAATGTCATCTACGCCACCAACACCAATGCCATCTGGTGGGGTACCGCTTGGTACTACGACATCCCCTCCCTTGCTGCCGGATCGGGCATGAACGGCAGTTCGCTGATGATGGACCCGCTGTTCGTGAACAACGCGTCGAACCTCCACCTGCAACCAGGCAGCCCCTGTGAAGGCCGCGGCCAAACCATCGCGGCCGTCACCATCGATCAGGAAGGAGAGGTGCGGCCGCAGCCAGCGGCCACCACGCCGGATGCGGGAGCGGATGAGACCCCGGGGCATTGCAGTCTCCTCAGTGGCACGTACACCATCGGACCTGCCTTGGGCAACAACTTCGCGACGTTCACGGCAGCACTGCAGAAGATGGGTTTGTGCGGCCTGGGCGGCCCAGTGACGTTCCTTGTACAAAGCGGTACCTACACCGAGCAATTGGACCTTGTGAGCATCCCCGGGAACAGCGCTACCAACACGATCACCTTCCGAAGCCAGGCTGGCGACAGTTCGGCCGTAGTGCTCACGTGGCCTTCGGCTACGGCCGCAGCCAATAACTGGGTGGTGCGCATGAATGGTGCCGACCGTGTGACCTGGGACCGCATCACTATCGCACGCACGGGCACCAACGCCTACGGACAGGGCATCGTATTCAGCAGCGCCGTCAACACGGCGGGGAGCCAAGGCACACGCATCACACATTGCCGGGTGCAGGGGACCACTGCTGCCGGGAATTCCGAACTCCTCTTCGCCCCCAACAATGGGCATGAGGATAGCGTGGTCGTGGAACACACGCGCTTCGAGAACGGTACGTACGGTGTGCGTTGGACTTCCGTGGCGGACATGGATCTCCTGTTGGTGCAGGACAACATCTTCATAGGCCAGTCCACGGCAAGCGTATCGCTCGGGATCCGCGATCGCGCGTTCACCGCACGGCGGAACATCATCACACCCGGCGCGGGCCAGGGTCTGGTGGTCCCCCAATCCCAAGCGGGCTTCGACATCCACAGCAACCGCATCTTGTCCACGAACACAGGAATGGCGTTCACCATGGTATACGACCTTGGATCGAACGACCCGCGTCTCTACAACAACACCATCGCATCCGCCGGTGTGGGTGTACTGGTCACCTCGCCTGTTAGCGACATGCACGTGGACAACAACTCCATCAGCGCAGGCTCCTATGCCATTCACTTCACCGGTGGCACCAACACCCTGGCCAGTTTCCGCAACAACGCCGTTGTGAGCGCCAATTACACTGTTTACAGACAGACGCTCACCACCATTCCGCTTACCAGTAACAATGCCCTCTGGCGCACAACAGCCGGTGCACTGGCCTACTGGACCGCAGCGCAGAACACGCTGGCCGCGTTGCAAGGTGCGTCCGGCGGTTTCGCGGCCAGTGTGGCCACCGACCCGCGCTACTACAGCGCAGTGGGTGGCGATCTGCACGCCTACGCCATGGAACTGGATCTGGCCGGAACCCCGATCGGACACATCATAGTGGATATCGACGGCCAAGCGCGCCACATCAGCACACCGGACATCGGCGCCGATGAGTTCCAGCCGCAGCTCTGGGCGGACGCGATGAACACCTGCGGCGCAGCCGATGCGATCACCAGCACCGGCAGCGGAGCGGATCAATGGATCTACAAGGATCGCAAGGTGGTCGCGCGCTTCAATGACAACGGCCAGACCCTCGGTACGGTGCAGTTGAACGTGTACCTGAACAATGGCCCCGTGCGGACCAGCGACATGGGGCAGCGCTACTTGGACCGCAACTGGCACCTGGTGACACAGAATACCATCGCATCTTCAGCGGGCATCCGGCTGTTCTTCTCGGGTGCGGAGTTCATACCCTACGCCGCGGCGGATCCGCTGGTGGCGGTGCTCAGCGATGCTGGTGTCGCCCAGTACATCGGTGTGAACGAGAATTGCTTGGAGACGGATGATCCTGCTGGTCAGCAGTGGATAGGCATGTTCCCCGTCGCCAATGGGAACGAGGTGCGCATCGCCGCAAGCGGCGGAACCAACTACGTGACCGCTTCCATTGGGAACGACGGTGAGTTCTATGTGACTGGCCAAGGACAGGTGCTCCCAATGGAGTTGCTCGCCTTCACCGGCGAACGGGTGGGAGATACGCCGGAAGTAAGGTTGAAGTGGACCACCGCGACCGAACGGAACAACGCGGGCTTCGAGGTGTGGCGCATGGTCGAGGGTGAAGATGGCTTCAACATGATGGGCTGGGTAGATGGTGCGGGCAACAGCCAGCAGATCATCTCATACCTGCACGTTGACAACAACGATGTGAGCGGAACGAGCTACTACAAGCTCAAGCAGATGGATGAGGACGGCGCGTATCTGTGGACTCCTATAGTGGCAGTAGCGGGCTCAAGACACGATAGCGTGGTACAGGTGTACCCGAACCCTGCGAACGACAGGATCAACGTAACAGGAGTGAAAGCTGGCATCGAGGCTCTTTCCCTCTTTGACCAGAGCGGCCGTTCGGTGCGGGTCACATCCGGGTCGGGGACCTTGGATGGGCTCGACGACTTGGAGCGGGGTTGTTATCTGCTGGTCGTTTCCGATGGTAGCGGGAGCTTCCATACCGTTCGGGTGGTCTTGGACTGAATGCTGGCCGCTGTGCCGCCCTGAGCGCAGGCTACCACTCACAGCCATGGATCGCCATCCACTGGCTACTGCTTTGCCACGCGTGTGCCCGGGTCGAGGTTTGCATCACCAACAACGCCGGTGCCATGAGGATCCCTGCCTCCCTGCTGCTTCTCATTCCTTTCGTTCTGGTGGCCGATCCATGCATTGGACAGCAGCGTTCCATAGAATTCAAATGGCTGAACCAGCCCTGCGGGGAAATGATCAACTGCGCGGATGGTTGTTCTGCGTGTAACGAGCCTGAAGGTGGGGACATGGTCGTTCTTGGAACGAATCCGGCCTTGGTCGGGGTCAGTGCATGTCCACACCCAGTGCGCAGCGGTGACAATGCGCTCTTGCTCTCGGGATGGACAACTGTGCCCGATGATGCGCGCCGCATCCTGATCAGTGGCATAGCACAGGTTCCGGTGCGCATCGATAGTGTTATCGTCGTACACGGAAGTGGACCGAATGGTCCCACGGGTTTGCTCGTTGGTCTGAGGGACCTGAATGATGGAGAAGGGCACTCCATTGATGTTGCCATCGGCCGATCCATCATGTCCACCGAGATGACCGGGTGCGGGGTGATCGAAAAACCAGCGAGCATGGCCTATGGTAGTTTCCAGCTTCAGCTGCAAGCCTACGGAGGCGGCGGTGGTGATTGGGTGTTGGACGAAGTGCGCATCGTTGTCACCGAGTTGGAGGAACAACTCACCACGGGTCTTTTGCCGGGATCCATGGCTGTTCTGAATAACGCCGTAACGAACAAGATCGACCTGCTTGGACGGACCTTGAGCATGGGCAACGAGACGGGCATGCTAATGCAACGTGGCCGGACGGTCATAGTTCCTTGATGGTCGGAACCTCTTCATCTGTAAGTGAACACCAGATATCATGCGCAGCGAACACAACACAGGGTTACAGCGGTGGGAGGACAATATGACGATGGGGGCCATGCTGCTATGCGTGGTGGTCTCCATGTTCTTCTTGTTCGCAGCATATACTGACGTGGTGTGAGCGTATGGAAAGAGGGTGCGGACCTCCTTGCGGCGGCTTCAACCCGACTGACCGACCATTCCGAGCACGAGAGAATGTACGACTGGATACACTGGTAATACCTTCGGAACGGAATGCGATCTTGCGCAGTGCGATGCTCGGCCTTCCTACTCTGCGCTTTGCTGGGGTTGAGTGCTTCGGCGCAACCACGCGGTGGTGAGCGCATCACCTTCGACCTGATCGGGGTGAAGGATGGTCTGCCGCACGCGATGGTGGACTGTTTCCTGCAGGATCGGCATGGCATCCTCTGGGTGGGCATGCAGCAAGGCTTGGCCGTTTACGATGGCCGCGATCTGATCCCGGTGGACCTGGCGGATGGTGGCGCTCCCATCGGCGTACGCTCCATGACCCAGGATGCGCAAGGCATCATTTGGGTGGCCTCGGAACAAGGCCCCGTACGTGTGGATCCGCTTTCACGGAAGGCGGAGCTGCTGTCCTTTCCGGATTCGTTGCGGGCTGGGATCCAGACCATGTGGTTCCATGCCGTGGCCGTTACGCGAACGGGCGAGGTGCTCTTCGGCGCCAACCAGGGCACCTTCTTCTACGATGTGCGCACGAACAGTTTCCGTGGTCTACGGGATGACAAGGGCAAGGTCGTGCGCACCTTCTGGAGGTACATGCGCGCGGACATCGCGCGGCAGGGTGTATGGATCACCACGCACGAGCACGATCTCCTGTTCTACCACGTGCCCACTGGCAAGCTCCATGGCTTGGAGGGTGGAAGTCCTATCTCGCCACTGATCGGTCAGCCGATCCTGAGCCTTTGTCCGGATGGCAACGGCGGCTTCTGGTGCAGTGATCGCAAGAACGGCAACATCTGCCATTGGAACGGACGCGATCGATCGGTGCGGCGTTGGGACCACGTACCGGGTGATACCAGCATGAAGGTCTCACGAGCCTGGTATCTGGGACGTGATAGCAAAGGACGGATCTGGGGAAGCGCCAGCGCACCAGGTGGCTTCATGTTCGATCCGGCCGACAGCACAGCGGTGATGTTCCCTGCCGACGCCGACAGGGGAGGGCTGCCCAGTGGTGCCCTAAGCGACATGCATGAAGGCTTGAACGGCGAACTGTGGATGGCGAATCACCTGGGTATCGCCATTCACGACCCCTCGCAACCGCAGCCACGAATGTTCGAGATCCTTGATCGAAAGGTGGCTCGCGGAGCGCCTCGCATCTGGTCCATGGAGTTCGCCGGGGACAGTGTTCTGTGGTGCGCCATGGGCGAATACGGTCTGGTGCGCGTCGACCTGCTCACGCAGGAAGTGACCACCGTGCCCATCACCGGCCTTGTGGTGGAGGATCCGTTCGTTTGGGATGTACTGCCGGTCGCAGACCGGCTCATCGTGGCGTGCGGAAGTGATGCGCTGGCGCTGGAACCCGGGTCCATGAAGTGGACACGCATCGACCTGGAGGATGGGACCGGGAAGCCACCTTCGCCCGGGCGGCGTTGGCTCGCGAGCGATGTGGATGGAACGGTGTGGATGGGTCTGGACCTCGTTCGCATCATGCACTTCGATCCGCTCACCGGTAAGGGTATCACGCACGCCCCGGACAGCACACGGCCAGGCGCATTGCGACATGACAATGCGTATGGTGCGGTGAGCATGCCCGACGGAAAGACCTGGTTCTGCGGCAACCTGCACGGGCTTACGTACTTCGATGCGCGCACCGGACAATGGACGGACCTGCGCGCGGATGTGGCCGAGCGGCGTTTACGCGTGGGCCGCATAGTGGGAATGGCCGCAGGATCGGACAGTGTGCTCTGGCTGGCTTCGGATGGTGCAGGTCTGGTGCGTTACCACATACCCAGTGCAACCTACACGCACTACGATCACCACCACGGGATCACCGAACTGGGTCTTTATTCCGTGGTGCTGGATGGTCGCGGCAGGCTTTGGACCAATTCCGACGAACGCGTTTTCTGCTTCGATCCGGTAACGGAACACGCCATGGTGGTGGATCCCAGCAGCAGCACCGGCGGCGATGCTGCGAAGTGGTTGTTGGCCATCTCGCAACAGGGGACCCTGGTCATGAACATCGGGCGCGAACTGGCCGTGTTCGATGCGGACGCAGTGGGCGGCCATCGCGTGCCACCGTCGCCCTTGCTCACGCGGATCCTCGTTGATGGCGAAGCGGTGGAGCCTGATGCGGAAGGAGCGGTGCGGATGCGGTACGATCAGACACAACTGGAGGTGCACTTCGGTGCCATGGTGCCACCCGGCACGATCGATGCTTATGCCATGCGTGTTCCTGGGGAGGAATGGAGCGAGTACCAGGAAGGCCGCGTGAATCTGCGCGGTCTGCCGCCCGGAGAGCACGTGTTCGAGTTCCGCATCAGGGGTCGGGAGGGCACCTGGGGGTCGGGAACGCGGTTGCTGGTGAAGATTCCACCGCCGTGGTGGCAGACACTGGTCGCGCGGATCCTCTTCGCCGTGTTGCTCGCCGTGGCGATCGTGCTGGTGTTCCGCGCTCGCCTGAACTGGGTGCGAAAGCGCGAACGTGCGCAGGAGGAGCAGGCGCGCCAACTGAACGAACTGAAGCTGCAGGCGCTGCGGGCGCAGATGGACCCGCACTTCATCTTCAACTGCCTCAACAGCATCGATAGCTTCATCATCGCCAGCGATCGCGAGCAGGCTTCGCACTACCTGGGCCGCTTCGCGAAGCTCATCCGCTTGATCCTGCAGCACAGCGACAGCACACGCGTACCGCTGGAGCGCGAAGTGGAAATGCTGCGGTACTACCTGGAACTGGAGGCCTTGCGCTTCAAAACGCCGTTCACTTTCAAGGTGGACGTGGACGAGGAACTTGAGGGCGAGCCCGTGGAACTGCCCACCATGCTCATTCAACCCTACGTCGAGAACGCGATCTGGCACGGGTTGCGTCACAAGGGAACGGCCGGCCACCTGAACGTGCGCTTCGCCTTGCGCGATGATCGATTGGAATGCACTGTGGAGGACAATGGGATCGGCCGTGAAGCATCGCGTGAACTGAACAAGCAGCGCAGCAGCGTGCACCGCAGCATGGGCATGCGCGTGAGCGCCGACCGATTGAAGCTCTATGGCGAATTGGAGCAGGGCGCTTCGCGCGTGGAGATCACCGATCTGAAGGATGCGCAAGGGAACGCAGCTGGCACGCGCGTGGTGATCACCATACCCGTGATGGGGAAGGGAACGGAAAACTGAACTTAGCGCCATGATCCGAGCACTGATCATCGACGACGAAAAGCCCGCGCGGGACAAGTTGCTGATGCTTGTTCAACAACATTTCGCCGGTCGCATTTCCGTGATCGCGCAATGCGAGGATGGCGAACAGGCCGTGGTGGCGATCGCTGAACACCGGCCGGACCTCTTGTTCTTGGATGTGGAGATGCCCAAGCTCACGGGTTTCGATGTGCTGCGGAAGTCGGACCTCCAGGGGATCGAAGTGATCTTCACCACGGCCTATGACCACTATGCGATCAAGGCGATCAAGTTCGCCGCCGTTGACTACCTGCTGAAGCCCATCGACATCGATCAGTTGCGGGAGGCCGTTGACCGCGTGGAGACGAAGCGCGGGCTGGCCGGTAACTCGGAACGCATGGAGCGCATGCTGGAGGATGTGCGCAGCGGGATCACCCCGGACCGCCTCAGCGTGCCCACGCTCAATGGCTTCCAGATGGTGAAGGTGGAGGACATCGTGTGGTGCGAAGCGGTGAACTATTACACGGTGCTGCATTTGGTGGGCAACCAGCAGATCGCCATCACGCGCAGTTTGAAGGAGATCGAGGAAACATTGGAAGGCCCGGAGTTCATCCGCATCCACCGGAGCCACACGATCCACCTGAAGCACTTGGCCAGGTATATCAAAGGCAGTGGGGGCCAGGTGGTCATGAGCGATGGCAGGACCTTGGACGTGGCCCGCTTGCGCAAGGACGAACTGCTGGCCCGGATCGGTAGCCGGTAGGGCTGAAGGCTTTACAGGTTCGGGTCGAAGTATATAGGGAATGGCATTTTCCTTTACATATCGAGGAGGACGTGTACAGGGAACCCACTTTCCTAATTCACGTCGGTGGCTATTCACCCCCGGGATCGACCTCCCCGCCCGACCCTTGCCATTCGCAGCCAACGATCGCCGTTCACAGACTGTAGCTGGTACGGGGCTACGGGGCAAAGGACTTTTGGCCTGTCAAGAACGACATGGCCATGAGAACAACCACCCGCCGCCGCTTTCTCCGCTTCACTCGCAAGGACATTTTCGAGTTGTTCATCTGCATCGCACTTGCAGGTCTGTTCGTGCTCTTGAGCAGTGGCACTGCCTTCGGCCAAGGCAACGTGGGCATCAACAACCCGACCCCGCACGCCAAGTCGCTTCTGGACCTCACCAGCAGCGACAAGGGCCTGCTCACCCCCCGGCTCACCGCTGCCCAACGTACGGCCATGTTCCCGGCTCCCGATGCCACTGCCAAGGGCATGCTGGTGTATCAGACCGATGCGGTACAGGGATACTACTACTATGATGGTGCGACCTGGCAGATGCTGCAGGTGGGCGGCACGGGCTGGGGATTGATCGGCAACGCAGGAACGAGCCCGGCCACCAACTTCATTGGCACCACGGACAATCAGGGCTTCGCGATCCGCACCAACAATATCGAACGAGTGAGCGTGGCTCAGAACGGTAAAGTGGGTATAGGCATCACATCACCCAACTGGCAGCTTGATGTCCTGGACAACAGCACCGCCACGGGCCAGATGGCCATCCGAAACCTGAATTCAGCAGGCTGGTCCAGCCTCAACATCTTCAATCACAACCTCACGGGGCACGCCTACTTCGGCATGCACAATCCGAGCGGTGTCGGCTTCGCGGGCACCAACACGGCGAGCCCGTTCGCGTTGTACACCTCCGCACTGCCACGCCTGCATGTCACTGCCGGCGGTGACGTGGGCATCGGAACGCAGACGCCAACGCGATTGGTGGAGATCGCTTCCGCGAATCAGGCCGTGCAGCGGATGAGCTCGGCGAGCACGGTCAATGGCTCGGTGCTGGAATTGCGCAACACCACGGCAGGCAACAACACGCTCGGCGCCTTCAACTTCCTGGATGGCGTGGGCACCAGGGGTCAGCTCTCCTATCACCTTACCAACGGAATGCTCTTCAACACCAATGCCGCCGAGCGGATGCGCATAGACCTGGCTGGCAATGTGGGTGTTGGCACCAATGCGCCCGTGAGCAAGGTGCATGTGAGCGCAGGTAGCGCAGGCTACGCGCCGAATGCGAGCGCGGTGATCACCGCAGAAAATGCCGGTGCAGCGTACCTGAACGTGCTCTCGGGCACCAGCGAGACCGGATTGCTCTTCGGCTCGGCGGGAGTGGCCGAGCATGGGGGCATGGTCTATCAGAGCAGTACCGGCCTGACCATGCGCACGGGCGGCAACCTCGACCGCATGCGTATTGGCGCGAACGGCAACGTGAGCATTGGCACCACTGCACTGCCGTACCGCTTCAATGTGGAGACCAACGATGTGAACGTGATGGGCCTGTTCCGCAACACCAACGCAGCAGGATGGAGTGGACTTCACTTCCATAACCTCAACTCAACGGGGCAAGCGCACTTCGGTTTCGCGAACGCCAGCACTGCAACGTTCGCCAATATGGGTTATGCGGGCACGATCACGGCGCACCCCTTCGTCCTGAGCACGAACAATCTCGAGCGCTTGCGCATCGCGGCTGATGGCAATGTGGGCATCGGTACCAATGTCACCAACGTGCGTTTGCAAGTGGCGGCGGACCAAGCCGATGTGCTCTCGAACTTCTACAACTCCAACGCCACGGGTTACAGCGGGATACATTACGACAACAACAACGGAGCACGCGCGCATATGGGTATGGCTGGAAGCACGGCGACCTTCTGGGCCAACATGGGCTACGCAGGAACCGTGTCATCGCACCCTTTCGTACTCACAACGAACAACGTGGAGCGCTTGCGCGTGGATGTGGCTGGCAATGTGGGCATCGGCACCACCGCACCCGGCTACAAACTTGATGTGCAGGATGCCACGCAGGCCGTGGCGAGACTCACTTCGTTCAACCATGTGAACGGGAGCGTGCTAGTCTTGAGCAACACCACCGTGGGAACGAACAGCCTTGGGGCCATCAACTTCACTGACGGGGGCACCACCTGGGGTCAAGTGGGGTACCACGCCACGAACGGGCTAACCCTTCGGAGCGGGAACGCGGAGCGCGTGCGCATCGCCACGGATGGCAAAGTGGGTATTGGCACCGCGACGCCGACGAGCGAGCTCGAAGTGAACGGCTTCACCAAGCACGGCACCAACGCACCGGCCATCAAGCAGATCGAGTTCACCGGCACAACGGCAACCACGGAAGGCGCTTTCGTGGACATCGCACATGGACTTACCGCAAGCAAGATCATGGATGTGCGTGTGCTCATCGAGTACACCGCGGGCAATTGGATCACCACGGGCTACACCATCAACCCGGAGTACCTCGCGGATTATGTGATCGGGGCAACGAACATCCGCCTTTACAACCATAACGGCAGTTCGGGTAGCATCCTCAGCAAGCCGGTGAAGATCCTGGTGACCTACAAGGCCTGATCGGCCCAACGCACAGATCCAGTATCGCTATGCGCATCCCAGAGCACATCATCCTGTTGCTGCTTCCGTTCAGTGCGAACGCCCAGCTCCTCACCAACAACGGCGCGGTGGTCACCAGCACCTTCGGGTCCATCGTCGCGGTGAACGGCTCGGTGCTCAATCAGGGCGCCACCGGGGTCCTGGACAACAGCGGAAGCATCGTCATCAGTGGCGACTTCACGCACGATGCGCCCAATACCTGCTTCGGCACCAGTACGGGTGAAGTGGTGCTGAACGGTGCCACACAGAACATCGGCGGCAGCAATGTGGCGGTGTTCAACCACCTGGAACTTGTTGGCACCGGCACCAAGACGCTTTTGCAGGATGTGGAAGTGGGCGGTGCTTACGCCACACCAGCCGGTGGCCTCTTCGTGAACACACAGCACCTTGACTTGGGCACGCACCAACTCACGGTGCGCAACGCGGATCCCACAGCGATCACGCGCAATACGGGCTTCATCGTGAGTGAGACGGACCCGAACGCGGGCTACTCCTACGTGCGGTGGGATATAGGATCCGGCACGGGCACCTACACCATTCCCTTCGGTAACGCGGCCACCGGGAATTATCTGCCGTTCACAGCCAGCATCACCGCACCGGGTTCCGGAGCTACCGGCTACATCCGTATGGCCACTTATCCAACGGCGACGCTCGCAAGCCCGAACAATCGACCACTGCCGGCGGGCATGCCTAGTCTGGTCGATGTGAGTGGTACGGAGAATGCTGCCAATGTGTTGGATCGTTGGTGGGTACTGGAGAGCGGCAACTATAGCAGTGCACCGGTGGCGAACGCCACCTTCACCTATCGCGATAGCGAGTGGAGCACAGGGACCAATACCATTGTGGAAGGAGCCCTGCAGTTGGAGCGACAACAAGGCACCTGGACCATGATGCCCACAGTGACCAACGTGGGAGCGAACACGCTCACGGCCATGGGCGTGTCACTGGGTGCGGCCTTCTGGACCGCCGCGGAGATGAGTTCACCCTTGCCCGTCGAATTGTTGGCCTTCAGCGGGCAGCGCATCAATGCGGACCTTGTCGAGCTGGAATGGACCACTGCCTCCGAGCACCACAACGCGGGCTTCGAGGTGTGGCGCATGGTCGAGGGTGAAGATGGGTTCACCGAAGTGGCGTGGGTGGATGGCGCTGGTGATAGCCAGACCCTGCAACGGTATGCGCTTCCGGATGCGAATGCGACCCGTGGGACCAGCTACTACAAGCTCAAGCAGGTGGACTTGGAAGGGACAGCCACTTGGAGCCCGGTGATCGCCGTGGAGGGCATGGCCGATCAGCGCAGCATGCTCGCCTACCCCAATCCAGCGTGTGACCGTATCATGCTGGCGGGTATGCCCGATGATGTGACGCACGTGGACCTATTGGATGCAGCCGGTCGTGCGGTGCGCACGTGGGGCGGCACCAGCCTGCTCGATGACCTGGGTGGATTGGAGCGTGGCATGTACACCGTGGTGGTGAGCGCTGCCAATGGTGTGACCAGCCTTCGCGTTGTATTGGAATAAGGAAGGACCCGCGTGGCGTTCCGCAGGCGTCAAACAATAGACTGGATACGAAAGGGCTCGGACGCTACCTCCTTCCTCCTGGTACGCCACCACCACGCGGCGCTTGGCCCTTGGGCGGTGCAGCCTTCTTCACGTGTCCTTCTTCATACTCCACGGTCTTCTGCACCCGGCCGTCGCTGCCGTAGAACTCCATGGTGCCGTGCAGCTGGCCAGCTTTGTAGTTCATGCGTTGGATGATCCGTCCGCGTTGGTCGTACACCACGCAGGGTCCATCAGGGTCGCCGTTGAGCAGGGTCTGTTCGCGCATCTTGACACCCGCATCGTCGTAGTAGGTCCAGGGGCCGGTGGGGGTGCCATTGGTGTAAAGGCCTTCGCTGATGGGTGTGCCACTGACGCTGTAGGTGATCCAACGCCCGCTCTTCTTCCCTTCGGCATAACCCCCTTCCTCCTTGATGCGCCCGCCCACTTGCTTGCCGGGCACCTCCTCGAAGTAGAGCTTCCACGCGCCGCTCTTGAGGTCATTCTTGTACCAACCCTCGTAGTCGGGGTTGCCATCGGGGAAGAAGCCCTTCCACAGGCCGCTCATTTTGCCTTGGGCGAAGGTGCCTTCGGTCTTTAGCTGTCCGCTTTCGAACCAGCTTTTCCAAGCGCCGTCCTCTTCGCCGTTCACGTACGGCCCTTCCTGTAGGAGCTGCCCGTTCTCGTAGCGGGTGGTCCACACTCCGGTCTTGCGGCCCGCGGCGAACTGGCCCTTCTTCCAAAGCTGGCCCCCCTCGTAGTAGTACAACCAATCGCCCTCTTCCTTGTCGGCTTGGAAGCTGCCTGTGCTGCTGAGTTGCCCACTGGGGTACCAGAACTTCCACACGCCCTGGCGCAACCCCTTCTTGAACGGCCCGGTCATGTCGGGCTTGCCGCCCGCACCGAACCAGGTCCATAGGCTGTCCTTGAGGTCATCGGCATGGAAGCCGGTCACATCCACGGTACCATCGGCCTTGTAGGCGGTGTAGGGTCCGTGCAACTTGCCAGCGCGGAAGGCAGCCTCCTTTTCCGGCTTGCCATTGCTGCCATACCATTTCCATGTGCCGTTGCGCAAGCCACCCGTGCTGGGGCCTTGCAGCTTGATGTTGCCTGCCGGCCAATACTCGGTCTGCTCCCCATCACGCACGCCCATGCGGTAGGTGCCCACTTCGCTCACGGACCCGCTGGGGTAGTAGGTGCGCAGCACGCCATTGCCGCCCACGAGCGTGTGTACGCTGTCACGATCCCAGGCATCGAGTGTGAGTGCGATGCCTTTGTCCCAGGACTCCTTGAGCAAGGGGCGGCCGTCCGCATAGAAGTAGCTCCATGGGCCAACCTTGACGCCTTTGGTGTAGGCACCCTGCTCCATGACGCGGCCGTTGCGGTAATAGCTGGTGATGGTGCTGTCCTGCACCCCACGCTTCATCCAGCCATCATGCTGTACCTGGCCGTTCTCATAGAAGATCCGCACGTGCCCATCCCGGTCACCGCTCTTGAACTCGGCCTGCTCGCGCAGGTGCCCCTGTGCATCGTAGAACTTCCATTCGCCCCATTCGCGGCCGTTCACCAGCAGGCCCTCGCTCTTCTTGATGGTCTTCTTCGCATCCCAATGGTCCACATAGGGTTCGGCCCCCTGGCCCCAAGCGGAGGCGACGGAACAGAGCAGGAGCACAAGGAGCGGTAGGCGGAGGATGGACATGGTCTCCAAAAGTAGGTGCGTGCTCATGTGGGCTGCCCCTGCCTTGGGGATCACCATCAACGGCGCCGCATGGAGAACTACGGTGATCACCGTAGCAGAACACGGTTTCCTACGGATGAAGCGCGCTCGTACCACCGGGCACTTTCGCACCGCCGATGAACGACCACGCAGCCACTCCCGCCCAACGCCACGATGTGTTGTCGTGGGAGCGTATGTGTTGCGTGGCTCTGCTGTGCATCCTGGCAGCTTTCGCCTTGGCGCAGGACGCGGCCCAAAGCCATCAGGACCGCACGGAGAAGATCGCGGTGGGAGGGAACTCCACCATGATCACCTGCCTGGAACTGATGCCCGATGGGCACACGCTGGTGGTGGCCACGCGCAGGGACGAGCCCATGCACCTGGTGGATACACGCGATTGGAGCGTGGTGCGCACGCTGCCTGTGAACGGATTCCCGGCTGGGCCCAACGTGGAGGCGAGTGCGCGCGGCTCCTATCTGTTGCTGCACGAACGCTCTTACCTGGATCCACGCGCCAACCAGGAACGTCGCACCCGACATCAGCTGGTGCGCGCCACGGATGGTGGTGATGTGATCACGGTGAGCGGTGCCTACGACGTGGCACTATCGCCGGATGAGCAGCGCTTGTACTGCCTGGACGAGGACCACGTGAGCGTGCTGAGCGTACCGGGTGGTGCGGAGGTGCAGCGAATTGCCGTGTCGCAAGCGGGTACCAGCTTGGCCGTGAGTCCCGACGGGGCAACGCTGGTGGTGAGCCACCGACCCACCGCACAGCAATTGGCCACTGTGCCGAGCGTGCGCAACGACAAGAAGGCGCTGAAGTCGTCCTTGAAATTCCGCGAGATGCTGAGCGCGTACCGAACGGCGGACGGGAGTCTGGTCGGTAGCGTGCCCGAGATCTACGACCGCATCCACAAGGTCGCGTTCCACCCGAACGGACAGGTGCTGTTGGTATACGCCACCAGCGACCCACGCATGACGGGTGCTGTGGGTGCGGCCATGCGTGGCGTGGTGAACCTGGTGGAGATGCCGGCGCGGACACCGCTGCGCACCGGCTTCCTCAGCTTGATGACGGACGCGCACCTGGAACCGAACACCGCAGCCGACCGCATCGCACTTGCGAGCACCGAGGGCTTCAATAAGCGCAAACTGTACGTGTACGATATGGCCACCGGTGATTTCACACTGGACCTGGACCTGGATCAACGCTGGGGCCGTGACCGGGAGCTGGAAGAGAAGCACGACGGACACGTACCCTACCACTTCCTGGCGGATGGCCGCACGCTCGTATTCGGTTCCGGTATCTGGCTACGCACCATCACCACCCCATGAATACGCGCATCCTTCTACTGCTGTCGCTCCTTCTGATGGCGCTCCACATGAAAGCGCAACGGCCCGAACTCGCAGGCGCTGCTGTGCGCGATAGTGTGATGGCCGCCATCCAGCGGGACCTAGCCGAAGGCCTGTGGGCCGAAGAACGAGCGAACGGCGGTTTGAAGGGGACCGCGGAACTGGAGATGGTCATCGATGACAAGGGGCGTTGCGAAAGCGTGCGCATGGTGCAGAGCGATCTCTCCATTCCGTGGAAGAACGCAGTGAAGGACCAGTGGTTCGATCGCCGCTTCGACCTGAAACTGGCCAAACACCACAAGGAGAAGATCACGATCCACTTGCGCTTCCCGTAGCCGATACCGAATGAACATCCTCACAACCTCACGACCATGAAACACGCAGCCTATCTGACAGCCACCTTGCTGGTGCTAAGCACATCGCTTCGCGCTCAGGAGGAAATGACCCAGGTGTGGAACACACGCCTGGAACACAAGATCGAATACACCGGTACCGACCCCAATCCGGGAGAGGACAACATGGGTTATGCCGCCAGCGACAAGGAGATGACGGTGTACCGCAACAAGGACGGCAGCACCGTGTGGACGAAGGCGTTCAAGGATATGGCACCGCGCCTGCGCAAGATCGATGAGTTGATACCCTTCTGGGAAAGCAACACCGTGTTCCTCTTCGAGCGCAAGGGCGGCGCCGATGTGGTAGCCTGCATCGACCTGGCCACAGGCACGGCCCTATGGACCACGGAGAAGTACAGCAAGCTGGAAGAGGACAACGTCATCTACATCAAGGAGAAGGATGCCTTCTGCGTGAGCAACAAGGATGGTCTCTTCTACATCATGGCCCGCACCGGAGAGGAGAAATGGAGCAGCAAGGTGTTCACCGGTTCCGTGGGCAAGTACATCATCGATGGTGATGACATGACCTGCGTGAACTTCGTAGGGCCTGGCTTGGCCGCGCTCTTCAGCGGGTTCAAGAACCAGATCGCACGGATCGACCTGAACACGGGTGCCGTGAAATGGGAGAACAGCTATGTGGGCCGCGCCGAACGCAAAGTGGTCACACGCGATTTCATCTACGACATCAACGTGGAAGGTGGCAAGGTCTTCCTCATGCTGAACGGCATACAGGTGTACGACTACGCCACCGGGGCCAAGCAGTGGTCGGCCGCCTTCGATTATACACCCGAGGGTGTGGTGGGTGCACCAGCCCATGCCAAGAAGTTCGGTGTGTACGGTGCTCTGGCCGACCCAGTTGTGGACGGCAACGACCTGTACGTACTGGACATGCAGAACCGCCGCAGCCAGTACATCAAGAAGTACGACCGGCAGACGGGCAAGCTCCTGTGGACCAGTCCGGAGATCAAGGAAGCGCGCGCCATACCCGGCATGTGGGTGGCCGATGGTAAGGTGGTGTTGCAGATAGGCGGCATGGTGGAGACGCAGGCCTACATCTACTGGCGCGAAACACAAAGCGACGGAAGCGTGGTGGTCCACGAGGAGTGGCGTGTGCAATACCGCAATGTGAAGCCGGTGGGACTACAGGCGTTCAACACCGCCGACGGTGCACTGGCCTGGGACAGTGAACGCTTCCGCAAGGGCATCACCAACTGCCTGCTCATGGACGATCGCCTGTACGTGTGCAGCGGCAAGTCGCTCTACTGCATCGATCATAAGACCGGGGCCGATGTGTACGAAGTACCCTTGGGTGATGACGGGGTGGGCCTGGCCAATCGCATCCTCGCCTACAAGGACATGGTGGTGATCGTGGGCGAGAAAGGGGTGGCCACCCATGCCCGCACCAGTGGAGCACTGGTGAAGAGCAACAAGTACAAGAACAGCGACATGGAGGGCCAGCATGAGGACATGCTGCTGATGAAGACGGACAACAGCGACATCGCCGCGTTCGACCTGGACGACTGCTCGTTCCGCCAGTTCAACGCGCGGAGGGGTGCCACCAGCGTGTTGAGCTACGATGCCCAGTACGTGTATGTGTACGAGAAGAAGGAAGTGACGAAGCTGCGGACGCGGTAGCGAACGCGGTTGTGAGACGCGGAGCCTCCTGAGCGATCGGGGGGCTTCGTGTTTTCCGGCCCTCTACCTTCGTACGCCCATGACAACACGTGCGAAACGGATCCTTGTCGTGTGCTCCCTGCTGGGAACCGGGCTCCTCTTCATCGGCTGGGATGAGGCTATGCGCCCGGTGGCAGGCCCGCACGGCGCGTTGGAGTTGGAACTGCTTCGGGCCGATGGCGATCTGCCTGTCGTCTTCAGCACCTATTTCATCACGGCGGGCCGCTGCGCGGGTTGCCACGGGCACGATCCGGATGGCATCACCAGCATCGACAGCCAGGGACGCGATGTGAACCTGGTGGACGACTGGCGCAGCACCATGATGGCCAACAGCGCCCGCGATCCCTTCTTCCGCGCCAAGGTGGAGCACGAAGTGGTGGTGAACCCCGAACATCAAACGGAGATCGAGAACAAATGCCTGGGCTGCCATGCGCCCTTGGGTATGCATGAGGAAGAACTGCTCGGGCACCCTCCCTTCACCATGGCGCACTTGGACACGAGCATCCTGGGCCAGGATGGCGTGAGCTGCCTGAGCTGCCACATGCAATCGGAAGCTGCCGCCGGCGGTCTTTTCAGTGGCCAGCTTGTTTTCGATTCGGCGCGGGTCTACGGACCGTACAGCGATGACCAGATCAACCCGGCCATCATGCAGTCGTTCGTCGGGTTCACGCCCGGTTTCGGTACGCACATCGCCAACAGCAAGGTGTGCGCGGGCTGCCATACGCTCGTCACACAAACGCTCGATCTGGACGGCAACCCCACCGGGGAGGAGTTCGTGGAACAAGCCACCTATCATGAGTGGTTGAACAGTGTGTACAGCGCAGCGGGTACCCAGTGCAATACCTGCCACATGCCCCGATTGAACGATCCCATCCTGTTGGCCGCGGATTACGCCTTCCTGAACGCGCAGCAGCCCTTCGGTCTGCACCATTTGGCCGGCGGCAATGTGCACATGCTCAAGCTGCTCAAGCAATTCAAGGACACACTGGACATCCCGGCCAACGACACGCAATTCGACAGCACCATCGTACGCACCCAACACCTGTTGACCGAGCGGACCCTGGATGCGCAGATCACGCTGGCCGACCGAACGGGCGACACCATCTACTACGACCTGCGCTTGGAGAACCGGGCTGGACATCGCTTCCCCAGTGGGTATCCCTCCCGACGCGCCTTCGTGGAGTTCGTGGTCTTGGATATGGCGGGTGATACCGTATTCAAGAGCGGACGCATGAACAGTGCCTTCGAGGTGGAGGGGCATGATGCCGGCTACGAACCGCATTACGACGTGATCACGGCGCCCGACCAAGTGCAGATCTATGAACTGGTGATGGGCGACGTGAACGACAACGTGACCACGGTGCTCGAACGGGCCAGGGACCCGCTGAAGGACAATCGCCTTGTCCCGATGGGCTTCAGCACAGCACATGTGAGCTATGACACCACGCGCATCGCGGGTGTTCCGGCGAGCGACGCGGATTTCAATCACAACACGCTCGGGCAGGAAGGCAGCGGCAGCGATGTGGTCCACTACCATGTGCCCGTCGCGGGCGTGGACGGAGGACTGCGTGCCTTCGCACGGGTCTTCTATCAGCCAGTACCTCCAGGTTGGAACGCGGAGATGTTCTCCCACAGCGGCGCACGCATCGATGCCTTCCGCGACATGCTGGATGCGAGCGATAAGAGCCCGACCGTGGTGGCGAGCGATTCGCTCGTGGTGGGCCCCACGGGTGTGCCCGATGCGCCATCGCAGCAGGTACGGCTGTTCCCGAACCCCAGTGAAGATGGGTGGGTGACGGTCAGCGCCGCAGGACGTTGCACGGTGTTGGGCGTCCTCGATGCGAGTGGTGCGGTCGTGCAAGCCACCATCGCCCCAGCGGCGAACCACACCCGCGTTCAGCTTCCCGAAGCGGTGGGTCTCTACTTCATCCGCGTTCGTGTGGGAGGTGTCGAGGTGCTCAAGCGGGCGGTGCGCCGATGAGCTTGCGGGTCGCATCGCTCCACATCCACCCGATCAAGTCGCTCGGTGGCTTCAGCGTTCAGGAAGCGCGCATCACCGATCGCGGGTTCGAGCATGATCGCCGATGGATGCTGGTGGATGCGAACGGACGATTCATCAGCCAGCGCGAAGTGGCGCAACTCGCCTGCCTGCACTGCACACCCACTGGCAACGGCTTTCAGGTCACCGACATCCGTAGCGGACGCAGCATCGACCTGCCTTGGACGCTGGAGGATGGCTCCACGGGAATGGCTACGGTGTGGGACGATCATGTCGCCGTTCGCTACGCCTCCGAAACCCGATCCTCCTGGTTCTCGGAGCAACTCGGTATCTCCTGTACGCTCGTATACATGCCGCAGGATAGTTCGCGAGCCGTGGATGCGCGCTATGCGGAAGGCATCACATCACTGAGTGACGGCTATCCCTACCTGATCATCTCCCAAGCGTCGCTGGACGACCTCAATGGCCGCCTGGAGCGACAGATACCGATGGACCGCTTTCGGCCCAACATCGTGATAGCAGGGGGCGAGCCCTTCCAAGAGGATGTATGGCGGGAGGTCGAGCTGGGGGGAGCGCGATTCGCCCTGGTGAAGCCCTGTGCCCGCTGCGTGATCACCACCACCGACCAACATACCGGCGAGCGCTCGGCGGAACCCCTGCGCACGCTCGCCACCTATCGTAGGCGTATCACCGCAGAAGGTGTGTCGAAGGTCGATTTCGGTATGAACGCCATGGCCCGTGGTGGGGATATGGTCCGCGTTGGCGACCTTGTCGGGCGCATCGTGCACCGGACCGCTCCATGATCCACTCGATCCTCGCCGACAAGGCCACGCGGCTGTTCCTGATACTCGGGTCCTTCTTCGTGGCCAATGCACTGCTCGCGGAAATGATCGGCGTCAAGCTCTTTCAATTGGAGACGGCGCTCGGATTGGCGAAGGCGGACTTCTCCCTGTTGGGGCAGGAGCATCTTTCCTTCGTGCTGAGCGTTGGTGTACTCCCGTGGCCCATCGTCTTCATCATGACCGATGTGGTGAACGACTACTACGGGGTGCGGGGTGTGCGCTTCCTTACCGTCCTCACCGCAGTGCTGATCGCCTTCGCCTTCGTGGTCATGTACTTCGCCATGGGCATGCCACCGGCCGATTTCTGGTTGGGCATGAACAGTGGCGCAGGCGTGCCCGATATGCAAGCCGCCTTCTCCAGTGTCTTCGGGCAGGGCATGAACATCATCATCGGGTCACTGGCCGCCTTCGTGGTAGGACAACTGGTGGACGCGTTCGTCTTCCGCGGCATCAAGCGCTTCACGGGAGATGGTCGTATCTGGCTGCGTGCCACGGGAAGCACCGTCGTGAGCCAGCTCATCGATAGCGTGGTGGTCACCTACGTTGCGTTCTGGATAATGCGCGATGACTTCAGCTTCGCGCGCTGCACGGCCATGGTGATGACCGCCTACGCCTATAAACTGCTGGTGGCCCTGCTCTCCACGCCGCTGGTGTACGCCGCCCATGCTGGTGTGGAGCGCTACCTTGGCAAGGAGCGCGCACATGCCATGCGTGCCGCGGCGCTGAAGATGCGCGACACGCCATGAGCGATTCGGTCATCATCGAACCCATCGCCAAAGACGACCATGAGGGCGTTTTCCGGCTGGTGAACACCGATCGGACGCGGCTGCTGCCCTACTTCCCGGTGACCTGCGCACATTGCAGTGATCCGCGCTCCACCCGCAACTACATCAAGGAGATGCTGGTACGGAGCAAGCGGCGGGAGTTCTACTGCTTCGTCATGCGCGACTACGAAGGAGGCGACCCCATCGGGCTGGTCTTCCTGAAGGAGTTCGACTGGACCGTTCCCAAGTGCGAGACGGCCTACTTCATCAGTTCCATTTACGAGCGCAAGGGGCTCACCACCCTGGGGCTCTATTGGGCGGTGGACTACGCCTTCACCCAACTCGGCGTGGAGAAGGTCTTTGCCCGCGTGGTGCCTGAGAACATCGCGAGCTACCGCGTACTGGAGAATTGCGGGTTCGAACGCGAAGGACTACTACGCCGCGACTTCCGGTCGAGCGAAGGTGTGCTGCACGACGTGTACGTGTACAGCGTGCTGCGCTAGGCTAGGAGCCACCGGGCGGAGGTGTCCAGCGGTCCACCTTGCCGGCAACGGGAGCCAGTGTATGCAGGTAGTCATAGATGGCCCCGAGGTCCTCTTCGCTCATGGTGGCGTACATGGACCACGGCATCACCGTCTGCATATCGGCCTTGGCCCAGTCAACGGTGGCGGGCACGTAGCTGCTGTCCGCATACATCTTGAACCGTGCGATGAAGGTGGCTTTGTCCCAGGCACCGATGCCATCCGTTGGGTGCGGGGTGATGTTCGGCGAGCGTAGGACCGCTCCGTTCGGGAAGCTGAAGGCGAATCCCCCGGCGAAGTATTCCCCGATCTTCTTGCCCTTTTCGGTGTGCGTATGGCATTCGACACAGGCAGCCGCGTTCACCATGTACGCGCCGTAGGTGGGGTCCGTTGGCTTGGGTCTTTCCACAGGGTGCGCAGCCTCGGGAATGGTGCGCATGATCAAGTTCACCGGGAAGTCGATCACGCTTTCCGGATAGGCAGCCGTGTTGATCGGCTCTACGGAGCGTAGGTAGGCTATGATGCTGTAGACGTCCTCCGTTGCCAGCTTGTTGTAGTTGGGGTAGGGCATCACGGGGAAGAACGGATGCCCATCCTTGCTTATCCCGCTGGTGATGGCGCGGTAGATCTCACCGTCGGTCCAGTTACCCAAGGCGAACGGTGTGATGTTCTTGGAGTAGAACTCGCCAGGGAATTGCATGGTGCGATCGAACTTCTCACCACCACCACCCAAGGTGCCGGGCTTGGGCGGGGCACCGTAGAGGTTCCAATCGCGCTGGCCATGGCAATCCATGCAAACGCACACGCTGTTCGCCAGGTAGCGGCCCCGCTCAACACGCTCTGGTGTCGCCTCCACCTTTAGGTCGGCGGGCACCTCCACATCGGGCAGTGCGGCGTTCACGTACGCAATGGCACCACCGGCGACCAGCAGAAGTACGAGCAACAGGACGCCGAGGATCTTGAGGAGCTTCTTCATGGATGTCGGGTGGTTTCGATGGAAGGTGAATGTAGGGAGCAGCCCGTGATCCGTACTGCGAGCAAGGTGCGCTACTTTCGGTAAGCCATGGTCAAACGTAAGCGGGCAGCACGGACGGACAGGGACCGGGTCGAACGTGAGGCGAAGCGTGCCGAACAGAAGGAGGCTGGCGTTTTCGATGGTCGCTACCGACCCCGCGTTGTGAAGGACAAGAAGAAGTACACGCGCAAGCGGCCTCCACGCGACGCCGATGAGGGTTAGTCACAGCCTCCTGTGGCCCGGTCTTCGCGGTGGAGGATGCATGCGTGCACTGCTCGCTCCCTTTTGCTTCCTGCTCCTTACGATCACGCATGCGCAATCCATCATCAGCTCAAGCGGTGGTGGTGACGGTGGCGGCCTGCTCGCACTTCCGCTCCGTGTGGTAGGGCAGGCACTGGATCCGGACCTGCTGATGAACACGGATCAGGTCAGCCGTGCCTGGGACTTGGAACCACGGGTCTATTTCGGACTTGGTGGTAATCTGCAACAGGCCAACGTGGTGGGTGGCACGCTGGAGAACGAGCGGAGTGTGCCTTGGCTCGGCGGCAGTGTGGAGGTGGGGACTTCCCTGACGTACAGGGATCATCTGGGCTTGGCGGTGCAAGGGTCCTGGGGGCTCACCGGTTACTTGCTTTGGCCGCAGGACACCATCTGCTATCCCATCTACCATACGTCGAAGCGCGCAGAGGCGAGGCTTTGGTGGACGTTCGAGCCGCGAAAGGCCGCCAGTAACTCGATCAAGGTCGGTGTTGCGTTCGGTCAGACCTTCCAGCAGCACGATGTCCTGGAACGCGATGTTCAAGGATCACACATCCAGACCACTGCGCGGTACATGGTGCGGCCATATGTCGCACCGGAGATCGGCCTCGTCAGTGCCGAGGGAAGGGACCGGATGGAGTACGTGCTGCGCTATGTGAAGCACGTGGATGGACGAAAGGCGTTCACCAGTATCGCCACCTCCGCAGCGGGCGATGCCACCTATGATGCGAGCGATGACCACCTGGCGATGGTCGTGCGCTACCACTTTGGTTTCAAGCATCGCCCCATCCCACCTCTGGCGATGCCTGCCGTGGACCGCACCGACCGTTCCATGGATACGTTGATCGTGCTGGACACGAGGGCCGATCGCATCGTACTCCACTTGCGGGACAATGCCGAGGTGGATGGGGATACCATGAGCGTGCTGCACAATGGCCGACCCTTGTTGACCGCCCACGCGCTCACGCGCAGACCCGTGCGTGTGCGGGTCGATCTGGAGCACGGGTCGAACGAAGTGCTCTTCGTAGCGCATAACGAGGGAACCGTGCCGCCGAACACCGCGAGTTGCACCGTTCGCCGGGGAAGGGGCAAGGAGGAGTTGCTGGTGCGTACATCGCGCAAGAAGGACCAGGTGGTGGTCATCGAACGCAGGTGATGGACAACGACCAGGAATGGTCAACAGGACCTTATCGTGCCCGTGGTCGGTGGAAGGTGATCTTGCCACTGCGCACATCGGCTAGCCGCAGTGTCGTGGTGCTCACCTTGCGGGCTGCCTCCCCGAAGTTCTGGTGGGCGATGGTGTATTCACCATTGGCCAACACGTGGAGCACCACCGCGGTGTGGTGGCCATAGGTCTCGCGCAGGAGGCTGGTGTTCGTTCGCTGCTCCACGGTCACTCCTTCGAACTGGATGATGTCGCCCGGAAGGATCTCGTCCTTCCGCGGATCCACGACCCTTCCGAACCCGTAGGTCCCGTCCCAGTCCGCGTGCGCGCTATTCAACGCTGCGGCAGCAAGGTCCCAGCACTCGCCTCGATCCACCTTCCTGCCCATGTGCTCACGCACATATTCCACCACGTGTCGGTTCACCGTCGGCAAGGTGTCACCGGTGAATGCCATCGGTCTTGCTGAGGCGGATGCAGGTGAGCCTACCACCCAGAGTAGGGTCAGCAGAGGCGCGTAACCGAATACCATCGTAGGTGCAAAGGAACACACGCATCCTACCTGACGCGTCAGCGGCTATTGCTTCACCAAGCGCGCTGTACGTACCGAAGTGCTGGCGTCATCCGTGATGCGCACTTGATATACACCAGGGGGCAACTCCGGCCATTCGACCACATTGGAGGTGATCTTCGCCGTGTAGGCCAGCTTTCCGGAGTTGGAGATGAGCTCCATTCGCGACCCGAGCGTGGAGGCAGGCACGCTGAAGCGATCTCCTTCCAAGGGATTAGGGGCGAGTAACAAGCCCGCGCTGCCGCTCCACTCCACGGCCACCACCTGCGAGAAGGCCGTGGTGCCATCGAAGTCGGTCTGGCGAATGCGGTAGTAGGTCACGCGGTCCAGTGGTGAAGCGTCTTCGTACGAGTAGTCGGTGGGGACCTGGCTGTTACCCGCTCCGCTCAGCCGAGCGATGGGTGCGAAGTCGTCGCCATCCGCGGAGCGCTCCACGGTGAAGTGGTCGTTGTTGTGCTCGCTGGCCGTGGTCCAACGCAGTTGTACAGCCTCGTTCTTCGGCTCGGCCTGGAAGGCCACCAGTTCCACCGGTAGCGGTGTTCCGTTGCACGTGATGGATCGATAGGACAGCGAAGGACCTTCGATCTCGATGTTCACGGTATTGCAGGAAAGGCTCGCCGGCGTCGCCGTGGCGCAGTTGGTCATCGTGGTCCACGCGTTGGACGAGAGCACGGTGCCCGACCCACCGTTGTTCGGTAGGTCGAAGAAGATGTTGGTGCTGCCACAGATGATGCGCCCTTGGAGCGTATACATCTCGCCGGGTATGTTGCTGCCGCTGAAGGTGATGTTGTACCGCATACGCACCTGGTAGTTGTAGCCATAGGTGCATGGGAAGGTGCTTGGAACGATCGCCTCCGCGTACACGTTCATGTTCACGGAATAGCCGTTCGTGCTGCTCACGGTGCACTGGGCGCTGGAACGCAGCGCTTGCGACAGCAAGACCAAGGCGACAATGGAGCGTAATGCGTGCATGATCCCGGTTTCGGAGACCGCTGAACGCGGACCGAGCCGGTTTGGTTACCCGGGAAAGCAGATCGTCCGAGCGGACACTACAGGCCCAGTAACACCTCGCCCGGCTCCTTGGCGCCGAAGATGAGCTTGCTCGGCTCTTCGATCATCTCCTTCACCTTGTATAGGAAGCTCACGCTCTCCTTACCATCGATGATGCGGTGATCGTAGCTGAGCGCCACGTACATGATAGGCCGGATCACGACCTGGCCGTTCACGGCCACCGGGCGTTCCACGATGTTGTGCATGCCCAGGATGGCGCTCTGCGGCGGATTGATGATGGGCGTGCTGAGCATGCTTCCGAACACACCGCCGTTGGTGATGGTGAAGGTGCCGCCGGTCATCTCATCGATGCTGAGCTTGCCGTCGCGTGCCTTGACGGCCAACGCCTTGATACCCGCTTCGATCTCTGCGAGCGAGAGCTTCTCGGCATTACGCAGTACGGGTACCATCAGGCCTTTCGGTGAACTCACGGCGATGCCGACATCGGCATAGTCATGCATCACCATTTCCTCGCCGTCTATCTGTGCGTTCACCGCCGGGAACAGGCGTAGCGCTTCGGTCACGGCCTTGGTGAAGAAGCTCATGAAGCCGAGGTTCACTCCGTGCACCTCTTTGAACTTGTCCTTGTATTTGTCGCGCAGGGCCATCACCGCGCTCATATCCACCTCGTTGAAGGTGGTGAGCATGGCCGTTTGGTTCTTCGCGGCCACCAGTCGCTTGGCCACCGTCTGGCGCAAGGATGTCATCTTTTGGCGGCTCTGGTTCCGGCTACCGCCCCATCCGTTCATGGCGATGGCATCGGCTTTCACGCCACCGGCCACGTAAGCCACCACATCGCTCTTGGTGATGCGGCCGTTCGGACCACTGCCTTTCACCTTGTCCGCGCTCACACCCTTCTCATCGAGCATGGCCTTGGCCACGGGGGTGGCATGCGCTGCGCTAGCAGCTGGTGCGCTCTTGGGCGCTTCGGTCTTTGCAGCAGGTGCGGGAGCTGGTGCTGCGGCCTTCTCCTTCTTCTCGGCCTTGAACGCCGTATCCACCTTCACCACCACATCACCCACGTTCACGGTCTGGTCCTCTTTGGCCAGCAACTGCACTTTGCCCTCGGCCTCGGCGCTCAGCTCCAAGGTGGCTTTGTCGCTGTCGATCTCGCCCAGCACTTGGTCCTTGCTCACCACATCACCATCCTTCACGAGCCAGCGCGCGATGCGCACTTCACTGATGCTCTCTCCGGGACTGGGGACTTTGATCTCAACTAGTGCCATGCTTGTTCGTGATTGAAGACTCAAGTCACAAGACACAAGATTCAAGTGTCAAGGTTCGAGTGCTCGGTGGTTCTGCTTGTGACTTGTGTCTTTTGAATGGGTCTTTCTCAGGCTTTCGCTTTCGCTGGGCTGGCCTTCTTCGCCTTCGCACCGCTCGGCGCGAACGCTTTCTCGATGATGGCTATCTGTTGGTTCGCACTGCGTTTGCTGCTGCCGGTGGCCGGCGCACCACTCGCAGGGCGGGCTATCACCTCCCACTTCACATCGTTGAAGTTCATGGCGATGTAGCTCCAGGCGCCCATGTTCTGTGGCTCCTCCTGGACCCAGATGTAGCGCTCGGCCTTCGCGTACTTCTTGATCACGGCGCGCATCTGTTCCGCAGGTAGCGGATGGATCTGTTCGATGCGGATCAACGCCGTATCGGTGATGCCGTTCTTCTCGCGATGTTCGGCAAGGTCATAGTGGATCTTGCCTTGGGTGAAGATGACGGTCTTCACCTTCTTCGGATCGGCGCCAGCATCGTCGATCACTTCTTGGAACGAACCGGTCGTCAGTTCGTCCAACTTGCTCACACACTTCGGGTGACGCAACAGGCTCTTCGGCGAGAACACGACCATCGGCTTCCGGAAGTCCCACTTCAGTTGGCGTCGCAGCGCGTGGAAGAAGTTGGCGGGCGTGGTGCAGTTCACCACCACCATGTTCTCATCGGCGCAGCTTTGCAGGAAGCGTTCCATGCGCGCGCTGCTATGCTCGGCACCCTGGCCTTCGTAGCCATGTGGCAGCAGTAGGACAATGCCGTTCTGCGTGTTCCACTTCTCTTCGGCACAGCACAGGTATTGGTCCAGCACGATCTGGGCGCCGTTCACGAAATCACCGAACTGTGCCTCCCAAATGGTGAGCGTGTTGGGGTTGGTGAGCGCGTAGCCGTACTCGAAGCCGAGCACCGCATATTCGCTGAGCAACGAGTTGTAGATCTGCAGCAGTGCTTGTCCCTCTTGGATATGCTTCAGGTGGATGAACTCCTCCTCGCTGTCCTCCACCTTCACCACGGCGTGGCGATGGCTGAAGGTGCCGCGCTCCACATCCTGACCGGTCATGCGCACGGGATGACCTTCGAGCAGGAGCGATCCGTAGGCGAGCAGTTCGCCCATGCTCCAGTCGATCACGCCAGCGTCCAGCATCTTCTTCCGATCGCCGAGGATCTTCTCCAGCTTGCTGAAGAACTTCTTTCCGTCGGGGTGCAGCACACTCAGCTTCTCACCGATGAGTTGCAGCGTCTCCTTCTTCACTCCGGTGGCGGGCGACTTCAGGAAGTCCTTCGCTTCGGCACGCTTGAAGCCTTTCCAGCGCTCCTCCATGAAGTTGGTGATCTTGCCCACACGCACCTGCTTGGCCTCGTTCAAGCGATCGTCCAGCATGTTGGTGAAGGACTCCTCCATCTCCTTGGCCATTTCGCGCGCACCTTCCACGCCGCTGGCGATGAGCTTCTCGGTGTAGATCTCACGCGGATCGGGGTGCGCCGCGATCGCCTTGTAAAGCACTGGCTGGGTGAACTTCGGCTCATCGCCCTCGTTGTGGCCGTGCTTGCGGTAGCAGAGGATGTCCACCCAGATGTCGGTGCCGTACTTCTGACGGTAGTCCATGGCCAGCTTCATGGTGAAGGCCACGGCTTCAGCATCGTCGCCGTTCACGTGGAAGACAGGGCACTGTGTCACCTTCGCCACATCGGTGCAGTACGTGCTCGTACGCGCATCCACGTAGTTGGTGGTGAAGCCGACCTGGTTGTTCACCACGATGTGGATGGTACCACCGACCTCGTAGGCCTTCAGGCCCGCCATCTGCACCACCTCGTACACCACACCTTGTCCGGCAACAGCGGCATCGCCGTGTATGAGGATGGGCGCGGTGATACCCTTGGCGAAGTTGTCGTCGTGCTCGATGATGGCGCGTGAGATGCCTTCCATGATCGGCCCCACCGTTTCCAGGTGGCTGGGGTTGGGCGCCAGCGTCAGACGCACCTCCTTGCCGGTGTTCGTCCTCACCATGCTGCTGTACCCCATGTGGTACTTCACGTCGCCTTCCACCAGTGCATCCTCATAGTCCTTGCCTTCGAATTCCGAGAAGATCTGGTCGTAGCTCTTGCGCAAGGTGTTGGCCAGCACGTTCAGGCGACCCCGGTGGGCCATGCCGATCACGTATTCGGTGATCCCCAGCTCCGCACCATGTTCGATCACGGTATCCAACGCGGGGATCAGGGCTTCCGCCCCTTCGATGCTGAAGCGCTTGGCACCGATGAACTTCTTTCCGAGGAAGCGCTCGAACACCACCGCCTCGTTCAGTTTCTCCAGGATCTCCTTCTTCTGCTCGATGCTGAAGTCCGGCGTGTTGCGCGTGCCTTCCATGCGCTGCTGCATCCAGCGGATCTTCTCCGGGTTGCGGATGTACTTGAACTCCACACCGATGCTCTGGCAGTAGGTCTGCTTCAGCAGGTCGATGATGTCGCGCAATTTGCTGGGGCCGATCCCCACTTCGTTACCGGCACTGAACACGGTGTCCAGGTCCGCATCATTCAGGCCGTAGTGCTCCAGGTCCAGCGTGGGGGAGTACTTGCGGCGATCGCGCACCGGGTTGGTACGGGTGAACAAGTGGCCACGTTGGCGGTAGGCGTTGATGAGGTCGATGACCTTGAACTCCTTCTCGAAGCGCTCGTTCCCCCCCGGGGTGGGCGCGGACGTAGAGGCGCTCAGTGGGGCGTCGCCGTCGAGGTTCTTGGCGAACTCGAAACCCTCGAAGAAGCGGGCCCAGCCGGTTTCCACGCTGGCGGGGTCCTTCTGGTATTGCTGGTACAGGTCGTCCAGCCAGGCGCTGTCGACGTTGCTCAGGTAGGAGTACTTGTCCATTCGGTGTGCGAAGGTAGCCGCCCCGGGGGTGATGCTCGAAGCGGTGGGGCTCCCTAGAAATACACAGGACGACCGTTGTATCCGGCTCAGAAGCGCCCAGCGAAGCGGTGGCGGAGCAGGACCTTCTGCAGGCAGCGCACGATCATCATGCCCGCCAACTCCGAAAGGCCGCCCCGTTCCGTAGCGTCGGAGACCATGCGCTCGGTGAGGTCCACCCGGTTGATGGCCCGTGACAAAGCGGTGGACCCGCTGGCCGCCCACCCTTCCAGCGAGTGAAGCACCTGGGCACGAAGCGCCTCGAAGGCCTGGTCCCCGGCTGCTGGCAGCGGGAGTTCCGCCTCGGAGAGGGCGAGGTCCTTGCGCAATTGCACTACGGTGGAGGCCAGCACTTCCGCACGGTCCAGCGAACGTACCAGTCCCTGTTGCTCCGGTTTCGACAGCTCGTTGTTCACCCCTTGCCTTTGAGCACCAAAGGTGGGGATCGGGTGGCACTATTTTCGCCCGCAGCGCCGTCCGTCGCCAAAGGCCGATGTGAAGGCCGTGCGACCACGGAACGAACCCGACAACGAAACCAGACAAGCCGCTCATGCGATCCATCCTCCTTTCCGCACTTGTGCTCTTTTCTCTTTCCAGTATCGCCCAGTATGGCTCCTTCGATGCAGCGGCTGTGAAGGCCGCCAAGGGTACGACCACCATCGTAGTGCTGGATGCGGGTGACTCGCCCTACAACCGCATGATCATGAACGCGGTGAAGAGCGAATGGAAGTTCACGGCGGGGTTCGAGTTCGTGACGGTGCCTGAACTGGCGGCCCAACCGATCGACCCGGCCAAGACCTATCTGCTGAAGACGGCCAAGGTGGACCCTGTGAAGTTCGAGGGCACCTTCCTAACGCTGGTGAAGGGCTGGAAACAGAAGAAGGGCGAACCATTGCAACAGAAGGACAACGCCTTCACGAGCATCGCTTCCGAACAGGAGCTGGCCTTCATCATGATCGACCCCAAAGCCATTGCCGAGAAGAACATGGCGGCCATGCTCACGGTGTATGTCAAGCACCTGCAGGACTACCTGCGGTCTGTGGAAGCGGGCAAGATCACGGACAAAGCCACAGCGGACCGCCTGTATGCGAGCCGTACCCGTCTGGTGCGCGATACCGAACTGTTGCTGGCTCGTGAGCATGTGGACAAGAGCCTGCCCGATGCCGCAGCCATCAGTGTGCACTACACGGCAGCCACCAAGCTCGGTGGGCTTTCGGACATCACCGCCGCGGTGGAGGCACAGGACCGCACCCACACCGTGAGCGACGTGGTGATGACAGGCGACTACAAGACGAAGCACTGCTTCAAGCGGGTCTTCAACGCGGGCACCGGTGAGCTTATGTACCTGGCCGACGATGCCGCCCTCTATGGCAAGAAGGAGGGCTTCATCGATGTGGACCTGAAGAACATCGCCCGGGCGCGCTGACCTTTCGGTCGGCTCTCTTCTGCGTTGCTGGTGCGTCCAGTGCACCTGTGGGTGTTCTTGGGCGTGGGGAATGAATGGATCGGTGCAGATGCTACATTGGTGAGCCATCCGGACCACCATGCGCAAAGCACTACTCCTCTTCTGCCTCCTCTGCACCACGACCACCTTCGCCGAACACCTTCCGGGAGGGAACATCACCTACCGCTGCATCAGCGGGAACCAGTACGAGCTCACCCTCCAGCTCTGGCGTGAATGCAGTGGCACGGCCATGATCGGGCAGAACCTGCTGCTGAGCAATGATTGCGGGGTGCAGTTCACGCTCACGAACATCCCGCTCGTCTCGCAACAGGAGGTATCCCCCATCTGCGCAGGGCAGCAAGAGCAAACCACCTGCAACGGTGGCAGCCTCATCGGCATCGAGCTATATACCTATCGTACCACCTTGTTCCTGAGCGCTTGCAACGCATGGAACATCAGCTGGAACACCTGCTGCCGAAATACGTCGGTGAACCTGGCCTCGCAGCAGGGCCTCTACATCGAGGCACGGCTGAACAACGCTGGCAACGCCTGCTTCAACTCGCCGGTCTTCGCGGATGACATGCCTCCGTTCGTTTGCCTGGACCAACCGGTTAGCTACGACCCCGGTGTCACCATCGATGGCGGACAGACACTACGCTATCGGCTGATCGATGCACGCCGGTACACACCGGCCGTGGAGTCGGTCCTTTATACGCCACCCTACACCGGCGGAGAGCCTTTCACCGGTATGGTGCTGGATAGCCTCACCGGCAACATCAGCTTCCTGCCCACGCTCCAAGGCTACGTGGTGTGCGTGCTGGAGGTCAGCGTTTACAACAGCAGCGGAACGTTCATCGGCAGTGTCATGCGCGACTTCCCCTTCGTGGTGCAGGTGTGCGACAACACTGTGCCCGACGCGACGAGCGGTACCACGGGCAACGCTACGGGAGGCGCTGCCGCCACGGGGGACTATGAGGTGACCGCGTGCGGCAGCGGTGGATTCTGCATGGACATCACCGTGGCGGATGCGGATGCCAACCAATCGCTCACGCTCACCAGCAACGTGGATATCGCGCTGCCGGGTGCCACCTTCCAGGTGGCGGGCACCAACCCGGCCGTGGCCACCATTTGCTGGAACACCACCGGGATCGCAGCAGGCAACTACAACTTCACCGTGACAGCCACGGACGATGCGTGCCCGATGCCTGGGAGCCAGAACTACACCTACACCGTGGTGGTGGTGGAAGGCGCGTTCGGCGCCGGTGCCGATGGCAGTGCGGAGATCTGCCAGGGCGGTACCGTGGACCTGAGCACCCTGCTCACCGGTGCGCCCGGTGGTACATGGAGCGCAGGCCCTGTGGTGAGCGATGCTGGTGAATACACCTACACGGTCGCTTCTCCCTGCGGTGATGATGTGGCCGTCTTCACGGTCACCACCCTCGCGATCCCGAACGCAGGTCCGGATGCGGCTACAGCGATATGTGCGGGTACCTCGGTGGACCTGAGCACCTTGGTGAGCGGCGACCCCGGCGGCACGTGGAGCGGCGGTGGTCCCGTGGTGAGCGCGGCGGGTATGTACATGTACACGGTTGAGAACAGCTGTGGAAGCGACATGGCGCATTTCGTCGTGACCGTGGTGCAAGCCCCTGACGCTGGTCTCGACAATAGCACCACCATCTGTTCGGATGCAGCTCCTTTCGCACTATTCGATCAGCTGGCCGGAACACCGCAGGCCGGAGGGATGTGGACCGTGGGCGGTGCGCCGCATTCGCCGATCTATGTACCGGGAACGGATGGGCCGAACGTGTTCTGCTACACGGTGATGGGGAATGCACCGTGCACGAGCGCGGTGGCTTGCGTGACCGTTACGGAGAACGCAGCACCGGATGCGGGGGAGGACAACGTTGTCGGGTACTGCATCAATGCCGCCCCCTTCAACATGCTGGACTCCTTGGGTGGTACTCCGGAGAGTGGTGGCGTGTGGACCTCTCCCGACGCACAAGTGCACACGTCTTCGTTCGCGCCCTCAACGGACATCCCGGGTGTGTATTGCTATACCGTTCCTGGCGTGGCGCCCTGCATCGATGGGACCGCCTGCCTTACGATCACCGAGCTGCCAGCCACCGACCCCTATTGCATCTGGCTTGGCGTGGCTCCTGAGCGGACCCCAACACTTGCCATTGCGCCCAACCCGAGCATGGGCAGCCTTCGCATCGAGGGACTGTCCGAAGCTTGTGCAGTCGCGATGATCATGGATCTGCAAGGCCGTGTCGTAACAACCTCACGGCCCGTCGCCTCTTCGTCCTTTGTTCTGGATGTGCCCTCGACCGTGGCCAACGGCAGCTACCTGCTGCGCTTGATCACTATGAATGGAAGCACCATCACGCACCGGTTCGAACTCCAGCGCTGAGGAAAAGATCCAACGAAATGTCAAAGGGCTCCGATCCGTTCGGGGCCCTTTGTTGTTTTGACCCCGATGACAACAGTCCTCATCACGGGTGGCTCCGGCTTGATCGGTACACACCTCACCGCCGCGTTGCGCGCCGATGGGCATCAGGTGCGTTGGTTGAGCCGTGTCGCTGGGGAACATCAAGGCGTTAGCGCCTTCGCGTGGGATCTCCAGAACGGGCGCGTGGATGAAGCCGCGTTGGAAGGGGTGGACCACATCGTGCACCTGGCCGGTGCGGGTATCGCGGACAAGCGTTGGAGCGCGGCACGCGTGCAGGAGTTGATCGACTCGCGTACACGAGGTCCGGGGTTGCTGTACCGTGCCTGTGAACGTAGCGGCCGTTGGCCGAGGACCTTCATCAGCGCAGCGGGTGTCGGATACTACGGTGCTGTCACCAACGATCATACGTACATCGAGACGGATGCTCCCGGTGCGGATACCATCGCACGCATCAGCGCGGCGTGGGAGCACGCAGCGGATCAATGGGCTGCGCACACGCGCGTGGTGAAGCTGCGGACCCCGGTGGTCCTTGCGCGCAATGAAGGCGCGCTCAAGAAGCTGGATGCCGTGGTGCGTTCCGGTGCCGCCTCTCCATTGGGTGCGGGAAAGCAGTGGATGCCTTGGGTGCACATCGATGACCTCGTGCGGGCCTACCAACTGGCGCTGATGAACGATCAGGTGCGTGGTGCCTACAACGTGGCGGCTCCGCACCAGCCCGACAACCGGGAGTTCATGCGTACGCTGGCACGAGCGCTCCACCGTCCCTTCTTCCTCCCCGCGGTACCGGGCTTCGTGCTCCGGATGGTCGTTGGTGGCATCGCAGATGTCCTGCTGAACGGGAGCCGTGTTTCAAACGAGCGCTTACAGAACGCTGGCTGGGTCGCCGGGCACGCGACGCTGGAGGAGGCCCTGGCCGACCTCTATCGTTGATCAGGCGGTGCGCCCCATGAGCATGGTGGCCAGACCGCGCAGCGGTGCTTTGCGCTCGTCGGCCACGTCCACGGCATCCAATTCATCCAATGCCGCGCGCTCCAGGCCCTGCACCAATGCCTCAGCATCCTGGCGCGCACCCAGTCGTTCCAACTCGTTGCTCATGAGCACCACATCGCGCGCTTCCGGCGTCAGCGCCAGTTGATCCGCTAGCAGACTTCCTCTGCTGGCGCGCTCTGCCTCCGATCCGCGAATGAGCAACCAGGTCTTCTTGCCAGCGCGCAGGTCGCCGCCCCGCTGTTTCCCAGTGCGCTCCGTTTCGCCAAAGGCGTCCAGTAGGTCGTCCCGCAGTTGGAATGCGAGGCCCAGCTTCTCGCCGAATTTCCCGAGGTGGGCTCCTTGTTCGGCGCTGGCCCCGGCCACAGCCGCACCCACCTGCAAGGCACAGGAGAGCAGCACGGCGGTCTTCAGCCGGATCATCTCCATGTACTCAGCGGCCAGCACGTCACCACGCTGTTCGAAGTCCATGTCGAACTGCTGGCCCTCGCAAACCTCCAGCGCGTAGCGGTTGAACAAGCGCAGCACGGCGGGCCGTTCGCCCATGAACTCATAGGCCTTCACCAGCAAGGCATCGCCGCTGAGGATGGCGGCGTTCGTGTTCCACTTCACGTGCACCGTGGGATCGCCCCTACGCAAGGGCGACGCATCCATGATGTCGTCGTGCATCAGGGTGAAGTTGTGGAAGAGCTCGATGCCCAGTGCCTCCTCCAACGCATCCTCGGCCTTGTTACCGAACAGCTCACAGGCCATGAGCACGGCGATCGGGCGCACGCGCTTGGCAGGCAGCTTCATCAGATAGGCCATGGGGGGGTAGAGCCCGCCAATGGGCAGGGCGGCACACCACGCGTCGATACGCGCTTCGATGAGGTCCTTGTACCGTTGCATCACACGTCGCCGTCGGCCACCTTCAGCAGGTATTCGCCATAGCCGCTCTTGCGCAGTGGCTCGGCCACGGCGCGCAGCCGGTCCGCATCGATGAACCCGCGCCGGAAGGCGACCTCCTCGATGCAACCGATGCGTCGACCCTGACGCTCTTCGATCACCTGCACGTATTGCCCTGCTTGCATGAGCGAGGCGAACGTACCGGTGTCCAGCCAGGCCGTTCCGCGGTCCAGCACCTGCACCTTCAGTCGGCCTTGCCGCAGGTATTCGCGGTTCACGTCGGTGATCTCATACTCACCGCGAGCGCTGGGCTTCAGGTCCCGCGCGATGTCGAGCACGCTGTTGTCGTAGAAGTAGAGGCCGGGAACAGCGTAGTTGCTCTTCGGTTTGGCGGGCTTTTCTTCGATGCTCTTGGCGTTGTGCTCCGCGTCGAACTCCACCACGCCGTACCGTTCCGGGTCGCTCACGCGGTAGGCGAAGACTAGGCCACCATCCACCGCATGGTTCTCCATCAGCTTCGTGCCAAGGCCACTTCCGTGGAAGATGTTGTCGCCGAGTATCAGTGCCACGCGATCGTTGCCTACGTGCTCCCGTCCGATGACGAAGGCCTGGGCCAGTCCATTGGGCACGGCTTGTTCGGCATAGGAGAACGAGCAACCCAACTGTGCTCCATCGCCCAGCAATTTCTTGAAGTGCGGAAGGTCGTGCGGTGTGCTGATGATGAGCACTTCGCGGATGCCCGCGGCCATGAGCGTGCTCAATGGGTAGTAGATCATCGGCTTGTCGTACACCGGCATGAGCTGTTTGCTCACCGCCAGCGTGAGCGGGTGTAGTCGGGTGCCGGATCCACCAGCGAGGATGATGCCTTTCATGAATGATCTAACGTGTATCGGCTTCGTCGCCCTCGGAAGCTTCGGGCACGCGTACCGGACTGTCCAACTTCAATTCCATCAGCTCGATGTCCTCCTCCTCGTCCATGATCTCCAACAGCGGTTCCTGGAAGGCCTTGCTCATGATGCGCTTGTTGAGGCTCAACAACAACGCCGGGAGCACGAGGAGGTTCGTGAGCATGGCCACGAGCAGTGTGATGGTGGTGAGCACGCCCAGTGCACGGATGCCGCCGAAGTGCGAGAAGGCGAACAGGGAGAAGCCCGCGAGCAGTACCACGCTGGTGTAGATGATGCCCACGCTCACTTCGCGCGTGGCCAGGTCCACGCTCTTGTGCAGGTCGCCGCCCGTGAGCTTGAGCTCAAGTCG